>FWWL01003252.1_pt1 | contig 30403 bp, 30 predicted proteins | sample 2228331 | NCBI WGS metagenome assembly FWWL01 (sample SAMEA103939775, study PRJEB20133) | metagenome
AATCCCGAAGGAATGTAATGATTATAGAAAATCGTCAAGATTATTCAGCAACCACGAAGGGGTGTAATGTTTATTGAATTTATATATATTTTGGATGCTATTTGTTAAGAATTATTCGCTTAGCTGATAAATTATTTTCTGTAATTCATTAACTTTGCATGAAATATTATCTGTGATATGTTTGAGAATTTAACCGATAAGCTTGAGAAATCGTTTCGCTTACTGAAAGGTGAAGGCCGAATTACCGAAGTTAATATTGCCGAAACTTTAAAAGAAGTTCGTAGAGCGTTGTTAGATGCAGACGTAAACTATAAAATAGCCAAATCGTTTACCGACGCAGTAAAGGAAAAGGCATTGGGAATGGAAGTGCTTAAGTCGGTGCGTCCTGGTCAAATGATGGTTAAGATAGTTCATGATGAATTGGTCGCATTGATGGGAGGCGAAAGGGTAGATTTGAAGTTGAAAAATAATCCTTCTGTTATTTTAATGGCTGGTTTGCAAGGTTCGGGTAAAACAACCTTTTCTGCTAAGCTCGCAAACATGTTAAAAACAAAACGTGGTCGTTCGGTGATGCTTGTTGCTTGCGACGTATATCGTCCGGCAGCTATTGACCAATTAAAAGTTTTGGGCGAAAAAATTCAGGTTACTGTCTATTCCGAAGATGGAGTAAAAGATCCTGTTAAAATAGCTCAGAATGCTATCAAAGAAGCTAAGCTGAAGGGTTTTAATACTGTAATAATAGATACCGCCGGTCGTCTTTCTATTGATGAAGAGATGATGCAGGAAATAGCAAATATTAAGAAAGCCATAAATCCTGAAGAAATCTTGTTTGTAGTGGATGCCATGACGGGTCAGGATGCTGTTAATACAGCCAAGGAATTCAACGACAGGCTGGATTTTGATGGCGTTGTGCTAACAAAACTGGATGGCGATGCACGAGGTGGGGCGGCTCTTTCTATCAAGGCGGTTGTTAATAAGCCCATCAAGTTTATTGGTACAGGCGAAAAAATGGAAGCGATTGACGTTTTTTATCCCGAACGAATGGCTGACCGTATTCTTGGTATGGGCGACGTGGTAACACTGGTAGAAAGAGCTCAGGAACAATACGACGAAGAAGAAGCCCGAAAGCTTCAAAAGAAAATTGCAAAAAACCAATTCAATTTCAACGACTTTTTCCAGCAAATTCAACAAATTAAAAAAATGGGGAATCTCAAAGAATTGGCTTCCTTTATTCCTGGGATGGGTAAAATGATGAAAGATATTGATATTGACGACGATGCTTTTAAATCTATTGAAGCTATTATTCAATCTATGACACCTGAAGAAAGAGAAAACCCTGCCATTATTAATGGAAGTCGAAGAAAACGAATTGCATTGGGTAGCGGAACTACTATTCAGGAAGTTAATCGCTTGCTGAAACAATTTGAAGAAACCCGTAAATTGATGAAAATGGTTACTACCAATAAAAATGCCTTAAAAAATTTAAAACGTAGATAAACAATGATACTTATAGATGGTAAAGCCGTTTCGGAGGCTATAAAAAAAGAAATTGCACAAGAAGTAGAGATTTTAAAAAAGGAAGGAAAAAAAGTTCCTCATTTGGCTGCTATTTTGGTGGGAAACGATGGTGGAAGTGTTAGCTATGTTACCCACAAGGTGAAAGATTGTGAAGAAATAGGCTTCAAATCTACATTGTTGCATTTCGAAGAAAATATTAGCCAGGATTTTTTGTTGTCGGAAATTCAAAAATTAAATGAAAATCCTGATGTAGATGGTTTTATAGTGCAATTACCTTTACCTAAGCATATAGACGAGCAGACAGTTATTAATGCTATTCATCCGGACAAGGATGTTGATGGTTTTCATCCGGTTAATGTGGGTAAAATGGTATTGGGGCTTCCTGCTTTTATATCAGCAACACCTTATGGAATAGTAGAGTTGCTAAAAAGATATCAGATTTCTACTGCAGGAAAGCATGTGGTTGTAGTAGGCAGAAGTAACATTGTAGGACGTCCGTTGAGTATTTTGCTTTCGCAGAAAGGCTTAGATGCAACAGTAACTGTAGCACACAGCCGAACAGCCAATTTAAAAGAGATTACTTTGCAGGCTGATATTTTAGTTGCGGCCTTAGGAAGTCCGGAATTTATAAAAGCCGATATGGTAAAAGAAGGAGCAGTGGTTATAGATGTAGGAACAACCCGTGTTCCCAATCCACAATCAAAATCGGGTTGGAAACTCACGGGCGATGTTAAATTTGACGAAGTTGCTCCGAAATGTTCGTATATTACTCCTGTTCCTGGTGGAGTTGGGCCTATGACTCGTGTTGGATTATTGAAAAATACTTTGATAGCAGCAAAAAATAAGTAGATATGACTTTTGAAGAGATAAAGAAAAGATTATCAACAAAAGTTGTAGGGATTGCCGGTTGTGGCGGACTTGGTTCTAACTGTGCCGTAGCTCTTGCAAGAGTTGGTGTTGGCAAGCTGATTGTTGCCGATTTTGATGTCATTGTTGAAAGTAATTTAAATCGTCAGTACTTTTTTTACAATCAGATAGGGCAAAAGAAATGTTTTGCCTTAAAGCAAAATATCGAAAAAATAAATCCTTCGTGCGAGGTGGTTGCTTATGATATAAAACTTGATAGCCAATCTATTCAGCAGCTTTATGCCGAAGTAGATGTCCTGGTAGAAGCCTTTGATAAAGCAGAAATGAAACAAATGATTTTAGAAACAGTGCTTTATACCATGCCCAATAAACCTTTGGTGATGGGTGTTGGGTTAGCAGGATGGGGTAATTTTCATCTAATAAAAGAACATCAGTTCGATAATGTATATATTATGGGCGATATGACAATAGAAGTATCAGATGAGCTACCACCTATTGCACCACGAGTAGGCATTGTTTCGAATATGCAGGCTAATAAAGTATTAGAATTGTTGTTAAACAGTTAAGCTATGAAAATAACTTTGAATAATTTACCCGAAGTAATTGATAAAGAAACGTTAACTGTTGCAGAGCTGCTCGATTATAAGCGGTTCACGTTCAGAATGTTGGTGGTTAAAATTAACGGTAAACCCATTCGCAAAGAAGACTATGCAACAACCAGCATCAATGAAGGTGATGATGTACAGGTAATACATCTCATTAGTGGAGGTTAATATGTCAAGAATTCAGGATTTTTTTAAACGGAAAGTATTTTATACAAACAGATATTTTATTACACTGGTATTTTTTGCATTGTATATTACTATTTTTAGCCAGTATAATTTGATTGAACGCATTGCTGCTTTGAAAAAACGAAATGACTTGATACGTCAGAAGGAATACTATTTGAATTTAATTAAAGAACATTCTGAAAAGATAAAGCAATTAACAACTGATAAAAAGATGTTGGAAAAATTTGTTCGTGAGGAATATTTGATGAAGCGTAAAGATGAAGTCATTTTTTTGGTGGTTGACACGTTAGAAAAAGAATAAATAATTTTGTATTAATAAAAATCTTTATTAATTTTACAACATAATTTAAAATGATAAGGTATGAAAAAAATGTTTTTAACTTCGGCAATCCTAATGATAGGATTAACTATGTTTGCTCAGCAGTATGAGTATGCTATTGTAACAACCATTGAGTCAATTATTCCTGCGGGAATTGGACGCTCAAGAATGCTTTGCGTTAAGGAAAATGTAGATTACAAAAATTTTACAACTTCCAGAACAAAAGGCAAAGACAGCAAGCAAGGCGATGTTGATAGAAGTGAAATTAAAATTGAGGCTTTTGATGAAACTAAATTATTGAATTTCTTTTCAATGGTAGGTATCAATTTTCAAAACATTTCTTCCAACGATGCAATCATAACATCAAAATTAAACGAAATGGCTTCCGAAGGATGGGAATTGGCTTTTGTAGCCAGTGGCGTTGAAAGTGATGCGGGTAAAGAAGATGGTCAGGGGATTTTTATTACTAGATATATCTTTAAAAGAAAGAAATAGCGTATTTAGTAATTGCTTAAAAAAAGGGGGCGAAAACACGCCCCCCTTTTTTTTTCCATCAGTTGAACTTGAGGACATGTAGGTATTATGTTATGACAGACTTTGTGTTGTAATGCTTAAAATTCTGTCTGCTAGTTTTTTTACTACTATAGGTAAATATTCCAGATGAGGGTTGTGATGGCAATTTTCGATAATTACATGTTCTGATGGAGAAGGACATAATCTGGCAATATATTCTAGTTGTTTTAAAGTTCCAAATTCATCTTTATCGCCCTGAATGGTTTGGATGGATGTTTTTATCTTTTTTAATTCATCGAACATGTTCCATGAAATCATTGTTGGACTTAACCAGAAACTTGTCCAGCGTTGAAATAAAACATCTGTTTTTTCGAAGTGATATTTTGAAAGGAAATATTTTAGAATACCCGTTTCATAATCTTTAATAAGTTTCTGAATACCTTGTATGGTAACTGGTTCAACAAAAACATGGGGAGTTAATGCAGTAAGCCCGATTAAGCCGACTGGGTTATTTGCTGCATGCAGCAACGAAATAGTACCACCATCACTATGTCCGACCAAGTAGTAATGTTGAATATTGTAGAATCGAATGATTTCAGGAAGGACCTTGGTGGCTTCGTAGGTTAAAAAGTTATCTGGTAAAACATCATGTATTGAGCCAGTTTCTCCATAACCTATTCTTTCATAAAGAAGCATAGGTAGGTTTAGATTTTTAAAAAGCTTGTCAGGAAATTGTTTCCATTGAGGTATGCTACCCAAACCCTGATGCAAAAGTATAATCCATGTGCCTGATTGTTTGTTGTTATCAGGCAAATAAACCTTACAGTGAATGCTTATATTCAAAATGTTAATATGTTGATTTTTTATTAGCATTTTTTTTTGTAAAAATATAAAAATGAAATAACTTTGCAAAAATGTTTAACTTAAATTATTAACTATGAAACGTAATTTTTTGTTTTTTTCTGCGCTCTTATTATCAGGCTTTATAGGAGCACAAAACATTGAAATGGTTATGGATCTAAATCCTTCTGGAAATTCTATTCCAACAAATTTTGGTGTGGCAACATATAGAGTAAATATGAATGATGTTGCGACCCGTATGTTTTTTATGGCAGACGATAGCACTGGTAAAGGTGTTTTTCTAACAGACGGCACACAATCGGGAACTATAAAAATTTTATCGAATGTTACTTATGCAGGCAACTTTGTTACGGTTAATCATACCAACTTCCTTGCTCAAAGCCCTACCGTATTTTTTATAGCAGAAAACTCCGATAATGGAAGGGAAGTTTGGAAAACAAATGGTACCAGCCAGAATACATATCTTGTAAAAGATATTTTTACAGGCACTTATTCATCAAACCCATCAAATATAGTTGTTTTAAATGGAGCTGCTTATTTTGCTGCATCAAGCTCAAATAATTTACGTTCATTATACAAATCGCAGGCAACAACAGCAACAACAGAAATTGCTGTGCCATTTAATACTGGTTCAAATTCTATGATACCCAATATTGTATTATACAACAATAGTTTGATTTTTGCAGCTTACACTCCAGCAAATGGTGCCGAATTATGGATTTCGGATGGAACTGAAAGTGGGACACAATTGATAAAAGATATCAATCCTGGCAATTTAAATGCTTTTGGTACACTTTATGATTTTATTAAATTCGAAGCTGTTGAGTATAACGGAAAGCTTTATTTTACTGCAAAAAATAATGCAAATAATTTTGAACCATGGTACACCGATGGTACAGCCAATGGAACTATGTGTTTAAAGGAGGTTAACTCGAATGGCGGTTCTGAAGCAAAAAATTATGTTGTTTGCAACAATTTACTTTACTTTACAGCCTGGGATGGTACTCAATATGGTCTTTTCTCATCCAATGGTACATCTATTAATACCAATATGATTTTATCCTATTTTTTGGATCCTCCTGTTTCCAAATTATATTCATTTCAGAACAATTTATTTTATTTTATGAATGATGGATCGCTAAAAAGATTTAATCCTCAAAATAATTTTGAAGACGAGGTTTATCAGTTTTCTTCGGATCCTTACGTTGCTTATGAGATGATAGAGTATGGAAATTATTTGTACTTTAGAGCATACAGAAATGGAAATTATGAACTCTGGCGTACCGACGGTACTCCGGCAAATACTGTTCAAATTCAGCCGAATGGTGCTACCAAGCCAGGATCTCCAGGTTCAATGATTATATATGATGGGTCTTTATATGTTGCGGCAAATTTTGATGATGCAGGTGTAGAATTATGGAAAATAACGGATTCAACATTAATGGTTCCACCTACTTTTGAGGTTCTGAAACAACAGATTATTTATCCAAATCCTGCTACTGATGTGCTTTACATTAAAGATGCGAATGTTCATAATATTTATATTTACAATATGTTGGGCGAATGTGTCTTCGCTGCTACGAATTATCCGGAAAAATCACATCAGGTTTCGCACCTGCCTGCAGGGGTGTATATTGTGAAAAATGAACATAATCAACTAATTGGTAAATTTATTAAACGTTAAGGCTAAGAATACTTTATTAATGGGCGGCTATTCAGTATGAGTAGCCGTTTTTTGTTTGTTTTGCGCACAATGACGATAAGGGCTTTAATAGTAAAGTTGGGTTAAACTTTCTTTATATTCTTTAATTAGTTGATTGATAATTTCCTGGGCTGTTAAAATATTGTCAATTAATGCAATGTTTTGTCCAACTTCTAGCATGCCGTTTTCAATATCTCCATCAAACATTCCTGCTTTTGCTTTGTTTTCTCCTTCTCCCAGAAGTTGTTTTAATTCTTCAATAGATGCCCCCTTTTGTTCTGCTTCGTCAATATTTTTAAATAAGTTGTTTTTGTATAGGCGGGTAGGAACAATTTTCTTTAAACATAGCATGGTTTCACCTTCCTTACCATCTTTCACAATATTTTTAAAGTGTTCGTGAGCAGATGATTCTATGCAGGCTATAAAGCGTGTCCCTATTTGAACTCCGCATGCTCCCAACGCAAAAGCAGCCAACATTTGGCTACCGTTGGCAATGCCTCCTGCTGCAACAACTGGGATGTTTACAGTTTTTGCAACGACTGGGATAAGCACCATGGTTGTTGTTTCTTCCCTGCCATTATGCCCTCCGGCTTCAAATCCCTCGGCAACGATAGCATCTACTCCGGCCGATTCGGCCTTTTGAGCAAAGGCAGAGCTGGCAACAACGTGCATTACTTTTATTCCGGCTTGCTTAAGTGTAGAGGTGTAAGTTTTGGGATTTCCGGCAGAGGTTATTACTATAGGAATATTCTCTTTAATACATATATCAATAAATTCCATACTGTATTTATATAATAGAGGTATGTTTACTCCAAAAGGCCTGTTGGTATTAGCTTTACACTTTTTAATGTGCTCAGTTAATAAGTCAGGATTCATAGAACCAGCACCTATAACACCTAGTCCACCGGCATTGCTTACAGCAGCTGCTAATTTCCAACCACTTACCCAAACCATTCCCCCTTGAATGATGGGGTATGATATACCTAATAACTTACAAATGGGATTGTTTTCAAACATAGCTTTGTTCATTATATAAAAAAGAGGACACCTATGGGGGTCCCCTCTTTGATGATAGCATTATGTAATACTACGATAATTTTTTGTAAACAATGGAAGTTAAGGTTTTATCATCTCCTCCCATGTTCACTGTCAAGCCATAAGGTCTGTCGGCAGGAATGTTAATCTGAGCGTCGCCGGCTTTGCCTGTTAGTTGTTCCCAGATGGTTACAGCCTGATGAACACCGGTAGCGCCAACCGGATGTCCCCATCCAATTAATCCGCCTGTAGTGTTAAATGGGATACGGCCATTGCGAGCAGTATGCCCTTCTAATACAAATTCTGCTCCTTTACCATAAGGTGCAAGTCCCATGGCTTCTATTGCCATTATGCCGGCAATAGAGAAACAGTCGTGGCATTCGACGGTGGCAATGTCATTAATAGTTAAATTAGCCATTTGCAATGCTTTTTGAACTGCAACTTTGGTTGTATCTAACTGGGTGGGTTCAATAGGTGGTTTTGTAATATCTTCGATAGCTTGTCCAATACCGATAATTTCAACTGCTTCACTGTATTTTTTTTGAATTTTTTTTATTCCTTTTTCTGAAACTACTAATAAAGCAGAAGCTCCGTCTGAAACTTTAGAACAATCATAAACGGTAATATGTTCAAGAAAAACTTTTGGATTAGGTTCAACCATGGCAACAGCTTCTGGATCGGGCATGGTGTTGTGATATTCCTGAGCAGTAGGGCAGAGGCGTGCATTTTCAATGGCATTTTTGTACCAGCGAGCCATTGCTTTGCGGGTTGTTTCACGACCGTATTTTTCATAATATTTGCCTGCTCTGTTGCTGAATTGTCCTGGGAAATAATGGGCATGACCGTTTTTTCTGTCTTTGTGCCAGCCGGCACCGGCTAATATATCAGCACCGTAAACGGCTTTTACAGTATTTTGTACTTCTACTCCTAAAACCAGTACTACATCGGCTGTTTCGGCTAATATAGAGCGGATAGCAGTTCCCAAAGCAAGCCCACCAGAACCACAGGCACCTTCCACTCTAACAACGGGAATGTGGCGTAGTTTTTCGTCAATTAATGGAATAAAAGCAGCAAGATTGGCTTGTTTGTTGTAACGTGCTGCCATAAAGTTGCTAACAACAGCTTCGTCAATTAACGTAGCATCGCCAATCTGGCTAACCACTCCTTTTCCTGCTTCAGTTATATATTCTTCCAATCCGGGACGTTCTTTTTTAGGATTGAATTCTTTTCGGCCTGTTCCTAATGATATGGTATTGTATCCTGCTGTAATAAAAACTCTTTTTCTTAATGTTTTCATAAGTATGGAATTTAATTAGTTAAAAAAATTATTTATTGGACCATAAGCATGGAAAAATCCTGTCATTAATACTTTGTTTACATCGTCATCGCATTTTGCAACTCCCGATGAAACAAGATATTTTCCAATTGCTTTAGATTTACTTCCATATACTTTGGCAAGTTGGGCTCCAACTGTGTTCATTTGATTGATTTCTTCAAATAAAGCTTTAAGCACGTTATCTTTGTCTTTCATGCCGATAACAGCTTTCCATGGAACTAATTTTGATGGTTTTGTTCCAAGTTTTTCATCGGCAGCAGGTTGAATTTCTTCAATAGGAATGTATTGTTTCTTTTCAATATCGTAAATGGCTGTTATTTTGCCTTTTTCGTATTTCAAAAAGCCATCTTTTTGTGAGCCATCGGCGTATTGTCCGCCTTTGATTCCTATAGAAAGCATTTTTTCGAGCAAAGGGCAGGTTATGTTGTCTTGTGGCAGATATTTGTTCATTACACTCATGATGTATGAGCAAACATCAATTCCAACGTAATCAATCAATTGAAAGATGCCCATAGGACGAACCAGATATTCCTGACTAACTTTATTCATCATATAAACAGCCTGAACAAAGCCGTATTGTGGTGTCAATCGTTCTACTTCGCTGGCTGCGTGAATAATGTCGCGCATGAAATGACCGTTGCCAATAAAACCAACAACATCGTTGGATTCTACGATGATTTTTTTGAGTTTTTCAGCAAGCTTTAATGAAAATTCTCTGATTTCAGGCAGTGTGTTTTTGGCTTCAATAAGTTCTACAAGCTTCTGAACGGCTGGTGGATTGTAGAAATGATAACCAATAATTCTGCCATTTAAACCTGCTTGTTCGTTTAGGTATTGAATAGGAATGGATGATGTGTTGGTGAAAAACCATGGTTGATTTGGATTGTGTTCATTAATTTTCTTAAAAATAGAAACTTTTAATTCGGGGTCTTCTTTAATAGCTTCAAAAATGATGTTAGCATTATAAGCTGATTCAATAAGGGTTGAAGGTCTTATAACAGACATTACATGGTTGATGTATTCTTCAATCATTTCGCCATTTTCAACTAAATCGGCACGGTCTTTATAGATTTCTCTGAGCCAGTTTATCTTTTTTTCGGCCAGCTTTACTGTTTGTGTCCTGATGTAACTTAGTAATCCTTGGAGTGATTCTTCAGTTACATCAATGGCATAAATAACAAATGTTTTTCCTTTATTTTCGGGAAGTAAGCTTAGGTCGGCAACTTCTACTGCATTGAGAAGTAAGATGCCGCTTCCCATTTTACCTGCTGCTCCAAGAACAGCAACTCTTTGCATTCGTTCGTTATAGTTCATATTTCGTTAAATTTACTGGTTACCAATTGGGTTTTCTTTTTTCTAAAAATGCTTTCATGCCTTCGGTGCCTTCGTTTTCGAATAAGGAAGCAAAGGCTTTAAGTTCTATTTCACATCCGTCTGCAAACGATGTGTTGAATCCTTTGCGAGTAGCCATTTTTACATTTACAATGGCATTGGGTCCTTTTGAAATTATTTTATTTGCAATGGCTTTGGTTTCTTCCATAAGCTTTTCGGGTTCTGTTACTTTTTGAACCAGTCCAATTCTATGGGCTTCTTGTGCATCAATAGAATCGGCAGTTAGCAAAAGGTAAAGTGCATTGCCTAATCCTACCAGGCGAGGTAGTCGCTGAGTGCCAGCGTAACCAGGTGTTAAGCCAAGGTTTACTTCAGGTTGTCCGAATTTTGCCATAGATGATGCGATTCTAAAATCGCAGGCCATGGCAAATTCACATCCACCACCTAAGGCATAGCCATTAACGGCTGCAATGAAAATCTGAGGCATATTTTCTATACGTGCGAAGGTGTCCTGCCCGATTTTTCCAAATGCATAGCCTTCCAGCTGGGTTTTGTTTACCATTTCTGATATATCGGCACCGGCAACGAAGGCTTTTCCTTCGCCTGTTATGATTACAACACGTATTTCCGGCTTTTTTGATAATTCATCAAGAAAGTGATTAAATTCTTTGAAAAAATCACTGTTTAAGGCATTTAATGATTGCGGACGGTTTAAGGTTACCGTGCACAATGAGCCTTCAAATTCAACTTTAATAGTTGTATAGTTCATAGTATTTGAATTTATATCTTTATTCGGTGTATTTTAGATTTGAAAAGCTACCATTTGTAACTTCTTTTATGAGCAAAGGATTAATAACTTTGCTTGAACGGAATTGAAAAGTACCGCTGATTTTTTTATTAACCGTATCTACCATGGTTAATTGTACTGTTCCATTTACTGCTTGATATAGGCTATCGGTGTTTTGTGTGTCCATTGTAAAGGTAGCGGAAAATTCCGTTTTCCCATCAAGTGGTGAAAGTATGTAGGTACCAGTTTCGATACCAAAAGTGGTAATGTTTAAAACATCACTTCCTAATGAACCGGTACCTGTAATGATAAATTTATTTCCTTCTTTCCTGGTAACACGGGTAATTGCCGACCAATTGGTTCCGTTTATTTTACAGGTAAAGGATGCAGTAGGATTAATAACATCATTCAATTTAGAATCTTTTTTGCATGATAGAAATCCAAGGCAAATCAGACTAACGAAAATAACTTTTCTCATATAAATTTTTTTCAAATATAGATAAAAATGTGGAAAATTAATAATGATTGTAGGAACAAATTTGGTTGAGTTTTTTGCGTTGTTTTTCACGGAGTTTGTAATCTTCGGGAGGATAGCCCAAGGTTATAAGTAAGCCCACGCGTTTGTATGAAGGTATTTGTAATAAGTGCTTAACTTTTTTTTCGTCAAACCAACCTATCATACAAGTTCCTAGTCCAAATTCCGTAGCTTGTAAGCAGAAATGCTCAGCAGCAATGCCGAGGTCAATCCAGGGGAAGTCTCTTTTTTTGAGCCAGGAAGCAATTTTGGTTATGATTTTGGGCTGCTCAACAACAATAGCCACAATAACAGGGGCTTCAAAAGCAAATTTATTAATAGGAACTCCTGTAGTTATAGTAGCTTCTGCTATTTTATTTTTCAGGTCTTGATTGTTTACTACAATAAAATGCCATGGTTGTGAATTGCTAGCAGATGGTGCTAATCGGGCAGCTTCTATGCATAGATTGATTAATTCTTTTGGAACAGGTTTGGGTTGATATTTTCTTACACTCTGTCGTTGTTCGACTAGCTTAATGAAAGACATATCTGGTAAGTTATTCTCTCATGTCGTTAATTTCAACTTTTGGATATTTTGATTTGTCGAAGGTAAACATGGCATCAGCCAATTCTTCGTTGGGCTTAATGGATAAAATTTCAATATAGAAATCTGTACCATCTTTGCCATAACGTTTCATGCTGAATATCTGATTTTTATCTTTGTCAATCTTCAGAGTGATTTTTGTAAAATCTTTTTTCAAATCTTTGGGATACAGTTCTATTTCGTACAATGCTCTGTTTTTTTCAAATCGTTCTCTGATAAAACGAATTTTGTATCCAGTTTCATAAATAGTGAAAATTTTTGCAGGATTTAATGTATTGTCATCATTGGGGTCGGGAGTTGTAATATTTACTTCATTAGATTCTTTCATGTAGGTCCATAGGGTTTGACCATCGTAAAATAGTGTAGAGGCAGCTAAGTCTATTTTGTATTTATTGCCTTTTATCCATATTTTACCTTTCTTAGAATCTTTTATGTTTTCCTGTTTGTTTTCGAGAATGATGGCAAATTCGGATTGTAGGGTTTTATAGCTTTTATTTTTTGCAGAAACTTTATCCAGTATTGCTTTTGCTTTTGGATCAACTTCTTTGTAGTCTGGTGTTGGATTGGATTGTGCAAGTACAAAGTTTGCCAGTACAACAGATAAAACCACGAATAATGAGAATGTTTTCATATAAATATGTTTTAAAAACCTAAATCTTTCAAAATCTGTTCCAAATAATTTAAGTCCTGAATAAGAACTTGACGGGGTTTACTTCCTTCTTGTGGACCAACAATTTTAGCCTGTTCTAATTGGTCCATAACACGCCCGGCACGAGCATAGCCAATAGAGAATTTACGTTGTATGAGCGAAGTGCTTCCAATTTGATGAGTTACTACTAATCGGGCAGCGTCGGCAAAAATATCATCAAATTGTCCATTTTCTATTGCTCCATTACCATCGCTCATGGTTGATTCTTCGGCTACATAAGGTAAGAAGAATTGGGTAGCAGGAGCTTGTTGGTTGGCTATATGATTAACTATTCGAGCGACTTCTTTTGAGTCAATATATGCACATTGAACACGTACCATATCACTGCCCATGGAAATAAGCATATCGCCACGTCCGATTAGCTGATTTGCTCCGGGTGTATCTAAAATGGTTCTGCTGTCAATCATTGAGGTTACTCTAAAGGCTATACGAGTTGGGAAATTTGCTTTAATAGAACCTGTTATGATATTGGTAGAAGGTCTTTGAGTAGCAATAATAAGATGTATGCCTACAGCTCTGGCTAATTGAGCGATTCGTGCAATAGGCTCTTCAATTTCTCTGCCTGCTGTGATAATCAAATCGGCAAACTCGTCAATGATAACAACGATGTATGGTAAGTAAGGATATTTTGCAGGATTTAATTCTCGTTTTTTAAGTTTTTCGTTATATTCTTTTATGGTTCTAATACCACCAACTTCTTTGAGCAGGTCGTATCGTTTGTCCATTTCTATAGTGAGCGATTTGAGTGTATTTTTTACTTTTTGTACATCGGTGATAATGGGTTCTTCTTCGTCAGGAAGTTTAGCAATAAAGTGTTTATCAATTCTTGCATAGTCAGAAAGTTCAATTTTTTTAGGGTCAATCATAACGATTTTTAATTCGGAGGGATGTTTTTTGTAAAGCAATGAGGTAACAATTGCATTTAAACCGACAGATTTTCCCTGACCAGTTGCTCCTGCTACCAGTATATGAGGTGCTTTGGCCAGATCGAACACATAGACTTCGTTTTGAATGGTTTTTCCAAGGGCAACAGGAAGTTCAAACTTTGCTTCCTGAAAACGGCTACTGCCAATAACCGATTTCATGGAAACTATTTGTGGATTTTTATTAGGAACTTCAATGCCTATAGTTCCTTTGCCTGGTATGGGAGCAATGATTCGTATGCCTAATGCTGATAAACTAAGAGCAATGTCGTCTTCTAAATTTTTAATCTTAGAAATTTTTATACCGGGAGCAGGAACAATTTCATAAAGAGTAACAGTAGGACCAATGGTTGCTTTTATTTGAGTTATTTGAATTCCATAGTTTTTAAGAGTCTCTATGATTCTGTTTTTATTTGCTACAAGTTCTTCTTCGCTTACTTCGCTTTTTTCATCTTTGTAATCGTCAAGAAGGTCGAGCCCGGGAAATTGATACTTAGGAGCATCTAATCGGATGTCAAACTCTCCATATTCTTCAACTAATTGTTGACTAAGCTGGAATGGAGTTTCGTTTGTTTGAACATTTTCAACGATAAGACTTATATCGTTTTCGTTATCGGGAGGAATTTCTTTTGTTATTGTTTCTATGTGGCTTGCAGTTGGAAGAGTACTATCTTCGATTTCATAATCGGAAGAATCAGACAATAGATTTTCATCATTGGCCTGTATTTCGGTTTCTTCTTCAGTAAATTCCGAATAATTGTCTGATTGCGTGTTGTTAGTAGTAGTTTGTTCAGTATTATTGGGAAGAGCCAGAAATTCTTTGGGTTGTTTAATGAATAATTTTTTTATTGCAGGTAAAGCATCTTTTACAGTAATTACAACAAACGCAAAGGCTGTTATCAGAAGAAATAAAGCAGTACCAACTTTTCCAAAAGCAGCATTAAACCATTTAGAAAGAAAATAACCATAGGCACCACCTAAATAAAAGTAGTTGGTTCCAAAAAGATAGCCTAATAATAGAGAAAACCAAAGTGTTAGGAAAATTAAGTATTTAATGAGTTTTGCAAGCGAAATTATTTTGTATTGTAACATTCGCAATCCTGTTACAAATAGTAGCATGGCAAGCGACAAAGAAGCAATACCAAAAGTGTTGTGATATAGTACATGACTCAGATAGGCTCCTAATTTTCCTGCCCAGTTTTCAGCTTCAATTTCAGCATCAAAAAAATACTTAAAAAATGGCATTGAAAGTTTGCTCTGATCTTCTGACCAAGTAAACAAATAGGATATAAAAGAAAAAATCAGAAAAACAGAGAATAATACAAGCAAAAGAGCAGTTATTGATTTGGTTCTCTCGTCGGTAATAAAATTTCTTATGGAGAAATTAACTGACTTCTCTTCTGTTGAACAAGCTTCTTCTTTTTTTGTTGCTTTTTTGTTTTTTTCGGCCATTCTTATTCTTCCTGATTTGAAGAAGAATATATATATAATAAGGTATATTTTATAAATGGAAAAATTATTCTTCTCCGCCTCCAAACATTTGTTTGAATTCGGTCATTGTCATTTGCTTGAAGTCAGAAGGGATTTCAAAAGTATTATCTTTTACTTTAGCCTTTTTTACTTCCTTGGCGGTAAACACAATTTTAGCATCGGTATCTGTATTGGCTTTTTGTGTGTATTCCATCAAAACACCGTCAACATTTTTGTATTGAGAATTCCAGTTTGCGTTTGGTATTTGAATGTCCTTTGTGATGTAGGCAATCATAGTTGTTTTTCCATCACTTAGTTCAACTTTTGTACAGTTGTATCCTGCAATCTTTTTTGTTTCGTTGGTTACGTTAACAGTCATTTCGGGAATTTCTTTAAGTGATGCTTCTGTTTCTTCTTTATTTGATTTGATAGCCATTTTTTGTCCCATCATATCATAAAGAATAACCTGTTCTTTAGATTCTGAATTGCCAATAATGGTGATGTTTCCAAAGGCGGTTTTCATGAGCATACTTGATTTTGGTGATTTGTAGGTAATAGATACTTCGCTGGGCATTTGTGATTTGGTTGTTGGGTCAACGTCTCCTTCAACTGTAACGGCATAAGTAATCGTTCCTTCAAAGGTTGCTTCTTTTTTCTGAGCTTTTAAACTGATGATACAGATGCTTAATAAACTGATTAACAATACTTTTTTCATACTCATTTTACATTAAATTATTAATTACTTCTTGAATTTTTTCTTTTGAAACTTTTTGAAATCCGTCTGGAACAAGAAATTCGTCGTCTGCAATTTCTTCTTTAACAACTTTTTTTGCAATAAGATGAACGGGTATTCGTTGAAATTTCATTTGATATTCAAGGAGAACTCCTTTTACTTCCTGAAAAGGATTATTGCAATTAGGATTATCGAGCTTGATGTCATCCGTGTAGTAAATTGTAAAAGCTGCTGCAGATGAGTCGTTTAAGTATACATCGTAGGCTTTGCATTTATATCCGGCTATAATTTTTACAGAATCGCTTGGCACCAGCTTCATTTTAGGGTATTCGTCAAATCCAAAAGCAGGTCCGTCCATGGTTGTTTCAAATACATATTTTTCGCCCATGATTTTAAGATATGCTGCTTTGTAATTTTCGTCTCTTCTGGCAATACCAGCCATCTGAAAAACACCCATCCATCCTTCAATTTTTTGTATGGATTTATTGTCTTTGATTTTTAAGGTCATCGTGGTAGGAAGCAGGCTGATAATTGGATTTTCTTTTTGGTCCTGAAGATAAATCATGTCATATTCAATAGTACCTTCATCTAATTTACCAGAAAAAGATGCAGTTGAACAAACATTCAATAACAAAATAAGCCCTATAAAGCCCAAAAATATAACGATCTTCTTAACGAACATCTTCCAAAAATGAATTACAAAAGTAAAAAAAAAAACTATTACTTGAGTTTTAATTAAGAACAAAAAACTTCATTTTTTTTCAATAATCAAATATTCAGTGACATATAATCTTTCCTTTTGTGTATAATTTTCTTCAACTTAAAAGGAAAGTGCAAAAGTAGTTTAATAACAAAAAAGCTACAGATTTGATAAAAATCATTTGTTTGAATACGAATTAGTTTGTAGGTTTGCATGGTAAAACTTAAAAAAAATTAATTATGTCTGCAACAGTTCAATACAATCCGCCGGATTATTTTTTAGTAGATGATTTATTAACCGAAGAACATAAAATTGTTCGCGATTCAATAAGAGACTGGGTAAACAGAGAAGTAAAACCAGTAATTGAAGAGTATAATCAAAAACACCAGATTCCTTTTGATTTAATTAAGCAATTAGGTCAAATTGGTGCTTATGGTCCTTTTATTCCCGAACAATATGGTGGTGCAGGATTAGACTATATTTCCTATGGTTTAATTATGCAGGAGCTCGAAAGAGGCGATAGTGGTATTCGTTCGGCAGCTTCGGTTCAAACTTCATTGGTAATGTATCCCATTTGGGAGTTTGGTACTGAAGAACAAAAAATGAAATACTTGCCCAAATTAGCAACAGGCGAAATTATTGGTTGCTTTGGTTTAACAGAACCCAACCATGGTAGCGACCCTGGAAGTATGGTAACCCGCTTGTATGATAAAGGTGATCATTACATCCTGCATGGTGCAAAAATGTGGATTACCAATGCTAATATAGCCGATATTGCTATTGTTTGGGCAAAAGATGATAATGGAATTATTCGTGGTGTCATTGTTGAAAAAGGGATGAAAGGATTTTCTGCCCCTGAGACACATAATAAATGGTCGCTGCGTGCTTCTGCTACAGGCGAACTCATCTTTGATGAAGTAGTAGTGCCCAAAGAAAACTTATTGCCCAAGATAGAAGGTTTAAAAGGACCTATGATGTGCTTAAACAGTGCTCGTTATGGTATTGCATGGGGTGCTGTTGGTGCAGCTATGGATTGCTACGATGCAGCATTGCGTTATTCTTTAGAACGTCAGCAATTTGGCAAGCCTATTGCAGCTTTTCAATTGCAACAGAAAAAATTGGCCGAAGCATTAACTGAAATAACCAAAGCTCAATTACTTGTATGGCGCTTAGGTGTATTGAAAAACGAAGGTAAATGCAAACATACACACATTAGTATGGCAAAAAGAAATAACGTACACATGGCGTTAACGGTTGCACGTGAGTTGCGTCAGGTACTTGGTGCTATGGGTATTACAAGCGATTATCCTATAATGCGACATATGATGAACTTAGAATCTGTTATAACATACGAAGGTACTCACGACATACACCTTTTAATTACAGGTCACGATATTACAGGAATTCCAGCTTATCGTTAAAATATGTTTAAAAAAATGTTTATTTTTGCAGCTACCAAACTTTTTGGTAGCTTTTTTTTTAAAATCAAATAAAATAAAAGTGATGAATAATCAAGTAAAAAAAGAAGTAATTCTGGATGACTCAAGGGTAATAATGGAAGCCTTGGCACAAGCCGGTGCTGATGCCTATATTGGTTATCCAATAACTCCGTCAAATGCAATGTATTTATATGCCAGTCAGCGTTTTCCTGTTATGTTGCCTGCTCCCGATGAAATTTCGACATTACAATATATGTCGGGTTTATCGGTTGCCGGATATCTGCCAGTTACAGCAACATCATTTCCGGGATTTGCCCTTATGATAGAATCAATCAATATGGCATACATGATGGAGTTGCCAATGATTATTATATTAACGCAACGTCTTGGACCTGCTACCGGAACAGCGACTGCTGGTGCTCAGGGCGATGTTGCCTTGCTTCGTGGAATGATATCGGGCGGACATCCAATCCCAGTACTTTGCCCTGCTTCTATTGAGGATTGCTGGGAGTTATCGGCTAAAGCTGTTGAAATGGCTGTGCGATTAAGAACACCGGTAGTTCTTCTTTCATCAAAAGAAAGAGCTACTACCAACCGCAACTTCGATATTTCACAATTAAAGCCAATTCAACCAGTTGAGCGTAAATATTACGATAAAGATGAACCTTATATTTCGTACGAATATAATGAATCGCTTGTGCCACCTTTTTTACCTGTTTCTAATAATAAGCATCAGGTTCGTCTTACAGCATCTACTCACGATCAGAAAGGTATTATTCAACATACCAGCGAAGATGCCATGAAAAATACGGTACGATTAGAAAAGAAAATATACTACTACTTACCAGAATATACCTATTATCAGCATATTGAAAATGGTTCGGATACATTAATCGTTTCGTATGGTGTATCAGCTAATTCTGCTGAGGAAGCTGTGAAAATCTTGAAAAATCAGCAGAAGCCCGTTGATTTATTAATTGTTAAAACATTATTACCAGTACCTTCAGCCTTGTATGATATTACAAAGAAATATTCAAAAATAGTATTTGCCGAAGATAACATTAATGGTCAATTTGCTAAAATAATGTTTGGCGATAAATTGCCCGAAAACGTTTGTTTTGTTGGTGCAATTGGTAAAATGTTAACTCCCCAACAAATAATCGAAGGAGGAAATTTATAATGGAAACAAAAGTATTAAATACCAAGGAACTTCCTTTTTGTAAAGGATGTGGACACCATGGAATAGCTCAAAATACAGCTAAAGCCATTGAAGAATTAGGTCTTTCTATTCTTGATGTGATTTTTGTTACCGATATTGGCTGTCATGGTATCATAGATAAGACCTTAAATACACATACTGTTCACGGTTTGCACGGTCGTTCGGTAGCACTTGGAGCAGGAATAAGTATGGGTTTACCTTCCAATAAAAAGGTTATTGTATTTGTTGGCGATGGCGGAGCTACCATAGGTTTGCAACACATTATGGAAGCCGCCCGATTGAATGTAAACATGACAGTGGTAGTTCATAATAACTTTTTATACGGAATGACTGGTGGGCAATTGAGTGGATTAACTCCCAAAGGTTTTAATACGGTTATTACACCTTCCGGCAGTCCATATGGCGAGCATGATATCTGTGCTTTGACTTATACAGCAGGAGCTAATTTTGTGAGTCGTGTTTTGGGCATAGGTGATTTTAGTGCTACCATAAAACAAGCTATCGAAACACCAGGGTTTTCGTTGGTAGAAGTGATGGAAATATGCCCAAGTTATGGAGTGAAGTTAAATCCTGGTAAAAAGCTTCAGGAAATTGTAGAATCAGCTAACAAACCGCTCAAAACATGGGTGAATAATCGTGAGCCGTTCAAATTTGCTGATCGTAAAATAGTAAACAATTTATTTGACAAGACCCCTGCTATCGAGTCAATCAATGCTCCAAAAACTTTACAAAAGCAAGTTCAGGTTGTATTGAGCGGTTCGGCTGGTGAAGGAGTTCAACTGGCAGCAACCATTTTGTGCAAAGCCGCTGTAAAACATGGGTACAACATTACTCAAAAAGGAACTTATCCGGTAACAGTTGGGGTTGGATTTAGCAATGCAGAAGTTAACATTTCACCAGATCAAATAAATTTCCATGGATTAAGTAACCCTGAATATGTGATTGTTACTTCTCAGGATGGATTAGACTTTAGTCGTGGTATCATTAAGCAACTAAAAGAAGATGCGGTATTGTTTATAGATCAATCGCTTGAAATTCCTGAAACTAAAGCTAAAGTAAAGATATTAAACCTTAGAGGGAAGGGAGCTAAAAATGCTGTATTAACTTCTTTGTTTTTCTTCGCAAAAGAAACAGGCATCGTTTATCCCGAAACGGTAAAACAAATACTTACTGAAATGGGTATGTTAGAAAAATTCCCAATTCAGGAAATAGAAAAAGAATTAGAAACAATAAATGTATAATTATTTAACAAAAACTGAATAGTATGAAAAGATTATTATGTATTTTATGGATAAGTGTTTTGGCTTATCCTGTTTTTTCGTGTACCAATTTTCTGGTTACTCGTGGTGCATCAGTAGATGGCTCTACTATGGTATCGTATAATGCAGATAGCCATGTTTTATATGGTGAATTATATTTTACTCCGGCAGCCGATCATCCCGATGGATCATGGATGGATGTTTATGAGTGGGATACCGGAAAATATTTAGGTAAGATACGTCAGGTGAAACACACCTTTAGTGTGATTGGAAACATGAACGAGCATCAGGTTGTAATAGGCGAAACTACATTTGGCGGAAGACCCGAATTGCAAGATACAACTGGTATTTTGGATTATGGGAGTTTGATTTATATTACCTTACAAAGAGCCAAAACAGCTCGTGAAGCTATAAAAATCATGACCGAATTAGTAGCTGAATATGGTTATTACAGTACCGGTGAGTCGTTTTCCATAGCTGACCCCAACGAAGTATGGATTTTGGAAATGATTGGTAAAGGATCTCCAAAAAAAGATGCTAAGGGTAAAGTTATATACAATAAAGGAGCTGTATGGGTTGCAATTCAGATTCCCGATGGCTATGTTTCGGCTCATGCAAATCATGCTCGCATAACTACTTTTCCTTTTCAAAAAGTAAATAATTTCAACGATCCCAATCAGACTGTTTTTCATAGCTCCGATGTAATTTCTTTTGCACGTCAGGCTGGCTTATATAACGGCGATGATAAAGATTTTAGCTTTAGCGATGTATATGCACCACTTGATTTTGGTGCTGCCCGTTTTTGCGAAGCTCGTGTTTGGGCTATGTTTAACAGAGTAAATAAGGATATGGCCAAATACGAAGATTATGCAATGGGTATTAATCTGAAAAATCGTATGCCCCTTTACATTAAACCCGATAGAAAATTATCTGTACTTGATGTCATTGCATTAAACAGAGATTATTACCAGGGTACAAAAATGGATATGAGCCAGGATATTGGAGCAGGACCTTATGGCTGTATTGTTCGTTGGAGACCATTAACATGGAAAGTTGACGGAGTAACCTATTTTAATGAACGTGCTATCAGTACTCAACAAACAGGTTTTGCCTTTGTTTCTCAGTCGAGAGCATGGTTACCCAATCCCATAGGAGGTATTCTCTGGTTTTCGGTCGATGATACTTATCTGAATTGTTACACTCCAATATATTGTGGTTCGGTTAGAGTTCCTGAATCATACGCTGTTGGAAATGGCGACATGATGACATTTAGCGATAACAGTGCTTTTTGGGTATTTAATCAGGTATCTAACTTTGTCTATACTCGTTTCAATGAAATGATAAAAGATTTGCAGGCTGTACAAAGTGAACTCGAAACGAAATATTATACCTATCATACTGCAGTTGATAAAGCTGCTGTAGAATTATATAATAAAGATCCAAAAATGGCTATTGAGTTTATAACCGATTATAGTGTGCTTACAGCCAATAATACCGTAGATCGTTGGAAGAAACTTTATCAGGATTTGTTTGTTAAATATATGGACGGCAATATTAAAACTAAAGTTCCCGGACAACGCAATCCTAAAGTTGTACAGCCTGGGTATGGCGAAGAATGGTATAGAAGAATTGTAAAAGAAACCGGCGATAAATTTAAGGTTATCGGAGAAGATAAACATTAATCCAAAAATTCAGCAAACTATGAAAACAATTGCAACTATTTTTTTATTAGCTGTTTATAGTGTAGCATTTGCTCAGGAAAGCTGTAGTGAGTATTTCCCATTTAAGAAGGGAGCAATATTCGAGTATGCCCATTATAATGCCAAAGATAAGCTCGAGTCAGTAAACAAAACCACTGTTCTTGATGTTCAGCAACTTCCTGATGCCTGGTTTGTAAAAACTGAAACAACCACATTCGACGAAAAAAACAAAGAATTACACAAAGGAACACAGGAGTATCGTTGTCAGAATGGTATTCTTACTTTTGATTTGAGCGGTATGTTAGATCCTAAAATGATGTCAGAATATAAAGACATGGAAGTACAATTTGTGTCTGATAAGTTGGAGCTTCCTTCCAATCTTTCTGTTGGTCAAACATTGAACGATGGATCTGCTACTATGACCGTGATGAATAATGGAATTAAAATCTTTTCTATGACTGTTAATGTTTCCAATAGAAAAGTGGATGCAATCGAAACTATCACAGTTCCTGCAGGTACTTTTGAATGTTTTAAAATTACTTATATCGTAGATACGAAAATGTTATTTAAAGTTTCAGGTAAGTCTGCTGAATGGTACACAAAAAAGATTGGAATGGTTAAGCAAGAAACTTACGATGCAAAAGGTAATAAAACAGGTTCAACTATATTAAAATCCTTTAAAGATTAACATTATGAGCATGTTAAGTCGTTTAATTATAATTATAGCAATATTTGCATTAACAACTGCCTATCAATGTTCCAAAAAATCAAAGATGATGCAAGAGGTACCACGTCAGCTTGTTGTAGATAAGACATTCGACTATTCGGCAAATTTATCAGCCTATGAAATTAAAGAAGCAGTATTAAAAGATAGTATCCTGGTAATAACTTTTATTGCCGATGTATGCCAGGAAGATGTTGTTGATCTGGTGTTTAATGGAAGTTATTTGAAATCTATGCCACCCAAAGCTCAATTGGGATTAAGATTTAAAGAAAACCTGACTTGTAAGAAGAATACGATTACAAAATCATATATTGTTTCTTCTGTAAGATATTTGGGGAAACCTACTATTTTGTTGTTACCTGGTTATGATCCAATTACTTACTAATAGGTACTACAAACATTAATCCATCTATCGAAACTGGTCGTGGGGAATGTTCTCCAAGTTGAAACTCAATGCGTGTAAAATAAAATGTGTAGTTGTATCGTTTACCTTCAGCTTTTGCTTTTAAATCATCGTGTTTAAAATAATTTTGATTAACTGGCTTTAGTTCTTTCAAATAATCGTAATAAGGGCTCAGCCATAAAACAGCATCTTCCTGATTGTTTATGTAAATATTTACACTTCCTTTAAATAATTGTGAAGCTAACGAAATGGATAATGTATCGTTGATTTTGTAATGAATTGTAGTTGTACAGGTGTCGTTAGAAACATAGTTATTAAAGTTAAAAATACATACAAATAAGGCATTGTTAACTGGATAGGCATTTTCTTGATGTTCAGTATAAAAACTTTTATATTTGAATTCACTGTTGTTTGAATAGGGAGAAAAAGTAAGTCCTGAAGATTGGAATATAGTTTCTAATTTGGAATAACTATCGGTGATACTTTCCGATTTAGAAAAAACCGAATCAACATTAACTGGGAAATAAGATTGAATGGATTTTGGACCATGTGTTTCTACAAGATATAAAGCAATACTACTTAATTCGGATTGAGTTTTATGATTAATTATTTTATTTTTTGCATTGATTTTTCCATTAACAATAATATTGGCTTGTTGAGCTATGTTAATCATGCGTTTGGTTTGATTACTTTTACATATACGGAAAACATTCCATGGTCCTGTTACAGAAAGAAGAAGAATAACAAGCAATGTAAAGGGAACTATGCGTAAATCGTTAATTTTTTTAACAATAAAATGAATTACAACAATTAAAATCCACAAACCATACAATAAAGAAAATATTCTGTTCTCTGTTAATCCATATTCATTTATGCGTTTAATTATGGCTACGTAATAAACAATTTGAAAGAGAAGTGCAAGAAATAAATGTACGAAGATTAATTGAAGCAATCTTTTGTTTTCATCATTAAATAGTACAGGATAAGTGAGAATAATAGATAATAAAAGAAGCGATGAATAACCTATATAAAGTCCAACAGTCCATCCAGATGGCCAAATGCCAGTTATTATTATTTTACCTACATAGACTATTAAAATAAGCGCATAAAGTGTTATGATTGGTAAAAAAGCATATTGGGTAATGTTTTTTAAATCTTTTGGGTAATAAATTTTATTGGCATGAAAAGTAAAACTTTTTGAAAGACCAGAAATAATCAACATAGGAAAAAGCAGGTAAAAAGATAAAATAGATAATGTAGATATTCTATTCATAAGGTTCAAAGAAAATAGCGAATCGATTGCAAGAAAAGCTATAACAAAACCGAAAAATAAAACAAGTGTAAAAAACAAGGCAACAATAATTCTTTTAATAAAATTATAATTATAAAACCAGAATGGTTGTTGTTGGTTAAATCCAACAAATGGCAAATAGAACATTGAAACAGTAAATGCAAGAAAAAGTACAAAAGACCTTATATAGTGTTTTTCATAAATAAACTTATGAGGCAAATTAAAGAAGAATATGATAAGAATTGAAAAGCCGATCAAATTAACAAAAATATTGAAATAACGACGAGTCTCTACACGCTCTAAGTAAAGATTAATTGAAATAAATACTGGAATAGCTAATAGTGATGTTAGATTTAAGTGCATCCAGAGGTCATTTGTATAGTTAGTAAAATCGTTGATTAAAGCTGATATTGTAGTTAATAGGATGAACAAAACTACAAGTGGAAATCGTTTGGTAGCGCTTATTACCTTTCGTTTAATGTAATAAAAATCAAATGCTTTCATAAATGTGATATTTTTTACAAATGTACACGATGATTTTGAATTATCCCAGAAATTATCAGATTTTTTAATAAGTGATGTTATTTTACCTAACGATTCTACTGTGACAGTGGATGGATGTTTGCTAGTTTTCCATAAAGTCACTCATAACTCGTCGAAGAGTGACGCCCATTGCACAGTGTATGGGCAAAGGAGATCGAAGTTCGACTTATTCTTTACCCGAAAAATAGTGATAAAACTTAACAATGCTTCGTATTCCGTTCCAGAAGTTTTCGAGACGATAATTTTCGTTAGGGCTGTGAATGGCATCGCTTTCTAATCCAAAACCCATTAAAACAGATTTTATTCCAAGAACTTCATCAAATGTAGAGATGATTGGTATGCTTCCTCCGCTCATAGTTAGCAAAGCTTCTTTTCCAAAAACATCCTTTAAAGCCTTCCGTGCAGCGTCGAGTGCAGGTAAATCCAGCGGAGTAACATAAGGCTGACCACCATGCAATGTTTCAACTTTTACTGAGACGCTTGGCGGTGCAATTTTTTCCAGATGTTCTTTAATGAGCTTAGCTATTTTATGATGGTTTTGATAAGGTACTATTCTGGAAGATAATTTTGCATAAGCTCTAGATGGTAGAACAGTTTTTGAGCCCTCGCCTGTATAACCACCCCAAATTCCACAGATGTCAAGAGTTGGTCTTATTCCGGTTCGTTCAATGGTTGTGTATCCTTTTTCGCCCCATACTTCTTTAATGCCAATAGATTCTTTGTACTTTTCTTCATCGAATGGCAGGGCATTAATTAGTTGACGTTGTTCGGTGGTATATTCCAATACATCGTCATAGAAGTGAGGAATGGTAATACGCCCATGTTCATCTTGTAAGGAGGCAATCATCTGGCAAAGTACATTAATTGGATTGGCAACAGCCCCGCCAAACAATCCGCTATGAAGATCACGATTAGGACCGGTAACTTCTATCTGCAAATAGGTTAATCCTCTTAATCCAGTAGTGATAGAGGGAATATCAGGAGCTATCATGCCTGTATCTGAAACCAGAATAACATCGGCTTTTAGTCTGTCTTTATTTTCTTTGCACCATTGAATCATTGATGGAGAACCAATTTCTTCTTCTCCTTCAATCATAAACTTTACGTTGCATGCTAATTGACTGGTTTTTATTAAAAATTCAAAAGCAACGGCATGCATAAATCCTTGTCCTTTATCGTCGTCGGCACCACGTGCGTAAATTTTGCCATCTTTGATGGTTGGCTCAAAGGGTGGAGTTTGCCAAAGATCGAATGGTTCTGCCGGCATTACATCGTAATGAGCATAAACCAGTATAGTTGGATATGAAGGGTTTAGTATTTTTTCTGCATATACAATTGGATTACCCTGAGTCTGACATATATCTGCTTTATCTACGCCAGCTTTTAATAAAATGTCTTTCCAGTATTCGGCAGCTTTTTGCATGTCTTCTTTGTGATCTGGTTTTGCACTAACAGAAGGAATACGCAATAAACCAAATAAGTCATTTAATATTTTTGACTCATTTTCTTTTAGATAAAAATCAATATTCATAGTCTTTACGTTTTAAGTTTCTGGTTGATATATAAAATTGCTTCATCGGTTTTGTCTGTTTCAAAAAAAAGATTGCGGTGTTCGAGGCTAATGAATTTTTTTTCAGTCGCTTCGTTGATGAATTTCAATAAATTATCGTAATAGTGATTAATGTTTAAGAGAACTAAGGGTTTGTTGAGATAATTAAGTTGAATTAGAGTAATGGTTTCAAAAAATTCTTCGAGTGTTCCATATCCACCAGGGAGAACAATAAAAGCATTGCTTCTTTTTCGCATTTCATTTTTTCTGTCGGGCATGTCTTTGGTAATGATAATTTCATCGTCGGTTTCTGATGCAATGCCTTCTATATTTAAGCTTTCTGGCAAAATACCTGTAACCTTTCCACCGTATTTTTGTACAGATTGAGCAATACAACCCATGAGCCCAACTTTACCTCCTCCGTGAATTAAATCATAACCGTTGGTTGCAATAAGCTTTCCCAGTTCTGTAGCATGTTTCTTGTAGATTTCATCTATTTCTTCCGATGAAGAGCAGAATACTCCTATTGCTGGCTTTTGATTGCCGTATATTTTGTGGATATCAAAATTCAAATCAAATGGATTTTTCATGTTTTTTTGCGTTTATGTTGAAAGAAAGACTTCATAAATTGTGCACATTCTTCTGCCAATATGTTGCCAGTGATTTTTGTTTTTGGATGAAACAATGAATAGCCTTTTGATATAGCTCCCATCTTTGGGTCAGGCGTTCCGTAAACTATTTCATCTATTTGCGACCAATATAAAGCACCAGCACACATGGGACATGGTTCTACCGTAACATATAAAGTACATCCCGAAAGATATTTGCCACCTATGGCATTAGCTGCCGCTGTTATTGCTTGCATTTCGGCATGAGCTGTTACATCGTTCAATGTTTCGGTAAGATTATGTGCACGGGCAATTATTTTTCCATTAAAAGTAACAACTGCTCCAATAGGAACTTCATCTTTTTCATAAGCTTTTTTTGCTTCTTTTAACGCTTCTTTTATATAAAACGAGTGGTCGAACATAGTAAAAGCAAAGATAAGTTAAAAAATTAGATTATAGTACCACAATGAACGAGATAAGATAAAGCAAAAGCATACTTGTAAATAAGAGAATTGAGTATATTCTTTTGCTGAGTGACGTTAAGACCATTGATGTTGAAAAGCTAACAAAAACAGCAATAAAATATACAATTAACTGCCGTTGCGAAATAAAAAAAACAATCCATAAATAAAAGATTGAAAAAAGTATCCATGTGTAATATTTACGGTGTTTAATCTTTTTTAAAGGAGTTTTTACATATAAAGCCCTATATATGGCGACAATGCTTAAAACTAAAAGCACAATAACAGCTAATGACAAATTTAAATGAGCAGAGATATCATTTTGTTTAATAATTTTCTGAATAAGAAATTGCTTATCTGTTGAATTAAGTAAAAAGTAAAAAGCATCGGCGATGAAATAAATTGCAAGAATTGCCATGATAGGCAAAAGGTATTCTCTAATATTAAATTTCCGAAAAAGAATAATCCAGAAAAAAAATACAGGAAAAAGTAAAATATAGTTTATGTTAATAAAAGAAGCTATTCCAGTTAAAAGACCAAGGTTCAGAAGATATTGGTAAATTTTTTCTTCTTCGTAAAGTTTAAATAGTTGTGAAATAGAAATAATTAGTAAAGGGATGCATGATATAGCATTGATATCTATGTTATCTATCATTAAAAGGTTTAAGAAAATGGCAAATAAAAATGCAGGCAATAGTAATCCAAAATGTTCTACAAAAAACTTGCTGATATTATTAATCAAAGATGATGAAATGATGGTTAAAAATAAGCTGTACAGATAAATAAATATAGAACTTGAAGTAAATTGAAGACTTTTCCCGAAAGAAAAAGTTAAAGAAAAGAGTTGACCAGAATAGAGGAAAAAGAACACAAAAGTATTAGTTGCCAATAATAACAAAAAAATTACCCAGGCGTTTAGTGGGTTGTTTTCATAAAGGATTCTGGAAAACATAGTTAAAATTCAAATCCAATGTCTCTTCTGTAATAAATATTTTCGAAATGTATTTTTTCTAGTGATTGATAAACTTTTTGTTTAGCTTCTTTTAAATCGGGAGCTTTGTCAGAAACAACCAGCACTCTTCCTCCGTTGGTAAGTATAGTATTGTTGTTAATGGTTGTGCCTGCATGAAATACGGTTGATGGAACATTTTCTAATCCCTCAATTATTTTGCCTTTTTCGAAAGCAAGCGGATAACCTTGTGAGGCTGCAACAACGCATACAGAATAGTTTTCGTCAATTTCCAGATTGCATTGGTTAAGTGTTCCGTCAAACAATTGTTCAAATAAATCAATGATATCTGTTTTAATTCGTGGTAGAATTGCTTCGGTTTCGGGGTCGCCTAAACGTACATTATATTCAATTACATAAGGCATATTATCGCTAATAAGCAAACCAATAAACAAAAATCCTTTATAATTGATTTTTTCATGCAGCAAGCCATATACTGTTCTGTGCACTATAAGTTCATTGATTTTCTTTCGCAAGTCCCTTGTAATAAAAGGAACTGGTGAAATAGCACCCATTCCTCCTGTATTGAGACCTGTATCTCCTTCGCCTATGCGTTTGTAGTCTTTTGCTTCGGGCAATATCACATATTTATCCCCATCCGTTAGAATGAAATAGGAGCATTCGATTCCTTTTAAAAATTGTTCAATGACTACCGTTTCGCTTGCTTTACCAAATTTTCCGTTGAGCATTGCTTCGAGTTCCAAACAAGCTTCATGATAATCATGTAGAATCATTACGCCTTTACCAGCTGCCAATCCATCTGCCTTTAACACATAGGGTGGGGTAAAAGTTTTCAGGAAATTTTTGCCTTCGTTTAAAGTTTGTTGGGTAACTATATGATAGCGAGCAGTAGGAATGTTGTACTTGAGCATGAATTGTTTTGCCCACGATTTGCTTCCTTCAAGCTTTGCTCCTTCTGACGTCGGAGCTATTATGTAACAATCTTTTGTTTCGGGTTGAGCAAGTAAATAATCAACAATACCTTTTACAATGGGTTCTTCTGGACCAACAACGACAAAATTAATGGAATGTTCAACAATAGATTGTTTTACTTGCTCGAAGTCAGAGATATTGATGGGTAAGTTAGTTGCTATGGATGCTGTTCCTGCATTTCCTGGAGCTACATACAAAGAATTTACTTTGGGGCTTTGTTTTATTTTCCATGCCAAAGTATGTTCTCTAGCTCCTGAGCCTAGTATAAGTATGTTATAGGTTGACATTTTTTACTATTTATTGAGCAAAGTAAATGATTATTCCGATAATAATCAAACCTGTAAGAATAGCTAAGGTTATCTTTATCCAGCTATATGGCCGTTCGCCCTGAACTTCGCCGGTTTGACCATTAACCATAAAACGATATACTTTGTTTTTATAGCGGTAGGCACTAATCCAAATGGGAAGTAAAATGTGTTTAAAGGTTACGTCGTTGTGTCGTACATTCATGGTTAATATTTGTTGACGATCGCCACCTATATCTCGGCGTA
>FWWL01003256.1_pt1 | contig 30366 bp, 30 predicted proteins | sample 2228331 | NCBI WGS metagenome assembly FWWL01 (sample SAMEA103939775, study PRJEB20133) | metagenome
CCGCCGCGCCGATCCCTGATCGCCGCAGCTCACCAAACCCCGGTCCCCGTTTGCGCGCCGAACCCGGTCCCCAGTTCCACGCCGATTGACAGCGATCCCGGATTTGCTGGCTGCGACCTTCGCTGGACTTGGGCTACTGGCACCATTGCGCTCGGTCCCTACAGACCCACGCTACGGCAACGGACGCTTGAGTCAAATATAGAATTTGAACGGCTGGCGCTCGTCGCCTTTCGCTGATCCCATGGTCAAAACGTCGCCAACCATTCGAGCAAAGCGAACCGTGACAGGTAGCCCGTCGTTGAAGTTGCTGGTGTTATAGTTGATTTTGGTCAGGCCCATGATGTCGCCGAGCACCGTTCGAATGTCTGGCTTGGCGTTTTTGGAGCGCATTATGGTGATGTGGAGCGGGTTCGGTGTTTCCGGGCCAATATCGGCGAAAACACGATAGCCTTCGGCCTCGAGCTTCGGCGACATACCAGCGACGCTGCGTCGCCTTACGGCCTTTCAAGTATGATGCAATCAGCGATCTGCCGGGCGAATTCTTGTATTTTTACCGCGCAGTGAATATCGACATAATGCCGAATATACGCTAAAGAGCTCATATTCACTGCGCAGAAAATGACAATGGAACACCGCACAATCGAGACGCTCGTCGAGGACTTGGCTGCGGCGATGCGCGAGATCACCGGCGCACCGCCACGGGTAGTTCACGAGTCCGGCCTCGCCCAGACGGGCTATCGACCGGACGCCGTGATCGACCTGGAGCATGAAGGCAGCTCGTACCGTCTCGTTATCGAAGCAAAGCGGTTGCTGTTTCCGCGCGACGCCCGCGAGGCGATCTGGCAGCTCAGGAACTATCTCGCTCACTTCAATGTCGGCGGCCAACCGGCCGTGCCCGTACTTATGGCGGAAAGCATCTCACCCGGCGCGCGCCAATTGCTGCGTGACGAGCGCGTCGGCTATTTCGATGCCAGCGGGAGCCTCTTCATCCCTGCGAGCGGGCTTTATGTTCGCGTCGATCGACCAGCATCGCGCAAGCAAGCGCGTTCTCTCAACAATCTCTTCGCCGGTCGTCGCGGCCAAGCTCTTCATGCTGTCTGGGTGCTCGGCCGCGATTGGTTCGGCGTTCATCAAATCGCCGCACGCGCCGGTGTTTCGCCGGCAACGGCGTCCGAGACCCTCATCGGGATCGAGCGGCGCGAATGGGTCGAGGTGCGAGGGGCCGGGCCTTCAAAGGAACGTCGCTTGGCAAATCCGCGCGCGCTCCTCGATGCCTGGGCCAGTTATCAAACATCGGTGAAGCCGAAGGCGGTCCGGCACTTCTACGTGCGCTCGACGACTGCGCCAGACCTCAAGCAGCGGATCGATCACGCCTGCGAAGTGCATGAGGTTCCCTACGAACTCGCGGGCATCACCGCGGGACAAATTCACGCGCCGTATTTGTCGAGCATTTCACAGGTGTTCTGCCGCATCCCGTCCAGAACCAGCATGAATGCCATGTTGGATTTGATAGACGCGCGCCCGGTGCGGGACGGGTGGAATCTCGGTATTCACGAGGCCGCCTCCGATGACGAACTGAGATTTCGTGAGCGGATCGATGGGTTTTGGGTCGCGGACCCACTGCAATCCTATCTCGATCTTCTCCAAGCCGGCGGGCGAGCGAAGGAGCTAGCCCAACACCTGCGCGCCGAGAAACTGGAGTCGTGATGCCAAAGCCGCAGTTCCTGATCAACTACAGCGAGGACGTTACCCGCGATTGCGAGCGTGTGCTCGTCACGTTGTTCAGCGGCCTCGGGCCCTGGCGCGACTCCGTCTTCTTGGTCGGCGGACTGACGCCGCGCTACCTCGTGACGGCGCGGCCGCCCGATGTTCCGGCACACGCCGGCACGGGCGACATCGATGTCGTCGTCGATCTCGCCGTCCTTGCTGACGTCGAGGCCTACCGCACGCTTGAGGAAAATCTCAAGCGCATGGGCTTCGAGCGCGCCGAAAACGAAAAGGGCGTCAGGGTCAATTGGCGCTGGAAGGCGAAGACGGAGCACGGCGTCACGGTCATTCTCGAATTCCTGGCCGACGACCCCAAGCTGAAGGGCGGCGCGCTCCAAGAGTTGCCGACCGGGGGGAATGTTTCGGCGGTCAACATTCCACATGCCTCCCTCGTCTTCGATCTTCATGACCGGATGGAGGTCACGGCCGATCTCCTTGGTCAAAAGGGTCGGGTGACTGAAAGCATCCCCTACGCCAACATCGTGTCTTTCACGAGCCTAAAGGCTTTTGCGTTCGATCATCGCCGGGAAGGTAAAGACGCGCATGACCTCGTGTACTGTCTCGAACATGGTGATGGCGGTCTCGATGGCGCTATCGCGAAATTCCGGGAAGCCCTAGCGAGCAAGCACGGCGAAACGGTCCATGCGGCCCTCGCGATTCTGCTGAAACGCTTCTGCGACCCCAAACCTGATGAAGGCTATCTCCGGGAAGGACCCGTTGCGGCCGCCCGGTTCGAGATCGACGGGGACGACGAAGATCCTGAAGTTCGCGAGCAGCGAGCATTGCGACAGCGCGCGGTGAATGACGTGATCTCGCGACTGCTGCACGAGTTGGGCCTGGGGGGATGAATGGAACAGCTGCGACCTGTCGAGTTGAAGCTCGTCGATGAGCTGTTCGGAATGAGCTCCGGCTATGTCCTCGACTTTAACAACCGCACCTTCGCCGAATTCTTCCGAAGGGAAGTCGGAATCGACATCTATGACAATGCCTATGCCGTCAATGGCGGGAGCAAGGGCAAACACCTGCGCGCCTTCCTGACGATCGGCCAGCCGCGCGCCATCACAACGGCGTTGGGCGCGCTCTGGGAATATCGCGAAACGGATCGCTTAGGGCGTTGCGAGGCAGAGACCGTCGCTAACGCGCATCGCCGCCTCAGCGGAATCGTGGAGCGGCTCGGCGGCCCCGCCCTGCCGACCTACGAGCCGATCGCCCCTGCTGCCGAAACGAAGCCGCAGGCCGCACCGCGGCCATTCCGGGCGGACGAGATGGCCCTCGGTCGCCTTGAAGAGCGCTTTCTCGCGCTCCACGAAATGTCGGACGAGCCCCAGGCCCGCGGTCGTCATTTCGAGACGCTTTTGTCCGAGCTGTTCAACGCCTGGGGCATGGACGCGCGGGGAGGCTTCAATGTTTCGGGCGGCGAACAGATCGATGGTTCCTTCCAGCTTGGCAACGACACCTATCTGCTCGAGGCGAAGTGGCACCGCGAAAAGACCGACGCCAAGACGCTTCATGGATTCCAGGGCAAGGTGAACGAGCGCCCCGAATGGACACGTGGCCTGTTCGTCAGCTTCTCCGGCTTTACCGAGGTCGGCCTGCAGGCGTTCACGGCCAGGAAGATCATTCTTGCCGACGGGATGGACATCTACGACGCCCTCGCGCGGCGCCTTTCGATCCCCGACATCTTCGCCGCCAAGGTTCGGCACGCATCGGAGTATCGAAATCCCTTTGAGCGGGTGCGGAGCCTCTTTCCCCTGTGAACGCTACTTCGACCATCTGCCGGACTCGCTCCCGATCGTCGTCGACTAAGCACAATCGGACCGGACGCCATGCGCCTTAGCAAGCTCAGCATTCGAAATTTCAGGAATTTCCGCTCTGTCGAAATCCCGCTTTCCGGCAATGTTCGACGGCCAACCCGAGCTCGACCCGGCGCGCCTGATCTTCATCGACGAGACCTGGGCCTCCACCAACATGGCGCGTCGGCGCGGCCGGTCACCGAGGGGCGAGCGGCTGCGCTCGGGTCTCCCTCACGGCCATTGGAAAACGACCACCTTCGTCCGGCCTGCGCTTGACCGGTATCGCCGCGCCCTTCGTGCTCGACGGCCCGATCGACCGCAACGCCTTCGAGACCTACGTCGCCAAGGTGCTGGTTCCAGAACTGACGGCGGGCGACGTGGTCGTCATGGACAACCTCTCCAGCCACAAGGGCCCGAGGGTCCGCGAGATGATCGAGGCGGTTGGCGCGAGACTGCTCTACCTGCCGCCCTACAGTCCCGACTTCAACCCGATCGAGATGGCCTTCTCGAAGCTGAAAGCCCTCCTGCGAAAAGCCGCCGAGCGATCCATCCCAGCCCTGTGGGACGCCATCGGACGCCTCATCGACCTCGTCACGCCAAACGAAGCCGCAAACTTCTTCGCCGCAGCAGGGTATGAGCCGGATTAAACCGAAAACGCTCTAATTATTGATACTGTAATATATTTCCATTATTTTTTACAATACGCAATCAAACATAGAGATTGCGATACTGCGTCGTACCGTTACTCTACTCGCCAAGTCCTGATTTGATGGTCGCCCGCCCACCAACGCAGTGGCCCTTTGAAATCGACAATATCATACGTTCTTTATCGACCAAGAAGGCTTGCGTCTTTCGTCCGTCAAATCGTCCACTCAGAAAAGCGCCCTTTAACTTGGCCGTTGCCCAATACTGTGTGTTTTTCGAGCCTCGTGAGCACTTTATCACAACGCGCCACTGCATGTCTTCGCTTGTCGGCGCGAAATCCATGATGGTCGAATAGCCATCACCATCGACTTCTAAGAGGAAACGGCTCGGGAAGTCGGCTGCGGGAGCCGCTCCTGACGAGAGTCCGATCAGAACGCACGCTCTGAGCATGCTCGAGAAAGTTAGAATGGTCAGTGGCTATGGCCCCTCTAGCGACGTTGGCGTGTTGGACCGATGAAGCGCCGCGTCTGGTCGAACGTCGGGTTTGGAAAGCCGCTCCATCGAGATGCTGGCTATGACGAATAGCGCAAATGTCCCTGCAGCCCAAGCGACGGCAGATCCCATACGGTCGGCTCCTTGCATGACAGTCTCAAGCAGGTAGACGCCGGCTATCGTCGCGATTGACGCCATTAGTCGATGCTTCAAGGTCCCGAAACCGACATCGCGCAATTCGGACCCTGCGCGCTGATGCACATGGCGATCGAGGCGCGAGATAAAGCCTTCATAGCTGCTAAAAATCACCATCAGGATCAGGCTGGTGATCAGCGCAAGCTCGATCAAGGACAGGCTCGCCACGATCACGTCCTTGACGCTGAGCTGGACTACGCCGGCCAGCGTTGCGAGCGCAACTTGGACGAATTTCGTCAGGAGGATCACGATCGTCAGCAGCAATCCGGCGTGAAACGGAACGAGGATCCAGCGGCTGCCCAGGATCGCCCGCTCGACGACGGTTTCAGCAACCGTTTGGCGGGTTTGGATGGCTGGTTCAGTCGTCATGTCCGGCGTCCTTCACGATCGCTCAGATCGTCGAGCGCCTGGAGCGAGTGCCTGGCGCCCGTGCGACCGTCAAGGCTACAGCAGCGCAGGCTCGCGCTCACCGAGGCGGTTCGATTTCATGGGTCATCGGAATAAAGGGCGCATCGGTCATTCAAGACAGCGGCTCACTCGCGCTGGACATCAATGACTTCGCCGTCGCGGCCGATCATGACGCGCATATCGTCACCATTGCGATCGATGCCGACAACGACCCATCCGCGCCGACCTTCCCGAACCCGCTCGACGCGACGCATCCCTTCGCTTCTGGCGATGCGGACCGCCTCGTCTTCTGAGATCTCCCCTTCCGCCTCATCGCGCGGCGCGGGCTGTCTATCCGGCACGAATTCTGGAGGGCGAACGCGCAGGCCATCCGGCCCGAGATCGATGGTTTGGCCCAAAGCTGCTTGCGACATAACGATGCCGGCCAAGAGCATCCCAATAGCTGATATCGCGCATCTTGCGCTCATGACTGCCTCCTCGATGCAGGTTGATCATTGCCCTGCGACTACGACGGAATTGCGCAGCTTGAACATATTTCCGCCGCCGTAGGGCTTGGACGGATGGTGAACGAGCCACTCATAGCCTGTGGTCTTACTCATATTGCTTCGTACTGGAACTGATATCTGAACGCGCGCGCGTGCTTTTCATTCGGAAACCGAAACTCGATCACGCTTGAGCCCGTCGTGTCCACGCCAGACAGCCTGATCGCGTGCGGAATCTGCCAATCGATCAGCCATCGCGCGATGACTTTCAACCGGCCATTGAGTGCATCGGGCATTATCCGAAGACAGACGGTGTAGGGTCCGTCCGCCCGTAAGCCGGCGACTGCTGCAATGACGTCGTCGGTTTCGTTCGACACAACTCGTCATCGGCTGAGCTGTTGAGGCTTTGGCCAGGCCATGCGTCGACTTTTCCGCAAACGATCTTGTCTCATTTTTGGTCTTCCGCTTCGCCGACCCTCACCCTCGACGTGAACGAGCGACCCTCGCGAATGATCCCGATCGCGACGTTGCGCCCGACACCGGCGACCTCGAGCGCCTCGATCAGTTCGGCGAGCCGTCGGACAGGTTTGCCCTCGACGGATGTGATGATGTCTCCCAGCACGCCATTTGTCCGATCGATTCCACGCAATCCGGCGCGTTGCGCAGGCGAACCGGGAAGCACGGATGCGATGACCAGGCCGTCGATGCCAAGGCGCATGGCTGCGCCTTCGGCGGCGATGCCGACGCCGATCGCCGGCGTCGGGACGCGGCCGTTCTGGATCAGGATCGGAACGATGCGCTTCACCGTATCGACGGGCACCGCAAACCCGATGCCGGCGGATGCGCCCGACGGAGAATAGATCGCGGTGGCGACGCCGATGAGGTGACCCGCGCCATCGATCAGCGGGCCGCCGGAATTGCCCGGATTGATCGCGGCGTCGGTCTGGATCATGTCGGCGATCTCGCGACCGCCATCGGTCGGCAGGCGACGCTTGAGCGCCGAGACGACGCCCGTGGTGAGCGTCTGATCCAGCCCGAATGGATTGCCGATCGCCATCACGAACTGCCCGACCGCCAATGGTCCCGACGCACCGACCGGCAATGCGCCAGGCAGGTCGTGGCCCTCGATCTTGACGACCGCGAGATCGACCTGCGCAGCGCGTCCGACGACGCGGCCCTGACGCAGTTCGCCGTCGGCGAGCCGCACCCGCACGAGGTCTGCATCACGAACGACGTGCTCGTTGGTGACGATGTGACCGGCGACGTCCCAGATAAATCCGCTTCCGGTGCGCTGCGATTGCTGTTCGTCCTCGTCGGCAGATAGCATCTGCGCCTGCGATTGAGCGAAGATATGGACGACGGATGGTGCGCTTCGTCGAAACAATGCGATCGTCTCGGCTTCGACTGCGGCAATGGCCGTGCCCTGCCTGGCGCTGCCGCTGATCGTGACCGCGGGGCCTATGGTGGTGCCGGGCAACCAGAAAAGAAGCCCCGCTCCAACCAGAGCGGCAACGCCCAAGCCGGTCCATATCATGCGTGTCATGGCAGAGTCCTCATGCAAGCAGCCTCCAGAGCATCTCCAGCACTTGAGCGCCAAACAGCACCAGCACTCCAGTCCAGACAATCGCGACGAGTGACATGCCCAAGGCCAAGAGCACGGCAACACCGTCGCGTTCGAGCAAAGCTAGAGCCAGCATCGCAAGCGCCACGACCGGCAGCACGTTGCCCAAGGGGATGGGTAGAGTGATGATCACCGCCATGGCGAGGATGGCTATGCCGAGGACGGGACGGGCGACGCGCCCGCTCAGCATCATCCAGCGCCGGGGCGACAGCCGGCGCTCGAAGCGCTCAAGCCACGGAACGATGCGCGCGATCGCAGCGGCGACAAAACGCGTGGGTAGGTTGCGGTGACGTAGCCAGCCTGGCAGCCAGACCCGCTTTACGCCCGCGATGACCTGGACGGCGACAAGCGCGAGGCACGAACCCAGGACGATACCGATCGGTCCGGGAATCGGGATGATCGCTGGGATCGTCAGGATCAGCAGGATCAGGCCAAGGCTGGAGGAGCCGAGCTTATCGACAACGTCTCCGATCGAGACTTGGGGCTGGGGCGCGATAGCCCGCGCCAGCAGGACCAGGCGTTGTGATGCGACGCCACCGACCGATTGGCCGATGGCGTCGCTTGCAAAGGGCTCGACGTCGGCGGCATGGCGGGCCGCGCTGAGTTGACTGCTTTCCGCCAGTCGCGCGCGAGAGGCACGGTTCGGCCGGAATTGAGCGAGCCAGGCGACGTAGCGCGGAGAGCCACCCGAGCGCAGCTGCACCCGCTTCATCTTCGCGCGCGCCGCCGCAGGCCTGTCGTCATTGTCCATCGAGACCCTCTTTCGCGAGGGTCGAGGGGCCTGGCTGCCGCGTCTTGATCAAGCTCCAGACGATGCCGGCGGCGATGATGCCGAAGGTGACGCCAAGCGAGATCGCGGCCGGGAACTTCTCTAATCCGAGCAGGTCGGCGACGAAGATCTTCGAGCCGATGAAGATCAGCACGATCGCGAGCGCCGGCTTGAGGTAGCGGAAGCGGTCGATGACGGCCGCCAGCGCGAAATAGAGCGCGCGCAGGCCCAGGATCGCGAAGATGTTGGAGGTGTAGACGATGAACGGGTCGGTGGTGATGGCGAAGATCGCCGGCACGGAATCGACCGCGAAGATCACGTCGGCGATCTCGATCAGCACGAGCGCCATGAACAGCGGCGTTATGAACCAGACCGGCTTGCCGTTCTCCGGGTGAGGCTTACGGACGAAGAAGCGCTCGCCATGGTGCTCGTCGGTGACGTTGAAACGTCGGCGCATGAAGGCGATCAAAGCGTTATCGGCCAGCGCCGGCGGCTTGTCGCCGAGCAGCAGCATCTTGACGCCGGTGACGATCAGGAACGCGGCGAAGATGTAGAGCACCCAGCCGAACTGGGCGACCAGCGTGGCGCCGAGCCCGATCATGATCGCGCGCAGCACGATGACGCCGAGAATGCCCCAGAACAGCACGCGGTGCTGATACTTCGGCGGCACGGCGAAGAAGGAAAAGATCAGCGCGATGACGAAGACGTTGTCGAGCGCCAGCGTCTTCTCGACGACGAAGCCGGTGAGATAGGCCATGCCCGGTTCGGAGCCGAGATACCACCAAACCCACGCGCCGAAGGCGAGGCCGAGGCCGATGTAGACGGCAGAAAGTACGAGACTCTCGCCGACCTCGATCTGGCGGTGCTCCTTGTGAAGGATGCCGAGATCGAACGCGAGCAGCGTTACTACGATGCCGACGAAGGAAAGCCACATCCAGAGCGGCTTGCCGAGCCATTCGGCGGCGAAAATTGAAAGATCCATGTCTGACCACGTCAGCCGGGCGCGATGTCGGAAATACGATCCGACATCGCGAGCGCGCCGGCAGCGCTCGCCAGAGGGGCCCGGATCAGCGGGTGGGCGCGAGATGGGTGACGCTGCGGCGGCCCGCAAGCCCGGTCATGCAAAAATATTTATGCTGACCCGCCCTTGACGCATGGCGACACCCTTCCAATCTCCAGGCCAACCCGGGTCCGGGCCCCTCTGGCAGTCCAAGGCTGCGATGTCGGACTCTTCCACCTGAGGAGCGCGTTGCGCTCCGATCTTGGGAGCACCGACGCCATGACCATGGCCTATACTCTGCCGCCTCCACGCTCGCGGCCTGAGACGATCGCCCGTCTCGATGCGCTGGCCCGCCTTCTTGACGCAGCCGTCCGAATCCCTGGCACCAAAATCCGCGTCGGCGCCGACGCGATGCTCAACCTCATGCCCGGCGTCGGCACGCTCGTCGCAAAGGGGCTGTCCTCGTACCTGATCCTGGAAGCACGCCGTCATGGCGTTCCGACCGGGACGCTGCTCCGAATGGCCGGAAACGTCGCAGTCGATTTCGCGATCAGCGTGGTCCCTGTGGTTGGCTGGTTCGGCGACGCCTTCTTCCGCGCCAATCAACGCAACATCGCGCTGCTTCGCGCCCATCTCGCAAAGGGGGTGACGCGATGATCAGGATCGTCGACCTGCTCCGCTGGGTTGCCACAACGCTACCGACGCTTGCAGCGCCCGCTCCGAGACCGGCGCCAGTCCCTGTCGCTTCATCTCGCGGGAAGCACGGCTGCGCCGATCCCCTCCGTCGGCAGCAACGGCGTCTTCGGACCGTCATTTCGGTCTCCCCGCAGCCTTGGAGGAGGACAGACCATGACAATTGATCAGTTCTCGCTGAGCGATCTGCCCCACCCGGTCGACCTGTTCATTTTCTGGGGCATGATCCTGTCGATAGGGCTCGGCTGCGCTTTCAGCCTCAAGAAAATTGCCGAAGCAATCGAGCGGACGGACCAGTTTGCTGCACGTGAGGCGGATGCGACGGCGTCTTCACCGCCGCTGGACGAGCCGCCAGTGCTACTCGATCGCGGGAGGCATTGATGCAACTGGGCATCTGGATGCTGGCGTTGGTGGCAATCGCGATTTGGAGCCTCATCGCCTGGGCCGGCCACGGTTTGCTCGATTGGACGACCGATTGGGCTGCGGACAACGCCGACAAAGTCTCGTCTGTGCCGGAAATCGTCGAATGGCTGTCCTGGGGCCTTCGCAGCCTGGGCAACGCCAGCGAGATCATCGTGCTGATCGTGTGGGCGATCGGCTCGATCCTGATCATCGCGGCGGCTGGGCTTGCCAACCGCCTCCTCGCCGGCCGCAAGGCCAAATTGAGCGACATCACGCAATGGAGGAAATGACCCAATGCCGATCGACCGGACACGCACTGGCGGCGAACTGCGCCGTGAACTCGAGGACTGGCACGACGAAGAGGCGAGCGTTCAGATCGAGACCATCGCTGCAGCCTGCGCGCTGATCGCCTATGCCGACGGCGTCGTGCGCCAGACTGAGCATGACAGCATGGCGGCGTCGCTCTCACGCTTTGGCCTGATCGACGAGCAGTCTCGTCAGGAACTGCTGATCGAGTTCGAGCAAGCGACATCGCGCTTCGAGATTGATCATGCCGTCGGTGAGGCAGCCGCGCTGTCCACGATCGCCCGCCTGCAGAAGAATGGCCGTTTCGCGCGCACGCTGGTCGAAACCTGTCGCCATATCGGCGAGGCCGACGGCCATTACATCGTCGAGGAGCAGTCGGCCCTGGTGAAGATCTGCCGCCAATTGCGCATCGAACCGGTCGAAGCAGGCGCATTTGCGCCCGTGCCAAGGATCTGAGCCGGTGTTCCATATTCTTCGTTTCTCAAGGCATCGAGGTCGGCCCAAGCACGCTCATCTGATCTTTGCTCTGCGCAGGACATGGAACGCCGCGCCAAGTGACGGAAGGCGCGACCTGCTGTCGAACGGGTGGCCTGGTTGCGACATAGCGCGCAGCGGGGCACGATGAACGACATCAGCAACCTCCCGGTCGGTTCGCCCGGGCTCGGCGCAAAGCCGCTCGCCATGCTTGCCGGCGAGAAGCGGCCTGATCTGCTTCGCGACGAAGTGCTCGGTGAAATCTTTTCCGCCACGGTCGCGGCGCGCGGTGCGCATCCCGCGCTGACCGACGGAACGCTGTCGCTGAGCTACGAGGCGGTGTGGACCGCCGCCGGCCGGCAGGCGCGCGCGCTCGTTCTGGCGGGCGTCGGGCCGGGCGATATGGTCGGCCTGTGGATGCCGCGCGGCATCCCGCTGCTGATCGCGCAGATCGCGATCACACGCGCCGGCGCGGCGTGGATACCCTTCGACGCGGAGGCCCCGGTCGAGCGTATCGCGACCTGTCTCGACGACGCGGACGCCAAAGGTCTCGTCACCTGCCTCGGCTGGCAGCCGCGCGCCGCCGCGACAGGCCGCACCGTCTGGACGCCCGAGGCGCTGGATGCCGCCGACGACGGCGCCGCTATGCCGGCTCGCGCCGCGGGGCTCACCAAGGACCATCCGGCCTATCTGATCTACACCTCGGGCTCGACCGGCACGCCAAAAGCGATCGTCATCAGCCACCGCAATATCTGCCATTTCCTGCGAGCCGGGAACGCGCTCTACGATCTTGGTCCCGATGACGTGGTCTTCCAGGGCGCGTCCGTCGCCTTCGACCTGTCGATGGAGGAGATCTGGACGCCTTATCTCGTCGGGGCGACCTTGTTCGTCGCGTCCCCCGAGATGATGGGCGATGCCGAGAAGCTGCCGGCGCTGCTCACCGAACATGGCGTCACCATGATCGACACGGTGCCGACTCTGCTCGGCATCCTGCCGGCCGACATCCCCTCGCTCAGGCTGATCATCCTGGGCGGCGAGGCGTTGCCGCCGGCGATCGTGCAGAAATGGTCGAGGCCGGGCCGGCGCATCCTCAACAGCTACGGCCCGACCGAGGCGACCGTTGTCGCGACCATAGCCGAGGTGACGCCCGGCGAGACCGTGACCATCGGCCGGCCGATCGCCAACTACACGGCCTATATCGTCGATGAGGAGATGCGGCTCGCCGGTCCCGGCCAGCAGGGCGAATTGCTGATCGGCGGCCCGGGCGTCGCGAAGGGCTATCATGGCCGCCCCGAGCTGACGGCGGAAAAGTTCATCGCCAATCCGTTCGGCGGCAGCGACGATCCGGTGCTCTACCGCTCGGGCGACGCCGTCAGCCTCGACGACAACGGCAACATCGTCTTCCACGGCCGCATCGACGACCAGATCAAGATCCGCGGCTTCCGCGTCGAGCTCGGCGAGATCGAGGCGAAGCTCTCCGGCGAGCCCGGCCTCAGTCAGGCGGCGGTCGTGCTGCGGACGGACAATGAGATCGAGCGGCTCGTCGCCTTCGTGGTTCCTGAGCCCGGCGTCGCCGTCGACGGCGCCATGCTGCGGGCCTCGCTGCGCGAAAAACTGCCGGCCTATATGGTGCCGGCGCATTTCGAGGCGGTCGGCTCGCTGCCGCGCATGGTCTCCGGCAAGGTCGACCGGAAGATGCTCAAGGCCGCGCCGCTGACCGCGCCGGCGGCCGAAGGCGAGCAGGAGCCGCCGCGCAATGCCACCGAGGCGGTCCTGCTGGAAGCCGCAAAGCGCGTGCTCGGCGCGCAGACCCTGCCGCTGGAGGCCGATTTCTTCGTCGATCTCGGCGGCCATTCGCTGCTGGCGGCGCGCTTCATCTCGATCGTGCGCGAGACGCAGGCCTATGCCGGCATCACGCTGCAGGACGTCTATGGCGCGCGCACGCTGCGCGGCATGGCGGCGCTGCTCGACGAGCGCGGCGCGGCGGTCGCGGAAGACCTGTCCTTCACGCCGCCGCCCTTCCTGCGCCGCTTCCTGTGCGGGCTGGCGCAGGCGGCGGCGCTGCCGGTCATCATCGGCCTGTCGACCGCGCAATGGCTCGGCATCTTCGTCACCTACATGCTGCTGTCGGGCGAGGAGCTGTCGCTGCCGGCGCAAATCTTCGCGCTGCTCGGGGTCTATGTCGCGATCACCATCGTCACGGGGCTGATCTCGGTCGCGCTGAAATGGATCGTGCTCGGGCGTACGAAGCCGGGAATCTATCCGCTCTGGGGCGTGTATTACTTCCGCTGGTGGTTCGCCTCGCGCGTAGCCGGCCTTGTCCACATCAAATGGCTGCAAGGCACGCCGGTGATGCGGTTCTACTGGCGTCTTCTCGGGGCCAAGGTCGGGCGCGACGTCATCCTGTCGGATTACGAAGCCGGCGCGGTCGACCTGATCGAGATCGGCGACGGCGCGTCCTTCGGCTCGAAGACGACCTTCGCCAATGGCGAGGCGATCGGCGACAGGCTGATCCTCGGCCGGATCACCATCGGCAAGGACGTCTCGGCGGGAGCATCGGTGGTGTTCGGCCACGCTTGCGTCGTCGGCGACAATGCCGAGATCGGCGACCTGACGACGATCCGGCCGGGGACGAGCGTCGGCGCGGCCGAAATCTGGGACGGCTCGCCCGGGCGCAGGATCGGCACGGTCGATCTCGCCTCGCTGCCGCCGCGCGCCGACGCCAGCCCGCGCCGCCGCTCGGCGATGACGGCGTTCTACATCCTGATGCTGATCGTGCTGCCGCCGATCAGCCTGTTGCCGATCTTTCCGGCCTTCTGGCTGTTCGATCAGATCGACGACTGGATCTCGACCTGGTCCGACATCAGCTATCTCTGGTACCTGCCGATCCTGACCTGGCCGACCGCGATCGGCCTGATCACGTTGACGACCTTCCTGATGGCGGGGCTGCGCTGGGCTATCCTGCCGCGCGTCAGCTCCGGCACCTACTCGATCCATTCGGCCTTCTATGCCCGCAAATGGACCGTCGGGCTCGCCACCGAGGTGACGCTGGAGACGCTGTCCTCGCTGTTCGCGACGATCTACATGCGGGCCTGGTACCGGATGATGGGCGCCCGGATCGGCAAGGGGGCGGAGATCTCGACCAACCTGTCGGGCCGATACGACATCACCGGCATCGGCGCGGGCAACTTCATCGCCGACGAGGTCGTCTTCGGCGACGAGGAGATGCGGCGGGGCTATATGCGCCTCGACATGACACGGACCGGCGACCAGGTCTTCGTCGGCAACGACGCGGTCGTGCCGCCGGGCTCGGTCATCCCCGACCGCGTGCTGATCGGCATCAAGTCGAAGCCGCCCGCCAACGAGCTGATGTCGGTCGGCGATACCTGGTTCGGCTCGCCGCCGATCAAACTGCCGACGCGGCAGAAGGTCGATCTCGGCGCGAACTGGACCTATCAGCCCTCGCGGCGCAAGCAGTTGGCGCGCGCCGGCTTCGAGGCGCTGCACACGTCCTTCCCGGCGATGCTGTTCATCACCTTCGGCACGCTCGCGGTCGATCTCGTGCTGCAACGGAAGATCAACGACGGCGACTGGAGCGGCCTCGTCATCTCCTTCATCGGCGTCGCGATGCTGATCGCGGCGACGCAGGCGCTGATCTGCGTCGCCTATAAATGGCTCGCCATGGGCGTCTACAAGCCGGTGATGAAGCCGATGTGGTCGTGGTGGGCGATGCGCACCGAATCCGTCGCGGTTCTCTATTCGGGTCTCGGCGGCAAGGTCCTGTTCGAATATCTGCGCGGCACGCCGTTCCTGCCCTGGTTCCTGCGCCTGTTCGGGGCGAAGTTCGGCCGGGGCGTGTGGATGGACATGACCGACATCACGGAGTTCGACTGCGTGACGGTCGGCGACTACTGCCAGATCAACGCCCATTCGGCGCTGCAGACGCATCTCTACGAGGACCGGGTGATGAAAGTCGGCCGCGTGCGGCTGGCCCGGGGCGTCTGCGTCGGCGCGGCCGCCACCGTGCTCTACGACACCCATGTCGGCGACTACGCCCAGATCGGCCTGCTCACCGTGATCATGAAGGGCGAGAACCTGCCGGCGCATACGCGCTGGGAGGGGGCTCCAGCGGTCCCGGCGCGGGCGGTGGCCGAGCGAGCGATGTGAGATGAAGACGGTATCAACCTCACGTCACATCCAGAAGGCCAGCATGGCAGCCTCGCTCTCGCGCTTTGGCCTGATCGACGAGCAATCCCGCCAGGAACTCCTAATCGAGTTCGAGCAGGCGACCGCGCGCTTCGATATCGACCCGGCCGTCGGCGAGATCGCGGCGCTGTCAACGATCGCTCGGCTGAAGAAGAACGGCCGGTTCGCGCGCACGTTGGTCGAAACCTGCCGCCACATCGGCGAAGCCGATGGCCATTACATCGTCGAGGAGCAATCGGCCCTGGTGAAGATATGCCGGCAGCTGCGCATCGAGCCGGTCGAAGCCGGCGCATTCGCGACGTTGCAACGGTAGGGTGGCGTTATCGTAGCGGCATGATCTTCGGCCTCGACATCACGATCGGCCTCGGCGCGCTCGCTTCGTCCTATCTCTGGTGGCTGGCAAGCCGGCAGCGCCTGCGTCGGATCAGCCGACTCGAGGAGCTCGACGCCGGCGACATGAACCGGATCGTCACCGCGCTCAACCGCACTCAGATTCTGAACGCGCGCGCCGCGTTGCTCGCCTCCGCGACGGCGGCCCTGGCCGCTGTCAGGATGGGTGCACAAGCGATGCTGGACTTTTAGCAGCGCCATTGGGATTGGCGCCGGCGGCCTATCGCTATTCAACTGTGGGGGTCGGCGCGATTGAGACGATTTCCCAGCCGGTCATTTCGCCATCGATCTGATGCTTCAGCTCGAGGTTAGCCGCCTTGACGCGCGCCGAGTACACGTCTTTCGCGACAACGGTCGCTGTGACCATTCGTTTGATTTCCATCTCGACCGTGAAAGAGATCTCGTCAGTCATTGCGATGCCCGACGCGTGGCGCAAAGGAGCGCAGAATTGCTTGTCGCAGAGCGGGCTGTTCATCTCTCGGACACTCCCGCTCCGCCGCTAAAGCTCGGACCGGCTGTCAGCTTATCCGAGCGGCATGCTTGATCCCAATCGTCCGGATAGCCTAGCCGGCCCGGCGGCCTGCGTAGGCCGTCTGACGTCGTGGTCAGTTTGAAATATATCCGGGTCTGCGGCGTTTGCCGTTTCATGATGACAAGCGAAGCACGACACCTGCCTGCAGAAGCTGGCCCCGGAATTGCTCGACATTGGCGGCAATCGAAGGCGTGGACCCTGATCACGGCGGCCCTGCCATGGGCGGCGGCAGTCGGTCTCGCGCTCGCGATCTGGTTTGGGTCGCCTCTCGATCCCCCGGCGAAGGTCGCGCTGATCGTTTTTGCTTTGGCGATTGTCGGCTGGTGCCTGACCGGACTCGATGACACCCTGATCGCTTTGACAGCGGCGGCTCTGCTCGTACTGACAGGCGCAAGGTCCGCTCGCGACCTGCATTCCGCGCTGGGTAATGATATGACCTGGCTCCTGATTGGCGCTTTCATCATCGCCGCGGCCTTGCGGTCGTCAGGCCTGACCGAGCGGTTGGCTCGTGCCGCCTTGAGCAAGGCGACCAGCGTGACGGCTGTGTTTTTCTACGCGACAGGCATGATTCTCGCGACTGCACTCGTAGTGCCGTCAACCTCAGGGCGAGCGACGCTGCTTCTGCCCGTATACCTCGCCCTCGCCAGCGTTCTGCGCGACGTTCGGACGAGGCGCGCTTTGGCGCTGTTGTTCCCGACAGTCATCCTTCTGTCGGCGGGCGGTTCGTTGATCGGCGCGGGCGCCCATCTGATCGCCGTCGAGATGATCCAGAACAGCGGCGGCCCAGCCTATGGTTTTCTCGGCTGGCTCGTGCTCGGCATGCCGCTTGCCCTCATGGCGAGCTTCGCCGCGACGGCCGTCATTCTGCTCGCCTTCCTGTCGCAGGCGGAGCGGCGGCTCTCCATCGCCTTGCCGCACGCGTCCGACTCAGGAATGACGGCCCAACAGCGGTATGTCGCCGTAATCGTGCTGGCGGTTGTCGCAGGCTGGTGCTCGCAGTCGTTCCATGGCGTCGACGCGGCGATGGTGACGCTCTGCGGAGCCATCGCGTTGACGATAAAGCCGTTCGCGCCAATCAACCTGAAGGAGGCGACCAAATCGGTCGAGTGGCAACTCATTCTCTTTCTGGCGGCGACGACGCTGATGGGCCAGGCGCTGATCGCGACAGGCGCAGCGAAGGCCTTGCTGCAGCCCGTGCTGGCGCTATTGCCGGCCGAGAGTCTGGCGCGCCCCGCGCTAGTCGCCACAATGGTGACAGTGCTCGCCTTGCTGTCGCATTTGCTGATCACCTCCCGAAGCGCTCGAGCAAGCGTCCTGATCCCGTTGCTGGCGACGCCGCTCGCTGAGTCGGGCTATGATTTTGGAGCGGTCACGATGCTGGTGGTGATGGCGACCGGCTTCTGCCAGACGCTACCCGCCAGCGCGAAGCCCGTCGCGCTCTATGCGGACCTTGAACATGAGACCTACCGAAAGCGGGATCTGGCGCTGCTTTCGGCGTTTTTGCTTCCCCTGTTCGCAGGTCTCTTGTTGATGTTCTCCCTATGGATCTGGCCGGCGATAGGTCTGTCCTTGCGCTAGCAATCGCCAAGAGCGCGACAATATAATTAGCCGGCATAGGAATAACAGTTCGACTTCGCCGTTTTCGGAGTGAGGGGCCATCCGCTTCTCGGTTACGAAAGGGTCTGACAATGACGCTCAACATCCTTATCGCCCCGTCCGGGTTCAAGGAAAGCCTGGATGCCAGCGATGTGGCCCAGGCGATAGCAGATGGGGTCAAGACGGCGATGCCGAATGCGCACACGATGCTTGCGCCCCTTGTCGATGGCGGTGAAGGCTTCACGAGAGCGCTGTGCGGCGCCACGGGCGGCGATATTCATTGTGTCGAGGTCACCGGGCCGGTCGGGGAGCCCGTTCAGGCTCATTTCGGCTTTCTTGGCGGGAAAGGACCGAAAACCGCAGTGATCGAGATGGCTGCGGCGGCAGGTTTGGCGCTCGTTCCGCGCGATCGCCGCAATCCCATGCTGACGACGAGTTATGGTGTAGGTGAACTGATCCGTGCGGCGCTGGACGCGGGAGCGCGGCGCATTCTCTTTGGATGCGGAGACAGCGGCGTCAACGATGGCGGCGCCGGCATGGCCGAGGCGCTTGGCGTTCGCTTCCTCGACGCCCGGGGCGCACCAATCGCCCGCGGTGGCGGAGGGCTGCTCCAACTCGCCCACATCGACGTCACTGGGCGCGATCCACGTCTGTCCCATGTGCGGATTGACGCGGCCGTAAACTGGCACAACGTACTCTTGGGCTCGCGCGGGGTCGCACGCGTGTTCGCACCTCAGAAGGGCGCCAGCGCCGAGCAAGTCGAGGTGCTGGACCGCGCGTTGGGGGTCTACGCAGCGAGGTTGCGCGAAGCGACGGGGCTCGACGTGTCGGCCGCTCCTGGCTGCGGCGCATCTGGCGGTCTCGGCGCGGGGCTGTGCGCCTTGCTGGGCGCAACGCTCCACCCGCGCTACGAGATTGTGATGCAATACCTCGCCTTCGACTCGATGTTGCAGAAGGCTGACCTCGTCATCACGGCCGAAGGTTGTCTCGACGAACAAACGCCTTTCGGCAAGATACCTGCCGAGGTGGCGAGGCAGGCCCGAAAGCTGGGAATTCCTGTCGTAGCGCTGGCCGGCACAATCGGACGCGGCAAAGTCAGGATCAACTTCGAGCACGGTATCGATGCCTTCGCCAGCATCCTCAAGCGCCCCTGCACGATAGAAGAGGCGATCGCCGAAACCGAGAAGCTTTTGCGCCGCGCGGCGGAAGACGCCATTCGCATGATCGGCGTCGGACTGCGCCTGGGCCATCTGGGTGCAACTTCATGAGCCCTAGCGGCGTCACGCCGTCGGTCAACCGGCTCGATGCGAGTCCCCGCCCTCCTGAATGGCAGCCAAGCGTCCTGGCCGTCTTTCGCATGAAGGTCCGGAATAGGCTCAATCCAGCGCAGCAGAATGGCGAGCGAGTTGTCAAGGCGAGGATCGCGATCACCGCTCGCACATGCGACGTATTGCGGCTGGGTGCCGGGGGGCTCGCAGGTTGCAGCTCAGCCAAAGAGCGGGCCCGCCAGCGTCGCCAATGACGATAGCGCCGCCGTGGGACATGCCGGCGCCCCATGTCGCGACGAGGCCGAGCCCTGCGTTCATTCATGAGAAAGGCTTGGCCTCACCCGGACTGGAAGAGGTCGCAAACCTCAAGGACGGCTGTCGTAAGCTCATCCAATGTGTCGATAGGCTTTTCCGGGTCGGGTTGGGCATGCATCTCAAGAACGGAGAACTCGCTGCAGCAAACGAGCAAGCCATCGACTCGCATGGATAGCGTTTCGCGTTTCAAGCTCAGATAGGCATTCTGCACGTCGGTCCCAATACGCCCGGCTTTAACCTCGCGGATGCAGGACAGGGCGATGGCCTGTCCGTTAGCATCCGGGTAAACGGCTTCGAGCCCCTGATCCTGGCATGCGCGATCCACTACGCCGACAGCACGCAGCGCCGGAGATCCAACGATACCGATCCTGGCGCCAGGTCCAAAGCGCCTGATGCACGCCTGCAGCGATACGTCGATCATGTCGATGAACGGGATCGTGACTGCGCTTTCGATCTGCGGCGCGAAATGATGCGCCGTATTGCAGGGCATGACGAGATGCGTCGCGCCGGCGGCTTGCAGGCCGGCGGCCGTCCTCGCCAGTGCGGGCGCCGGATCGATTGGACCACCCTCAAGAAGATAGGCGATGCGCGAGGGAATCCTGGGATTGTTGTCGACCAGTATGCGGATGTGATCGGCGTCGTCCTTGGCCGGGGTCCGTTCGACGATCCGGCGCATCAACTCGATCGTCGCGCTGGGACCCATGCCGCCGATGACGCCGATGATCGGGTCCGAGCTCAACAAGACGGACATGGGCTTAAGGCTCCCTTTGGGTTCATTCCGTGATCTCGAAATGCGCGACCTGGATCAGGTCTCGTGTTCCCAGTCGCTGGCCGCCTTCAGGAGATGCCTGGAGAGCAAGTCCGCCGCGCCGTCGCGGTCGCCGGCTTCCAGCGCCTTGAGGATGGCGATGTGTTCCTTGCAGGACTGCGTGATCTGCTCCGCCGTCAACTGGGCGAAGTCCGCGAACTGATGCATCTGGCGCAGGGAGTTCTGGCGCTTGACGGCTTGGTGGAAGAACCGGTTCATCGACCATGACGCGAGCTTTTCATGAAAATTGGCGTTCAGGCGGAACCAGGAGTCGGGTGAGATTTCATCGGCCGGTTGGGCCATGAACGCCAGATGCGCCTGCATCAGGTGCAGCAGGGCAGGGCCGTCGATCACATATCCCGGCTGGCGCAGCGCCGCCGTCTCCACCGCCTCGCGGAAGGCGTAGCTTTCGATGATCGCCAGGGGCGTGTCCAGGCTTTCGGAGAAGCGCCAGCCATGACCGCGCTGGCGGTGGATGATGCCTTCGCCCGAGAGTCGCAGCAGCGCCTTGCGCAAATCGCCCCTGGTCGCCTGGAATCGCAGGATCAGGGCGCTTTCTGTGATCTCGTTCGGGATCTTTCCGGAACTGCGATCGGTCAGAATGCGCTGGTAGATGTCGCTTCGCTGGTCATGCGCGTTGGCGTATTGCGAGACGGTGTCGCCGTCGATGGGGCGGTTCAGGATGAAGCCGTGTCCCGGCTCGCGGCGCAGGACGCCGTCCTCCGCAAGGGCGATCAGGGCGCGCCGGACAGGCGTCCTCGACACGCCCAGCCGCGACGCGAGCGGCTTTTCACCGACCGCTCCGTCGGCGGCCCAAGCCTCGTCGCGACCCAGCCGCAGGATGTCGACCGTGATCTCGCTCTGCAGGGCGCTACCCATCTCGAACCCTCCCGGCCCGCCTCGCCGCCGAATTGACAGGCCTCACCAAAGATGATCGGGTGTGTTTATTAATCAACTAAAAAACATGGCGCTAGAGATGATCGAGCCGTTTCCGTTCGTGTCTGTTTCAGGATCGCCCTATGAGCGCGGCCTGCGGCACGGCAGCGTCGTGGCCGAGCGCGTCCGGCGCAGCGCGCAATTCTACGCGGCTCAGCTGGAATCGCTGGGTTCGAGCGGCGCGCTGCGTGACGCTCTGATCGCGGAATTCCGGCGCACGATCGCTGATTTCGATGACGCCTATCTTGAAGAGATGCGCGGCATCGCCGACGGAGCCGGCCTGCCGCTCGACGCTGTCATCGTCATCAACGCGCGCACGGAAATCGTCGCAAAGGCGCGGCTTCTATCTCGCAGGAAGGTCGACGAGGCACAGGAGGCGCGGATGGCGGATGGCTGCACGGGGGCCATCATACTTCCCGAGCGAACAGCGTCAGGCGGCGTGATCCAGGGGCAGAACTGGGACTGGAACCCCGAATGCGTGCACACGGCCATCGTGCTGCGCATCCGTCGCAGCGACGGTCCCGATGTGCTGACCTTCGTCGAAGCCGGAGGTCTGGGGCGTCATGGCATGAACGCGGCAGGCATCTGCATCACCGGCAACTATCTGCGTAGCGACCGCGACTACTCTCAGGAGGGCGTGCCGCTCGCGCTGGTCCGCCGAAAGGCTCTCGAGCAAACCGATCTCGCGCTGGCGATGAAGTTCGTCGCGGCGACTCCCAAAGCATGTTCGACCAACATGATGCTGAGCCATAATGACGGCTTCGGCATCGATTTCGAATGCGCCCCCGATGAGGTCTTTCCTGTTCTACCCGAGGATGGCCTCATCGTTCATGCCAATCACTGGATAAGTCCCATCGCCCTGACCAAGCTGCGCGACACCGGGATAGGAAACGCCCCCGACAGCCAGTATCGCGACTGGCGCGTCCGCAATCTGCTAAACAACCCCCGCCGCAAATTGACGCGCGCGGATCTCAAAGCGGCCTTGAACGACGATTTTCTGACGCCCTATTCGGTTTGCCGTCCCCCTCGTCCCGGCGCCTCGGGCGATGCGAGCGCCAGCGTCGCGATGATCCTGATGGAGCCGGCGCTCGGCATCATGGAGGTCGCCCCGATGCCGGCAATGACCCAGCAATTTACGATCTACAGCCTCGCGGGCGAGCCTGTCGCCGTTTGACGAAGGCGACCCGACAAGCGAACCGCAGAAGATGGAGATTTCGATGATCGGCCGCATTTCGTTAGCTTGCATGATGCTGACATCAATTGCCGCGCCCGTCAGCGCGCAGACCTTGAACGTCGCCCTGACGGCAGACATCCGGGGCGTGAACCCCGGCGTCAACCGGGACGACGATACCGACACGGTGACGCTCCATATGGTCGAGGGGCTCGTCGCGTATCGCGAGGGCGGCACGGTCGCGCCGATGCTGGCCGAGAAGATCACAAAGTCAGCGGATGCCCTGACCTATACATTCGAACTGCGCAAAGGACTGACGTTCCACAACGGCGCGCCCGTATCGGCCGATGACGTCGTCTGGAGCTGGAACCGCTATATGGATCCCAAGACGGATTGGCGCTGCCGTTCGGATTTCGACGGTCGCAACGGCCTGAAGGTCGAAGCCGTTGAAGCGCTCGATCCCCATACGGTGCGTATGCGGATCAACGAACCCAGCGCGCTGTTTCTGTTTTCGCTGGCGCGCACGGATTGTGGCAGCGCCGCCGTCATCCACCGGGACTCGCTCAATGCGGATGGCTCCTGGAAGGCTCCGGTCGGCACGGGCCCCTTCACATTCGGCGAATGGCGGCGCGGGCAATTCGTTCTGCTCAAGCGGTTCGACGCCTACAAGTCGCTGCCGGGTGGCCTCGATGGCTATGCCGGCGGCAAGCGCCCTCTCGTTTCGGAGGTGAAGTTCGTCGTCGTGCCCGATCCCACCTCGGTGAAGGCGGGCCTGATCGCGGGACAATTGGACGTCGCCGAGGTGCTGGGCTCGGATGTGCAGCAGTTGAAGAACGAGCCGCGTGTGTCGATTCAGGCAGCGACCACGGCAGGGCGCAATGCGCTCCTGTTCCAAACCAAGGACGCGTTTTTCAGCAAGCCGGATATGCGGCGAGCTCTCGCGGCGGCGATCGACCTCGATGAACTGGTCGCGGCCGTCTCAGCGATCGAGACCAGGCCCAACGCATCGACCATCCATGCGAGTTCGACCTACTACAGCGCCGCCCAGCGGCTCAGCCACAAGTTCGATCCAGCGCTCGCCAGGAGCTTGCTGGCCAAGGCCGGCTACAAGGGCGAACGCCTGAAGATCACGACCAACAACCGCAAATCATCGCCGAGCTTCAACATCGCCGTTGTGCTTCAGGCGATGTTCAAGAACGTCGGCATCGAAACGGACATCGACGTGGTCGAGTGGGCCACGCATATGGACCGCTTCCTGAAGGGCAATTACCAGATGATGGTCCACTCCTACTCGGCCAGGCTCGATCCCGCTCTCAGCTTCGAGCATTTCACCGGTCCCAAGTCGGAGCAGCCGCGCAAGGTCTGGGACGACCCCGCCGCCATCGAGTTGCTGGCGCAAGCCTCTCGGATCGAGGACGACGCCGAGCGCCAGAGGATTTTCGACGAACTCCACAAGCGCATGATCGAGGGAACGCCGCTGCTGATGTTGTTCAACCGGGTCGAGGCATGGGCGACGAATGCAAGGATCTCGGGCTTCGTGCCGTGGGAGTCACGCGCCAGGGCCTGGGAGGTGTCGGTCAAGCCGTAGCCGGCCGCGGCCGCGGGTTGTTTGCACGGGCGAAGCCGCCTTGCGCATGCGAAGATCGGCGATGCGGGTCTCGCAAGGTCAGTTCGCCCTGCTTTTAGGGCAGGGTGATCTGCAGGCGTCGCGGATCGCCGGGGCATATCTCCGGTCGCCCCTGTTGGCGACCAGCACGGGACGATCCGAACCATGATCCGCTTTGCCGCTTCACGGACATTGATGGCGCTACCGACATTGCTGATCGTGGCGGTCTCGGTGTTCGTCCTGATGCGTCTGGTTCCGGGCGACCCGGCGTCGCTGATGTTGGGCGACCTCGCGACGCCTGCGAGCCTGGCTGACCTTCGCGCCAGGCTCGGTCTCGATCAGAGCCTTCCCATTCAGTTCGGCATCTGGTTTTCAAACGTGCTGAAGGGTGATCTGGGCCAGTCGATCAATTCGCAGCAGGCGGTTTTGCCGCTGATCCTGTCGCGCTTTTGGGTCAGCTCGCAGATCGTGGTGGTTGCGGTCCTGCTGGCCAGCGTCGTCGCAGTGCCCGCCGGCGTACTCGCCGCCTGGCGGCAGGATTCCCCGCTCGATCTCGGTCTCGTCTCCGTCGCGACGCTTCTGCTCTCGATCCCGACCTTCTGGCTCGGCCTGCTTCTGCTCCTCTTGTTTGGCCTCAAGCTCGGCTGGCTGCCGGTGGTCGGTTACATCTCGATCGGCGACGATCCATGGCGCGGACTGCTTTATCTCGTTATGCCGATCCTGACGCTGTTCCTGCACGAGATCGGCGTGCTGCTGCGGATGGCGCGCGCCTCGACGCTGGAGGTGCTGCGGCTCGACTACATCACCCATGCCCGCGCCAAGGGTCTCTCGGAGGCCGCGGTGCTCTGGCGCCACGCCTTCAAGAACGCGTTCGGGCCGACCTGGACGCTGATCGGCCTCGTGCTCGGCAATCTGCTGGGCGGCATCGCGGTGGTGGAGACCGTCTTCACCATTCCCGGCCTTGGCCGGCTCCTGGTCGACGCGATTTTCGCGCGCGACTACCCGGTGATCCAGGGCTGCATGCTTTTCGTCGCCTTCACCTATGTGCTGGTGAATCTCGTCGTCGACCTCTGCTATCCGATCTTCGATCCCAGGGTGACGGCGCAATGAAATTGCCTGCACCCAACGCGCTGATCGGCGGCGCGCTCATCGGGACGCTGCTGGTCGCTGCAGGGATCGGCGCGCTCTGGACGCCCTACGACCCCTTGCGCCTGTCATTTCGCCACAAGCTCGCACCGCCCTCGGCAATTCACTGGCTTGGCACGGACGAGTTCGGCCGCGACGTGCTCTCGCGGCTGATGGCGGGAGCGGCCACATCCGTCTGGATCAGCCTGCTCACCGTCACTTTCGCCGTGATTCTCGGCACCGGGATCGGACTCTTCTCCGGCTATGTCCGGGGCTGGACGGACCGTATCATCATGGCCTTCAACGACGCGCTGCTGGCCTTTCCCGGCATCCTGCTGGCGCTCGGCCTGCTGGCCGTTGTCGGCGCCAACAAATACGGCATCATTCTGGCGCTTGGCATCGCCTACACGCCTTCCGTCGCACGGATTGTGCGGGGCACGGTGCTCTCCCTGCGCGAGAAGGAGTTCGTCGCCGCCTCGCGCGTGATGGGGAACTCGGAGGCGTTCACCATGGCGCGCCACATCCTGCCCAACTGCATCGCGCCGCTGACCGTGCTGGCGACGTCGATGTTCGGCTATGTGCTGCTGGCCGAAAGCGCGTTGTCGTTTCTGGGACTTGGCGTGCCGCCGCCGGCGCCCACCTGGGGCAATATGCTGGCCGGTGCGCGACCCTATATCGACCAGGCGGTCTGGCTCGGCATTTTCCCCGGTCTGTGCATTTCGCTGACGCTGCTCGGCATCAACCTGCTCGGCGATGCGGTGCGCGACAGGCTCGACCCGCGCATGCGGGGTCTGCGATGAGCCTGCGTCAGCCGCTGCTCGTGGTCTCCAACCTGACGCTGCGCATCGGCGCGGCCGGAAAGACCGTCGTCAACGATGTCGGCTTTTCGGTCTCAGGCGGCGAGATCGTCGGCATCGTCGGCGAATCGGGCTCGGGCAAGACTCTTGCCGCGCGCGCCATCATGGGCTTCGTGCCGCCCGCGGTCAGGCTGGTCTCCGGCTCGATCCGGTTCGACGGCGAAGAGGTCACGACCATGCCGGTCAAGCGGCTGCGCGCCATGCGCGGCTCGCGCGTCGGCATGGTCTTCCAGGAGCCGATGACCTCGCTCAATCCCTCGATGCTGATCGGCAGGCAGCTCGAGGAGGCGCTGGCGCTGCATCGCGATCTCGATGCGGAGCGCCGCCGCGCGCTGATCCTCGACATGCTGCGGCGCGTCGGCCTGCGCGATCCGGAAGGCGCGCTGACCGCCTATCCGCATCAGTTCTCCGGCGGCATGCGCCAGCGCATCATGCTGGCCTCGGTGATGCTGCTGAAGCCCGCACTGCTGATCGCCGACGAACCGACGACGGCGCTCGACGCGGTGGTGCAGCGCGACGTGCTGGAACTGATGGTTCGGCTGACCACTGAAAACGACACCGCCGTGCTGATGATCTCGCATGATCTGGGCATGATCGCGCGCTATTCCAGCCGCATCATCGTGATGTGCCAGGGCGATGTCGTCGAACAGGAGCGGACGGAGGATATTCTTGCGCGGCCGCGGCATTCGTATACGCGCAAGCTGCTGGCGGCGATGCCGCAGCGGGGACCGGCGCGGGCGCTGCCGGCCGCCCAGACGCCGATCGTGGCGGTGCGCGATCTCGTCGTCGACTATCCCGGCCGGCAGGGCTTCTTCCGCAAGGAGACGGCCAAGCGCGCGCTGCACGGCATCAGCCTCGAGGTCCAGCCGCGACAGGTCGTGGCCGTCGTCGGCGGCTCGGGCTCCGGCAAGACCACGCTCGGGCAGACGATCGCCGGCCTGCTCAAGCCGACGGGCGGCGAGATCCTGTTCAACGGCAAGCCGATCTTCAGGAGCGAGACCGCCTATTGGGACTACCGGCTGAACTGCCAGATGGTGTTCCAGGATCCCTATTCCTCGCTCGACCCGCGCATGACGATCCAGCAGCTCGTCGCCGAGCCGCTGCGACTGGCGAAGGAGATGAGCCCCGCCCAGAGGACGGCGCGCCTCGAAGAGGTGCTGGCCGAGGTCGGGCTCGGCGACGGCTTCGCCTCGCGTTATCCGCATGAATTGTCGGGCGGCCAGCGCCAGCGCATCGCGATCGCGCGCGCCATCGTGCGCCGGCCGAGCTTCGTCATCGCCGACGAGCCGGTCTCGGCGCTCGACGTCACCGTGCGGGCGCAGGTGCTCGAACTCTTCGCCGAACTGCAGAAGAAGCACGGCTTCTCCTGCCTGTTCATCAGCCATGATCTCGGCGTTGTCGAGCAGGTCGCCGACCGCGTCGTGGTGATGCAGGAGGGCCGCATCGTCGAGGACGGCACGCGCGACCAGATTTTCGACGACCCACAACATGAGTACACGCGCAAGCTGCTCTCGGCGGTGCCAGGGCTGGAAAGCACGACTGACGGCGGCGTCAGGCTGTTCTGGCGGCTGGGGGAGCCAGAGTGAACTTGAGCCGAAGATTGCAAAGCCGTGCTCGATCGAGGCCGGTGCGTTCGCGACAGTGCCGAGGTCGGATATCGTTATCGTAGCGGGATGATCGTCAGTCGCGACATCGCGATCGTTCTTGGCGCGCTCGCTTCATGAGCCGGGCAGCCGGTCTTCCTAGCGATATAGCGCGCCCGCCATCGCGGCATAGAGCGGGATGCCGAGCACCAGGTTGAACGGAAACGTCAGCGCCAGCGAGGCCGTCAGATAGAGGCCGGGATTGGCCTCGGGGAGGGCCATCCGCATGGCCGCGGGCGCGACGATGTAGGAAGCGCTCGCGGCAAGCGTCGCCATGACGACCGCGCCACCCTCGGACATGCCGGCAGCCTTTGCCGCGACAAGACCGAGCGCTGCGTTCAGCACGGGAGCCACAATGGCGAAGATGGCGATCGCCGGCCCGTTCTCCCGCCAGCCTTCGGCCCTCTCCATCGCCTGACGCCCGAGATCAAGCAGGAAGAGGCACAGCAGCCCGCGAAACAAGTCGCCGAAGAGTGGTTTGACCGGCGCCAGCCCTTCGCGCCCGACGACCATGCCGATGGCCAGCCCGCCGAACAGCAGCACGATGCTCTTGCTGGCTAGAATGCGCGCGAGAACGGCGCGTAGAGGCTCGCCGTCCGTTCGCCCGCGACCTGCCAGCAGCAGGGCAACGACGATAGCCGGCGTCTCCATCAGCGCCAGAAGAGCGGTGACCGAAGGCTCGTAGGTCATGCCGACCGCATCGAGATAGCCCAACACGGCCAGGAAGGTGACCGCCGAGACCGAGCCGTAATGGGCCGCAAGCGCCGCTGCGTCGCGACGGTCGAGCCTCACCAGGCGGCGCAGCGCGAAATGGCACCAGAGCGGTATGACCACGCAAAGCGTCAGCGCCGAGAGGATCGGCAGCGCCATCGCCCCCGCAGAAACGGTCGCCAGATCGGCCCCGCCCTTGAGGCCGATCGCCAGCATCAGGTAGATCGAAAGCGCGGTGAAGACGGGCTCCGGGAGTCTCAGATCGCTGCGGACGAAGGCCGCCGCCGCGCCGAGCACGAAGCACAGGATCATCGGCGAGAGGAGGTTGGCTGCGGCGAGTTGCAATGAGGTCATCGGCGTTGTTCCGGTGGCGGCCGGTCCGCGATAAAGCGCTCTTTGCATTCCTCAAACGAGGATTAATCAATCAAAACGATTGAAGATATCAATCGAAAATCGGTAGGGGCTCGAGCGTCGCGCCAACAATAGGTTCCTATCCGTTCGTCCTGCGCCGACAGCGGCAGCGCCCAGAATACAGAGCATGGGACGTATCCACGGGTAGGCACGATCATTCGGCCCCGCTTTTGCCGACGCGATGTCAAGGCTGGGCGAAGGCAACGATCAGATAGAGCCCGGTCCAGACGGTTGCATAGCCGCCGAGAAGCAGACCGCGCTCGCCTGCTGGAGCGCGCTGGTCTGTCGGCGTGCCGATGCGTAAAAATGCGTATCCGGCATAGGCTGCCGCGAGAGGCCAGAAGCCCGACAGCAGCAATACGATGTTGATCGAGAACGCCAGGGTCGAAAGGTCGCTTCCAAACAGCGTGAACAGAGGCATGGCCGACAGGAAAGGCCAGACGCTCAGGACGGGCAGGACAACCGACCATGCGATGATGCGGGTGACGTCGGGCTTTGTCGTCGCGGTCGTCTCAGGCATCGGCTCGGTCCACGCATTTTGTCATCAGCCTTTGTCTACGCAGTATGGGTCCGCGAGATCACGGCGGTCGCCGCGACAAAGTATCTGTCTATGGCCGAATGCGACCGGGATGAGGTCGCGTCTGATGTTCAGCCGCGTAGCAGGCAGCGCATTTGTTCGACGGCAGAGAGCTAACCCAGGATCGGTATTTCCACCACGCGCGGCGCTCAGAGCTGACCGGCGGCGGCTTCTAGTGACTGGACGATATGATCGCCGAGACGTGTCGCTGCGGGCGATGTCGATCCGGGCGCGCGGTAGAGCACGATCTCGGTCGCGGGCAGGGCCGGAAGGTCATGGCTGGGGTCGCCGAGCACGACGAGATCGGGCGGAACCATCTCGCGAGGCAGGATGGTGACGCCGAGGCCTGCACGGACGGCGGCCTGTAATCCGGCAAGGCTCGGGCTGGTCAGCACGATCCGCCAGGAACGCCCTGCCGCATCGAGTGCCGCCAAAGCGCCGCGCCGGTAGACATCGGGCGCCGGCGCCAGAACCATCGGTAGCGGCTCGCTTCGCGACAGGACGAGCCGCGAGCCGGCAACCCAGACCAGGGCTTCGCGCCAGACGCCGGTCCCGCCGGCCTTCCCGCCGTCGCTCGTATGTTCAGATTGGATCGCGCGCTTGAACAGGACGAGGTCGTATTGCCCCTTCGAGAAGGCATCGAGCAGGTTGACGGTGAAGTCGCAGTTCACGGTGAGCGCGACCCGGGGATGAGCGCGGGCGAAGCGCGCCAGCACGTCGGCGAGATGCACTGTCGCGAAATCCTCCGGCGTGCCAAGCCGGACGACGCCGTCGACCTCTGGCTCCATCAGGCGCGAACGCGCCTCGTCGCTGATATGCAGGATCTGCCGGGCATAGGTCAGCAGCACCTCGCCCTGTGGCGTGAGAACCGTGCGACCGCCGCGTCCGCCCTCGCGCTGGAACAGGCTCTGGCCGAGACCGGCCTCTAGGCGCTTGATCTGCAGCGAGATCGTCGACTGGGTTCGCCCGATGCGCTCGGCTGCCCGGGAGAATCCGCCGCAATCGGCGATCGCCATGAAGCTGCGCAGGAGGTCGAGATCGAAGGGCGGCAGAGGCGTCGGCATGCCCGCAGCCTAAGAGTCCGTCCCGGAACTCATGACGCTCGCGCGATGCGGCGGATAAGAACCATGGCGGCGGCTGCGTAGAGGAAGGCCGTCGCGGAGGCGA
>FWWL01003177.1_pt1 | contig 30338 bp, 26 predicted proteins | sample 2228331 | NCBI WGS metagenome assembly FWWL01 (sample SAMEA103939775, study PRJEB20133) | metagenome
AGGCCCTCCCCATCGCCATCGAGCGGGGCCTCCGCCTCCCCATCATCTACAACACGAGCGCCTACGACAGCCTCGAGAGCCTCCAGCTCACGGACGGCCTCGTCGACATCTACATGCCCGACTTCAAGTACTGGGACCCCGCCAAGGCCCGCAAGTACCTGAAGGCCGAGGACTACCCCGAGGCCGCCCGCCGGGCCATCCGCGAGATGCACCGTCAGGTCGGCGACCTCGTCTTCGACGAGAACGGCCTCGCCCTCCGGGGCGTCCTCGTCCGGCATTTGGTCATGCCGGGGGCCCTCGACGACACCCGGGAGGTCCTCCGCTGGATCGCCGAAAACCTCGGCCGGGACACGTACGTCAACGTCATGGACCAGTACCACCCGGCCGGGATGGTCGACGAGCGGCGCTATCCCGAGTTGAACCGGCCCATCACACCGGAGGAGTACCAGACGGCCCTGCGGTACGCCCGGGAGTTCGGCCTCTGGCGGCTGGACTTCCGGTGGCGCCGGATATGGCTCCGCCTGGCCCTCTGAGAGCCCCGCCCGGCCTCAAAACGTCAGGCGGTCCGGCCGGCCGAAGCTCCGACCCGGCACGGGGACGACGTCCTTCAGAAACGACAGGCGGTTCCGGCCGAAAATCCCGGGACCAGATAGTAGTACTCGGCGCTCCCGCCGCCGACGGGGGCCATCGCCGGGTGGATGCCCGGACTCAGGTCCGGGTGGTCAAAGTCCAGGCTCCTGAGCTGGTCCAGCTTTTCGGCCACACTGATAGCCCGGCAAGGGAGTCCAGCCGCTTCCGTCCCGACGCTCGACGACATACGAATTGGGCGATGTCCCGTCCGTCTCGGGAAAGACGCGCACCCGATACGGGGTCTTCTGCTTGACGGCCAAGTAACGGGCTAAGCGTATGTGAATCTGAAGCTGACTGGCCGCCGTCCGAAGCTGATAGTTATGGTAAAAACGCACGAGGGACGGCATGGCGGCCAACAGGAAGAGGCCCATCAAGGCCAGGACGACCAGGACCTCCAGGGTCGTAAAGCCCCGCCGACTCACCGGCGCTCCCCTCTCCCTTTCCCACGAGATCGTCATCTCTTCCGACCCCCGCGTCCCCCATCGGGCGATTCCATCCCGATCCAGCGGGTTAAGTACTCGGTCCCCCGCGTCCCCGCACGCCGAAGCCGCCCCCTCGACGGGGACGGCGTCGATCGGGATTTCCGGCCATTCGGCCCGCCGGACCCCGTCACCGAATCGCTCCCCAACCGAGGCAGTAGAGGGGTCAAGACATGGGATATTTTAGGATTATTTTATCCAAATCGTGGAACTCGTGGAAGTCGGGGTCCCGACCCCTCCCGTCCGAGCAATCCGCATCCCCCCGTTCGCAATCCGCCGCCGGGTCCTCGTGTTCGGTACTTCGGGGTCGGGGAAAAGACGGACCCCGAACCCCCGATCATCCGGACCGAGAAGACGCTTCCAGGGCTTTCAGGGCCTCATAGGCCCTCTGCATGACTTCATGCAGGCGGGCGACGACGCCGGAGAGGGCCTCCGGCGGGGCCGCCCCCAGCCGGACCGGCGGGAGCCATCGGACGTGGACGGTGACCCAGGGCCGTCGGAACCATCGCCAGGCATGCCGATGGAGGGCTTCGCTTGTCGCCCAATGGACGTCCGCCAGGGGCGTATACCGGAGGACGGCCGGATAGACCGGCAGGCCCGTCGCCTCCGCCAGGGTGAATAGCCCCCGCCGGAAGGGGAGGAGGCCGTCGTGGTCCGAAATCCGGCCCTCCGGAAAGAAGGCGACCCACAGGCCCGCTCGGGCCCGACGACGGAGCGCCTCGACCTGACGTCGGATCGCCAGGGCACTTCCCCGGTGGACGAAGACGGTCCCGGCGTAGCGGGCCAGAAAGCCGATGAACGGCCAGCGCCGGATCTCGGCCTTCGCCGCAAACACGCAGGGCACCATGGCGCCCAGCACGCACACGTCCAGATAGCTGAGGTGGTTGCTGACGACGATCCCGGGCGCCGCGGCCGTCGGCGGGTCGCCCGCCGAGACCTGGCGAACGCCCCACAGGCGCAGGAGGCCCCGGAACCACCGCTGGGCCCATCGGGCCCGGCGGTAGAGCCGGCGCGGGCCCACGAGCGTGACGAGGGAGGCCAGAAAGAGGAGGCCCGTCCATACGACCGTCGCCCACGTGCGCCAGACGACTCGGACCATCGTCGGGGTCTCGGGCGTCGGGTCCCAGGGACCGAGCAATCGTCTCGGGCCGGATGAGCATCGAGGGTCCCCGGGTGCACGGCCGCGCCCCGGGTCCCTCCTTCTCCCGGGACCCGGGACTCTCTCCATGTTTAGTTTATCTTACCCCGCGTCTTGCGGCGTCGTCAGGCGCCGGGTCCCGGCCCCGGCGGGCTCGACGCCGTATGCAAAGAGCTCGCCTCGATGATTTCGGAAGACCCAGACGTCGGGCCCGACGGCGACCCGGTAGTCGGGCAGGAGGGGGACCTTGCCGCCACCGTCGGGGAGGTCCACGACGTAGGTCGGGACGGCGATGCCCGAGATATGGCCCCGCAGGCCTTCCATGATCTCCAAACCCCGGGTCAGGGACGTCCGGAAATGCTGGGTCCCCCGGACGGGGTCGGCATGGTGGAGGTAGTAGGGCTTGATGCAGGCCCGGACCAAGGCCCGATGAAGCGCCCGCTGGGTCTCGACGTCATCGTTAACGCCCCGCAGGAGGACGGCTTGATTCAGGACGGGGACCCCGACCCGGAGGAGGAGTTGAACGGTCGCGTGGGTCTCCGGCGTGACCTCCCGGGGATGGTTAAACTGCGTCAGGCACCAGACGGGACCGTAGCGGTCGAGGACGCTCAGGAAGGCCGGGTCCCAGACCCGCATCGGGAGCGTCACGGGGACCCGCGTGCCCAGGCGGATGACCTCGACGTGGGGGATCGACCGCAGGGCCCGCAGGAGTCGAGCGAGGAGGGCCGTCGGCAGGACGAGGGGGTCGCCGCCCGAGAGGATCACGTCCCGGACCTCCGGATGACGGCGGATGTAGGCGACGGCCGCCTCCAGGTACCGCACGGCCGTCGCCACACCGGGCCGTCCGAGGAGGCGCTTCCGGAAGCAGTGGCGACAAAAGGTCGAACACATGTTGGAAACGATCAGGAGGACCCGGTCCGTGTACCGGTGGATGAGACCCGGGACGACCTCGAGACGGCGCTCGCCCAGGGGGTCCGGGGAGAGGGCCGTCGGGACGGCGACCTCCTCGGGGTCCGGGACGGCCTGCCGCCGGATGGGGTCGGCCGGGTCGTCGGGGTCCATCAGGCTCGCATAGTAGGGCGACACGACGACCGGGTACGCCTCGGCGACCCGGCGGAGGCGCTCGGCCGCGTCGGGCCGGAGAAGCCCGACCCGCGCCAGGTCCGCCGTCGTACGGATCCGATGACGCCACTGCCACCGCCAGTCATACCATTGACGCCGGGGTACGTCCGACCAGGCCGGGACCCGGCGCCACGGGGCGTGGTCGGCCGGGACCCACCGTCGGAGGCACCGCCGGATCAGTCGGTCATACGCAGACTTTCGGGCGACCCGCATGGGACCTCCTCGGGACGGGCGGTTCGGCCATCCGGTGCGTTCGGGAGTTTGGCCGACGGGCCGGTCGGCGGGAGGCCCGGCGACCAGCGCTCCTCCTCTCCTCCCCCGTTGTCTGCCTCTCCGCCCCGACCTATAATACAGTCCGCCCGGCGGGAATCCTAACCTTCCCTGGGGGTTTCTCCCATGCCGCAGACGATGACGATACCCGTCCAAATCCGGGAGAAGGTCGGCAAGGAAGTCGCCCGTAAGGTCCGTCAGCAGGGTCGCATCCCCGGCATCGTGTACGGCCCGGGCCGCTCGCCGGTCCCCGTCGAGCTGGACCCCCGGCCCATCGTGCATCTGCTGGAACAGGGCGCCGCCGAGAATACCCTGTTAGAGCTTCGGACCGACGACAACCAGCGGTGGCTCTGTCTGCTCAAGGACTACCAGCTGGACCCCGTCCGGGATACCCTCCTGCACGTCGATTTTTACGCCGTCCAGGCCGACGTCGCCCTGACCCTGCGGGTCCCCATCCGCCTGGTCGGCGAGCCCCCGGCCCTGAAGGCCGGCGGCGTCCTCCAGTTTTTGGTCCGGGAGATCGAGGTCGAATGCCTCCCCAAGGACATCCCCGAGGTCATCGAGGTCGACGTCTCGACCCTCGAGCTGAACGACTTCATCCAGGTCCGGGACCTGAAGCTTCCGCCTGGCGTCCGGGCCGTCGAGGACCCCGATGAGGTCGTCGTGACCGTCCGGGCCGCCGAGGAATACGTCGAGGAGGCCGCGACGCCGGCCCTGGCGGAGGCGCCCGAGCCCGAGGTCATCAAGCGGGGGAAGACGGAAGAAGAGGAAGAGTAGCCCGTGGGGGTCTCGCCGTTCTTGCGGGCCGTCGTGGGCCTGGGCAACCCGGGGGAGGTTTACGCCCGGACCCGCCACAACGTCGGCTTCCTGTTGGTCGACCGCATCCGCCGGGACGCCCGGGTCCAAAAGAAGCGGACCCTGGAGGGGGCCGTCCGGGTCCTGGCCGTCCAGTGGGCGGACTGGGACCTCTACCTGGTCCAGCCCCTGACCTACATGAACTTGAGCGGGACGGGCGTCCGGCTCGCCCAGGCCCGGTACGGCTGGAGGCCCGACGAGCTCCTGGTCGTCTACGACGACGTGGACCTTCCCCTGGGGCGGATCCGCCTGCGGGCGACGGGGAGCGCCGGGGGCCACAAGGGCATGGCCTCCGTCCTCGCCGCCCTGGGGACGGAACGGGTGCCCCGCCTCCGACTGGGGATCGGGGTCGAACCCAAGCCGGCGGACGTGGCGGCCTTCGTGTTAGCCCCCTTCACGGCCGACGAGTGGCCCGTCGTGGAGGCCATGTTGGACCGGGCCGTGGAGGTCGTCCGGCGGATCCTGGCCGAGGGCTTCGAGAAGGCCATGAACTGGGCGAACCGACCCTCTGCCGACCCGTGGACCTGATGGAGGGGACCATGAAGCTTCTCCTGCTCCTCGCTCTCGGGACCCTGACCCTAGGCCTCCTGGGCCTGGGGCGGGCCCAGGCGCCGGCCGAGAAGCCGGCCGTCCGGGAGGGCGCGCCCGCCCCGGACTTCACCCTCCGGGACCAGGACGGCCGCGACGTGACCCTGTCGGCCTTCCGGGGGAAGTGGGTCGTCCTGTACTTTTACCCCAAGGACGACACGCCGGGCTGTACGAAGGAGGCCTGCGCCTTTCGGGACTCCGTCGGGCAGTACCGGGCCTTGGGGGCCGAGGTCCTGGGCGTCAGCGTCGACGACGTCGCCTCCCATAAGAAATTTCATCAAAAATATAACCTAAACTTTCACTTGCTGGCCGACCCCGACAAGCGGGTCACGCGGATGTACGGCGTCCTGAACCCCCTGGGCTGGGCCCGCCGGGTGACCTTCGTCACCGACCCCCAGGGCATCGTCCGGAAGGTCTTCCCCAAGGTCGACGTCGGCGTCCACAGCCAGGAGGTCCTGGACTTCTTGAAGGCGGCCTCGGCGACGGGGACACCGTAAAACCTGTCGGGTTCCCCATGCTGGCGAAAATCGGCCGGATTTCCCGCCTGCGGGTCGTCGGGCGATTCGTACGGGCACTGGCCTTTCCCTTTATCACGTTGATCGCCTTCCACGCCGTCATCGCCTGGGTGTACGTGTACCTGGACAGGAAGGATGGAGTCGTCGTGGAAATCCACGACGATGAAATCCGGAACGGCGTTGAACGCCGGGGAGACGGGCACTAAATTCCTCACAGGGACATCCCGGACCGGACCCCGGGGGAAGGCCGTATGGTCCGCATGCTGAAGGCCGAGGAGATTCGGGAATCGCTCCGGCGGGAGATCATTGGTCAAGACGAGGCCATCGAGGCCGTCGTCCGGGCCGTGACCGTCGCCATGCTGGGGGTCACCGACCCCAAGCATCCCCTGGGGACGTTCCTGTTCATGGGTCCGACGGGGACGGGCAAGAGCGCGATGGCCCGGGCCTTGGCCAAGGTCCTCCACGGGGACGAAGACAAGGTCGTCGTCGTCAACTGTACGGAGTTCAAGCACAGTCACGAGGTCAGCAAGCTCCTCGGGGCGCCGCCCGGCTACGTGGGTCACGACCACCCGCCGTTCGTCACGCCCGAAAAGATCCAGGACCGCTTCACCGTCGTCGTCTTTGAGGAGCTCGAGAAGGCTCACCCGGCCCTATTCGACCTGCTCCTCCAGGTCCTCGATACCGGCGAGCTTTACACGGCCAAGGGCGAGAAGCTGGACTTCACGAAGTGTTTCATCGTCATGACCAGCAACGTCTCGGCCCGGGAGATCGACGACATCACGAAGGAGGCCATCGGATTCCAGCCGCCGAATCCCCCGGAGGAAGACCCCGACAAGTTCGACCGTCACATCCGGCAGGTCTGTATGCAGGCCCTCGAGCGGTCCTTTCGGCCCGAGTTCATCAACCGCATCGACGAGATCATCGTGTTCCGCCGCCTCAAGATGGACCACCTCCAGAGGATCCTGGACAAGTTCCTGCTGGACACCCGGGCCCGGTTTGCCATCGCCGGCATCGGGACGGTCATCACCGACGAAGCCAAGCAGTTTCTGCTCCAGAAGGGGACGAACCTCCGGTACGGGGCCCGGCCCCTGAAGCGGGCCGTCCGTCAGTACCTGGAGTACCCCCTGGCCCAGTTTGTCATGAGCCACGGCGTCTCGGAGCGGGAAGTCGTCTACGTCCTGGCCGACCCCCCGAACGACGCCCTCCGCTTTGAGGTCCGCCCCCTCAAGAAGGGCGAACTGATCGTGATGAGTTAGGCGGTCGGGACTTCGGTGCCGGGTGTCCCGAATCGCCCCATGGCCTCTGGCCGACATCCGCATCATGACGCGGCGAGAACGCTGGCAAGCGTGGGTCCGGCAGGGCCCCCATCTGTACGTCATCACGGATGCGGGGTACGCCGGGAAGTCCCATGTCGAAATCGTCCGAGAGGCCCTGGCCGGCGGGGCCGAACTCATTCAGATGCGGGACAAGACGCTCCCCGACCGGGCCTTTTACGAACAGGCCCGGGAGTGCGCCCGTCTATGCCGGGAGGCGGGGGCCTGGTTTTTCGTCAACGACCGGGTCCACGTCGCCCTGGCCGTCGAAGCCGACGGCGTCCACGTCGGCCAGGACGACCTGCCGCCCGACGTCGTCCGTCGCCTCGTCGGGGACGACCGGCTCATCGGGCGTTCGACCCACAGCCCTGACGAGTTCCGCCGGGCCCATCGGGTGGAACCCGTCGATTACGTCGCCTTCGGGCCCGTCTTTGCGACCCAGACGAAGCCCCAGGCGGTCCCCCTGGGGGTCCCCCTCCTGCGGGACATGATGAAGGAAGCCGTCCGACCCGTCGTGGCCATCGGCGGGATCACCCTGGACCGGCTTCCGGCCCTGGTCCCGACGGGCGTGACGATGGTCGCCGTCGTGTCCGACATCATGACGGGCCGGATCGCCGACCGGGTCGCCGCCTATCGGGCCGCCCTCCGTTCGCTTGCTTCCTGAGGGTCCCGGGCGCTATCATGGGGGGGTCCGTCGTCTCGAGGCGTCGATGCCGGAAGGACGGGTCTGTGTCCGATGCGGGAGCTCCGACGTGGAAATGACCCTCTGGAAGTGCCCGATATGCTTCCGCCTGGTCTGCGTCGCCTGTGCGTACCGGGCGATGGGCCGGTACTTCTGCGGTCGGTCCTGCTCGGACGTCTTCTTCTTTGGGGACGAGGAAGAGGAGTAAAGCCTCGGGATGCGAATAAAAATTCTGCCTGAACTTTCGGGGCGGGGACGCCGATGAGCTGGATGGGGTCCGTCACTGTCTGGGTCAACGGCCAGACCGTGTCGGGTGCCCAAGCCACCGTGCCCGTCTTCGACCGGGGCTTCCTGTTCGGCGAGAGCGTCTACGAGACCTTTCGGACCTACGGGGGGGTCCCCTGGCTGTTCGTCGAGCACTACGAACGCCTGGTCCGGTCGGCCGAGCGGCTCTGCATCCGGGTCCCCTATTCGATGCCGGAGCTGTGGGAGGCCTGCCTCGGCCTGGCCGAGGCCTACCGCCCGCAGGAGACTTACCTCCGCATCATCGTCACGGGCGGCGTCAGCGACATCGTGCTCGAGCCGCCTCACGAACGGGTGCCCAACGTGGTCGTCATCGGTAAGGTCTTCCAGCCCTTCCCGGCGGCCTGGTACGAGACCGGCGCCCCCGTCGTCATCGCCCGGGTCCGGCGGAATCCGGCCTTTGCCCTGGACCCCCGGATCAAGTCCTGCAACCTCCTGAACAACATCCTGGCCTACCGGGACGCCGCTCAGGCGGGGGCGGCCGAAGCGATCATGCTGAACTACGAGGGCTGGGTCGCCGAGGGGACCAGTAGCAACGTGTTTATCGTGAATGCCCGGGGGGTCCTCCAGACGCCGGCCCTTGACGTCGGCCTCCTGGAAGGCGTGACCCGGCGGTTCGTCCTTCAGTTATGCCGCCAGCGGGCGATTCCCGTCGAGGAGACCCGTCTTTCCGTAGAGGACTTCGGACGGGCCCGGGAGGCCTTCGTGACCAGTTCGTTGAAGGGCATCCTGCCGGTCACGGCCGTCGACGGCCGACCCGTCGGGGACGGGGCCGTCGGACCCGTGACCCGTCAGCTCATGCGGTGGTACGACGAGGCCATCCGGACCTACGTCGAGCGGGTCCGGGCGGGCGGGACCCCGGTCCCGTATTGCTGAGTCGGCAGTCGGGGAACTCGGGAATTCGGGAGTTCGGGAATCCGGCAACTCGGGAAGAGGGGATTGACCGTGGGCTTTCGCAACCCTGGGAACCCCAGGAGGGATCCCGGCGTCCGGGGACCCGGAACGCCCGCCGGGATGCGGGCGCCGGTCCCCATGTCGAGATCCCCCTTCCGGGGTCCGAGAGCCCGCCGATTCGACCATCGGGGGCGGCCCCCATGGCCTTAATCCCGGACTCCCGAACTGCCGGATTCCCGAGTTCCCGGACTCCCGGACTCCCGGGTTTACGGCCATGATTCGGTCGGGTCCCTTCAGCGTCGGCGTCTTCCTCGTCAGTAGCGGGGCGACCCTGCTCGTGGGCGCCCTCGTCCTGGCCGGGATGGCCACCTGGCGGCCCGCCGATTTCCCGTCCGACTGGCCCTTCGTCGTCCTTCTAATGACCCTCCCGGGACTGTCCTTCCTGGCCGTCGGGGTCCTCCTGATGTACTGGAGCGCTTCCCCAGCGCCATCGGAGGAGGTCGGCGGGGTCGACCTCCGGACAGAGCTCGAGCGCCTGGCCCGGCGGGTCCGGGACCTGGAGGCGAGGCTGGCCGCACCCCCGGTGGAGGCGCAAGCGCCGAGGCCGCCGACCCCGGAGGCCCCGCCGCCCTTCGTCGAACCGCCCCGCCCGGCTCCCCCTGAACCCCCGCGACCGGCCGAGGGGGACCGCCCGCCGAGCCCACCGGTGTCCGAGGTAGGGGCAGGACGTGTCCCGCCCCCACCGACACCGGAGCCCTTCTGGACGACTTGGCGTCTGAGCCTCATCGCCGGGGTCCTCATCCTGTTCATCGGCGTGGCCTACTTTCTACGGTATATCGTCGGACAGCGGCCGGAGGCGGGCATCGTCTTAGCCCTGATGACGGGGGTCGCCGTCTTAGTCCTGGGGCACTCCCTGATTCAGCGGGGGTGGCGGGCCTTTGGCTTCGGCATCGACGCCCTCGGCCTGGGGGTCCTGTATCTGTCCCTGTACGCGGCCTTCTGGCACTACCGGTTCATTCCCCAGGCCGTCGCCTTCGCCGGCATGGCCCTGACGACCCTGGCGGGCGTCGGCCTGGCCCTGCGGTATACGTCGGCCTTCCTGATCGTCATGGCCCTGACGGGCGGATTTTTGACGCCCCTGTGGCTCTCGACCGGTCGGGTCCAAGAGCACCTGCTCTTTCCCTACCTCATCGTCCTGGACCTGGCGGTCCCGGTCGTCTTGGCCGTGCACCGGTGGCGAATCCTCTATGGCATGGCCTACTTCTGGACCCAGGCCTACTGGTGGGCGTACTTGCTGGACGCCTACCGGCCGGACCGCCTCGACGTGGCGTTGGGGTACGGGACGGGGCTGTTCCTGATCTTTCTGGTCGCTCCCCTGCTCCATCCCTGGCTCCGGCCGGAACGCCTGCCCTTCCTGGACTTGATGGTCGTCCTGGGCAACGGGGTCTTGGGCTTTGCGTCCGGGCTGTACCTGCTGTCGGAGCGTCTGGAATCGGCGGGCGTCCCGGGGCTTTTACCCCTGGGGTTTGCCGGGATTTACGCCATCGCCGCCGGGGTGACGGGCGTCCGGGCCCGTCAAGACCGGGTCCTGCGGGACTTCTTGCGGAGCCTGGCCGTCGTGTTTCTGACGCTGGTGTTCCCCATGCAGTGGGACTGGCACTGGGTGACGGTCGGATGGGCCGCCGAGGCCGTCGCCCTGACGTGGCTGGGCGTCTCGACGGGTCAGCGGGCCTTCCGGCTGGCGGCCGGCGTCGTCACGGGCCTCATGCTGGGGCATCTCTTGATCTTCGACACGCCCCTCCGGGACGGGGCCGCCGCGGCCCCCTTCTGGAACGTCCGGACGGCCAGCTACCTGACGTGTAGCGTGGCCTTCTTTCTCCAGCAGTGGCTCCTCCGACGGGCTTCAGCGACCGGCGGCCCGGCGGCCGTCCGTTTCGACCCGCGTACCTGGGCGTGGGTGGGGGTCTATGGCTTGACCCTCCTGGGGTCGGTCCTGGAGACGTGGCGTTCGATGGACCTCTGGGACCTGCGGGACTGGCGGGGGACGGCGCTGGCGGCCATCGGGGCCCTGTTCGCCCTATGGGCGACGGCCGCCCCGCCGACCCCCCGCCCGGTGTGGCGCTTCCTCGGAGGGTTCGTCCTCGGGATGACGGTCCTGAGCCTCCTCGCCTTGGAGGTTCCCTTAAAGTTCGGTCCGCCCCCCGTCCTGAATCACCGGACGGCCAGTTTCCTGATCGTCGTCGGGACCCTGGCGGGCCTGGCTGTGCAGGCCCGACGGCGGGAGACCCCGGGTGCCCTGGAGGTCTACGGGACCGGCGCCTACCTCCTCTTTCTGCTGTGGCTTATCTTAGAGATCACGTATGCCCTGGACCGGGCCGGGTGGCCCGACGACCTGCGGACGGCCTCGGTGACGGGCCTGCTCAGCCTGGGTGCCCTGCCGGCCCTCCGGCTGGGCGGGGCCTACGGGTGGCGGGGCGTGTCGTGGACGGGCGGCGCCCTCCTCGGCATGAGCATCGCCAAGCTCTTCTTCTACGACTGGTTCGGTGCCGGCACCCGGGGCTTTTCCCGGGCGGCGGCATTCTTGACGGTCGGCCTGGCGACCCTCGTCGCCGGCTGGTGGACGTACCGGCGGCGAGGGGCGGGGCGAGTAGCGACCCGGAGACGGAACCGATGAAGAGGCCGATGAAATCTTCCCGGACCCTGACCCTTTTAGGTCTGTTGGGCCTCTTGGCCTGTGCGACGCCCGTCGAGTACCACGGCCGAAAGGTCGGCGGGGGCTTCATCCTCTGGAGCCTGCCCGGCGAGGTCTCGATGGGCCGGGAGGCCATCGCCGAGTTGGAAGCCGAGGGCCTGCCGTATCTGCGGGACCCGGTCGTCCAGGCCACCCTCGACCGCATCACGGGACGGCTCGTCGCCGCCGTGCCGGCCACGTTCCCCAAGTATCCCTTCCACTTCGCCGTCATCGACGACTGCGTCGTGAACGCCTTCGCCCTGCCGGGTGGGCCCATCCGGGTCCATCGGGGCCTGCTGGTCCAGACGACCGAGACCGAGGCCGAGCTGGCGGGCGTCTTGGCCCACGAGATGGGCCACGTCCTGGGTCGCCACGGGTCGAAGCGCTTGTCCGACCTGTTCCTGAAGCTGGGCCTGCTGGCGGCCGTCGTGACCGTGGCCGACCAGGTCGAGAAGGGGAATTGCAAAGCCGTCAATCGGGACGACTGCCAGCAGACCTGGAGCCAGGTCATCGGCGTCGTCGGCTATCTGGGCGTCATGCTGTCGAGCCTGGCTTACTCGAGGGACAACGAAAACGAGGCCGACTGGATCGGGACCCACCTCATGGTCGACGCCGGGTACGACCCCGAGGGGATGGCCCGGGTCTTCGACAAGTTTGCCCGGATGAAGGCTGAACAGGGCATAGCGGAAACGGCCTTTCTGAATCGGGTCCTTTCGACACACCCGCCGAGTGCCGACCGGGCCGTCCGAGTCCGCCAGCTCCGGGCCGAACGGGCGGCCGGCCGGGCCGACCTGGTGCTCGACACGCCGACATTTCCCCGCTTCCGCCGGACCCTGCAGAGTCTGCCGCCCCCGGCCTATGAAGACGCCATGACGACCATCGCCTGCTCGGCTCAACGTCGGACGTGCGGAGACCGTCGGGAGGAGTGCTACCGGCGCCTGCTGGTGTGCAGAAAAGACGAATGCGACGCCATCCGGGAGCAGTGTACCTACATCGAAAACGAGTGCGCCAAGTCGGAGCGGGAGTGCCGGGCCTTCGAGCGCTACGTCCGGGGTCGCCGCCCGAGCTGTTGAAGGATTCAGGGTGCCAGGCCCCCGTTCCAGGAATTCTCCCATAGCCCCCAAAACACAGGTGGGGAACCCACCGCCGAATCCGTAGCCCCCCAAACTACGTGATGGAAAAGGCCGGTTCGGCAACATTCCCGCGGGCCGACCGGTCATCCGACGGGTGCATTCTTGGCCCCGGGACCTCTCCCCCATCCCCGCCCGGGTGAAACTTTTGGAGACATGGGGCTTTTATATCTAAGAGCACGGCAGGGACATCCGACGGACCCGTCCTGAGGTGCCCATGGACGACCGAGAGGTCGAACGGGCGCGGACCGGCGACGCCGACGCCCTCGACCGGTTGATGACAGAAGTTTACACGACGGTGTACACCTACGCGCTCCAGTTCTGGCGGGACAGGGACCGGGCCCAGGATGCGGCCCAGGAGGTCTGCTATCGGGTCCTCCGGGCCCTCCCCCGATACCGGCCCGAGGGCCACTTCCGGACGTGGGTCCTTCGGATCGCCTTTAACTACCTGCGGCACCAGTGGCGCTACGAGCGGCTCCGCCGGTGGTGGCCCCTGGCCCATGTCGAGGCGGCCGAGGGCCCGGGAGGACCGGACCCGGAAACCCAGTGGCAGACGGACGCCACCCTGAGCTGGCTGATGGACGGGCTACGGCGGCTGTCGCCGGCCGAGCGGAGCGCCCTCATCCTGCGGGCCTTTCACGGCCTGCCGTATGAGGAAATCGCCGCCGCCCTGGGGTGCTCCCTGCAACAGGTCAAGAACTACCTGTTTCGGGGGCGCCAGAAGCTCCGCCGCCGGTGGATGGAGGAGAATCGGTATGAAGACCCCGTGCCGTCGTTTTCAGGTCGCTTGGATGGAAGCCCTGGATGAGGGCCGAGCGGTCCCGGCCGACGGGTCTTCCCACCTGGCCGAGTGCCCGGACTGCCGGGTATGGGTCCAGTACTTGGAGGCCGAACGCCAGGTCGTCGCTCAGTGGACCCCCCCGGGGGTCCCGGGACGGGCGTGGGTCCTGACCCTCCTGCGACGGAAGCCCACCGGCCGCCTCGTCGGGGCATGGGCCCTGGCCGGCTTGACCCTCGTGACCCTGGGCGTGGGCCTCTGGCGAGAGGTCTATCGCCCCCTGGCCCCATTGACCGACCCGGACCTGACCGGCGCCGTGACCCTCTGGATGGACGGGGACGTCCTGACCGAGACGTCCGACCCGGAAGGGGTCCCCTCCTACCTGGAGGATTCGGGCCTCTGGTGGACGGAGGACGACCTGCGGGCCCTGGGGCAAGCGGAAGCCTCCCCCTCTGGGTCATCCCGGCCCCTGGAGTCGACGGACCCGCGCTGGACCGGGTCCGCCCATTTGGCGGTGTGATGCCGGCGCCAGGCGCCGGGTGGGTTCGGCATCAACCCTGCCCGACAACGTATGGAGGTACAAGATGCGGCGGATGACGGGTCTCTTAGTCGGTGGCCTCCTGATGGCCGCCGTCGCAGGGGCCGGTCCCGGCCCCATGGGCCGCTGGTGGCAACACGCCCGTATTCAGCAGGAACTGGGCCTCCGGCCCGACCAGGTCCGTCAGCTGGACGACATTTACTACCGCTTTCAATCGGAGCTCCTGGACCTCCGGAATGCAGTCGACAAGGCTCGGCTCAGCCTGGAGCAGGCGATGTCGTCGGCCCAGTGGGACGAGCGTCAGATCATGGACGCCGCCCGCCAGCTCATGGAGGCCCGCAATCGGCTCGAGATGAAGCGTCTGGAGATGACTTTGAATATGCGGCGGGTCCTTCAGCCGGACCAGTGGCAGAAGCTTCAGACCCTGCGCCAGCGCCTCAAGTTCCGCCGGATGGAGCGGTACGGCCGACCCCCCGAGGCCTCCCGGCCGCCATCGGAGGATTGATGGGGGACGAGGTCTCAGGCGTCGGGTGTCGTTCGAGACCTAACCCCGAACATCCAACGGCATTCTCTCCCAACGGTTCGGGCCCGTGACCTCCCCCTTCATCCAGCAACTTCCTTGGCTCGCGGGCCCGAACCCCCTTTTTCGGGGCGGTCGGGAATTCGGGAGCCGAACTCCCGGTCCACCGAATCGCCCCCTCGTCACGAGATGGCCTCCCGGGCCTCTTCCAGCCGCAGGGACACCAGACGGGACACACCCTGGTCCATGAACACGCCGTACAGGGCGTCGGCCCACTGAATCGTCCGCTTGTTGTGGGTGACCAGGATGAACTGGGTCCGGTCACACTGCGTCCGTAGGGCCTGCATGAAGCGGTCCACGTTCGCTTCGTCGAGAGGGGCGTCCGCCTCGTCGAGGATGACAAAGGCCGCCGGTTGGAGGTCATTGGCGGCCAAGATCAGGGCGATGCCCAGCAGGGTCTTCTCCCCGCCCGACATCTGGAGGAGGCCCCGGAGCCGCCGGTGGGGATGCCGAACCTCCAGGCCGACCCCGCTGTGGATGGGGTCCGCAGGGTCGAGCCAGACGAGGCGGGCCTCATAGCCGTGGAGCAGTCGGCGGGTATAGGCGGTCAGGCATTCGTTTAGGCGCTCCCGGACGTCGTGCAGGCGTTCGAGCATCTGGCGGTCCAGCCGGGAAAGGGCCGCTTGGAGGCCCTCCAGGCCGTCCCGCAGGTCGGCCTGCTGACTCCGTAAGAAGCGGTACCGTTCCGTGAGGCGGTCGTATTCCTGAAGCGCCATGAGGTTGACGGGACCCATCGCCGCCAGCTCGCTCTCCAGGCGGGAGAGCTCCTGGGCATCGAGGGTCGACGGAGGCGTCTCGGCCAGGAGGTCCGCCGGACGGACGTCCGGCAGGGCGGCCGCCAGGCGTTCCTGGAAACTCTTCCAGCGTGCTTCCCAGTCGGCCCACTGGACCTCGGCCATGCGGATCTCGTCGAGGAGACGTTGGCGCTCCCGGTCTAAGCTCCGGAGGGCCTGCTCCGTCTGCCGGAGTCGCTGGAAGGCCTCCCGCCACTGGGCCTCCAGGGCCTGGAGGGCCGATTCGGCCTGTTCCCGGGCCTGACGGGCCTGCTGAAGTTCCTGAAAGGCTCGGTCCCGCCGGGCCCGGACGGCCGTGAGCTGACGTCGGTATCGGAGGACCTCATCCCGGAGGGCCGCCTGACGCTCCTGAAGCTGGGTCCGGCGCCGGTCCAGTCGTTGCAGTTCCTCGGTCTCCCGACGGACCTGCTGGTGCGCCTCCCCGAGGAGCCGCTGGAGCTCGAGTCGTCGGGCCTCCAGCGACGTCGCCCGGTCGGCTTGGGCCTGCCGGACCGCCTCGACCTCGGTCAGGACGACGTCCAGCGCTTTCTGCCGGTCCGCCCATTCCTGAAGGTGCCCGTGCAAGCGGGCCAGACGGTCCCGGACCTCCGCCTGCTGGTGCCGGAATCCCTCCAGCTCCCGGTCGACCCAAGTCGCCTGATTCTGCAGGTCTTGGAGTTCCCGGAGCCGGGCTTCCCGCTGTCGGCGCAGGTCGTCCAGGACGGCCGACCGCTCGGCGTGGCGGGCGACCCAGGCCTGAAGCTCAGCCTCCCGGGCCTGGAGTCGGGCCGACTGCTCGGTCAGCGCCTGTCGGACGTCCGCCTGCTCTCGCCGGGCGGCCTGGAGTTGCCGGCCCGTCGCCTCCAAAAGGCGCTGGAGGCGGAGGAACTGAGCGACCTCCCCCGACGCAGGGGCGTTCCACCGAAGGAACCCCGGGAACCGGACCCGGGCGCCGTCGGCCGGGATGCCCCAGGCGGAGCCGGCCGCCTCCGGCATCGGGAGACGGGCCAACGCCTGGACGACCCACGCCGGCAGACGGTCGGCTTCGAAAGCGTCCCGCCAGGTCGGGGCGGCCGCCGACGCCGTCGGTTGCGGCAGGAGTTCCTCGACGACCCACACGGTCGCCGATGGGGCCTGACATTCGGCCAGGACCTGGACCAAACGCTCGGCGGCGGAGACGTCTTGAGCCAGCCAGTCCTCCAAGATGCCGGCCCCCCAACGGGCGACGGCCGTCGTCCATTCGGGCCGGACCCGCAAGACGTCCCGGACCCGGACGACCCGGTCCCGCAGGCCGAGCCGCTCCAAGGCCGGACCCACCCGGTCGACCCCTTCGGCCGACCCCGGGTCGAGCGTCCGTAGGGCGGCCTCCGTCTCCTGAAGGCTTTGCTGGAGGGACTGGACCCGCCGGTCCGCCTCGCGAAGCCGGACCCGGGCCTCCTGGACGGCCTGCCGGAGGGCCTCGACTTCCGCCTGCCGGACCTGGACCTGCGCCTGTAGGCCCGACACCTCCGCCTCCACGACGGCGACCGAGGCGTCCACCGCTTGGAGGTGCTCCCGAATCGCCTGGACTTGCCGGTTCAGCTCGGCATGCCGCTTTTCCCGCTGGTCCGCCCAGTCGTCCAGCCGACGGGCCTGGGCCTGCCAGTACTCGACCTGGTGCCGGGCCTCTTCCTGGCGGGCCTGCAAGACGGCCTTTTCTTGACGGAGTTCCTCCCACCGGCGCTCGACCCCCTGACGGTCCTCCTCGAAGCGGGCCCATTCGGCCTCCAGCCGTTCGTGTTCGGCCTCGAGAGTGCGCTGATGCGCCTGGGCCGCCGTCTGCCGCTCCTGACAGGCCTGAAGCTGACGCTCGACGTCCTCCAGCTGACCCCGGAGTTGGGCTTGCTGGCGGAGGGCTTCCTCGGCGAGCCGTTCCGCCTGCTGGGACTCGGCCTGGACTTCCTGCCACCGGCGTTCGACCTCCTGGAGCCGCCGGCCGGCCTCCTGGACGGTCATGCGCTGGCGGTCCCGGAGCTGTTGAATCCGTTCCGTCTCCGACCACTGCCGCTGGTGGAGGGCCTGGAGGTCCAGGTACTGTCGGTCCAGGGGCTCGAGCTTTTGGCGAAGCGCCCGGATGGTCTCTTCCAGGCGTCGGCCCTCGGCCTGGAGGGCGTGGGCTTCGCCAGCCAGGAGGCCCCGGCGGACGGCGGTGATGCGGGCCTGGAGGTCCAGGTACCGGCGGGTGCGCTCGGCCTGCGTCCGGGCCTGGCCCCACTGGGCCTCGACTTCCTGGAGGATGTCGTACAGGCGGAGGAGGTTCCGCTGGGTTTCCTCGATTTTCTTTTGGACTTCCTCTTTTTTCCGCTTGTAGGAAGCGATGCCGCCGACCGCTTCGACAAAGAGTCGCCGCTCCTGGGGCTTCATCTCCCAGAGGTGGAGGACGTGGCCCTGGGGGACGACGGCGTAGGGGTGGGGCAGGACGCGTAGGTCCCGGCACACCGCCAGGACGTCCCGCAGACGACACGCCCGCCCGTTGACGGCGAACTCAGAATCGCCGTTTCGGTAGAGCCGCCGGGTGATGGTGAGGGTCTCCGGCCCGGCGTCCGTCTCGTGCTCCAGGACCAGCGTCACTTCCGCCACGGCGGCCGGGGCGACCTGCGGTCCGCCGGCGTAGAGGACGTCCTCCATGCGTTCGCCCCGTAAGGCCCGGGCGCTGGGATAGCCGACGGTCCAGAGGACGGCGTCCACGAGGTTGCTCTTGCCGGCTCCGTTGGGCCCTACGATGGCCGTGACCCCCGGGACGAACTCGCAGACGGTCGGCGACGGAAAACTCTTGAAGCCGACGATGCGAAGGGCCTTGAGCCGAACTCCCGGCATAGGGCGAGCCGTGACTCGACGGCAGGGGTTCCGTGAAAATCGGCCTCCATTATGTCGGCCCCCACCCGTCTGTCAACGACCCGACCAGCCCTCCCCCGACGTATCGAACGGCCCCAGCCGGACCCGCCCTCAGGACTTCCAGCGGAGGCCCGCTAAGAGGAGTAAGTGGAAGACTTGGCGGTTCACGGTCGGGTCGAGGCCCAGGACCCGGTAGTCGAGGTCCCTTCCCCGGTATCGGTAGGAGACGACGCGAGCATCGGCCCGGACCGTCCAGTGGGGCGACCCGAAGAAGTCAAACCCCGCGCCGGCATAGAACACGGGCCGGGTCACGTTGTCGCCCGTCTCGGGGACGATGACCGTCAGGCCGCCGCCTCCGGTCAGGTAGGGGATAAACGTCCGGCCTGACGTCAGGTGGAGGGTCAGCCCGGCGAGGCCGTAAATGTGATTGAATCCGTACCCGATGCGGGTCGGCGTGTCCATATCGTCGGGGTTGTAAACCCCGACGGCCTCGACGCTGAGCCGAGACGTCAGGGTGTAGCCGACACCCAGGCCCCATATCAGGCGGGGCGGGAGGTCGATCCCGGCGTCGAAGTAAACGCCCGTCAGGTCATACCGGACGGCCCCCAAAAAGACGCTGGCCGAGACCTCCCGCCCCTGAAACTGGGCCCACGCCGTCGGGGCCAGGCCTATCCCCAATACCCAGGCGATGGACCAGACTTTGGGACGCATGGATAACCCCCTCCCAGGCATAGGGTCTCTGGAGAGACAGGGTCGACGGGAGTGCCCTTTCCCCAGGGCACCCCCGCCGGTCGTATCGGAGCCCCGCTTAGAAGTCGTAACGGGTCGTCAATCGGAAGACCCGGGGGCTCATGAAGTCGACGATCTTGTTGTAGCTGGTGGAGTTCACGATGCGGTAGCGTCGCAGGACCGTGTTATTGTTCGTGACGTTGAAAGCGTCCAGGGCGACCGTCAGCCGACCCGTCGGGAGCCGGAACGACTTCTCCAGGCGGACGCTGGCCCACCAGAGGGTCTCGAAGCGGCTCTTCCCGAAGGGCTCGGTCGGGACGTCCGTGTACGACACGCTCGACCACCCGAGGCTGACCAGCCGGCTCAGGCCCGTGACCCGATAGATCGGCCAGAAGACCTGACCCTGACGGACCTCGAAGAGGAGGTTCAGGTTGAAGTCGAAGGGGAGTAGGACGGTCGTCCCGCCCTTGGCGATCCAGCGGGAATGGACGTAGACGAGGTTGGCCGCATCCCCCACGGTGTTGGTCGCATAGGACCGGTGGTTGGCTTGTTCGATCCCCGTCGGGTCGAGGTAAGACCTGCGGGAGTTGAAGTGCTGGCGCTGGTCCTGAAGGGTCGCCGAGCCGAAGAACATCCACCGCCGGGAGAGACGCTTGTGGACCCGGAGCTCGATCCCCCAGTACTCCTGCACGTAATCGGGCCGATTCGTCAGGATCGTCCCCGCCGGCCGCCGAAGCGGGCACAGGTAGTAGGGATAGCCCCCGTGCTCGGCCGGGATATAGCCGGCGACGGTGTCCCAGCAGGCGTACAGCATGTCGGCCGTGACCTGACCGTCGGGGTCGTAGGGGAACGTCCACACGTCCTCGGGGTAGCGCCGATAGAAACCCTCGAGGGCGACGCCCAGGTCCGTCGTCAGCTGGCGCTCCAGGGCCGCCGTGAGTTCGTAGAACTGGACGGGGTCGGCGTCGACGCGGTTGACGACCCGCAGGGGATCCCGGGGGTCGTAGTTGACGGCGACGATGGGGCCGAGCTCCTCGGGGTCGGGCCAGCCGTTACCGTTCCGGTCACCCGTCCAGACGGCCTGGGCCACAAGCAAACGCAGGGGCGACATCAGGTTAGCGGCGTCGTAGCCGATGGGCTCGGCGTACATGCCGAATCCGAGCTTGGCGACCGTCCGTCCGTCGCCGGTGACGTCGAAGTTCAGACCCAGCCGGGGTGACAGCGTGTGCCACGTCAGGACGTTCCGGCCCTTCTGCTCCATCTCGGGGAACAGGTCGGGACGAGACGCCAGGGCCGGGGCCTTGGCGTCCAGCAGGCCGCTCATCTGGAGGTCATACCGGAGGCCGAGGAGCAGGGTCCACCGACGGAAGCGGTAAGTATCCTGCAGGTAGGCCCCCAGCCGTTGCCAGTACCGCCCGTTCCGGATGGGTCGGTAGACGACGTAAGAGCCGCCCAGCTCCGGACGGGTGATGTCCCGGTAGTTGACCCGGATGCCGTTGGCCCACCCCTGGGAGAAGACGCCCGCCTTCCGACGGAAGTCCAGGCCGAACTTGACCTCGTGGTCTCCGCCGAGCCAGCCGGAACGGTAGTAGATGCCCTGACCGGTCAGCTGAAAGGTAGGCTCCTCCAGGTCCTGCCAGAGGTAACTATCGTAGAACACGTTCCGGGCCTGGTCCCACCGGACGGGCTTGTCGACGCCGCCCCGGGGGACGATGTGCCAAGCGATGAGGTGCGAACCCGCCCGGAACGACAAGAAGAGGTTGTCCGACACGGTGAAGTCGTCCTGAATCTTGAAGACGCCCAAGGGGCCGCCCTGATTCCACGTCGTCTCCGGCGGACGGCTGGGACCGGCGCCCCGGTTCCGCCGCCAGTACCACACCCAGTGGGCCAAGAATTCAAACATGTGATTACTGATCTGGGTGTTGAACTTGGCCGTGATCTGCGCCCGCTTGTTCCGGTCCCGCTGTTCGTTGCCGAGGACGTCCGGGACGAGGGACGTGTGCCAGTAGTACTGATGCCCGACCCAATACCAGATCCGGTCCTTGACCGCCGCTCCGCCGACGTTGAAGCCGACCTGGGCCAGGTTGCCGGCCCGGGTCCCCTTGGAGGCCGGGCTGAAGAAGTTGGGTTCGTGCTCCTTGTAATTCAGGGTCTGCCAGCTCTCCGGCTGGACCCAGGTGTACAGGGTCCCGGACCGACGATTCGTCCCCCGCTTGCTGACGAAGTTGACTTGGATGCCCCCGCTAAAGGACTCGACGTCATGACCCGCCGTCACGACCTGGGCCTCCTCCAGCGACTCGATGTCGAAGTAGCCGCCAGCTCCTCCAAACCCCCCGCCTTCCGTCGTGTCGATGCCCTCAAAGCTCCAGTTGACGATCCCCGTCCCCCGGGCATTGTACGCCAGTTCGCCCCACCGGTGGCCGCCGACGTTGACGACGCCGGTGACGACCCCGGGCGCCAGCGAGACCAGGTACCAGTTGTCCCGAGGCGTGGGGATGTGCTGGATGACCTCCCGGACGATGTTGATCGCCACCGTCCGGCTCTTGACATCGACGACAGGGGGCGCCCCCCGAACGACGACCTCCTCCGCTGCCCCGGGAGCCATGGAGACGTTCACCTGGACGTTCGTCCCGACTTGGACCTGGAGACCCGACCGGAGGACAGGCTGAAATCCCGACAGAGTGAAGCGAAGCTCATAGTCGTCGGCCGGTGGCAGACTCGGAAAGCGGTAGTTGCCCCCCACATCCGTGACGGCCGTCAGCTGACCGACCGCCGTCGAATAGAGGGTGACGGTCACGCCGGGCAGGGGCTTGCCCTCGGGGTCGGTGACGGTCCCGAAGATAGACCCCGTCCGGGCCTGGCCCCAGGCGAGCCCGGCCATGACGCACGCCAGGACGATCGACATCCCCGCGATCCGTGACCTCATCGGAACCCTCCTTGGCCCGTATGGTTTCAATCCCATTCTCCGGGACGGACGCCGGATTGTCAATAGCGCCCCTGAGGCCCGTCCCGCTCCAGATCCCCCCGAACTGGCGCAGGACCACCTGGATCGCCAAGCCACCCCCAGGAACCGCCTTTTCGGCCCGTCCAGAGGGCAACCCTCGGGATTGCCTCGAAACATGGGCAGGGACAAGCCCCAGGGCAGGGACAAGCCCTGCCCCTACACGGATGGGGAATCCGGGACGGGGCCCGGGGGTTCCCTTAAAGGGCCGTTGGAACTACCATACCCTACGAGAAGGGTGGGACGTATGCGGGTCGACGTCGCTGGCCTCTTAGCCGCCGGGGCGGGCGAACGGTTCCGGCAGGCGGGATACGAGACGCCCAAGCCCCTGGTCCCGGTCGCCGGGACGCCCCTGATCGGACGGACGTTGGCGCTCCTGGAAGCCGGCGGCATCCGGGTCGTCTACGGGGTCGTCCGCGAGGCCTTTGCTGAGGCCGTGGGCCGCTACGTGGAGAGCCTGCCCCTCCGCCTGACGGTCCATTGGGTCGTCCGGACGACCCCCGGCTCGTTCCACAGCCTGTCGGCCCTGGCCCCTTTCTTGCGAGGCTGTCCCCGCTTTCTGTTGGCGACCGTCGACGTCGTGGCCGACCCCGCCGAGTTTCAGGCCTTTCTGGCCGCCGGCCGGGCCGACGACGCTTCGTGGGACGGCCTCCTGGCCTGTACGGATTTCGTCCGCGACGAGCACCCCCTTCGGATTCGGGTCGACGCCGGACACCGCATCCTGGAGGTCGGCTCGCCGCCGGAGCGGTCGACGTGCGTGACGGGCGGACTGTACGTCCTGAGCGATCGCCTCTGGGCGGCGATGGACTCAGCCCGGGCGCGAGGCGTCAGGCGCTTGCGGGACTTCCTCGGGTTTCTGGCGGAGAGGGGGTATTTCCTGCAGGGCTACCATTTCTCATGGGTCGTCGACGTGGACGACCCGACGGACCGGGCCGAGGCGGAGCGCTTCCTGGGTCCAAGACCGTAATGGCGGGACGACGGTCCCATGACAGTCCGATTCCTGGGCGTTCGACGGCATCCGACGTACTCGCCGGGCCATGCCGAGGAAGACGCCCGGATTCTCCTTCGGACGGCCGAGGAAATCCGGCGTCGGGGCTACACCGTCGAGATTCGGGACGAGACCGAGCTGGACGCCGACGTCCCCGCCCGGGTCATCTTCACGATGGCCCAAAGCCCCGAGGCCATCCGCCGCCTGGCCGTCTTCGAGCGCCAGGGCCGGGTCGTCGTCAACACGCCGGAGAGCATCCGGAACTGCCGGCGGACCCGGATGGTCCCGCTCCTCCGGGCGGCCGGGGTCCCCCTGCCGGCAAGTCGCTTCCTCGACCTCCGGTCGGCGTGGGACCGGTCTCCAGTCCGACCCTTCGGATTTCCCGGACGGCTGTGGGTCAAGCGGGGGGACGTCCATGCGACCGAACCGGAGGATGTCGTGGCCGTCGACGACGAGCGGGACCTTCGGGCCGTCCTGGAGCGGTTCCGCCGGCGGGGCATCGACCGGGTGTTGCTTCAGGCCCATGTGGTGGGGAGCCCCGTGAAATTCTATGCCGTCCGAGACACGCCGTTCTTTTTCTGGGACTGTCCGGACCCGAAGGCTCGGCGCTCGGTCGACTCGGACGTCCTGCGGCGGTGGGCGACGCGGGCCGCCGAGGCCCTGGGTCTGGACGTGTACGGCGGGGACGCCGTCGCAACGCCGGACGGGGCCGTCGTGATCATCGACGTGAACGACTGGCCGAGCTTCGAGCCGTGCGCCGAGGAAGCGGTTCCCTTCATCGCCGACCGCATCCTTCAGCGGGCGCAGGCGGCGGGCTTGGTGGAGCCGTCTTCGGGATTCGGGGACCCGGGAGTCCGGCAGGGGCCGGCCCGTTCCTGAAGGCCCGAATCCCGGACTGCCGATGACAGCCATGACCCGAGCCGTCTTGTTCGACTTCGGGGGGACGCTGGACGCCGACGGCCAACACTGGTCCGAGCGATTCGCCCGGGCCTACCGCCGGGCCGGCTGGCCGGTCGAGACCGACCGCTTCCAGGCGGCTTTCGCGGCGGCCGAGCGGGCCCTGGCCGGTCGAAACCTCCGGGGATGGTCCCTCCGGGCCATGCTGGACCTACAGGTCCGCCTGCAGATGGGGGCCCTCGGCGGGCTTCGGCCCCCAGGAGAGGCCCCATCGGGCGAAGGCCCGGCGACGCCGGAGGCCGTCGCCCGCTTCGTCGCCGCCGTCGTCGACTTCTGTCACGAAGAGGCCGCCGCCTGCCTGCGTCGAAACCGGTCTGTCCTGGCCGAGCTCCGGGCCCGTTCGTATCGGCTGGGCGTCGTGGCCAACTTTCCGGGCAATCTGGCCGACGTCTGTCAGGAATTCGGACTGGCAGACTTCCTGGACGTCATCGTCGACTCGACCGTCGAGGGCGTGGTCAAGCCGGACCCCCGGATGTTCCAGCGGGCCCTCGACCGCCTGGGCCTCCCGCCGTCGGCGGGCTGGTTCGTCGGGGATTCCTTAGACAAGGACATCGTCCCGGCCCGCCGCCTCGGCCTGCGGACCGTCTGGGTCGTGTCGGCGGAGCGGGGTCCGGCGGCTCATCCGGCGGCGGATGCCGTCATCCACCGCCTGCCGGACGTCCTGGACGTCCTCCCCTGAGGGAGTCGGGTGAATGGGCGACCCGTAAGGGATGATGACTGCGGACGTTCTAACCGACCCCCTACCTCCCTATCTGCCGACCTGCCCAGGACGGGGGCTTCTCCCGCCGTTCCGTCGGCGGAGGAAGCCCTGCAGGACGTGGGCCAGGCCGACGACGAGGAGGCACCCGATGGCGTTGTACCAAAGGAACGAGATGTCCGTCCATAGGAAACAGGCGACGACGGCCGCCTCGGCCCCCAGGGCGGCCAGGAAGGTCGCCGTCCCGGTGACGCCCCGGCTGAAGAAGGCGACCAGGAAGATGCCCAGGATCGTCCCGTAAAAGAGGGACCCCAGGATGTTGACGGCCTCGACGAGGGAGCCCAAGCGGTGGGCATACTCGGCGAAGGCGATGGCCAAGGCCCCCCAGGCCAGGGTCGCCGCCTTCGAGACGGCCACGTAGTGCCGCTCGTCGGCCGTCCGGCGGATCAGACGGCGGTACCCGTCGACGACCGTCGTCGAGGCCAGGGCGTTGAGTTCGGCCGACACGGACGACATGGCGGCCGCAAAGACGGCGGCGATCAGGAGGCCCACGAGACCCGCCGGGAAGTGATGTAGGACAAACCACAGGAAGACGTAATTGACGTCGCTGGTCTCGGCCTTGGGATTGACCCGTCGGATGAGTCGGAAGACCCGCTGGCGGACGTCGTCCATCCGCCGCTGGGCCTCGACGACGGCCGCCCGGGCCGTCTCGACGTCGGGCGAGTCCCCCGCCCGAAGGACCGCCACCAGCCGACGGACGGCGGCTTCCTTGGCCCGGAAGGCCTCGGCGTACTCGGCCTCGAGGGCCGCATACTCGACCCCGTAAGGGCTCGACCGGAGACGGGCCGTCTCGACGGGGTTGAAATACAGCGGGGGCGCCACGAACTGATGGAAGGCAAAGACGGTCGCCCCCGTCAGGAGGATGAAGAACTGCATCGGGACCTTCGCCAGACCGTTGAACAGCAGGCCGAGTCGGCTTTGGGCGACGGAGCGGCCCGTCAGGTAGCCCCGGACCTGGGACTGGTCCGTCCCGAAGTACGAGAGCGCCAGGAAGAAGCCTCCGATGAGGCCCGACCAGAGGGTGTAGCGGTCGTGGAAGTCGAGGGAGAAATCGACGGCCCGGAGGCGGCCCATCTGGCCGGCCACGCGCAGGGCCGTCGGCCAGGAGACGCCGTCCGGCAGGAGGGCCACGACGGTCCCCAGGGCCCCGAGGAAGCCGCCGACCATGATGACAAACTGCAAGAACTGGGTCCACTGGACCGACCTCGACCCGCCCAGGGTCGTGTAGAGGACGACGAGGCCGCCCATGACCAGGACGGTCATCGAGACGTCCCATCCCAGGAGGACCGAGAGCACGATGGACGGGGCGTAGATCGTCAGGCCCGCCGCCAGGCCCCGCTGGACCAAAAACAGGCCGGCCGCCAGCAGACGGGTCTTCCGGTCGAACCGCCGCTCCAGGTACTCGTAGGCCGTGTAAACCTTCTGGCGGTAGTAAATCGGGACGGCCACGGCGGCCAGGACGACCATCGCCAGGGGGAGGCCGAAGTAGAACTGCACGAAGCGGAGGCCATCGACGTAGGCCTGGCCCGGTGTCGACAGAAAGGTGATGGCGCTCGCCTGGGTCGCCATGACGGAGAAGGCGACGGCGTACCAGCCCATGGACCGGTGGGCCAGCAGGTAGCCCTGCATGTCCCGGAGTCCCCGGGCCTTCCAGAGGCCATACAGCTCGACGGCGACCAGCGAAGCGACCAGGACGAGCCAGTCGACCGGTTTCACGGACGTCCCCGTCTCTCAAGGAGCCTGACGACGTAATGGCAGGATGGGGTCCCAAGGGAGCTGGCCATGGTCGAACCCGGGCAAGCTATCGCGCCGTCCCGTAGAAAGCCTCATCCCCGGCCGCTGAACCACCGGGTGAACCAGTAAAACAGCAGAATCCACAGGACCAGGTGCAGGACCACGAAGACGTAACAGCCCGTCCAGCTCCGGAAGAGGGGCGGGCCCTCGCCGTCGTCGCCCCGATTCCGACCGCTCCCCGTCATCGCCGCCTCCCGCTCCGTCCTTCCCCATCCCGCCGTCCCGTCCCCCGAACGCCCGGCACCCGACCCCGAATCCCGTTTCACCTCGCCTCGACGAGGTTCACGAAGGCCCGATAGGCCCCCGGGACGCCCGCCGGGAGCTGACGGAACCAGGCGTAGGCCGTGTAGATGAAGACGCCCTTTCCGTAGCGGGTCCACAGCAGACCCCCTGCCAGGGGCTTCTCGCCCGGGTCCTGGCTGGCAAGGACCGTCTCGTAGCGGGGGTCCCACGAACCGGCAAAGTAGAGGCCCCGTTCCTGGACCCAGCCCTCGAAGTCCCGGGCCGTCAGCCGGTGGGGCCGGTTCAGGACGGGGTGGTCCGGCCGCAAGAACGTGACGGGGGCGTCCTCGACGGTGACTCGGTCCTGCGAGATCTGGAACGGATACGGACCGATGGCGTCGGTCACCAAGCCGCGGGTCGTGTTGTACTGGACGACCAGGGTCCCGCCGCCGGCGACGTAGTCCATCAGGCGACGGTAGACCCGCCGGAGGACGGGCCGGGTGTTATACGCCCGCACGCCCATGACGATGGCTTCCCAAGCGCCGAGGTCCCCCGTCTCGAGGTCCTCGTCCGTCAGGAGGCGGACCCGATAGCCGACCTGCCGGAGATAGCGGGGGATGTCGTCGCCCGCGCCCATGACGTAGCCGATGTGGCGTTTGCGGACCGTCAGGTCGACTCGGACGAGGCGGGCCGCCGCCGGCGGAAACAACGTCTGGGGCACGATGTGGGGATAGGCGATGCGGACGGTGTCCCGGGCCGGCTGACGGCGGCCGCCGACCTCGACCTCGGCCTGGAGAAGCCCGGTCGTCGGCCCGGCCGGGGGCCGAATCCGGACGGAGACATCGACCGTCTCGTCCTTCTGCGTCATCCGAAAGGGGACGTCCCGGGGCTCCGCCTGCCAGCCGGGGGGCAGACGCAGGCGCAGGGTCCCGGAGACGCCGGCGGCATGACTCTGGAGGGTCAGTCGGACCCGCTTCGGACGGGCGTCAGGAAAGACGTACACGGCGTCGTCCCAGTGGACGCTCACGGGCGGGACGACGACAAAGGGTCGGGCCTGCTCGCCCTCGACGGGGTCCGTGAACCGATAGGTCACGGGTACCGCGAAGGTCAGCCGGCCACGGCCCGTCGAGACGACGAACGCCGCGCGCGGGGGCGGGCCCTCCGGCAGGCCCCGGAGGTCCGGGTCCGTCGCCCGATAGAGGCCCCGCTCCGGGGGCTCCCGAAGCCAGTACGGATGAGCCGGCGGGGCGTCCTCCGGGACCCGGAGCGCGGCCTCGACCCGGACGGGCCGATTCGGCGCCAGGGGCCGTCGGACCTCGATGTCGCCGGACTGGAACGGGACCCGGACGGTCTCCCAGACCCACGGGAGGTCCGAACGCAGGACGGCCGTCAGGTCGAGGCGGACCTCCGTCCCGGGGGCGGCCCCTTCCTCCCTGGCGACGGCCTCGACCCAGAGGCCCGCACAGTCCCGCAGGACGTCCAGGAGCTCCTGTCGCTTGACGTCGACCCACTCGTCGGGCGGCAGGCGGTCCATCCGCCCATAGGCCTCCAGCAAGAGGGGGACGACGTCGGCCGGCCGGTCGGGCCGAAAGGCCCGGACGGCCTCGGCCAAGACGGCCCCGACGGCCTCGCCGCCGGGGACCCGACTCCACGTCGTGTCGATGCCGTCGAAGAGGTCCTTTTCGGCCGGGTCCCCGGCCAGGGGGACGAGGAACTCGAGGACCTCGCCCCGTCGGGCCGCCGAGCCGAAGCCCTGGCTCTTGTGGAGCGAGCGGCTTTCGGCGGCGACCTCCGTGTAGGACCGGCCGAGCAGGGGATCGTAGGCCCCGACGTCCACCGTCAGGAGGCCCGGCGTCGGGACTGGAGGCCCCTCGGCGGCCGGCCGGAACATGTTCCACAAGAGCCGGCGGGGCCGCCAGGGCCGGACGTAGCGGAGCTGGTCCGGAAAGCGGTCCGGGTCGCCCGCCGCCCGGAAGGCCTCTTCCGCCAGGAGGGCCGAGGCCGTGTGGTGTCCGTGACCCCCGCCGGTCTTGGGGAATCGCGTGATGACGACGTCGGGCCGGAACTTCCGGATGACCCACACGACGTCGGCCAGGACGGCCTCGGCGTCCCAGACGCCAAGGGTCTCCTCCGGGCTCTTGGAGTAGCCGAAGTCGACCGCCCGCGTGAAGAACTGCTCGGCCCCGTCGACCCGGCGGGCGGCCAAGAGTTCCTGCGTCCGGAGGACGCCGAGGTACTCGTCCTTCTCGGGTCCCAACAGGTTCTGGCCCCCGTCGCCCCGGGTGACGGACAGGTAGGCCGTGCGGGCCAGTCGGCCCCTGGAGAGATAGGCCAGGAGGGCCGTATTTTCGTCGTCGGGATGGGCGCCGACGTAGAGGACACTCCCCAGGACGGTGAGCTTCCGGAGGGCCAGGAGGAGCTCGGCCGCGTCTCGGGGCCGGGGCGGGGTCCCGTTCCCGGGGTTCCCGAGGGCCCCGACGAGCAAGACGACCGTCAAGGACACCGACGGGATCGTCCGCCTCATGGTCCACGCCTCGGAGTCTTTAAACGACCCAGGGGCCGTGGGCGTTCCCGGCGACTCGCCGGACGTCAGCGCCCGTCCGGCCGTAGGAGGGTCGCCGCCGTCCCGAGGGCCGCCGCCAAGCCGCTCATCTCGATGGGGATGAAGATCTTCGTGGCCTGGCCGTTGGCGATTTCCTTGAGGGCCTCCAGGTACCGAATCGTGATGAGGTCGGTCGTCGGGGCGCCCTCGTGGATGCCCCGGAACACGTTGATGATGGCCTGCATCTCGCCCTCGGCGACCGTGACCCGCCGGAACTTTTCGGCCTCGGCGACCAGGCGGATGGCCGCGGCCTCGCCCTGAGCGTGCAGGACCTTGGACTGGCGCTCCCCGTCGGCCCGCAGGATGGCCGCCTGCTTTTCGCCCTCGGCCTTGAGGATCTCCGCCTGCTTGATACCCTCGGCCTCTAAGATGGTCGCCCGCCGGTCCCGCTCGGCCTTCATCTGACGGTGCATCGCCTCCATGACGTCTCGGGGCGGGTCGATGCGCTTGAGCTCGACGCGGGTGACCTTCACGCCCCACCTGTCGGTCGCTTCGTCGAGGACCGTCCGGAGCTTGGTGTTGATGATCTCCCGACTCGTCAGCGTCTGGTCCAGGTCCAGCTCACCGATGATGTTCCGGAGGGTCGTCTGGGCCAGGTTGATGACGGCGACCGAGAAGTTGGCGATGTTGTATAGCATCTTGGGCGCATCGACGATCTGGTAATAGATGATCCCGTCGACGGTGACGATGACGTTGTCCTTGGTGATCACCTCCTGGGGCGGGACGTCCACGACCTGCTCCCGCAGGTCGACGACACGCACGATGTCCAGGAAGGGGACGACCATCCGGAGGCCCGGTCGGAGGAGCCGATAGAACCGCCCGAGCCGCTCGACGACCCCGACCTCATAGGGCCGGACGATCCGAACGGACCGGAGGAGATAGAACAGCACGACCGGGGCCACGATGAACACGATGAAGAGGGTGAGCACGTAGGTCATGGGGTCACCTCCACGGTGAAAAGGATTGCAGGACGGCAGGATGCAGGATACGGGTCTTGGCGCTCTGCCCCTAAGACGGCGGGACCGAGGGCTCCACGATGAGCTTGTTGCCCTCGACGCCCGTGACCCGGACCATCGTGCCCGGGGCGATCTCGAC
>FWWL01003107.1_pt1 | contig 30330 bp, 31 predicted proteins | sample 2228331 | NCBI WGS metagenome assembly FWWL01 (sample SAMEA103939775, study PRJEB20133) | metagenome
AGATTAGCATTAACAATAACTTGTGATGTAGGCAATTCTGCTCATGCTAGTGCTCCTTTTCTAGCAAAGAATGCTATAGAGGAGATGTATGGCATATGGCAAGCAATCAAGGATGTTATAGATGATGAGAATGAGAAGAATGGAAAGAATGATCTAACCGCTTGCCTTACAGAGATTGAAGGAGGTTCTAGCCATAACGTTACCCCAGCAAGATGTAGTGCTACAGTAGATGTTAGAATACCAATTAGATACAGTACAAAAGAGATATTAGCGATGCTTGATCATGCTATAGAGAAGATAGCAGAGAAGAGATGCATAACCGCAAAATATAGTATAGAGGATAGTACTGAACCTTTTGAAGCCTCATACAACTCCCCTTTAGTAAGAGCGTTGGTATTAAGCATAATGGATGTTACTAACAAAAGACCACAACTTGTACGTAAGAGCGGTACTGGTGATATGAACATTCTTGGCAATGCATTTAACATACCAGTAGTAACTTATGGCCCTGGAGATGCACACTCTTCTCATTCAATAGATGAGCGTGTATCTATAGATGAGTATATAGCAAGTATTGAGGTATTCAAGCGATGCATATACCATCTCTCTAGATTGCATAAAAGGTATAAGATCTAACTCATACACTCTACTCTACAATTGCTAGCAATTGGGTTGTATATTCTCAATTCATCGCATAGCCTCTTAACAATCAACTCAGCATCCCTAGCATCGTTTGCCTCTACTCTCAATCTTAACATCTTAGCAGTCCTAACCTTTTTTACTGGATAGCCTCCTTTAAGTATGAGATCTTTAAGTATGGTATCCCCTTCTGGATCGCTTAGATAAGGTTTTGGTTCTATTATTACACTAACCTCATACTCCATACAACTATTCCATCTTTTTATATATAAAAGGTTTAACCTTTTTATTCCCTCTCTTTTAATGCTATTGTATGCCTCGGTAGCTCAGCCTGGTAGAGCGAGTGCCTTGTAAGCACTAGGTCGCGGGATCGAAGCCCGCCCGAGGCTCTACAGAATTGATATATCTTCCGCCCGAGGCTCTACAGAATTTATATATCTTCTCAATTCTTCTATGGCCTTTTCCTTGCCTATATCTATCAAGTAGTTTCCTAATCTGGGACCTTTATCAGAGCCTAACAATATATTATATAATAATTTGAAAAAGTCTTTAGGCTCTATACCATTCTTCCTTGCAATATCGAATATGCTAGATTGTATAACCTTAGGATCATCTTCGCTCTCCAATATCTCAACCAACTCTCTTATGGCATTGCTCTCATTCTCTTTTAGCATTATCATAACTTTCTCTCTCTTAGAACCAAATTCATCTGCCCATGCAGTAGCAAGTATTATCTTTGCTATAAGATTATCATCAGCATCCTTTATCATGCCATACTTTTGTAACTTATTGATAACAAAATCTAATCTATGCTCTCTAACCATGGATGCAAGATTCACAAGCAGCATATAAGGAATATGTAGAGAAGGCTTGGTAGGAGGCTTTAGATGGTTAACATACTCATACAAGCCCTTTAGCTTTATAGCTTTAAACTCATTCTCTTCTCTAATCTTGTTAAAGTAGAGATCCTCTAGCATATCATACTCATCCATGAGTTTGGGAATATCCTCTATACTTATGCTCCTTGTTCCTACTATCCTTTTATAGAGTAGCAATAATAGAGATTGAGGAGTACCATATCTAAGCCATACTTGTGGTGTAAATACATTCCCAGCAGACTTGGATATCTTCTTACCCTTTTTATCCAAGAACATCTCATACCTAACATGCATTGGATGGGCATAATTTAGAATGTTATCTGATACCCAATCATTAATCTTAACGGAATCTGCTATATCCTTGCCATACGCCTCAAACCTTACATCAAATGCCCTCCATCTAGCAGCAAATTCTACCTTCCAACTCAACTTACCCTCTGCTTTAGTTATATCTGCTTCTCCTTCATAATTACAGCCTTGAATGATAGTATTGCCTATCTTGGTTCCTTTGCATCTATATCTAACCTTCTTCTCTCCTTCTAGATACTCAAAAGCCTCAGCAACATATACCCTCTTACAATTGCTACAGATAGGGAAATAAGGTAATACTCTCTTAAACTTATCTTGTGATACTAGCTCTTCTATCTTATCTCCTATAACCTTGCTATTCTTTAAGATTGTATCTATCTCATCTACCATCAACCCTTCTCTATAGGTATCTCTACCTCTCTGGAATCTATACTTTATATCTAATCTATCCAACGCATCTAATAGCATGCTACTCATATGCATACCATAACTCTCATGACACTCAAAAGGATCTGGGATGCTTGATACTGGCTCAGCAATATGAGCCTTCAACCATTCTGGTAAGCCATGAGGTACCTTTCTCAAGCCATCCATATCATCTGAGTATGCTATAAGCTCAGCATTGTAGCCTAAGTTTTCTAATGCAAGTTTAACTCCATACGCTCTAACAGCATCCCCTAGGCTACCTATGTGAGGTATACCAGATGCTCCTAAGCCACTCTCAACTCTAATTAGGCTAAGATCTCTTCCTAATCTCTTCTCCCTCTCTATCAACTCATATGCAAGTTTGTCTAACCTTGTACCTTTTCCAATTATCTTTGATTCCATGCTACTTCCTCTAAATATAATCTCTCAATAGCCCATTTAATTTATGGGTTACTTAATATACTTTACCATGTAAGGCCCTTCTAGTTGGTATCCTAACCTTTTATAATACTCTCTAGTGCCTACTGCACTTATAACCAAGATCTTCTCTAAGCCATGATCCATAGCAATACTCTCTGCTTCATTCATCAGTTGAGAGCCATAACCCTTATGTTGATAACTTGAAGAATCTCGCTCTCCTAAAGCCAATGCTCTACCATAGACATGTAACTCCCTAACTATACAGCATCTATAACCTTTGATCTCATCCCTATGAGCATCCTTGCTAGGTATCCTAAGCCTTAGAAATGCTAGCAGTATATTATCATCTTCAATGGATATGAAGAATTCCCTACCATTGGATGCGTTATACTCTTCTCTCATTAGAGTAGGATCCCTTACTCTAGCATTCTTCAAGCCAGCCTCTCTACATCTTATACAATTACACCTCTTACCTTTACTAGCAAGCCTTGCTAATACCAATTGCCTAAGGTTACCATGCTTAACTCCAGCAATTATCTCATCCTCATTAACCTCTCTTTGGATACGCATTATTCTTACCCATCTAGGAACTATGCTCTTGACATTTGCTAACAACTCAATCATCTCTTCTTCAGTGTATGGCTTGTAGGATCCTTCTCTATACATCTCGTATAATTTGGTATTCTCAATAACAAGTGTAGGATAAATCTTTAGCATATCTGGTTTGAATCTATCATCATTAAATAATCTTATAAAATCAGCATAATCTTCATCTAGGGATGATCCTGGCAGGCCTGGCATCATATGTGCTACAATCTTATAGCCAGAATCTCTAGCAATCCTAAATGCATCTATGACATCTTGTAATGTATGGCCTCTATTCACTATATTATAAACATACTCACTTAAGGATTGTACGCCTATCTCTACTCTAGTTGCTCCATATCTTAGCATTAGATCTACATGCTCCTCTTTACAATAATCTGGCTTTGTCTCTATTGTTAGTCCAACATTTCTAGAATATGCCAATTCATTTGCTTTAATAGCATCTTCTAAACTCTTAGCCTTGAACCCATTAAGTGCATCATAGCATGACTTTATAAAGTATTCTTGATAAGATCTAGGCATGAATAGGAATGTTCCTCCAACTATCACTATCTCAACCTTGTTTATATCATGCCCATGCTCTCTAAACTTGTCTAACTTACTTCTAACTTGCATGTATGGATCAAACTCATACCTTTGTGCTGTTATAGTTGCTGGAGAAGAGAGTGTATAGCTATTTGCTGTGTTAACCTCCATGCCTCCTGGGCAGTATATGCATCTACCATGAGGACAAGGATAAGGCATGGGCATTGCTGAGATCACTATAACTCCTGATGCTGATCTAGATGGTCTTATAGTTAGTAAGTGTCTTATATGCTCATCTTCTATATGCTTCAATATATCAGATCTCTTAGGTAGTGTAGATAATGAGTACTTTGCAGATACGCTCTTTACTATCTTATTTATCTTTAGTCTATCCAAGTCTCGAGTATTGCTTAATATATCTGCTATCTCTCTACATGCTGTAGAATAGATGCTGATGCTCTCCATATGCCTAATTCAATAAATTAGGATAAAAACCTTAGACAAGTTTTATATCATTAACATATACCCCTCTTCCCTTCTCAACATGGCCTAATACATGAGCCTTAACTCTATGCTTGATTAATAACTCTAGCATGTCATCTGTGTAATTGCTATCAACTATGATACAGAAGCCTATGCCCATGTTAAAGGTTCTAAACATCTCCAAATCATCTACCATTGCATACTTCTTTATAAGCCTAAATATAGGTTTAGGCTCTGGCATATTAATTACAAATTTATAGCTTGATAACCTACTAAGTTTAGTAAATGCACCTCCAGTTATGTGAGCCATACCATGAACCTTATCTCTATGCTTTGCTAGAATATCTTGTATGGGCTTAACATATATCCTAGTTGGCTTTAGTAACTCATAACCTAATGTTGTGCCTAGTTCTTCAATCCTAGTATCTAGTTTATAATGCTCAAGCAATACCTTCCTTGCCAATGTATAGCCATTGGAATGCAACCCATTGCTCTCTAAACCAATTATAGCATCTCCTATTGCTATCTCATCTCCTAAGATCAACTCATCCTTTCTAGCAATACCAATTACACTTCCTGCTAGATCAAATGCTTGGCCCTCAGCAAGGAGATCTGGCATTACTGCTGTCTCTCCTCCTATTATTGCTACCCCAGCCTCTTTAGCACCCTTTACCAATCCCTTGATTATAGACTTGATCAGATGATCATCTGCCTCCCTTAAGGCTATGTAGTCTACAAATGCTACTGGTTTTGCTCCAGTACATATTACATCATTTACATTCATTGCAATACAATCTATTCCAATGGTATCATAGCGTTTAAGCATATGAGCAATCATAACCTTGGTTCCAACACCATCTGTATGCATAGCTATTATCTTATCATCGATTCTATATAGCCCAGCATAATGACCAAAGCCAGATATGACGCTCTCATTGAATGTCTTTGCCAACAACCTTGCAAAGCCTTTCTGAGTTCTCCTAATCTTAGATATATCAACACCAGCATCTCTGTATGTAAATGGCATCTCACATCTTTCCAAAATTAAACAGGTATTACTCTTACTCCATCAACCCTAATCATAGGAGCAATGCATGGACTAGCATGCCATTGTAATACTTGCTTCCTCTCTTTACTTATAGCAGATATGTTAAGCATTAAACGTTTGAGATTATCTATCATCCTAAACATCTTGCATGCATGCTTTATCTCACCATTCTCTATTAGAAATATTCCACTCCTAGCTGTGCAAGAAAAGTCTCCTTGTTCTGGATTTACTGGATATGTATACCATAACCTACCTACTAGTAAGCCCCTTCTAGTATCTTTAATCAATTCTTCATTGGTATAATCTCCCTTCTCTAGCACAATATTATGCATTGATGGGAATGGCATGGAAGCAGATCTACCAACTGGATAGCCTAACCTTAGTCCATTCCCAGTGCTAGCTCTACCATCTTTATAAGCATAGAATGTATCATAGATTATATTCTTAAATATGCCATGATCTATCAATATATTAGTATTAGCCTCAACGCCCTCATCATCAAATGCCCTGCTACCTAAACCATCATCTATTCTAGGATCATCGTATAGAGTTAGAGTATCAACAGCAACCTCTTGATCCAATCTGCCATATAAGCAACTCTTCTTATCCATGTAGGCTTTAGCATTAAAGTTGTATGCAAATACAAATGAGAGCAACTCTCCAAGAGCGTATGGCTCTAATACTATACTATAATAGCCTTTATCACACCTCTTCGCATCTGAAGATCTTATAGCCATAGAAGATGCCTCTTTGGCTACCTCATCAGGCTTAAAATTCTTTAATGATCTTGAGGCATTAAAGCCTATTCCACTAGAGCCTTCTCTATCAGCATTGAGTGTAGCAATTATGTAAGTAGCCTTATCTTCCAATGCTAATGAATTGCTATTTGCTAGCTCTATACTCTCTTTAACAAGGTGTATACTACCAGAGAGATTAGTGATATCAAACTCTAGAGTATGATCTATCATACTCTTTGCTATGTTATAATAATCTTCTATCTCTAACTCTGCTAGATGCTTATCATACCCATTAAATGGTTTTATGCTCGCTCTTGCTGGAAAACCTTTCCATTCCTCATGCTTTATATCAGTTGTAATAGCATCATCTATGCTCTTCTCTATATGCTCTCTATCAATATATGAAGTGCTTATGGCATTTATGGATCCATCCTTTACCAATCTAATTGCTAGAGCATTATCATTTACACCTTTAGCTTCTATGATCCTTTTGTCTGCTATCCTTATGGTTATAACCTCTTTATTAATGAGATATGCTTCTGCTTCATCGACTCTAGTTAGTGCCAATCTAACTATGCTATCTGCTTCCATTGCTAATCCTCTTAAACCTAAACCTATCCATCTTTATCAATTCATGATAAGAACCAAAGTTAGAATCGTTTACATTATCTAATGGATCTTCATGATTATCATCTGGCATTCTTATTATCTTGTATAAGGTATTCCTCTCTGCTGGTATTCTATTTATACTCCTTATGATATGTCTCATCTCTCTAGGCCTTAAGAATTGTCCATTCTTAGAGCCAGCAGCTGTAGAGATACTCTCATTCATCAATGTGCCTCCAAGATCATTAGCACCAGCATTCAATAGATACTTTGCAAACTCTATGCCTTCTTTAACCCATGAGACCTGTATATTATCTATATAATTATTTAGCATCAATCTTGCTATAGCATGCATCTTTATAACTTCATCCCTTGTAGGCCCAGCCCTTACTCCATCAACTAGTCTATGCTTATACATTGGTGCTTCATTATATACAAAACTTAATGGCACAAACTCAGTAAAGCCTCCAGTCTCTCTCTGTATTGCTCTTATCAATGCTAGATGCTCTGCTCTATGCCTAGCATCCTCTATATGCCCATACATTATAGTAGCAGTTGTTGGAATGCCAATTTTATGAGCGTACTTTACTATCCTAATCCAGTCATCCTTGCTTATCCTACCAGGAGAGATCTTATCCCTAATCTCTTGATCCAATATCTCTGCAGCAGTTCCTGGTAAGGATCCTACTCCAGCCTCTTTGAGCATCTTTAGATAATCCTCAACGCTAGTATTTGCCCTTATTGCTCCATACAATACCTCTTCTGGAGAGAATGCATGGATATGAATATTAGGCAGTTCTCTCTTTATTGCTCTACATATATCTATATATAGATAGCCATCCATCTTTGGTGCCAATCCTGCTTGTATGCAGACTTCAGTAGCACCTAGTGCATATGCCTCCTTTGCTCTTCTCACTATCTCTTCAATTGGTAAGAAGTACCCTTCATCTTCCCTAAAATCTCTTGAGAATGCACAGAAGCCACAACGTTTTATACATACATTTGTAAAATTGATATTTCTATTAATTACATAGGTTACAACATCTCCTACTCTTCTCCTCCTAATCTCATCTGCTACTCTAACTATTGCTCCAAGTGCTTGATCATCAGCATTAAATAACTCAATGGCATCTTTGATAGATAGATCTTTGCCATCTAGTGCTTTATCCAATATACTCTGAATTACTGGATCTAGTGTATGCATAACTCACCATCCTTAAATCTGCTTATATGCTCAAATACCCTCTTACTTAACATAGATTCGTTGATGAATTCAGGATATACTGGAAGTCTAGCCTTTAACTTGTAGCCTTTGCTATTAGTAACATGCTCCAACTCTGCAATCTTTGGCCATGGGAGTTCTGGATTCACATGATCTATCGTTACTGGAGATATACCTCCCCAATCGTTTATGCCAGCATCTATATACCTAGCATATCTATCTGGCATTAGATTTGGGGGTGCTTGTATATTCATCTCAGGCATTAACAATCTAGCAATAGAGATTATTCTTAATACATATTCTAGAGAAGGGGTTGGAGCATAAGCCATAGGTGTGTTAGGCTTTGGTACGAAGTTCTGAATTATAACCTCTTGGATATGATTATAACGCTTGCTAATCTTCTTGATTGCTAAGAGAGAGTCTATGGCTTCATAGATGCTCTCCCCTATCCCTAGCAATATCCCAGTTGTAAATGGTATCTTTAGCCTCCCAGCATCTTCAAGCATCCTGATCCTTGCCTTAGGATGCTTGCTAGGAGCATGTTCATGAGGCATGTTAGGATTCATAAGCCTCTCGCTAACATTCTCAAGCATCAAACCTAGGCTTGGATTTGTCTCTCTAAGCATCAGCATCTCTCTAGCATTCAAGATACCAGCATTGGTATGAGGTAGCAATCCAGCCTCTAGTATAAGATTGCTTATGTATGATATATACTCTGGTGTGCTCTTAAACCCTTTTGTATTTAGCCATTCCTTAACCTCTGGATATCTCTGTTCTGGTCTCTCTCCAGTAACAATCAAGGCTTCTGTACATCCATACCTCTTGCCATACTCTACTATTGCTAACACTTGCTCAGGCTCTAGCATTACTTGTACTTGCTTAGGCTCCTTCTTATATGTACAATAAGAGCAAGTGTCTCTACATAGATATGTTAATGGTATGAAGACCTTTCTTGAATAGGTAATTGTAAAACCTTTCTTCTCATCTCTAAGATCCTTTGCTAATGCTAGTAAAGAATTTAGTTCCTTAGTTGCTAATGAGTAAGCCTCTCCTTCATCAATACCCTCTAGATATAACATGCTATACTCTAATCAGATAAATTATAATAGTCTTACTGATATATTATGCTGAGACATCTTAACTATTAATCCATATAAATTGATAAATGTATACGCCGGGGGTGGGATTTGAACCCACGCGGCCACGTGGGCCACAGACTTAGCAGGCCTGCTCCATACCAGGCTAGGAGATTCCGTTAATAATCCCCGGCTCCAATCCCAGCGCATTAGATAATCTACATATGATGAATTTTAATCTTAGCATTGAATATAATGGTTATTAAATGAAGGCACCGGCACTACCGCTTCGCAAGTGCTTCCGCACCTTACTAACACGGTAGCGATGATAGGTTTGACTTCTGGGTTCGGAATGGGACCAGGTCGTACCCTATCTCTATGGCCGGCTATTGATACTTGCCATTAACCCAAAATAAATCTTATGCATGGAATAATTTAATTATCTGATCTGAGAATTGTACATATGAATGAGGTATTGCTAAATGAATTGAAGAGATACTTGCCATTCGAGGCTAGAGAGTCCGAAGAGTATATACATCTAGCACAGACTTGTCAAGCAACTATACCTAGGATTATATTTAAAGTATTGCTATATGATTCTATACTACATTCTGAGATAATTAATGATCTAATACTATTGTTTAGGAGTAGCAGTATAGATTCTGCTTATAAAGAATGTATCAATTACATAAAGGATAACCTGAATATAATAGCAGATAATGTAAGCAAGGAAGAGATGGCATTAAGAGAGTTAGAAAAGATATTAAAGAATACAGATAATCATCTATTTGAGGCTTTAATTAAATATATATGCAATGATGAGGAAAGCCATATGAGATTATTAAAGGCATTGATAAAAGAGGCAAAGGGTTAGTATCGTATCTCTCCTCCATCAACTATTACTGTCTGACCAGTTATGTAAGTTGCATCACTTGCTAGAAATCTAGCGACATTAGCAACCTCTTCAGGCTTACCAAATCTTCTCAATGGTATCTTTCTACTTAGATCTTCTATATCTTTAGCAGTATAATTCTTTAGATTTGCACTAGTTGCTATGCTTCCTAATGCTAATACATTGATAGATACCTCTGGAGCGAGTATAGGAGCGAGTGATTTTGTTAATGCTATGATGCTAGCCTTTGCTAATGTAAATGCTAAACCTACATGATCTCCATAGATTGCTGGTGTTGAAGCAGTTAACACTATCCTTCCATAGCCTTGCCTCTTCATATCCTTTGCAAATACTCTTATACAATTATAGGAGCCTTTAAGATCTACATCAAATGGTTTATCTAGCATCTCACTGCTTAAATCTAATGGATCAGCAAACCATAGATCGCTCTCTGCTGGATAACCAGCATATGCTACTAGTATATCAAGCCTTCCAAATCTATCCATGATCATACCTTTTAATGCCGTTATATCATCTAACTCTCTAACATCAGCTCTTTGTATGATAACATCACATCCATACTCTTTAAGTTTAGAAGCAATTAGAAATAATCTATCTCCATTGCTATAGTATTGTAATGCTAATCCTCTTATGCCATTCCTAGCAAACTCTAAAGCTGTGCTAATCCCTAACTCGCTACTTGCTCCAGTTATAAGTGCAATCCTATCCTTTAAACCATTCATACTCTCTTCTCAATGATCTTTGCAAGCATTATATCATAGTTACTTATGCCGTTTATGTCATGAGTAACTAACTCGATCTTTACTTTATTATATACGTTGAACCATTCAGGATGATGGTTTAATTTCTCCGCTTCCATCGCTACTCTAACCATGAAACTTATAGCCTCGTTAAAGTCTCTAAAGATAAACTCTTTGCTTAGTTTACCATTTGATAGACTCCATCCTTTAAGGCTTTTGAGTTCCTCCTCTATCTCTTCCCTTGATAATCTTCTATACTCCATGTAATTTAGTTGTATTCAGTAAATAAATACTAATCGCTTGTGATGCTAGATAATATCAACGAATGATATAAATACTTCATAGGATAATTATTTGATAGATTGTCCATTAATAGGTATATAATGAATAATATATCTAAATTAGGATATAAACATACGAGGTGTCTATATGCTAGATCTAACGATAATTACTAATATACTTGCAATTACTCATAATATAATAATACATAATCCTATAATTTATGGAGTAATAAAGGGTATAATGATATTAGCATTTGTAGTATGGGGTATATTCTCAGCATACCATGTATTAGGATTGATTGCTAGTAAGATGTATAAACCATCATCTAGCAATAAGAAGATAGATGCAGAGATAGTTATAGTTAGTGTAGCAAACAATAAAGTTAGAGATAGTCTAATGGAATCCATGAATCATAACTCAAAGTATGGAAGTATTACTCTGCTAATAGATGAAGATTCTGAATTAATTGATGAGTTGAGAGATGTATACAATACCATAGTAGTACCAAAATGGTATAGGAATGATCTAATAGGCAAGGGCAGAGCATTAAATTATTTTGCAGAGAATGTAGCGAGGGATGATAAATGGTATATATTCTTTGATGATGATAATCTATTATTAGATGACTATATATTCTATGAGATAAGTGAATATGATAAGCGAGGGTATGTTGCAGCAAACCCTATATTGATTCCTAGACAGGGTAATTCTAAGATGGCTTATATCATGGACTGGGTGAGATACTTTGATGATCTACTAGTATTTAGATTCTTTACTGGCTTGCTTGGTAAGCCATTGATAGGCATGCATGGAGAGATGTTCACCGTTAAAGGTAGTGTATTAAGAGAGATTGGCTATAAGCATAAAACACTTACAGAAGATTTTAGATTTGCCTGTGAATTGGTTAAGAAAGGATACAAGACATGGCAGAGTAGGAGTAGGGTTAGTATATTATCGCCAAACTCCATAAAAGATCTATCAAGACAGAGAGGAAGATGGTTTAATGGCTTGATCAATGATCTGAGCAGTACTAGATTATACATGCAGATAATAGTACTAATTAGATTAGTAGCATGGATCATTGGAGTATTTGGTAGTTGGGCATTTGCACCGTTATGGATATACTTTGATCCATTTTACTACTCCATAGTAGGAGGTATAATCTATTGGTATATCTATATCTATGGAGTAAAGAGGTTAGGAGATTATAAGTATTTGGTATTGATACCCATCTATGGTATATTAGAGTCGTTCTCATGGATAAAAGGTATAAGATGTAAGGAGTATGTAGTAATAAATAAGAATCGTGTATCTTTATCTATAAAGTAATAGATCGCTATCTAATCATACTCATTAATCCATTCAATATGGCAGCGGCTACAGTACTACCTCCCTTCCTTCCAATATTGGTTATATATGGTATATCATATCTCATCAATAACTCCTTTGATTCTTTAGCACTTACAAATCCTACTGGCACCGCTATTACCAATGCTGGTCTTATGCCTTCATCTATCATGCTGAGTAACTCTAGCAATGCTGTGGGTGCATTGCCTATAGCAACTATACCATTCTCTATCTCCTTACTAGATAATCTCATGGCTATCTCTGCTCTAGTCTTGTTCTTTACTCTAGCCTCTTCAATAACATTCTCATCAGATATCCTTGATATGCATCTCAATCCCAGTTCATTGAGACGCTTCTTGTTCAATGCAGCATATACTATATCTGTATCACACACTATGTAGCATCCATCTCTCATTGCATTAAAGGCAGCATCTATGGCATTATGAAATACCAATCTATTATTGCTAGCAAAATCGTAATCTGCTGTAGCATGAATTACCCTTCTAACTATTAGCCATTCCTTCTCATCATAAATGCTCTTTAGATCTCCACACTCTTCCTCAATTATCCTCATACTCTCCTCTTCAATATCCCTTCCCTTCATAACATCTCGCTCTATCAATTATTATCTCAACCATCTCCCTACTTACTCCTAAATGCTTAGTAATTATCACTCTACACTTTGCACCTCTTATAGCCTTATCTATATCTAACATTATATCATGCTTCATATGCGTACCATTATGCAAGAAGTAAGGCATTATTATCAATACTTTAGGATCATTTACTAAGAGTTTAGAAATGCCATCGCTTATATTAGGTTCATCGAGTTCTAGAAATGCATAACCTGCATTCCTATAATTATCCCTAACCTCTTCATATACCTCTTCAAATGCAAGCCTAGCATCTATATCACTACTACCATGCCCTATTAGTAAGAGATCACACTCTGAATTATCTAGCAGTATATTATTAGCCTCCTTTGCTTCCCTTACCCTATTCATTATAATCTTTACAAGATTTGGATGGAAGTGCAGACAATCTCCTATTGAAGGATTTATATTCATGCTCTTAGCAATCCTCTCACTCTCAAGGATAGCTTGCTTTAACTTTAAGCCTGGATAGAGAAAGTATGGGATTATTGTTAACTGCTTATCTGCAAGGGATCTCATACCATCCTCAATGTATGGAGGAGTAACCTCTAAGAAGCAGTATCTTGCTTCATAATCGCTTGATGAACTTATCATTGAACATAATCTAAACAACTCTTCCCTAACCTCCCTCTCTTTGCTACCTCTATCTATTAGCAGTATAGCCTTATCCATAATCTAACCTCGCTACTGCTATCGTTAGATTTGGAGGATATATCTGCTTCTCTACTATAAGCACCCCTTTCGATGCTAATAATGCAGATGCTTCTGCTACACTAGCAGTACCTTCATACTTTGCTACAACCGATGAAGGATTAGGTACCTTGATCTTTGAGAGTTCATCTCTTGGATAATACTCTATTATTAAATTGTTATCTTTAGCATACTCTTCTAGTCCCTTTATCTTCAAGCCTTTATCTATGGTTGCTAATCTTCTTATAGATCTCAATGATAACTTGTATCTCTTAAATGTATCCTCTATTCCATACTCTATCATCTCCTTGCTAGTATCATAGTGTAAGCCTAATCCAACAACCAGACTCTTTGGTCTATATATAACAGATCTTGCTAGTATCTCTTCATCCTCTATAATGCAATCTGTTATTATCAGATAGGATTTTGAATCAGATCTCTTCAATTCATCTAATGAATTAAATACTCTAACATTCTTTGGTAGATCTTTTTGCCACTCCTTCTCTCCAGCATCTTGATATACTCCAATAGGCTCGTTATTAACCATATCAGCACTAACCTTTGTAACATTCTCCTCTCCTTCTATCTCCCAGTTGTACTCCTTACCTAAAAGATCTACAGCGATTGTATTATTAACCTCAGCAGCAGTAGTTATAACTGGCATAGCATTCAATATATTAGCAATTGATCTTGCTAACTCATTTGCTCCTCCTAGATGACCAGATAAAGCACTGATGACAAAATTTGCTCTATCATCAATAACCAGCACTGCTGGATCTACCCTCTTATCTTTGAGATGGTTTGCAATCATCCTTATCGTTGCTCCTAATGAGAATATACATACTAAAGCATCATAAGAATTGAATAATTTGCCTAGAATTAAAGGGGTTGGTTCATCATAGAATGTTATATTGCTATCATCCGCAAACTTTTTAGGCATGAATATATCGCAATCCATGCTCATCTTGATCTTCTTTGCAATCTCTTTACCATTCTTTGTTATTGCTATTACTGCTACTCTCATATGATCTAATCATATGCTTATATTTTATTATACCTTCCTATTACTCTGCCATCAAAATCAAACATGATAGTTTCTACTTTAACCTTACCATCAGCATATCTACTCATGTTATCACAAACATATTTACAGATGAGATCAAAGTAACCTTTAAGATTATGCTTCATAACTATCTCAGATACATGCCTTGCAGTATTTGCTTGTTTTATCTCTTCAACTACCTCATTGCTAGCATTAACCTCGCTCGCAATCTTGGCAAGGAAGTTGTTATCCACCTTTGAGCCTTTAACATGAGTCTGCTTCACACCCATGGCTATCTTTGATAATTTGCCTATAAACCCAGCAATTACTACCTTCTTGATACCTCTCATTGCAGCCTGTCTAATTGAGTATGCTGCAAAGTCACCCATCTGTATATAGCAATGATCTGGTAGTTCTAGTATTGTTCTGCTAAATTCCTCGCTCCTACCACCAGTTGTTAATACTACCACATCATCATTCATAGCCTTTACAACATCTAAAGCCATCCTTATGCTAGCAGTAAATGCTGCTGTTGAGTAGGGTATGACTATTCCAGTAGTTCCAAGAATGGATATGCCTCCTATGATGCCCAACCTAGGATTGTCTGTCTTTAATGCTATCTCTTCTCCATTTGGAACCTCGATTATGACTTTAACCCCCTTACTATTAATCTTATCATTCATAACCTCAAGTACGGCATTCTTTATCATGCTAAGAGGAGTAGGATTTATTGCTGCCTTGCCTATCCTCCCTACTCCTCTTCCCCCATCTATCTCTATAGTATTAGCATTATCCGTTATTGTTACCTTTGCTACAATCTCAGCATTATGAGTTACATCTGGATCATCCCCAGCATCCTTTATAACACTTGCCTCTGCATTATTACTATCGATTATCTTGCATCTATGAACCTTGAGTTCTGCTTTCTTACCTTTTGGTAGTGTAACTATTACACTATCTCTAGGCTTATCAAGCAATGCTAGTAGTGCAGCTTTAGTAGCAGCAGTAGCACATGTACCAGTTGTATAACCAGTCCTGAGCAAACCTAATCTTCGCTTCTCTTCTATCTCCTCTCTCTCCATCACTAATATTTAATATACTTAGGTAATATTATAATATAAATCTCTGCTAAATAGTTAGATTAAATATAGCCATGTCATCAGCAGAGATTGCTGCTAGATCAATTAAGGAGTTAAGCATGGAAGAGGTTAAGGTATTAAAGATATTCTCTAGATTGATATATGAATACGAGGCTATAGATGAGGATACTATTGCTATGAAGAGTGAGATGCATATGGATAGGATAAGGTTTGCGTTATCTAGGCTAAATGAGAAGAATCTCATATTCAAGGTTAATAAAGGTTATATATTACTAACATCTGGTCTCGATGCAATAGCATTAAAGATGTTAGCAGATAAGGGAATAGTATATGGTTTAGGAAAGCCTATAGGCATAGGTAAGGAGTCTGATGTGTTTGAAGGTATAACTGCTACCAATGAGAGGGTAGCAATAAAATTCTTTAGGATAGGTAGGATAAGTTTTAGGGATATAAGAAAACGTGGTTTTAATGCACATACTTGGCTAACTATTAATATAGAGGCTGCTAAGCATGAGTTTGCTATACTAAAGAGATTGTATCTAGCAATGGTTAAAGTACCAAAGCCTATAGCAAATATAAAACATCTCATAGTGATGCAATTGATTGAAGGTAATAGATTGAGATTTAGCATGGTTGAAGATCCAAAGCATGTATTATCGTTGATACTTGATGAGATAAGGCTAGCATATAAGAATGGTGTGATAAGTGCAGATCTTAGTGATTATAATGTATTGTATGATGGTAAGGATATATGGCTTATAGATTTTCCACAGGCTGTAGGATTAGATCATCCAAATGCTGATCTCTTACTCAGAAGGGATCTAAAAAATATATTGAGATACTTCAAGAAGAGGTATGATATAGAGTATGATATAGAAAAGTGCATACACTATATCCAATCCTAAACCTAATGTGTTATTGCATTTGCAAATATGCTAATCTTATCTGTATACTCCCATGTAAACTCTGGCTCATTCCTTCCAAAGTGTCCATATACTGCTGTCTTCTTATAGATGGGTCTAGTAAGATCTAATGTCTTTATTATTGCTGCTGGCCTTAGATCAAAATTCCTCTTAATCAATTCTTCGATTGCCTCATCATCTATCCTGCCAGTATTAAAAGTATTAATCATTAATGAGATTGGTTCTGCTACTCCTATAGCATAGGATATCTGTAACTCGCACTTTTCTGCTAAACCTGATGCAACTATATTCTTTGCAATGTATCTAGCCATGTATGATGCAGATCTATCTACTTTGCTAGGATCTTTACCAGAGAATGCTCCACCACCATGACTCCCTATACCTCCATAGGTATCAACTATTATCTTTCTCCCTGTTAAACCTGAGTCTCCTGCTGGTCCACCAGTAACAAACCTCCCTGTTGGATTTATGTAGTATCTTGTATCGCTAGTTATATACTCACTACATATAGGCTCTATTACATCTTTTATTACATGCTCTCTTATGGTAGCATAATCTACATCGCTAGCATGTTGAGTAGAGACAACTATGCTAGTTATCCTCTTAGGCTTATCATCGTTATACTCTACAGTAACTTGTGATTTACCATCAGGTCTAACCCAATCAAGGATCTTCTTCTTTCTAACCTCGCTTAATCTCTTAGTCAACTTGTGTGCTAGTATTATAGGCAATGGCATCAATTCACTAGTCTCGTTAGTTGCATAGCCAAACATCGAGCCTTGATCTCCAGCTCCCTTTATCTCTCTATTGCCTACAACGCCCCTTGCTATATCTGGACTCTGTTCGTGTATCGAGGTTATTATCTTGCATGTATTACAATCTATGCCTATCTCTCTATCTGTATAGCCTATATCTCTGAGTGTATTCCTAACTATCTCTTGTATATCAACTTCTCCTTCACTACTAACCTCACCTACAACAACTACTAGATCTGTTGTAACTAGACACTCAATTGCTACTCTACTGTATCTATCTTGCTTTATATACTCATCGAGTATAGCATCTGATATCTGGTCACAGATCTTATCTGGATGTCCTTCGGTTACAGATTCTGATGTAAATAACCTTCTAGGCATATCTTCACAACTCGTTTGAGAGTTTTATGAAGAGCACGTTATTACCCCTAATGACTATCATACCATAGTTTGCTACATGGGTATCTCCACTAAACTCTTCAGCATCTTCTAGTATTAGATTCATGTATGAATCAACGTTACTCATCCTACCTCTATACTCTACATCATTCTTTAGTCTAACCGCAACGTTCTTGTTCAACGACTTTTGTAATACCGTTAATGGTTTTTTTGGTTGTTGGCCTGACAAATGCTTCATAAAGGCTAGTGATATTGAGGAATAAAAACCTTCCTTTAGTTAATCAATACCCTCAAATCTATAATTGATGATAACAATTCATTTAGTGTTGATGTGCTCTTGATGATGGCAATTGCGTATTGTATTAGTCTATAAATACCCTCCTTCCTACAATCCTTAACCTTCCCTCACTAAATAACTTGACTGCTTGAGGATATGCTATATGCTCTTGCTCAAGTATCCTAGCAGATAGACTCTCTAGAGTATCATCATCCCTAACCTCAACTACTCTCTGTATGATTATAGGACCAGTATCTACACCCTCATCAACAAAATGGACTGTACAGCCAGTTACCTTAACTCCATACTCCAATGCTTGCTTCTGTGCATTCAAGCCAGTAAATGAAGGAAGTAATGCTGGATGGATATTCATAATCCTATTCCTAAACAATCTAACAAATTCTGGGCTAAGGATCTTCATATAGCCTGCTAAGCATATGAGACCATTATCTGGGGTTACATCATATTTATTCAAGATAGCAAGGATCTTTCTATCAAATTCCCAACTCACTCCTTTCTTTCCTTCATCATCTACAACCTCTGTAGCAACACCATAATCTCTAGCAATTGATAATGCTCTAGCATCTCTCTTATTGCTTATAACAACTTTAGGATCTGCCTTTATATTGCCTTCTTTGATGCTCTTCAATATAGCCTCCATATTACTCCCTCTACCAGATACTAGAATTGCTAAATTTATCATATTAAGAGATTAACTCACTTATTATTTAATTCTTCAAGTATGGTATACATCAATCTATAAGATTCCTCAATATTACTCTTCTTGGCAAGTCTATCCCTAGTTGCTTTATATGAATTTAATAGATACTTAGCATCTCCATTAATTATAGCATTGCATGTATGTTCAACCTCCTTCATAAACCTCTTAGCATATCTCTTCATGAACCTGTTTAGTAAGAGCAATGCTATAGATAGATTTGGATCATCGTTCATTATACTCTCAACTAGAATGGATTGCAATCTATAAGTTGTTCCTCCTATCTCCTTCAGTTTTGCATAATCTTCCTCAAGAATTACTTTAGCAATTACTAGATTGGTTAGATGGGTCAAACCAAGGATTATGGCCATGGATCTATCATGCTCCCTCTGATCCATCTCTATTATCCTAGCATTGAGAAACAACTTCTTAGCAAGATCGTGCTCTTGAATTGGATTGATAACTGGGATCAAGATTATCCTTGCAGACTCTAGAGATCTTATACCTTGTCCAAATAAAGGATGTATGGATAATGGATTTATGTTATATCTCTTATGGATCATCTTAAGTATATTATAAACTCCTTGTTTTATTGATGATATCTCAACTAAGGTAGCATTGCTCCTCATATACCTTGCTATGTCTCTTATAACACTCCTTGTATGCTCTAAAGAGACAGCTATCATGACAAGATCCATGCCTCTCAATTGATCTAGAGATATCTCTTCTGCTCCTTCCTTCAATAATATATCCATCTTACCTTTATCCCTGTCATAAACATATACCTCATGATCATTGCTCATAAAGTATCTAGCAAAGAATGAGCCCATCCTACCGCTACCAATTACAGCTATCTTCATCTTAGATTCTCTTCAAGTATCTTTAGACCTTCTTCAAGTGTAGCAATGTCATTACATGCAGATATCCTTAGATAGTTATTATAATCTCCAAAGGCTATTCCAGGTGTTATTCCCAAACCCTTCTCCAGCATCTTATCAGCAAACTCTAAAGAATCAAAGCCTTCTTTATCTACTCTAGCAAATATATACATACCTCCATCTGGCTTATAGAATGATACTGGCATGGATTCCAATCTATCTGCTAGATACTCTATCCTCTCCTTCATAACTTTAGCATAGTAAGTATTATCTTCATCTAATGCCTTTAAAGCTGCATACTGTATAGGCTCCGCTACACTAGTTAATGCTATGGATTGATGCTTGATCATAGCATTTATTAGATTAGGATTATTGCTAGCAATAAAACCTATCCTAAACCCGGTCATTGCATATGCTTTTGAGAATGATGAGATGAGTATATAATCAATATCATCAAACTCTAATATGCTCTTATACTCCTTAAATGCATATGAAGAGTAGACTTCATCACTCATTACTATGAGATTATCTGCCCTTGCTATATCTATTATCTCTTTCATACAATTGCTATTGAGTATCTTGCCAGTTGGATTGTTAGGATAGTTAAGGATAAGCATCTTTGTATTAGTGCTTATAGCATTCTCCAACTCCTTAATGTTTATATTCCAATCATTAGCGAGATCACTCCTTATTCTCTTCACACTAACATTTGCTAATCTTGCACAATCTATATATGCTGGCCATGAGGGATCTATCACTATTATCTCTTCTCCTTCCTTCAACGATGATATAGCCAAATATACTCCAAACCTACCTCCAGGTGTTACTATTATATTATTAGAATCAATCTTATTATAGAGGCTATTTGCAATGGCATCTCGTAACTCTTTAATGCCTGCTGGCTCTGTATATCTATAACGCTTTAGGATCATAGCCTCGTTTATTGCTTCCCTTACATTATAAGGAGGATCTAGATCTGGCTCACCTACTTCAAGATGTATTATCTTCTTTCCATTCCTCTCCAATTCTTTGGTTTTTGCAAATATGCTAGTAGGAGTTATACTTACTGATTCCTTCTTGCCCTGTAACCTTCTAGACTCTTCTAGAAGGATGTTAAGTATCCTTAATGCCAAACTCTTATCCAAGCCTATCTCATTGCTAAATTCTAAGACGCTCTCTCTCAACTCTTGCTCAGCATTCTTATCTATTATACTCAAACCAAGATCTCTCTTAATCTCTCCTATCCTTGATACTAGATCCATCCTCTCCTTAACTTGCTTCATTATAGAAAGTGTTATCTCCTTAACCTTCTTCCTATGCTCTTCTAACTCTTTGCTCATCTCCAAGCACCATTGGTATCATACCTGCTCTAATAGCATGATCTGCTAGTATAAAAGCAACTATACCCTCGATAACTGGAGGTGCTCTAGGAACTACACATGGATCATGCCTTCCTGGCACTACTATCTCAGCCTCTTCATTCTTAACTAGATCTACAGTCTTCTGCTTTTTAGCTATGGATGATGCTGGTTTAAAGGCAATATTAAATCTTATAGGCATGCCATTGGATAATCCTCCTAGTATGCCTCCAGAATTGTTACTCTTTGTTACTATCCTCCCATCCCTAATCTCATAAGAGTCATTATTCTCTGATCCTCGAAGTCTTGAACCATTAAAACCAGAACCAAACTCTATACCCTTCACTGCTGGTATGCTAAGTATAGCTCTAGCAAGATCGGCCTCTAATGCCCCAAATATGGGCTCTCCTAGACCAACTGGGACGTTCAATGCTATACATTCTATTATACCCCCTAGAGAATCACCTTCTGCTCTTGCATTCAATATGGCATTCTTCATCTCTTTAGCAGCATCTTGATCTGGACATCTAACATCATTGCTATATCTTAACTCCCTAATCTCTTCAATGCTTAGATCCCTAGCCTTTATACCTCCTATCTCTTTAGTATATGCTAAAACCTCGATGCCGAGAGTATCTCTCAATAACTTCTCCGCTAAAGTTCCAGCCATTACAAATGTTGCTGTTAATCTTCCAGAGAACCTGCCACCCCCTCTATAATCGTTATAGCCATGATACTTTACATATGCTGGGTAATCAGCATGACCAGGTCGAGGGGTGTATCTTATCACTTCATAAGGTCGAGAGTCTTGATCTTTATTCCATATTATCATACATATTGGTGCACCAGTGGTATATCCATTAAATATGCCAGATAATATCTCAACTCTATCCTCTTCCTTCCTTTGTGTAGTTATTATAGACTGTCCTGGCTTTCTAAGATCTAGTTTATACTGTATATCTTGCTCTTTAACCGCTAAACCAGCTGGCATGCCATCTACTACTACTCCAACACATCTCCCATGACTCTCTCCAAAGTTTAATGCAATCAATCTCTCTCCAATTATATTTGCTAGCATGATCTCATCTTATAACCGCTTATATATCAATGCAACTATCATTGTATGAACTTTAGTAATGTATCTTGGCCTTTGCTTCTAACAAGTTCTGATACTTTAACTCCTAACCTTCTAATTGTAGGCTTCTTCTCAAGAACCTCTTCGAGTAATGCTCTGGCTACACTATATAACTCTTCTCTGTTATTGCTTAAAGTCTTTAGGGTTCTACTCTTGCTCCTTATATTCATATCATCCAATACAAGGATTATTCCTACGCTCTTGAACGAGTATCCATTCTTTATAACCTCACCATGAACCTCCCTAGTAAGCATATCTAGAGCCTCTAGCATATCATCTATATTACTTGTATCCTTCTTTAGAGTGACTATCCTACTAAATTGTGTGACATCAGTATCTTCCTTAACCTCTTCCTCATCTATACCCCGTGCAGCATTGTATATGTATATACCATTCTTTCTACCAAACTCTTTGATAAGAGTGTATATACTAATCTTTGAGAGATCCTTTATACTCTTTATACCCAATTCTTCTAACCTTGCTTTAGTCTTTTTGCCTATGCCTATTATCTTATCAACCTCCATATCCTCAATGAAGCTCTTAACCTCATCTGGCTTTACTATGGTAAGCCCATCAGGCTTTTGATGATTGGAAGCTATCTTTGCTATTAATTTATTTATAGATATACCAATCGAGATGGATAATCCTAATTCCTTCTTAATATCATTCTTTATAGCAATTGCTAATTCTTTAGCCTTATCAAAATCTCCTTCTGTTCTATTGCTAACATCTAGATAGGCTTCATCATCTCCTACATACTCAAACTTATCAGCATATGCTCTAATAATATTCATAGCATGCTTAGATATGTTATCATAATAATCATGATCTACTGGTAAGAATACAGCATCTACACCTTTTAGCTTCTCCTTTGCAAACTTTATAGGCATTCCAGATTTAATTCCATACTTTCTAGCATTATAATTTGCTGTACTTACTGCACCAGCATCATTGCCTCTAGCAGAGTATACACATACAACAACTGGCTTATCCTTTATGCTAGGATTCCTCAACTCCTCACATTGGGCATAAAAATAATCAAAATCTACATGCATTACTATTCTCTGCATATAGTTAATACTCATAACCCATACTTAACCATTAAATAGTATGGAGTATAATCTAATCTATGAAACCTATAGAATCTAGCAAGGATGGAATAATAATAAGGAGCGAGATGCTTGAGAAGGATAAGATCTATACTTGCATACATGAAGATAGGGTATTTCTCTTCTTCAAGAATGAGATGGGTATATTGAGTTGCTATGAAGTTATTGATTATGATATTATAGAGAAGATAAAGGCTAATCCAGATCCTGAGTATGTAAAGCATATCCTTTCTATGCTAATAAACAATGATTAAATAAGTGCTTGTTTCTTAGGATCTTGATAAGAGTTGGGGATGAATATAACAGAGAAGATACTTGCAAGGGCATCTAATAAGGAGAGGGTAGAGCCTGGTGATGTGGTATTTGCAAAGGTTGATAAGGTTATGCTTCATGATGTATCAGGGCCTGGAGTCATAACTGTATTGAAAGAGTTAGAGAAGAAGGGTAAGAAGATAAGTAAAATCTGGGATCCAGATAGGGTATGGATAACCGAAGATCACTTTGTACCAGCAGTAGATAAGATCTCAGCATCTAACATAATATCGCTTGATAAGTTCTCCAAAGAGTTTGGTATAAGGAAGCATTTTAGGTATGGCATGGGGCAGTATGGTATATGCCATACACTATCCCACGAAGAGGTCATGGTACTTCCTGGCGAGGTCTATGTAGGAGGTGATTCCCATACCAATACCACAGGAGCGTTAGGATGTTTTGCAACTGGGATGGGGCATACAGATATAGCATATATACTATTGAATGGTAGGATCTGGTTTAAAGTACCAGAGACCATACTATTCAAACTTGAAGGTAAGATGCCTGATCATCTAATGGCAAAGGATATAATATTAAAGATAATAGGCGATCATGGAACTGAATTTGGTAATTATAAGGCAATACAATTTACTGGTTCTGTAATCAGAGATATGCCCATGGAGGAGAGATTTACACTAACAAATATGACTACTGAATGTGGAGCAAAGAATGGAATAATCGAGCCAGACGAGAAGACTATAGCATACATTAGAGAGAGGAAACCAGATGCAAAGTTTGATATAATCCTTAGCGATAGTGATGCTCAGTATCATGAGATACATGAATATGATGTAAGTAACTTAGAGCCCATAGTAGCAAAACCATACTCGCCAGCAAACATTGCAACTGCAAGAGAGGTTAGTGATGTTGAGATAGATAAAGCATACATAGGCTCGTGTACTGGTGCAAAGTATATAGATCTACTAGAGGCTGCAAAGATATTGAAAGGTAAGAGGAGCAAGGTTAGAATGGAAGTATTACCAGCAACACAATCTATCTATATGAGAGCCATGAGGGATGGTCTTCTTAATATATTCATAGAAGCAGGCGCTGTCATTGGGCCTCCTACTTGTGGAGCATGCTGTGGTGCACATATGGGAGTATTAGCAAAGGATGAGGTTTGCATAAGCACTACAAATAGGAACTTCCCTGGAAGGATGGGTCATGTGGAGTCTAAGACTTATCTGGCATCGCCTAAAGTAGTAGCAGCAAGTGCCATAACTGGGAAGATAACGGATCCTAGGGATATAAGGTGATCTCTTGAGAGGCATTGTGCATAAGTATGAGAGGAATAACATAGATACCGATGTTATAATCCCTGGTCCATATCTAAAGATCATGGATCCAAACGAGCTTGGTAAGCATGCTATGGAGGGTTTGGATCAAGAGTTTACAAAGAAAGTAAAGGAAGGAGACTTTATAGTTGCTGGCTATAATTTTGGTTGTGGCTCTAGTAGAGAGCATGCACCTATAGCATTAAAGTATGCTGGTATTAAAGCTGTTATAGCATTATCATTTGCAAGGATATTCTATAGAAATTGTATAGACGGTGCACACCTCTTACCTATAGAAGTTGATGAAGATGTCTATAATGACATAAGCGATAAGGATGAATTGGAGATAGATATAGATAAGAATGAGATAAGGAATATAACAAAGAATAAAGTCTATAGGATGAAGCCATTCCCAGAATTGATGAAGAAGATAATAGATGCTGGCGGATTGTTAAATTACACACCATAATTTTTATTAAATCATAATGAGATGCATACTATATATGGTATAATTCATGCCAAGATACCGTTAAAAGGGTTAATATTATTATAAATGAAAAGATTTGTTTACAAAACCGGTTAGAACAATGATAAAATTATCATAGTTAGAAGATATTATCTAATAATTTTTAAATTTTTTGTTAGATTTTATTATGAATAAACTTTAAACATTTTTATTAATTAATAATAAATGTTGATAAAAATTTAAATACTCATTACATTAATATTGTTGTAGAGAAGGTGGTTATGAGATGACATGTAAAGGTATATGCGCAAGGTATAAAGCACAAAAACCAGTTGGTTCTGGGAGGTATGCTTGTGGTCAGAAGAGATGCCAGATATGCGAGATATTCATAAAATGGGATGGATTGTGGTGCCCATGCTGTGGATATAGATTAAGAACAAAACCAAGGAATCTCAAGTACAAGGCAAAGCTAAGAGCAAAGAAATCAAGCATAATGCAACCTATTGAGGTAAAGTCTCAATACTAATGATAGACTGTGCATCATAATATTCTATACATGATGCGTGTATAGAATATTACCAGATACTGGTTAGAGTGCTCTATACCTATTTTTAGTTTTTGATAGGTAATTTTTTAATGCTATAAATATAAAGTAGGTTATTGTATAATTGATGGAGTGAGTGATCTAAGATCGTTCATTAATATACTTAAAGAGTATAATGAATTGAAGGAGATAGATAAGGAGGTATCTTGCAAATTTGAGATAGCAGCAGTTGCAAAGAAGATGGATTGTAGAGAAGCACTACTATTTAATAATGTTAGAGAGAGCAAGTTCAGAGTTGTAATAAATACTTGTAGCACTAGAAAGAGGTTTGCATTAGCAGTCAATGCAATTAATGAGGATATAAATGAGAAGATAATTAATGCGATTAACAATGATAGAGAGCCTAAGAATGGAGAATTGCTAGCAACTAACAATGCTACTGATCTATCCATACTTCCTATAGTAACACATTTTGAGAAGGATGCTGGAGCCTTTATAACCTCAAGTATAGTATATGCCAAGAACGAGTATGGTATACAGAATGCTTCAGTACATAGGATGTTATTGCTAGATGAGAAGCATTTAGTTATTAGAATGGTTGAAGGTAGGCACTTACATAGATGTTATCAGTATGCTAAAGATCATGGCGAGGATCTAAGAGTAGCCATTGCCATAGGAGTCCATCCAGCAGTATTGATAGCCTCTGCATATCAAGCAGCATACAACTTTGATGAGATGAAGATAGCTGCTGGTTTGATAGATCTTAGAACTGCTAATCTTAATGGGTTTAGAGTCCCAGCTGATGCTGAATTCATATTAGAAGGCAAGATCTTAAAGGATAAGTATGAAGAAGAGTATATGGTTGAGATGCTAAGAACTTATGATCATAAGAGAAAACAGCCAGTCTTTGAACTTGAGAGGATTAGATATAGGGATGATGCCATCTATCAAGATATATTGCCAGGGTATAGTGAGCACAGACTCTTCATGGGAATGCCCATCGAGGCTAAGATATTCCAAGCAGTAAAGAATGTAGCAGATGTAAAACAGGTTAGATTGACCGATGGTGGCTGTAATTGGCTACATGCTGTGATTCAGATATCTAAACGTTTTGAAGGTGAGCCTAAAAATGTATTGTTAACAGCACTAGCAGCACATCCATCTTTAAAGTTAGCAATTGTAGTGGATGATGATATAGATCCTAACAACCCAGTTGAGGTTGAGTATGCTCTAGCAACTCGATTCCAAGCTGATGAGGATCTAATTATCATAAAGAATGCCAAAGGATCTAGTCTGGATCCATCTAGTGATCAAGAGATGTTATTGACTAGCAAATTAGGAATCGATGCTACGATACCTTTGAATAAGCGTAAGGAAGGGTTTGAGATAGCAAAGATTCCTAATGAGGATATGGTTAGGCTCGAGGATTATCTATGATTAGATGATAACAGCATCAACTGCCATGGCAATGAATAGGATAGCAAGATAAGGGCTACTAAACTTGAAGAGCTGCCATGATTTCTGTTCATCAGGCTTGATGACTAGATTCATGCTCAGCATGCTAATAATTATGCCAGTTGTTACTGCAACTATCAGATATACAATCCCAAAATAGTTCCAGATAACTGGTAGTATGCTGAACAATACCATGAATAGAGTTGCTACAGCAATTATCCTTATCGATGTCTGCTGGCTCATAACCACTGGAAGCATTGGAACCTTAGCCTTGGCGTAATCATCTCTAACCCTTAGAGCAAGACTCCATATATGAGTTGGTGTCCACAAGAATACTAGAGCAGCAAGTATCAAGCCAATCTCAATATTATTTAGGGTTACTGCTACATATCCTATCAGTGCTGGAGCACCTCCAGAGAAGCCTCCTAGTATTATATTACTAGCACTCCTCCTCTTTAGCCATTTGCTGTATACTATTATGTTATCAAACAAGCCAAATGCCATCAAACCAAATGCATATATATTTATGAACCATGATAGGATCAATGCTATGCTAACTAATATTAAACCATAGTATAATGCATTCCTTGGAGGTATCTTACCACTAGGAATGGGTCTATGCTTAGTTCTATCCATTATAGCATCTATATCTCTATCTATGTAACTTGTTAGTGTATTAGCCCCAGCAGCACCACTAGTTACAGATGCAAATACGAGTAGATAGATAAGCCATGATACTTCGATAGAGTTTATGTAAGATGCTATCAGAGTGGATGCCAATGCTGTAAAGACTAGTAGATACCATATCTTTGGCTTTGTAACCTCCCAGTATGCTTTGATATCATTACTCAATCTACTTCTCTGCAACTATATCACTATATCTACTAAGTATTCTTATTTATACCATAACCTTATCAATATGCTAATATATACTATTAGCGATGAACCTTGATATAAAAGAGGCTATAAGGATAGCAAAGGATGCTGTTAAAGATGAAGAAGAGCCATATAGGCTAGAAGCATTCAAGATTATACTGGCTAAGCTCTTAGAGGATAGTAAGGTAGAAGCAAAGGATAGTGATGAGATTCCAGAGAGTATAATCAGCAAGGTAAGGGATCTTACTAATAAGGAGAAGATACAAGTCATACTATACCATGCTGGAAGACCATTAACTAAAGATGAGATAAAAAAGAAGAGTCTAGAACTTGGGGTTGATGAAGGCTGGTGGCATGGGAGTAATTTTAGGAGGGATCTAATGAAGAGGAATAAGTTGGTAATAGAAGAGAAGGGTGAGGATGGATTGGTCAGATATAGATTAACAGAGGCTGCTAGAGTAGAGACTAAGAAATTATTAGAGAATACTTAACTCTTTTTATTCCTTAAACTCTTACACTCACTTGTGGCATAGTTAGTTGGTAACCCTTTACACTCCTCTTCATCTCTATGAATGTCTCAGTCCTTTGCACACCATCTATATTTCCTATCTTATTGGAGATCAAGGAATACATATCATCTAGAGTCTTTGCATGTAACCTTATTATTATATCAAACCTTCCAGTAACCTCAACTATATCCTCGATCTCTGGAATATCATTTAGATGTTTGAGCACGTTCTCCCTACGCTTTGCATCTATATTTACTCCAACAAGTGCCTTTACGTTAAAGCCTAATGCCTCCTCATTTATTGCAATAGTGAACTTTCTTATCAATCCTAGCCTAACCAGCCTCTTTATCCTACTGTAGATTACTGAAGCATTTACATTTATCTTCTTGCTCAGTTTTGGTACTGATATGCTAGCATCGTTTATTAACTCACTCAAGAGTTTTATATCCAACTCATCTATTTTGCCCATATCCTTTCCGTTTTGTAATTCGTATATGTCATTTATAAATCTAATTCATTAAGTTATAGATTTATATAGGATGATTAGTATTTATTGTCTCTAATTTAAAGATCAGATAATGCTATGCTCTCTTCTTCGCTTATCCTTATCAACTCATTAAGTTTGGCTACCCTCTCCCCTCCAACTACTCCAACCTTGATCATCTTGGAGTTGGTTGCTATTGCTATATGTGCTATATGTGCATCTATAGATTCTCCAGATCTATGGGATGTTACCAATCTAATCTTATTCTCTACCGCCTCTTTAGCAAACCTTAATGCTTCATAGAGAGTTCCAGCTTGGTTAACCTTGAGTATAGCAGCATTACAAGCATTCTTCTCTATAGCAATCCTCAATCTATTGGTATTAGTTACTAATAGATCATCTCCAGTTATATACACCTTAGGAAAACGTTTTGTTAACTCTGCCATATCATCAAATGCCTCTTCATGGACTGGATCTTCTACATAGATGAGTTTATAATCCTTGATTATATTGCTTACATATTCTATCTGCTCCTCTCTACTACGCTTTAGATTGCTTCTAGCATAGATATATGCCTCTCCATTCCATAATGATGATGATGCAAAATCTATGCCCATTGCTACATCCTTTGCAAGTGAGTAGCCAGCATCGCTTATAGCCTCTTCCACTATATTTAAAGCATCTTCATTTCCCATCCTTGGAGCCCATGCACCCTCATCGCCCCTCCCAAATGTGAAGTATTTATCCCTCTTAACTATAGCATTCCTTACAGCATTATGTATGCTGAGATTCATCTCTATAGCATCTCTAATATTCCTTGCCCCTACTGGAACTACTAAGAACTCTTGTATATCTGGCGTTCCTGGACCAGCATGTGCACCTCCACCTAGTACGTTGCCCAATGGATATGGAAGCCTATGATTAGAGTCCTTGCTTATCAACTTGAATAAGGGTATTGAGAGAGCCCTTGCTGCAGAGTCCATGGCAGATATGCTCAATGCATATGCTACTGAACCTCCTATTATGCTATAATTGTATGTATCATCTATCTCTCTTAGCATGTTATATATAGTCTCATCTCTACTTGCATCCAAACCAATAAACCTATATTTGTTA
>FWWL01003258.1_pt1 | contig 30322 bp, 34 predicted proteins | sample 2228331 | NCBI WGS metagenome assembly FWWL01 (sample SAMEA103939775, study PRJEB20133) | metagenome
TGTTTTACGTCTGTAATCAAGCATGGAAGTTTTCTCAAGAACCATTTCGACCCCGGCGAACCATTTGGAGTAGGAAGAAGTTGTTGGCTGCTCCTCCCAGCCTAGCAGAGGCTGCTACGACGAAAGCCCTTGAAAGAGCTCGCGAAAAATCTTCCCCATAAAGGCCCGATAGAATAGCAGCCAAGAAAAATACTAGCAGCAAAACTATAGATTCTGATTTCCATCCAAGCCCAAATTTGCTGAAGATTGGATTAGATTCATGGAATTTTCCTACCTTCATCCCTAGCACAGTGCTCACGACATCAAGGGCCGAAGTCCCGGCGTATAGGAGGATGGACAACTCGAGGCTGAGCGGAAACGCTGTGGACACAACACTGCCAGCAGAAAGCACAAAAAAATAGATAACTTCTCCGATCAAATTCAGGGTTCTTCCAGACATGTCAAGCTCCACAGCACGAAGGCAGAGTGGCCACCACAATATCTCTCTGATCGCCCATCAGTGCTTTTTGCAACCCGTAGGGCAAGTCATCGCTGACCCAACTAGAAGTATCTGCTCCAAAAACCGTGTAAATTGCGGCTATCAGAGGCGTCTTCTGTAGCAGGGGGCTACAGAAAACGCCTCAGCAGGGTAACTGCTACCAACCCATTATCTTATACCATGCTGAAGCCGCGCCGGTGATGGCTCCGCCTACTGCACCTGCGGCGGCTGTACGCCAACTTGTGCTTCCAGTCAAGATGAGTTCTCCGACCGCAGTGCTTACAGCACCCGTTACTGCGCCTCCGACCACGCGTACCACCACGATGCCAACAGGACCCAAAGCACCGGTGATCTCGCCAGCCTCGTCCTCACTCATTTCTGTACCCTGGGGAAGGATCACAGTATGCGTAGGAACCGGGGCTTCATCTGCCCCCTGGGCCAGGGCCCAACCGGGAACCGCCAGGCTCAGAGCCGCCAAAACCATGAGCACCTGTAGCGTTTTCACCCTAATCACCTTCGTGTAGGAAGTCTTTGTCTGCCCCCAAGACATCGAATAGCATGCCTCCGTCATTTTTTTGTAATGGGAGGGGGGCTACTGGGGCCGCCGGGTCTTGCCGTCCAGGGTCAGGAGGGGGCCGTAGAGGTCGGGCCGGCGGTCGCGGAAGAAGCCGAACCCAGCCCGGAAGGCACGGGCCTCCTCCAGGTTTAGCTCAGCGACCAGCACGGTTTCCTCGCTGCGGCCCGCCTCGGCTAGCGTGTTGCCCATGTAGTCGGCGATGAAAGAGGAGCCGTAGTAGGTTTGGGCCTTACCCTCCACCACCTCGAGGCCCACCCGGTTAGCCGCGGCTAGGTAGCAAAGATTGGAGACCGCATGGCCGATCATGGCCCGTTGCCACATCTCTTTGGTGTCGATGCCCCCTGCCTCGGGGGGCTCGGAGCCAATGGCGGTAGGATAGAGCAGGATTTCCGCGCCCAGCAAGGCCATGCTGCGGGCGCACTCGGGGTACCACTGGTCCCAGCAAATGCCCGCCCCGATGGTGCCGTAGCGCGTAGGGAAGGCCATAAAGCCGGTGTCGCCGGGGTTGAAGTAGTACTTTTCCTCGTAACCAGGGCCATCGGGGATGTGCGACTTGCGATAGACCCCACGGATTTCGCCAGTGGCGTCGATCAAGGCCAGGCTGTTGTAGTAGGCCTGCCCGGATTTTTCGAAGAACGAGAGGGGCAGCACCACCCCCAGCTCCTGGGCCAGGCGCTGAAACTGGGGCAGGAAGGGGTGGCCCTCTACCGGGTGGGCCAGGGCGAAGTAGGTTTCGCGCTCGACCTGGCAGAAGTAGAGGGTCTCGAACAGCTCGGGCAGCAGAATAATCTGGGCCCCCTGGGCCGCAGCTTCCCGCACCATGGCGCTGGCTTTGGCCAGGTTTTCCGTTCGATCGGGACTCATGGACATCTGCACCACGCCCAGCTTGGTCATGGGTGTTCTCCTCTCCAGATAGGCCCTATGGGCTGCTGCTGGGTGACGCAGTGGAAGCTGCCCCCACCGGTGATCAGGGCCTGGCTAGGAAGCCCCAGGACGCTCCGGCCAGGGAAGAGGGGGCGCAGGATTTCCAAGGCTCGTTCATCGTTGGGGTCGCCGTACTGGGGCACCAGCACCACCCCGTTGGCGATGTAAAAGTTGGCGTAGGTGAGGGGTAGGCGGGTGTGGGCCTCGAGCCAGCGGGGGTTTCGGGGTAAAGGGAGCTCCACGATGCAAAAACCCCCCAGGCTTCGCAGGATTTCCAGGTTTTCCTGCAAAGGGCGGTGGTTGGGGTCGGCGGGGTCTTCCGCGACCGAGGTAACCAGGGTGGTGGGGGAGGTAAAGCGGGTTAGGGTGTCGATGTGGCCGTCGGTGTGGTCGCCCTCGAGGCCTTCCCCCAGCCAGATCAGGTGGCGGATGCCCAGGTAGTCCTGTAGGTAGGCCTCCAGGTCTTCCTCGTTCAGGCCGGGGTTACGGGTGGGCGAGAGCAGGCACTGCCGGGTGGTGAGGGCCACGCCAGCAGCGCCCACCTCGAGGCTGCCCCCTTCCATCACGATACCCGCGTGGAAGAGCCGGGTGCCCAGAATGCGGGCCATCTGGCGGGGTACCTGGTTGTCCTGCTCGGCGGGGTATTTGCCCCCCCAGCCGTTGAACTCCCAGTTGACCAGGGCTAGCGCTCCGGCTGCGTTGGCCACGAAGATGCCCCCAGAGTCGCGCAGCCAGACGTCGTCGTGGGGGATGCGGTGGAAGTGAATCTGGCCCGTGAGCCGGGATTGGGCGTCGCGTTCGGACTCCTCGTCGTTGACAACCAGATGAACCGGCTCGAAGCGGGCCAGGGTGTTCACCAAAAGAGCGAACTCCTGCCGCACCGGCTCGAGGTAGCCCAGCCATTTCTCATCGTCGTAGGGCCAGGCCATCCAGGTAGCGGCATGGGGGGCCCACTCGGGGGGCATGGCAAAGCCTAAGGCCCGGGGGGTGAGGGTCTCGTTCACAAAGCTAAGAGTATAGCAGGTTTAGCCGGCTGCCTTGCGTAAGGCGGCCTCGAGGTCGGCCCAGAGGTCTTCCGCATCCTCGATGCCCACGCTCAGGCGCAGCAGGGAGGGGGGCAGGTGTTCCTGCCCGGGGATGCCTGCGCGCCGCTCCAGGGTGGACTCCACCCCGCCCAGGCTGGTGGCGTGGCGGATGAGCTGGGTATGGCGGCAGACTGCATCGGCCAGTTCGGCCCCGCCTTTTAGCTCGAAGGACAGCACCGCCCCAAAGCCCTTCAGTAGCCGCTTGGCCACGGCATGGGTAGGGTGGGTGGGAAGCCCCGGGTAGCGCACCCGGGCCACCAGGGGGTGGGCCTCCAGGCGCTGGGCCAGGTAGGCGGCGTTGGCCTGGGCCCGCTCCAGGCGCAAGGCCAGGGTGCGGGCCCCGCGGGTGGCCAGAAAGGCCTCGAGGGTGCCTGGGGTCGCACCGGTCAACTCCCGAGACTTCCGCAGGGCCTGCCATAAGGCCTGGTCTCGGGTGGTCGCCACCCCCGCCAGCAAGTCGGAGTGGCCGCCGATGAACTTGGTGGCCGATTGGATGGATACCGTAGCCCCAAACTCGAGCGGCTGCTGGTTCAAAGGCGTGGCGAAGGTGTTGTCCACCGCTACAATCGCTCCCGGCTTGCGCGGCGCGCTGCAGATGGCCTCCAGATCGGCCACCGCCAGCAGGGGGTTGGAGGGGGACTCGAGCCAGATCAGGTCGGCCTCGGCGCAGGCCTGTACCCAGCCGGCGGTATCCTCTACGGCCAGCCGCCGCACCGACCAGCGCCCCTGCGCGGCCCCAGCCATGGCCAGGCCCACCACCCCCTGGTAGCAGTCCTCCGGTAGAACCACCACCGCCCCCACCCTGAGCTGGTCAAATACCGCGCTTACCGCGGCCATCCCCGAGGCGAAGGCCACCGCCTGGCCCTCTTCCAGGCCCCCCACCAGGGCCTCGAGGGCCTCCCAGGTGGGGGTGCCGTCGTCGCGGGCATAGGCCCGCGGGTGCTCCAGCAGGAAGTTAGAGGCCGGAACCAAAGGGGTGTTGAGGGGGCTACCGGTTTCCTCGGGGCGACCCGCGGCCACCAGCCAGGAGGTGGGTTTGAGCTTCAGCTTCATGGCCGCAGTCTACCGGCCCTGGTGGACTGGGTCTATGCCCCAGCTTTTCCATGCCGACACCGAAATTAGCGAGGCCCAGCTTCGGTTCCTGATGAGGAGGAACACCCCCAAAATCAGGACTACTACCTGAACGCCGATTTGCTCGAGGCTTAGCGCGAGCAGGAGGCCGATATAGCCCTACTGCAACTTTTGCAGCAGGCCATGGGCAACCAGGCAGTGAACATTCGCTGGGCCCGCTAGTCCCTACTGCGAGAGCACTACCTCGTCGGCCAGGCCCTCGGCCCAGGCCTCGAGGTGCCCCACATCCCCTACCGAAAGAGCCCGCCCCTCGGGGTAGAGCAGGCGGGTGATGGAGGTGTTTTGAATCTGGAACTTGCCCCAGGTGCCGTTGTCTAGGTTGAGCACAATTTTGAGGGCGGCCCGGATGACCCCCCCATGCGTAACCACGATAAAGCGCCCCTCTGGCAGGTCGTCCAGGAAAGACTGCACCCGTGCGGCCAGGTCGGCCATGCTTTCCCCTCCGGGCCGCTTGGTGTTCCAGGGGTCTTGCTGGATGGCCCGGTGGAACTCAGGGTAGCGGGCCTCCATCTCGCTGCGCAAGAGCCCCTGAAGCTCGCCGGCATGGATTTCCCGGATACGCGGATCGGGGATGGGGGTAAGGCCCAGGGCTTCGGCAATGGGCCTAGCGGTAAGCAAGGCCCGCCCTAGGTCGGAGCTGTATAGCCCGTTGAAGGCATAGCGGCTGGCCGCGAGCCGCTCGGCCACCCGGTAGGCCTGGTGCAGCCCATGGGGGGACAGACCTATATCGTAATGGCCCTGGAAGCGTCCCTCAGCGTTCCAGGGAGTTTCTCCGTGGCGTACCAGCCAGAGTTCTCTCATAGGGTGGGGGGGTAGGGTTCAAGCCAGCCTGACCCCTGACCCTTCTATGATATAGCCTACTGGGTGGCTTTGGGGCAAAAGCCTCCTGGCCTGGGCAGCCATGTCTGGACTCAAAACCAAAATGTAACCAAGCCCCATGTTGAAGACCCGGAACATCTCTGCTTCCTCTATCGCCCCGGCCTTTTGGATGAGGGTGAAGATGGGCGGCACCGTGAAACTGCCCCGCTGAACCTCAGCCCCTAGGCCTAAAGGCAACACCCGGGGCAGGTTCTCGAAGAGGCCTCCTCCGGTGATGTGGGCCATGGCGCGGATCTCGATGCCCTCGGCCTGAAGGGCCTCGACCTCCTTCAGGTAGCAGCGGTGGGGCTCGAGCAAGGCCTCGGCCAGCGACCGGCCCTCCAGCTCGGGCCGGGGGGCCTCAAGGTTCCACCCGGCCAGAACCTTGCGGGCCAGGCTGTACCCGTTGGTGTGCAGTCCCGAGGAGGGCAGAGCCAGGAGCACATCGCCGGGCTGAACCCGCGAGCCGTCCACCACCTGGGCTTTGTCCACCACCCCCACGATGGTGCCCACCAGGTCGAGGCTGCCCTCCTGGTAGACCCCCGGCATCTCGGCGGTCTCGCCGCCCAGGAGGGGAATCCCCACCGCCTTACAGGCCTCGGCCAGCGATTCCAGCACCGCTCCCAGCACGGCGGGCTCGAGGCGGGCGCTGGCGATATAGTCCATGAAGAATAAGGGCCGGGCCCCCTGCACCAGGATGTCGTTGACCGAGTGGTTCACGATGTCGAAGCCTAAGCCCCCATAGCGTCCGGTCTGGGCGGCCAGGAGGGTCTTGGTGCCCACCCCGTCGGTGGAGGCGACCAGCACCGGCTGGGCCAGGCCTTTGAGCCGGGAAACCTCGATCATCCCGCCAAAGGCCCCGATGCCGAGGAGCACCTCGGGGGTATAGGTTTCCTTGATTTTGTGGGCCGCGCCTTTCAGGGCTTCGGCTTTACGATCAATATCTACCCCTGCGTCTTGGTAGTTCAAAGCTCCACCCCCAGCAGTTCCCCCAGGATTTTCCTCACCACGTCGGCCTTGGCGGTGCCCTTGGTCTCCTTCATGATGGGGCCTATCAGGGCGTTGGCGGCCTTGAGGTTGCCCCCCCGAACCTGCTCGACCACGCCGGGATGAGCCGCCACCACCCGCTCCACCAGGGGCCGCAGGGCGCCTTCGTCGGCTACCGAGCGTAGGCCGCGCTCCTCCACCAGGCGCAAAGGGTCGGCCCCTCGCATCACCTCCGGCAGAAGCTGGCTCAAGACCCGATTGGTAATCTCGCGCCGCTCAAAAAGCCCGGCCAGCCGGGCCAGGTGCTCGGGGCGGAGGGCGGTCTGGTGAACCTCGAGGCCCCGCTCGTTGAGGTAGCCGGCCACTTCGGCATTGAGCAGGTTAGCAATGGTCTGGGGGTTGCCCTGATGGCAGGCCAGGGCCTGGTCGAAGAAGCGGGCCAACGAGGCGTTGTAGGCCAGGATTTCGGCATCGTAGGGGCGCACCCCACTTTGCACATAGCGGGCGTACTTTTGGGCGGGCAGCTCGGGCATGGCCGCTTTGAGCCTGCTGAGCCAGGCTTCGTCCACCACAATAGGGGGCAGGTCGGGGTCGGGGAAGTAGCGGTAGTCGGCCTCGCCCTCCTTCAGGCGCATCAGGTAGGTTTTGCCGGCGGCCTCGTCCCAGCCCAAGGTGGCCTGCTCCACCCGGCGCCCGCTGCGCAGAAGCTCCTGCTGCCGCTTAATCTCGTACTCCAAGGCCCTGGCTACGCTGCGGAAGGAGTTGAGGTTTTTAATTTCGACCTTGGTGCCCAAAGGCCCGCCAGCCTGCCGCACCGAGACGTTCACATCGGCCCGCATCTTGCCCTCCTCGGGGTTAGCGTCCGAGACGCCTAGGGCCTGGGCGATGGAGCGGATATGCGAGAGGAAGACCCGGGCCTGTTCGGGGGTGCGGATGTCGGGTTCGGTGACCATCTCGATCAGGGGGGCCCCGGCCCGGTTGAGGTCGATCAGGGAGTAGGAGGCCCCCTCGGGGTGGGTGGACTTGGCCGCGTCTTCCTCGAGGTGGATGCGCCGGATGCGCACCCGCTGCCCCTCCACCTCCAGGTAGCCCTCCGCGGCGATGGGCAGGTCGTACTGGGAGATCTGGTAGTTTTTGGGCATGTCCGGGTAGTAGTAGCTCTTGCGGTGGAACTGGGTCCAAGGCGCAATGCGGCAGTTCAGGGCCAGGCCAAACAGAATGCCAAACTCCACTGCCTGGGCGTTGACCACCGGCAGCACGCCCGGCAGGCCCATACAGACCGGGCAGGCGTGGGTGTTGGGTGCGTTGCCGAAATAGTTGGCGTCGCAGCCGCAGAACATCTTGCTCTTGGTTTTGAGGTGCAGGTGGATTTCCAGCCCCACCACGGCTTCGAACTCGGACATACCGGCATATTATCCCATGCTGGAGAAACCCTGCTGCTCGTACTGGCAGCCTGCCCACTTAGGTCCTTGACAGGGAACACCCGAGCGGCCAATATCAATTCCGCAATGTCTAGCCCGCCCCAAAAAACCGGTACTACGGTCGCGATGAGCAGAGTCTGGCGGGCTGCGCTGGTGGGGGGTGGACTGGCGGTCGCGGGCAACCTGGGGGTACTGGCCGTCGCGGATGTCTTAGGGGTGGACTTGCAGATTCCAACTGCGCCGGGCTCGGCTGCTTTTGCCCCGCTCACCCCAGGCCCGGTGATTGGCGCTAGCTTGATCCCAGCGCTTTTTGCTGGGGTGCTTTTGGTGGTCTTGGGGCGCTTCCTGCGCGATCCCTGGCCGACCTTTTTGGTCATCGCAGTGCTTGTTCTACTGGCTTCCTTTGCGGCACCCCTCCGCCTGCCCATTGGCAGTACCGCCAAATTGATGCTGAACCTGATGCATGTGGTGGCGGGGGTGGCGATTGTGGGGGCACTTTGGAGGCTGGCCAGGGTGCCCTAGAAAACTAGGCCGGCTGTGGAAGCCTGGAGCAGGTAAGTGCTACAATCTTCGTTGCGCGCTGGATCAGGCTCTGCGCGCCCGTAGCTCAGTGGATAGAGCAAAGGTTTCCTAAACCTTAGGTCGCAGGTTCGAGTCCTGCCGGGCGCACCAGTCTAGGACGCAAAAACCCGGGGTCGCTCTGGCCCCGGGCTTGCGTTTTTACGGGAAGTTGGGCTAGCGCGGCTTGGTTTTTCGGGTGGGCTCGGCCTGCCAGGGGTTCTCTGGCCAGGGGTGTTTGGGGTAGCGGCCCCGCAGCTCTTTGCGTACCTCGGGGTAGGTCTGGTTCCAGAAGCTTTTTAGGTCTTGCGTAACCTGGATGGGCCGCTGGGCAGGGGAAAGCAGGTGCAGAAGGACCGGGGTGCGGCCCTCGTTGATAGTGGGGGTTTCGGCCAGGCCAAAAAGCTCCTGTAGCTTGACCGCCAACACCGGGGGGCTGCCGTCGGGGTGGTATGTGAGCCGGATACGAGAACCGCTGGGTACGGTCAGCCGGGTGGGAGCCAGGGCCTCCAAGCGAGCGGGAAGGGGCCAAGGCAGCAGACTTTGCAGGATGGGGGCCAGCTCGAGCCGGGCGAAGTCCTCCCGCCGCCAGACGGGCTTTAGCCAGGGGGCCAGCCAGTCCTCTAGGGTTTTTAGCAGATGGGCATCGGAGACATCGGGCCAGCTCTCCTCGGGCCGCCAGTGCCGTAGGCTTTGCACCCGGGCCTGCCACTGGCGCAGCTCCTCGCTCCAGGGCAGAAGCCCTAGGCCCTCGCGGCGCACCACCTGGCAGAGCAGCCGGCTGCGCTTGGCGTAGGGGACGTCTTTCAGAGGGCGGCTAGAGAGCACCACCTGGCCCAGGCGCTCCTCGAGCTGGGCCACCACAACCCCCTTCTGGGCGTCCCAGGCCAGGGTTTCCTCTGACCGGGCCAAAGGCTTGAGATCCTGGGGGTCTACCGGGGCAGCCAAAAAGACCCGGCCCTCCTCCTCTCCCGCGTCGAGGTGGGCCACCGCCAGCCAGGGGCTGCCGGCCAAGGGGTCGTCCTCCCAAAGCCGCACCCCCCGTCCCCCCGAGAGGTGGTAGCGCAGCCGCTCCCCTGGGCACAGCTGGGCGATGCGTTCAGGGTAGACCAAGGCTACCAACCGGCCTAGGGCCTTGGGGTCGGGCGGGCCGGGGTCAGGGGGGGTGCGCAGCTGTTGGCGCCACTGCTGACTTAGCCGCTCGATGCGGGCCAGCCGGGCTGGGTCGGCCTGGTGAAGCGTGTGTCCGGTGCGGCGCCAGTGGCGCAGGGCCTCCAGGCGCAGAGCCAGATCGGCCCCGGCCTCCCTAGGCAGAGGGTCGCGCTCCTCCAGCAAAGCGGCCAGGTCGGCGGCTAGGGCGCTTTGCCCCTGGGCCTGACCCTCCAACAGCAGGTGGGCCAGCCGGGGATGGGTGGGCCACTCTAGCAAGGCCCGGCCCCGCGCGCCCAGGCGGGTTCCCTCAAGGGCCCCCAGGGCCTCCAGCAGTGCCCGGGCTTGCTCCAGGGCCGGAGCCGGTGGGGGGGTCACCCAGGCCAGGGTGTAGGGGTCGGACACCCCCCACTGGGCCAGCTCGAGCAGCAGTGAGGCCAGGTCGCTTTGAAGAATCTCCGGGGGGCGCCGAGGGGGAAGGAGCCGGTGGGTGGCCAGGCTCCACAGCCGGTAGCAGACTCCTGGCCCCAGCCGCCCCGCCCGCCCGGCCCGCTGCTCGGCGGCGTCTAGGCTGACCCGTACGGTCTCGAGGCGGGTCAGGCCGCTTTTGGGGTCGAAGCGGGGCAGCCGGGCGTAGCCAGCGTCCACTACCGTTCGGATGCCCTCGATGGTCAGGCTGGTCTCGGCAATAGAGGTGGCCAGCACCACCTTGCGCTTCTCTGGGTCGGGTAGGAGGGCGGCCTGCTGGGCAGCCAGGGGCAGCTCGCCGTACAAGGGGGTCAGCCGCACCTCAGAGTGGCGCTGGGCCAGTAATCGCTCCACTTGGGCGATCTCGGCGGCCCCGGGCAGAAAGACCAGCACATCCCCCTCCTGCTCGGCTAGGGCCCGCGAGACCGCCTGGGCCACCACCCCAGGCCGCAGCCCTTCCGGGTCGCGTTCTAGGTAGCGAATGTCCACCGGGTACTGCCGACCCTCAGCCCGCAGCACCGGTGCTTTCAGCAGCTCGCCCAGCCTCTCCCCCTCCAGGGTGGCCGACATGAGCAGGATGCGCAGGTCAGGGCGCAGGGCCTGCTGGACTTCTAGGCAGAGGGCCAAGGCCAGGTCGGCCTGCAGGCTGCGCTCGTGGAACTCATCGAAGATGACGAGTCCCACCCCTTCCAGGCTGGGGTTGTGCTGCAACCGGCGAGTCAGGATGCCCTCGGTAAGCACCTCCAGGCGGGTCTGGGGCCCCACCCGGCTCTCGAAGCGCACCCGGTAGCCCACGGTCTGCCCAGTTTCCTCGCCCAGCAGGGTGGCCATGCGGGCGGCGATGTTGCGGGCGGCTAAGCGGCGGGGCTCGAGCATCCAGATGTTCTGCCCGCTCAGCCAGGATTCGGACAATAGGGCCAGCGGCAGCACCGTGCTTTTGCCCGCTCCGGGCGGGGCTTGCAGCACTACCCGCCGCTGGTTCTGCAAGGCTTCACGCAGCGCAGGCAAAACCTGGTAGATGGGCAGCTCCATAACCCCTGGTATTTTTGCACAGACCTCAAGGACAAGGGCGGCTACCCTGAGTCTGGCATGGACTTGTGGTTTTTGTGCCTGCTTGTAGCGGCGGTTGTGGCCACAAAGTGGGTGCGCTGTTCCAGCATCTGGCGCATCCAGGACCCAGGCCTAGCCGAGGTGCTAGGGGTGTGGTTCGTTTTGACCATAGTGCTGGCGGGTTGGCTTTTGGGCTTGCTCGAGGTGCTCCTGCAGCTTGGTCCAGTGCTGGGATGAGGCTGCCCAAGAAACGCGTTACGCCAATGGTTTGTCGGATTTAGGCACGGCAACCGCTGGATTCGGGCTATTTATAGAGGGTATGAGCAAGATACCGGACTATACCCTCTGGGCCCAGAGCTTTATCCGGGCCCGCCGGGTGGTAAAGGTGCATCTCGATGCCGAACGGGGCGAGTACGAGGCCATCAGTGAAAACGGCTCCCGCTACCCCCTAGAACGCCTTGAGCAGGCCCGGACTCTGTTGCGGGTTCTGCGCGAGACCCAGTCCGGCCAGGGTTAAACTCCCGTAGGATAGGGCTGTGGAGTACCTGGCCTATGTGGTATTGTTCCTGACCTACCTGGGCCTGGGGCTGGGTTACTGGCCTGGCTACCGCATGAACCGAGCCGCGATTGCCCTATGTGGGGCGGCTTTTCTGATAGTCCTGGGGGTGCTGGACCTCGAGGCGGCCTGGGAAGCCCTGGAGCCCCATACCCTGACCTTTCTGTTTGGGGTGATGGTGCTCAACGCCCACCTGGGCTACGCGGGGTTTTTCCAGCTCGTCCTGGATCGTCTGGTGCACCTGGCCCGGACGCCTTTGGGCCTTTTGGTCTGGCTGACCTACGGCACAGGCTTGCTCTCGGCGCTGTTTCTCAACGACACCATCGCCATCCTCTTTACCCCGCTGGTGCTGGCCCTGACCCGTAGCCTGGCTTTGCCGCCCGTGCCTTACCTGTTGGCCCTGGCCGGGGCCACCAACCTGGGCAGTGTGGCCACCCTGACCGGCAACCCGCAGAACATCGTGGTGGGGAGCCTGTCCAAAATCGGCTACCTCGAGTTTGCCCAGGCCCTAGCCCCGGTAGCCCTGCTGGGGCTTTCCTTGCAGGTAGCCCTGCTTTATGCGCTCTACCCGGTGGTGCGCTCGAGGGCTTCCCTGCCCCCTCTCCCTCCTTTTCGCTTCCGCCTTCACCGGGCCCTGCTGGCCAAGGGGGTCTGGGTTACCCTGGCGTTGCTGGCGGCCTTTTTGCTGGGTTATCCCCTGGCCCAAGGAGCCTTGGTGGCGGCGGGGTTTTTGCTTTGGAGCCGACGGCTTCGCTCCGAGCGCTTTTTTATGCGGGTAGACTGGGAACTTTTGGTGCTGTTTGCTGGTCTGTTCATGGTGACCGCAGCGGTGAAGGCGCTGGGCCTTCTAGCCCCGCTGGAGGCTTTGGCCACCATCCCGGCGGGCCTGGCAGCGGCGACGGCCTTGCTTTCCAACCTGATCTCCAACGTGCCGGCCGTGCTGCTGCTTTACCCGCTAATTCCCTCCGCCGATACCCAGGGCTGGCTGATGCTGGCCGCGGCCTCCACCCTGGCGGGCAATCTAACCTTGCTGGGTTCGGTGGCCAACCTCATCGTGGCCGAGGCGGCCCGGCGAGAGGGCTGCCGGCTGGGCTTTTTCGAGCACCTGCGCTTCGGCCTGCCCCTGACCCTGCTGAGCCTGCTTTTGGCTTATGGCTGGATCTACCGCTAAACCCCTCGAGGCCCGCCTGCTGGCCGTGGCCGGCGAGATTCGGGCCGAAACCTACGCCGATATTGGGGCTGACCACGCCCTGCTCCCGCGCTACCTCCTCCAAACAGGCCGGGTGCGCCGGGTGATTGTGGTGGAGAAGAGCCGCGGGCCCTGGGAGAACGCTAGGCGGGCGCTGCGGGGTCTGCCTGCCGAGGTGCGCTTGGGGGATGGTCTGGGGCCTTTGGCCCCCGGAGAGGTGGAGGCTCTGAGCCTTTGTGGGATGGGAGCCCGGCGCATGGTGCGCATTCTCTCGGCCCATCCCGAGCGGCTTCCTTCCCGGATCGTCCTCCAGCCCAACGACGCCGCCGAGCCATTGCGCCGCTGGGGCCTCGAGGCCGGCTTCGCCCTAAGCAACGAGCAGATGGTGCCGGGGTTCTGGTGTTACACCGTCTTGACCTTTGTGCGAGGGCCCCTTTCCCCTACGGCAGCCTACCAGGGCCTACCGCGGGAGGTGGCCTTGCGCTACGGGCCCCTCCTGCTGGCCCAGCGGCACCCCTTGCTGCGGGTCGAGTTGGAGCGGCGCCGGGCCTACCTCAAAGAGCTCCCGCCGGTGGAGCGGGTTCGGCTCGAGCAGGCCTACCTCGAGCAAGCCGTAGCGCTTTGGGATACCTAGTGGGGTAGCCAGCGCTGCACCAGCCCGTAGACGTAGGTGCCCAGCAAGGCTCCCAGCAGGATGACCAAGGCCCCGGCATGGCCACTACCCAGCAGGGCGTAGATGGGGCCAGGGCAGGCCCCCACCAGGCCCCAGCCTAGCCCGAAGACCAGCCCGCCCAGAAGGTAGCGGTATCGGCCCGGCTCAGCAGGACGCACCGCCAGCGGTTCGCCCCCCCTTGAGCGCAGCCCCAGCCGCCGCAACAGCAAAAGCGAAAGGGCCCCGGTCAGTACCGCACTGCCGATGACCCCGTACATGTGGAACGACTCGAAGCGGAACATCTCGTAGATGCGGTACCAGGAGGCGATCTCCGAGCGGATGGCCACAAAGCCGAAGAACATCCCGGCCAGAAGGTAGGGCAGATAGGCCCCCAGGGGGATGGGCTGGGCCTTTGCCTCGGTTTCCGCTGTGAACTCATCGGGAATAGGGAGGGCCATACCTCACCTCAACCAGGCCAGTAGCCAGGGCAGCAGCCAGTGGGCCGAGACTAACCCGCCCAGGAAGAAGCCTAGGGTGACCACCAGAGAGGGCCGTTGCAGGGCGGATAAGCCGGTGATGGCATGGCCCGAGGTGCAGCCCGCCGCCCAGCGGGCGCCAAAGCCGATCAGAAAGCCGCCTACCAGCAAGAACAAAAAGCCCTCCGGGCGGAGCACCGCGGCCCAGGAGAAAAGTTCCTGGGGCAGGAAGCCCGAGTCGGAGGAGAGCCCCATGCCCTCGAGGGCTGCTTGGGTCTGGGGGTTGAGGGCTACCGGCTGGGGGTTGGCCAGCCACACCCCGGCCATGAACCCTCCTAGCACGATGCCCAGGACAAAGGCCAGGTTCCAGCCCTCGGCCCGCCAGTTGTAGCGGAAGAAGGGTAGCCGGCTGCCCATAGCTGCGCAAAGATGGCGCAAAGAGGAGGAGATACCAAAGCGGCGGTTGCCCAATAGAAGCAGCAAGGGCACCATCAGCCCGATCAAAGGCCCGGTCACGTACCAAGGCCAGGGATGGGTAAGCCATTCCATAGCTCCTTATCATGCGGGATAAAATGACAAATATTGTAAACTGTATCGCAATAAACCCCATCTTCCGGCCATGAGGCCTAGCAACGGGTTTAGTCGGCAGCTACTCCGGCCTTCTGTCCGATCTCTGCGATGCGGGCCAGGAAGGCCCCAGTGGGACTGCCGCTTTGGGCTACCTCCTCGGGGGTGCCCTCGGCCACGATCTCCCCGCCCCGGGCCCCGCCCTCGGGCCCTAGGTCGATTACCCAGTCGGCGGTTTTGACCACGTCCATGTTGTGCTCAATCACCACCACGGTGTTGCCCCCATCCACCAAACGATGCAGCACCTGCAAAAGCTTGGCGGTGTCCTCGAAGTGCAGCCCCGTCGTAGGCTCGTCCAGGATGTAGAGGGTGCGCCCGGTGGAGCGGCGGCCCAGCTCGGTGGAGAGTTTGATGCGCTGGGCCTCCCCGCCCGATAGGGTGGGCGAGGGCTGGCCCAGCTTCATGTAGCCCAGCCCCACATCCACCATCAGCTGCAACTTGCGGGCGATGGAGGGGATGTTTTCGAAGAAGGCCAGGGCTTCTTCCACGGTCATGTCCAGCACATCGGCGATGTTTTTGCCCCGCAGCCTGACCTCGAGGGTCTCCTTGTTGTAGCGCTTACCCTTGCAGACCTCGCACTGCACATAGAGGTCGGGCAGAAAGAGCATCTCGATCTTCTTGGTGCCGTCCCCGCCGCAGGCCTCGCAGCGTCCCCCCTTCACGTTGAAGCTGAAGCGCCCGGCCTCGTAGCCGCGCTTGCGGGCCTCGGGGGTCTTGGCGAAGAGTTCACGAATCTCGTCGAAGATACCGGTGTAGGTCGCGGGGTTGGAGCGGGGGGTGCGGCCAATGGGCGACTGGTCGATCTCGATGACCTTGTCCAGATGCTCTATGCCCTCCAGGCCCTCAAAGCGGCCAGGGATGGCCTTGGCCCGCATCAGGTCGCGGGCCAGCGCGGCGTAGAGGATGTCGTGCACCAGGGTGGACTTGCCCGACCCGGAGGGCCCGGTGATGGCCACGAACTTGCCCAGGGGGATGCGCAGGTTCACGTTCTTAAGGTTGTGCTCGCGCGCCCCTTTGACCAGCAGGTGCTTGCCGTTGCCCTTGCGCCGGGTTTTGGGCACCGGAATAAACTTGCTGCCCCTGAGGTAGGCCCCGGTCAGGCTCTGGGGGTGGGCGAGGATGTCCTCGAGGGTGCCCTGGGCCACTACCTGGCCCCCGTGCACCCCGGCCCCGGGCCCCATGTCCACAATCCAGTCGGCCTCGCGCATGGTCTCCTCGTCGTGCTCCACCACCAGCAGGGTGTTGCCCAGGTCGCGCAGCTTCTTGAGGGTGCCCAAAAGGCGCTGGTTGTCGCGGGGGTGCAGGCCGATGGAGGGCTCGTCCAGCACGTAGAGCACCCCGGTCAGGCCGGAGCCTACCTGGGTGGCCAGGCGGATGCGCTGGGCCTCGCCACCGGAGAGGGTGTTGGCCGCGCGGTCGAGGGTCAGGTAGTCCAGGCCCACGTCCTCCAGGAAGCCCAGCCGGCTATAGATTTCCCGCCAGATGGGGGCCGCCACCTGCGCCTGGAAGGCGTTCAGGTTGCGCTTTTCCTGGGGCTCGGCCAGGCCCTCTAGAGGGATGCGGAAGGCCGCTAAGGCCTCGCTGGCCTCTACCACCCGGTTCTCGGCCACCGCCTGGAAGAACTGCTTGGCCTCCCGCACCGGCAGGTTGGAGACCTCGGCGATGTTGAAAAGCCCTATGCGCACCGAGAGCACCTCGCGCTTGTAGCGGGTGCCCCCGCAGGCCGGGCAGGCTTTGAGGGTCATATAGGCCTCCAGGGCCTCGCGCAGCCCTTCCGACTCGGTCTCGCGGTAGCGGCCCTCGAGCCAAGGGATCACCCCCTCGTAGCTCACCATGAAGCGCATGGTCTCGCGCCCACCCCGCCGGAAAACCACCTCGAAGGGCTCGGGCAGGCCGTAGAGCACGGCCTGCTGGGCTTGCGACGAGAGCTCTTTGAAAGGGGCCTTCATATCGAAGCCCAGGTGCTCGGCCAGAGCCCGCAGCCGGTCCCACAGGTAGCCCTTGCCGTTGTCGCGCCCCCGGCTCCAGGGCAGGATGGCCCCCTCGGCCAGCGAGAGTTCGGGGTTCACAATCAGCTCAGGGTCAAAGACCTGGTTGTAGCCCAGGCCAGAGCAGTCCGGACAGGCCCCATAGGGCGCGTTGAAGGAGAAGATGCGCGGCTCGAGTTCCTCCAGCACGCTACCGTGCTCCGGGCAGGCAAACTTCTCCGAGAACAGCTCCTCCTGTCCGCTGTCGGGGTACAAGACCCGCATCAGCCCCTCACCGCGCAACAAGGCCAGCTCCACCGACTCGGCGATGCGGGGGCGCTCCTCTGGCTTCAAGACCACCCGATCCACCACCAGGTCGATGTCGTGCTTCTCGTATTTTTCCAGCTTGAGCCCCAGGGCCTCTTCGAGGGTGTAAATGACACCGTCCACCCGTACCCGGGCGTAGCCCTCCTTCTGTAGCTGCTGAAACTCCTTGCGGTACTCGCCCTTGCGCCCCCGCACCACCGGGGCCATCAGGATGGCCCGGGTGCCCTGGGGCTTTTGGAAAAGCCGGTCGGTAATCTCCGAGGCCGACTGCCGCTCGATGGGCCGCCCACAGTGGGGGCAGTAGGCGGTGCCCACCCGGGCAAACAGCAGGCGCAAATAATCGTGGATTTCGGTGACGGTGCCTACCGTGGAGCGGGGGTTGTGCGAGGTGGTTTTCTGGTCGATGGAGATGGCCGGGGAAAGCCCTTCAATGCTCTCCACATCGGGCTTTTCCATCACCCCCAGAAACTGTCGTGCATACGACGAGAGGCTCTCCACGTAGCGCCGCTGCCCCTCGGCGTAGATGGTGTCGAAGGCCAGGGTGCTCTTGCCCGAGCCGGAGACCCCGGTAATGACGATGAACTGCCCTCGGGGCAGCGCAACGGTAATGTTCTTCAAATTATGTTCCTTGGCCCCACGGACGATGATCTTGTCCATCCGAGGAGTATAACACCCGTGCTCGGTTTACGTAAATAACGTATCCTACGTGGCCAAGAGGGTGTAAGATGAAAAGTTAACGGCTCGAGTCAGCCATTAGGGAGGCCTGCAACCGCCCGAAGTCGCGCCCGAAAATGAGGCGAACCGGGGTGCGCTGGGTATCGAGGCGGTACCAGCCTTCCACCAACAGGTCCTCGCGGGCGAAGCGGTAGCCTACCAGGCCCCCTGTGGGGGGAAGGGTTTCCAGCCGTCCTTCGGCTAGTTTAGGGAAGTCCACCACGTAGACCGTGCGGATTTCCGGTCGCACCCGCAAGAGGTAGACCAGCGAGAGCATGTCCACCACGTCCTCGCGGGGGCTTTGCCAGAAGGTCTGCCGGCTATCGGGGTGGATGACCCGGGCCTTTGCGCCGCTGTTTTCCTGCCGCTCGAAGACCAGGCGGGTGGTGCCCTTTAGGGGCTCGCGTAGGGTTTGCCAGAAGCGGTCGGTGTAGAGGTCGTAGCCTACCTGGCTCTCCGCCTCGAGGCCGTAGCCCAGGGCCTGAGCCAGGCCGGTGGGCTCTAGCTTCATGCGGAAACGCCAGCCTCCTTCGATGCCCTCGGCAAAGAGGAAAAGCCGGCCCACCTCGAGGCCCTGCCAGGTGAGGTGGTAGTTGAGCTGCTCGCTGGGGGCCCAGGGCACCGCGGGGGGTTGGGCCAGAACGGAAGCGGATGGGCCTTCTGGAGTGTAGGGACTTTGGTTTATGCCCAAGGGAATCACTCCCAGAAGCCCCAGGAGCCACCCGCTTTTCCAGTTCATCTGGCTTTTAGACTACCCTATTGCAGCAGCGTTTTGGGGTCGGTATAGGGCAGGCCGAAGGCCTCGGCCACGCCCAAGCAGGTGAGCCGGCCCTGATGGGTATTGAGGCCCCGCAGCAGGGCGGGGTCGTCGCGCAGGGCTTCCAGGCCCTTCTCGGCCAATCGCAGCAGGTAGGGTAGGGTCTGGTTGGTGAGGGCGAAGGTGGAGGTGCGGGGCACCGCCCCGGGCATGTTGGCCACCCCGTAGTGCACCACCCCATCGATCACATAGGTAGGGTTGGCGTGGGTGGTGGGGTGGATGGTCTCCACGCAGCCGCCCTGGTCTACTGCTACATCCACAATCACCGCCCCCTCCTTCATGCTGGAGAGCATCTCCCGGGTAACCAGCTTGGGAGCCTTGGCCCCAGGGATGAGCACCGCGCCGATGAGCAGGTCGGCGTGGCGGATAGAGGCGGCGATGTTGGCCTCGGTGGAGGCCAGGGTGATCACCCGTCCGCCAAAGACGTCGTCGAGGTACTGCATCCGGGCCTTGCTCACCTCGAGGATGGTGACCTGAGCCCCCATGCCTAGGGCAATCTTGGCGGCGTTGATGCCCACCACCCCGCCCCCCAGGATGACCACGCTGGCTGGGGCCACGCCAGGTACCCCGCCCAGCAGCACCCCCCGCCCCCCGTGAGGCTTCTCCAGGGCGGCGGCCCCCACCTGCGGGGCCATGCGCCCGGCCACCTCGCTCATGGGAACCAGCAGGGGCAAGGTGCCGTCCTCGAGCTGCACTGTCTCGTAGGCGATCGCGCTGGTACCCCCGGCGAGCAGGGCCCGGGTGAGGGCCTCATCGGCGGCCAGGTGCAGGTAGGTAAACAGGATCAGCCCCGGGCGCAAGTAGCGGTACTCCTCGGCGATGGGCTCCTTGACCTTGACCACCAGGTCGGCGGCCCAGGCCTGGGCCGCCGAGACCAACTCCGCCCCAGCCTTTTGGTACTCCGCATCGGATATCCCCGAGCCTACCCCAGCCCCTTGCTCTACCAGAACCGTATGCCCCCGCCGCACCAGGCTATGCACGCCCCCCGGGGTAAGGGCCACCCGGTTTTCCAGCGTCTTGATTTCCTTTGGAACCCCAATGACCATACGCACCTCCGTTTTTCTCTAAGGCTAGGGGGTTTTATAGCTAAACGGAAGGAATATCGTTAGCTTATTTTCGAGATTTACCTTATTTCTTAAACCATAATGAGCTGTATGGTTTCTAAACTCCTAGATGCCACCAACCGCGCCATCCTTAGGGAGTTGCAGCAGGATGGCCGGCTTTCCTATAGCGAGCTGGGCCGGCGGGTGGGCCTTTCCACCCCGGCGGTTACCGAGCGGGTACGCCGGCTCGAGGATGCCGGTATCATCACTGGCTACGGCGCCCGCATCAACCCTACGGCTTTAGGGTATACCATTACCGCCCTGATCGAGGTGACCACCCCCCCTGGCCGCTACCCGCAGATGCTCGAGTTTGCCCGCACCACTTCTGCGGTGCGGGAGTGCTACTTCGTTACGGGAGCCGCGTCCTTTGTGGCCAAGGTGGTGGTGCCCTCGGTGGCCCACCTGCAGGAACTCATCCAGCAGATGGGCTTGTATGGGAACACCCGTACCTCGGTGGTGCTCTCCCAGCCCATCATCAAGGAGGTCTTCGAGATAGAGCCCTAGCGCCGGGCTACCATGGTGACCACCACCTCCAGCCGGCGTCCGTTGCGCCAGACGGTCAGGTTGACCCGGTCGCCGGGGCGGTAGCGGGCGATGATCTGGGTGACCTCGCTGGCGTTGCGTACCGTGCGCCCTCCCACCGCCAGGATGATGTCGCCTAGGTTGACCAGCTTACCGCGCTGGTCGCGCTCAGCAGGGCGCAGCCCGGCCCGGGCCGCCGGGCCGCCAGGTTGCACTTTTTCAATCATGGCCCCGCGGGTGGAGAGCAGGCCCACCCGCCCTAGCAGGAGGGGGTCTAGCTCGCTTAGGTCGAGCAGGGTGGCTCCCAGGTAGCCGCGCTGGGGCACCCCGAAGCGCTCGAGGTCGCTCACGCTCTGCCGCACCAGGTCGGCAGGGATGGCCACCCCGATGCCACCCACCCCGCTCAGGTCGCCTAAGGTGGCATTGGCCACCCCCACCACCCGCCCTTGCAGGTCGAGTACCGGGCCCCCGGAGTTGCCCTGGAGGATGCGGGCATCGGTGAAGATGAGGTCGCCAATCTCGGCCCCGATCTCGGGGTCCAGCTCGTTTTTCTCGGCAGCGGTGGGGCCTATGCCGGCCAGAATGCCATAAGAGGCCAGGTTGCGCTGGCCGAAGGGGCTGCCGATGACCACCAGGCCCATCCCCACCGGCAGGTTTTGCGAGCTACCAAAGGATAGCTGGGCGGGGGCGGTGACCCCTTGTACGCTTAGGATAGCGATATCGATGCCCTTATCTATAGCAAAAACCTGGGCAGGAAAGGAGCGCCCGTCGAAGAGCTCTACGCTGATGTCGCGCAAATCCTGCACCACATGGTAGTTGGTGAGGATACGGCTGGGTGCATAGAAGAAGCCCGAGCCATTGGTGGGACCCTCGTTGCCGGTCTGGGGGTCGCGCAGGATGCCGGAAATCTTGACTACCGCCGGCAAAGCCCGGCGCACCACCTCCACCCGGGCCACCTCCTCTGGGGTGGTCAGGCGGGGAGCCTGGGCCAAGGCCGGGGTGGTAATGAGCAGCAATAGGGCAAGCAAGCGCATCATCGGCAAACCCCACCCATTCTGATATGCCCAGGGTGAGGAATCAATAGCGCTTCAGGCCGATCCCTCAGGAAACCTTAACCCCACCCAAGGCTTACATCACCTCGGGGGCCTGTAGGCCCAGTAGGCTCAAGCCCTGCTTTAGGGTTTGGCGCAGGGCCCGCACCAGCTCCAGCCGCAGGCCCCGTAGGCCCAAGGGGGCGGTCAGAACGGGGGTGGCGGGCCGGCCCTCGGGGGTTTTGGCGTTGTAGAAGCTGTTCCAGGCCGCGGCTAGCTCGAGCAGGTACTGGGCCAGGAGGTGGGGGGCTTTGTGGCGGGCCGCGTCTTGTACGGCTTCGGGGAAGCGCAAAATAACCTTAGCCAAGGCCAGCTCAAAGGGGGTGGCCTGGGCGAAGTCGGCTCGCTCCTGGGCAAGGCCCTGTTCCTCGGCCTTGCGCAGGATGGAGCCAGCCCGGGCATAAGCGTACTGCACATAGGGGCCGGTGTCGCCTTCCAGGCTCAGGGCCTGCTCGTAGCGGAAGTCGATCTGCTTCTTGGCCTCGGTTTTGAGCATGGCAAAGCGTACCGCTCCCACCCCGATCTGCTCGGCGGCCTCCTTTGGGTTGGGGTGGTCGGGGTTTTTCTCCGCCATGACGGCCCGTACCCGCCGCACCGCCTCGTCCATCACCTCGTCCACCGAGACCACGATGCCCTTGCGCCCGGACATCTGTCGGCCTTCCAGCAGTACCGTTTCATAGGCCAGGTGGAAGCAGCGCTGGGCCAGGTCGGGCCGTCCCTCGACCTCGAGGGAGGCCTGCACCACCCGCAGGGCGTGGCTTTGGCGGGCATCTACTACGTTAATGGTCTCCTCGGCCCCGCCGAAAGGCATGGGCTGGCCCTCGGGATGGGTGCTGTAGAGGGGAGCCCCGCTGGGCTGGGTGTCGTAAGGCCGGAAGCAGAGGCCCTGGAGGAGCCCCATCTTCCAGAACTGCAAGGCGATGTCCTTAGCGGTGTAGGTAGAGGTGCCGTTTGAGCGCAGCAGTACCAGGTAGGGGTCCTCCAGGCCGGGGATGAAAGGGCTGGTGTCCATGACCAAAGCCCCGGCGTACTTACCCTCGCGGGGGCGGAAGACCAGAGGGGAGTGGGCCAGAGCCTCGAGGGCTTGTTGCAGCAAACCCTCCCGCACGATGTCCGACTCCCAGACCAAGAGGTCGTACTCGGCCCCCAGGCGGTACATGGTCTGGAGCTGGGCGCGCAGAATCTTGTCCACCTCGCCCCGCAGCCTTCCTTCTTCCAGGCGGTGCAGAATTTCCTGTACGCCCTGTTCGATGGCGGCTTTTTTGCCGGGATCTTCCATGGCCTGGTGCAGCTGCACGTAGGCCTGGCCTACCCAGTGGTCGTACTTGACCCCTGGCGGGGGGGCCTCCAGACCGAAATACTCCAGGGCAAAAAGGCTTTCGGCGGCTTGCCGACCGGTGTCGTCTATGTAGTTCATCACCTCGACTGGATGCCCCACGAAGCGCAGAATCCGGGCTAGCGAGTCGCCCAAGCAGATGTTGCGCAGATGCCCTACGTGCAGCTCCTTGTTGGGGTTGACCGAGGTGTGCTCCAAAAGTATCTTGCCCCTTTGCGCCGGGAAGGGGGGCAGGGGTTGGGTGGCGGCCTCCACCAGAAAGGCCGGCTCGAGCTCGAAGTTGAGGTAGCCCCCCACCACAAAGGTGCGCCGGACCCAGGCCGGGAGCTGGATGTTTTGCAAGAGGTCAGCGGCAATCTGGGGCGGGGCTTTGCGTAAGCTGCGGGCCAGGGCCATAGCGATGGGGGTACCGTAGTCGCCCTCCTTACCCGCAGGGGTTTCCTGCACCACAATTTCGGGCCATTCGCTTAGGCCCAAGGCCTCCAGGGCTTGGGCAATGGCTTCTTTGAGCTGGCTTTTAATATCGAGGCGTGACGCTCGCACCGCAATAGGATAGCAGTTTGGCTGGGGCTTGGCCTATAGTGGGCCCTGTGAAGCCGTTAGATTACCTTCAACCCCAACTGCCGGCCATTTTGCAAGACCTCGAGGCCATCGTTCGCCTCGAGGCCCCCTCCCACGACCAGGCCGGGCTGGCCCGGGTGGCCGACTGGATCGCCCAGCAGTTCGCTCCTTTTGGCTTACCGGAGCGCCAGGAAACCCCCCACGGCCCCCTGTTGCGCTTGCGGCTTTCCGGCACGGGCTCGAGGGTGCTGGTGCTCTGTCACTACGACACCGTACACCCAGTGGGGGCCTTTCCCCAGCCCTGGAAGGTAGAGGGGGATCGGGCCTACGGCCCCGGCATCTACGACATGAAGGGCAACATTGTGCAGCTGTTGTGGGCCCTGCGCACCAACCAGGCCTTGGGGCTGGGCTGGCCTGAGCTCGAGCTGCTCTTCACCCCCGACGAGGAAATCGGTTCCCCCAGCAGCCGTCCTTTTATAGAAGAGGCGGCTCGGCGCAGCCAGGCGGTGTTGGTGCTGGAGGCTCCCATGGGCAACGGCGACCTTAAGGTGGCCCGCAAAGGGGTAGGCCAGTACCGTCTTACCGCCCTAGGCCAGCCCGCCCACCAGGGGGTCGAACCGGAAAAAGGCATCAACGCCATCGTGGAGCTGGCCCACCAGATTCTGCGCGTGGTGGCTTTGCAAGACCCAGTCCAGGGCACCACCCTAGGGCCCAACGTGGTACAGGGGGGAACCACCAGCAACGTGGTGGCGGCCTCGGCTACGGTGGAGATCGACCTACGGGTCTGGACCCTGGCCGAGGCCGAGCGCGTCGAGCGGGCCCTAAGGAGCCTCGAGCCGGTGCTGCCCGGGGCGCGGCTGCAGGTAGAAGGGGGGTTGAACCGGCCCCCCATGGAGCCCAGCCCAGCTTCCCTCGAGCTGTTTGCGCTGGCCCGGCGTATCGGGGCCGAAGTAGGCCTGGAACTGGGGGCAGGCCGGGTGGGCGGGGGCTCGGACGGCAACTTCACCGCCGCTTTGGGGGTACCCACCCTGGATGGGCTTGGGCTTTTCGGTGAGGCGGCCCACCAGCTCAGCGAGAACATTTATATCCCCCAGGTCCCCCCCCGCATCGCCCTGCTCTCGGGCCTCTTGCAGGCCCTATCCGAGAACGGCCATGCTTAGCCCCAGCGCCCAGAAGGTACAGGAGGCCCTGAAGGCCAGGGGGTTTGCCCATTTGCAGGTCCAGGAGCTACCCACCTCCACCCGCACGGCCCAGGAGGCGGCCATGGCGGTGGGGTGCGCGGTGGGGCAGATCGTCAAATCGCTGGTGTTTCGTGGAGTGCAAAGCGGAAAACCCTACCTGCTCTTGGTCTCGGGGGCCCACCGGGTCAACCCGAAGCGGGTAGAGGAGAGCCTGGGCGAGCCGCTAGAAAAACCTGATGCCGACTATGTGCGCCAGGTGACCGGATTCGCCATCGGAGGGGTGCCCCCTTTGGGCCATGCCCAACCCCTTGAGGCTTTGGTGGACCCTCATTTGCTGGATTACCCCTGTCTGTACGCTGCAGGAGGAACTCCCACCGCACTGTTTGCCCTCTCGCCCGCGGAGCTACTGGCTTTGAGTGGGGGCCGGGTAGTTCCCCTTTGCTAAGCTGAGGGTATGTTCGGCTTGTTCCGCAAACCCGACGAGCATGTCCAGCGCGAGGGCGACGTGGCCTTCCGCGTTCGTGTGCGCACCGCACGTCACGGCGAGGTGGTCGAGCTAAGGTTGACCAAAGGGGGAGAGATTTCCCTTAGCGATGAGGGGGGGTACTATGTGCGCAAAGTCATCGTTTCCCCCCAGCATCTTGACCGGGCGGTGCTGGAAATCTGGTTCGACGCGGCCTACCGCCCCAAGCGCAAGCGGGTGGAGGGGGGCGAGCTGGTGCCCATAAAGGAGTGGGCCTCGTAGAGGGATTAGCGCAGCTCGTCCTCGAGGTTTTCCATCAGCCGCCGGGCAGCCTTGGTTTCTTCCTCCTCAAGGGTACTTTCCTCGCTTACGCTGGGGTAGATGCGCCGCCCGCCGCCGGTGCGCTCGAGCTGGCCTTGCAGCTCCCGTAGGTCTAGGTAACGGTCGCACTGGTTGCGCAGCTCGAGGTCGGTCAACTCGGGCACACCCAGAAGGTGAATCTCCTTGCCCTGGGCCCGCAAGGCCGAGAGGGTGTGGGCCAGGTCGCCCGAGCCGCTGGCCAGCACCGCCCGTTCCCAGCGGGGTGCGGTGATCAGCATATCGGTGGCCATCATGGCCTCGAAGCGGGGGTCTCCATGGGTCTCGCGGCTGCGCACGGTATAGCCCATGAACACCAGGGCATCGAGGAATTTTTGCTGGCGTTCATCGCTGCTGTCGGTTACAGGAGCGTAGTAAAAGGCGTTGTACAGTTCCTCTGGGCGGGCGAAGACGCCTATCGCCTTGCGGTGATCGATGTTCCAACCCAGCCGCTTGGCCGCATCGTACATGTAAGAACCGTCAATGAACAAAGCAATCTTCATCTCTCTTGTCTCACTTTCCGTCCTGTTTCGGGACAAGCCGCTAAGCTAGGGGCATGCTACACCTAGACGGCCCAATCTACTACCTGGGTCCCCTGGAGCGGCCACTCCTTCTTCAGACAGGGCCACCCCTAGCGCTGCTCTTTACATCTTGCGACAAAGCGCGGGAATTTCCAAGTTTTGTAACGGGTTTGGCGGGCCTCGAGGTACAGCAGGCTGTGGATTGGCGAACCAAAGAGGAATTGTTCAAGGCCCTTTTGCTCTTGGGAATCGAGGTTTATTTACTTGACCCCAGCCCTCAGGCCCCTCTGAAGGCCCCGCGCCATGCCGTGCGGGCAGCCTTGATCTACATTCAGAGCCACAAGAACCAATCGGCCTGTCTTTAGCCTTTTTCTGGGGTTTTTTGCTAAACCCGTTCGGGTTTGGGTATTTGGGCAAGAAAGCGTTATGCGAACTTAGTTCAAATTTATGCAGGCTACTTGGGCAGCCCGCTAAACCCTTTTGTATCCAACCAGGGGGGCGGCTACTAGGGAAAAACCCCTAACCCACCTGCAAAACCACCTTACCAAACACCTGCCGTGCCTCCAGCAAGCGGTGCGCCTCGGCGGCCTGATCCAGGGGTAGAGTGGCCCCCACCACGGGTTTGAGCCGGCCCTGGCTAACCCAGCGCAGGATGGGGAAGAGGCGGCTTTTGCTGGCCATGGTCGAGCCAAAGATGGAAAGCTGGCGGTAGAAGAGGTGGGCAAGCGGGGTGGTGGCCTCGTAGCCGGAGGAGGCCCCTACCAGGCTGATCCGCCCCCCCCAGGCGGTAGCCCTGATGACCCCTTCCCAGTACTGGGCCCCGGTGTGGTCCACCACCGCATCGGCCCCCTTACCCCCGGTGAGCCGGCGTACCTCCTTAAACCAGTCGGGATGGGTGTAGTTGACAGCTTCGTCGGCGCCCAGGGCGCGGGCCTGGGCCAGCTTGGCCTCGCTGCTGGCGGTGGCGATGACCCGCGCCCCATAGAGTTTGGCGATTTGGATGGCCGCCACGGATACGCCCGAGCCCGCCGCCATCACCAGCACATCCTCACCAGGCCTGACCTGGAGCTTGTCCACCACCATCTGCCAGGCGGTGAGGAAGGTGAGGGGTATAGCGGCGGCCTCGAGCCAGCTCAGGTTAGCGGGTTTGGGCAGCACGTTGGCAGCGGGCACCGTAACCAGCTCGGCATAGCCGCCCCAGCGGTGCTCGCCCAGTATCTGGTACTCGGGGCAGAGGTTGTCCTGGCCATTCAGGCAGCGCTCACACCGGCCGCAGGAGACCCCAGGGTTGAGCACCACCGCATCCCCTGGGCGAACCCCCTCCACGCCAGCCCCTACCGACTCCACCACCCCGGCGATATCGCATCCCAGGATGTGGGGGAGGGGCAGCTTAGGGCTGGCCACCCCCTTGCGTACCCATAGGTCGAGGTGATTGAGGGCCACCGCCTTTACCGCCACCCGCACCTGACCTGCCCCCACCGGGGGGGCGGCTATCTCACCATAGCGCAAAACCTCAGGGCCTCCCCGGGCCTCCATCCAAACCGCCTGCATAGGGGCGATTCTGCCACTAAGGGCCGCCGCAGGTCAAACCAAGGGCTAGGCCTCCTGGCGCAGCTTTACATCTATCTTGCAGATATGCTGCTTGAGCCAACTGGCCAGGGTCTCCTGCAGGTCTTCTAGGGCTTTTAGGGAGACAGTATGGGGGGTGTACTCCTTTAGGAAGCCCTGCCAGAAAGCCAGGAATTTATCGTGAGCCTCCTTGTTTTTCTTAGCCACCGGGCAGCCCCTTAGGGTCATGCAGAGTTCCTCGTAGGCAAAGTGGGTGTTGACGTAGGCGTCGAGGAAGGCAAAGAGGTTTTCTACCTCCCTGGCCTCGAGGCGCCGCTGGGCGATCAGGTTTTCCAGGCGGTTGATGAACTCGAAGAGGTTTTTGTGCTGCTTATCAATGCGGGCCTCACCCACCGCATAACTCTCGTTCCACTCTACCGGCATACCCACCTCGAGCGGGATTGTAGGCCCAGGCCAGGGGAGAAATGTCCCCCACTTAGTCCGGCAGAATGCGCGTGCCAGCCAGACCGGCCCGTACCTGTGGCAGCACACCCCGGCCCCCTTTAGCAATGGTGGCCCAGGGGGCTCCCCTGTCCAGCGCGTGCAGGGCGGCCTCTACCTTGGGGATCATGCCACCAGAGACGATGCCTCCCTGGATCAAAGCCTGTACCTGGGCGTGCCGGAGCTGGGGGTAGCGGCTGGTGGGGTTTTGGGGGCTCTGCAGCACCCCCACCACGTCGGTCAGGAAGACCACCGGCAGGCGCAGTGCCCCGGCCACAGCCCCAGCGGCAGTGTCGGCGTTGATGTTCAGGGGCCCTTGAGCGTCCAGCCCGATGGGGGTTACCAAAGGGGTCAGGCCAGCCTGCAGCAGTTTCCACAAAAGTTCTTGGGCAACCTCGGTAACCTCGCCCACCCGGCCCAGAGTAGGCTCGAGTACCCTGGCTTTCAGCAGGTTTCCATCGCGCCCGCTAAGGGCAATAGCCGGGCGGCCACGCTGCGATAGCCCCTGGGCAAGCTGTTTACCCAGGGCGGTGAGCACCATCTCCACCACTTCCATTTGCTCCGGTGGGGTAACCCGCAGGCCTTGGTGGAAGCGGGTCTCAAAGCCCATTCGGCTCAGCCACTCTCCGATTCTGGGCCCGCCCCCGTGCACCAGTACCAGCGGGCCTGGGTAGGCGGCCAGTTCGTCCAGTAGTTCTTCGGCTTCGCGCAAACTACCCCCAATTTTGACCAACAAAGCCTCTTCCACGGGGTTCATGATACCCAGACCCTGCCCCACTTTGGCTTGACACGCCCCAAGCCGGGTGTTAACCTTTTGAGTGCGCTTGCATGGGCAGGCCTACAACCGGGCGATTAGCTCAGCGGGAGAGCACACGCTTCACACGCGTGGGGTCGTAGGTTCAAATCCTACATCGCCCACCAAGTCCAGCACAGCATTTAGGCCCCCTGGCTACCCAGGGGGCCAATCCTTTGACACCTACAGGACACCTAAATTTTTAGTTCGGTATACCGGTTGGCCCGATTGAGGATTTCTGCCGCATAGCTGGGATTTCGCTTGCCACTACGGAAAGCGGTAGGGCCCACATTGTAGGATTGGAATAAATCACACCACCCAGCCCCAGGAAACTGACCCTTGAGCCATTCCAGGTAGGCCAGGCCGGCCTGGGTAGCGTACCAGATGCGTCCGTTCATATCCATAGAGAGCAGGTTTGTTGCATCCTTGAAGGTCTGACAAAATGCCGCCGGTTTGACTTGCAGCGGGCCTATTTCGGTTCCTGATGCCGAGGTGCACCGCCCTTTTTCCAGGGCCGCCCGGATGCGGTCGGTCTCCAAATATAGGCCAAACCGGCTTTCCCGCCAGGCCAGGGCCGTGGCAATATCGGGCGGGATGCCGTAGTTGATGCTAGAAGCCAGGGCCGAGGCCAGAACCATGGTGCAGGGGGTTCCGCTGGTTGAAATGCAGGTGCCTAGATTGGGCCGCACTTCGCGAACCCGCTGGTGGATGTGGGCCTGGCTGCCCTTCAACCCCGAGCACCCCGCACTGCATCCCAAGGAGGTGCGGGTGGTGGGGCAGGTGTACAAGGTTTTACGCGCGGGGGATGTGTGAAGCTTGGCGTACTACAACGCTGCCCGGTTTTCTACATCTAACTTTTCAGGCTTTTGCATGGAGGCAAAGTGCTTTACGTTCCGCGTAAGGAGGCTGAAACCGTAGTGTACCGCCGTTGCGCCAATAATCAAATCTCCTTCCGACATCAAGGCTTGTCGACTTTTTCGCAGTCGGGCTTGATGTCGCGCAGCCACCAGAGCTATTCCGGTAGTAAAAGGCAACACCGTGAAATTATCCAACCAAAGCCGCATAGCCCCCACTCGTCCGGGGCTACGGAAGTATTCTCCCTCCAGGAGTTCAAAGTATGTGTAGGTAGAGAGAAAAAGTTGGTTTTGCCGCAAACTACGGAAGGCCAAAAGGGCTTTGCTTTCCCCGCGAAAGTAGCCTATGAAAAAGTCGGTATCCGCGACGTAGTTTTTTCGCGAGGAAATCATTTTTTCGGCTTTAGCTCTGCAATCGCTTTAGCCAGATCATCCGCTTCACGGGGGGTAAATTTGGGTGCTTGCGCATGGATGCGCTCCATATGCGGATCAACCCAAGTTTCTTTTTTGTCGCCTTTCTTGGCCCTACTTGCCATATTTCAAAGATAGCATGAAACGCACCCGCCGGGGCAGAGGAGGGTGCTACCTCAGCAACACCATTAGCTTCTCTGGCCGAATGATGCGCGTAGCGGCAACCTTTCCAAGGAGTAGCACGTGCTCCTCATCCAAACTTACCAGATAGTTCGCTTTCCCATGAATAGCGATTTGCAAAATCAGGTCATCATCCGGGTCTGCCGAGAGGTCTTTGGTTTTTCCAATTGGCACAAACTCGGCTTTGGCTTTCAAAGTGTTGATCATCGCGCCAGCTTGGGTAGGCCGGATGATTCCTTTGAATTTGGAATAGCGGCTTACTCGGCGCAACTCGGCAAGCTGGGCTTGGGAAGTCAAAAGGGTAAACCTTCCCTCGCGCCAGGCCCAGTACACTCGGGCTACTTTGGATGCTGGGGTAATGAGGGTAGCGATGTAGATGTTGGTATCAAAAACCACCCTCATTTTTTCTTGCGGGCCAAACGCACCGCATCCACCGCCATCCGAATGGCTTGTTTTTCGTCAACCTGGTTTGCCTTCGCGCCGGGCTTGCGCACTTCGTCATCCCAAGCAGAGAGCTGTACGGCCTCGTCCAGTATTTTCCCCAACTCCTTGCGCCATTTGCGCCCTTTGACGCGCTTGAACACCTCGAGTTTTTGGGCAATTTCGTCAGGCAAGACCACGGCCATACCTCAGAGGATAGCATGAAACGCACCCGCCGGGGCAGAGGAGAAGGCAGCATCTTTCGCCGCAAAGATGGGCGCTGGACGGGTAGCGTCACTATCGGCTACGGCCCGGACGGACGGCAGGTCAAGCGCTGGGTCTATGGCCGCACCCGCCAGGAGGTGGCCGAGAAGCTGGCCTACCTGCTGCCCAAAGCCTGGGCCGGGGGCATGCCCCTGGCCGGGAACATCCGGCTGGCCGAGTGGCTGGGGCACTGGATTGAGGAACG
>FWWL01003259.1_pt1 | contig 30321 bp, 28 predicted proteins | sample 2228331 | NCBI WGS metagenome assembly FWWL01 (sample SAMEA103939775, study PRJEB20133) | metagenome
TGCACGGGGCGGCGGGCAGGAGGAGGCGAGGATCATGGCGGATCTCCCCGTAGTGGCCGGATGCGACGTCGGATCCACCACCGGTAAGGCGTTGCTCATGCGCGGCCGCGAGATACTGGGTTACTCCGTCATCCCCTGCGCCGTGCGGCCCGAGGTCACCGCCGAGCAGGCCCTCCAGCTGGCCATGCGGGAGGCGGGGATCTCCTCCCGGGAGGACATATCCTATGTGGTGGGGACCGGGTACGGCCGGGTGCGCATACCCTTCGCCGACGAGAACGTATCCGAGATAACCTGTCACGGCCTGGGAGCCTTTTTCCTCCGCCCCGGCGAGCGCACCCTGATCGACATCGGCGGCCAGGATTGCAAGGTGATACGGGTCAACGCCCAGGGAAGGGTGGTCGACTTCGCCATGAACGACAAATGCGCGGCGGGGACGGGGAGGTTCTTCGAGGCCATGGCCAGGGTGCTGGACATCTCTCTGGAGGAGCTCACCGCACTTTCTCTGCGCTCGGAGAGCCCCGCCCAGATCACCAGCCAGTGCAGCGTGTTCGCCGAGTCCGAGGTCATCACCCTCCTCAACGAAGGGGTTCCCCTTGAGGACATCGCCGCGGGCATCAACGAGGCCATCGCCTCCCGGCTGGCCGTCCTGGTGCGCAAGGTGGGACTGGAGGGGGAGGCATCCGTGTCCGGCGGATGCGCCAAGAACCAGGGCCTTATCCGCTCCCTGGAGAGGAGGCTGCAGGTGGAGGTGAAAGAGCTGGGGATGGACCCCCAGGTGATAGGGGCGCTGGGAGCGGCGGTGATAGCGGGTAGGAAGGCGGGGGCTCCGGGATGCGGAGGTGGTTGAGATGGCGCGGCCCGGTGGTCCGCAGACGGGCGAGGAGAGGTACCTAAGGAAGATTAAAGAGCTGGACATGGTCTGGCGCCTCAACGAACAGATCATGTCCTTCCGCGACATGCAGAGCCTCCTGCAGAGCATCCTCAAGGGCGCCCTGGAGGTCATGGAGGCCACCTCGGGGTCCATAATGCTCATCGACCCGCCGGGCAGCGACACCCTGGTCATCAAGGCCGCCCACGGTCTGCGCCGGGAGGTGGTGGAGAGGGCCCGCGTTAAAGTGGGGGAGGGCATCGCCGGCCTGGTGGCGGAGAGGAGAGAGGGGATGCTCCTGCTGGACGACCTCATGGACCCGCGCCTGCGCACCCGCCGCAGGGTGAGCGACGCCCTGAGCGTGCCCATCATCGCCGAGGGAGAGCTGCTCGGGGTGTTGAACCTGAACACCAAGCGCGGGCAGGCCTTCGGGGAGTTCGACCTCTTCCTCCTCAACACACTGATAAAGCAGATCGCCACGGCCATCGTGCGCGGAAAGCGTCTGGAGGAGCTGCGCGCCAGCCTGGCGGAGATAGAGGAGCGGGAGAGGAGCATCGTGGAGGAGATAAGGCGCCTGGACCGCCGGCTGGACGAGAAAAGGCGAGAGTATCACCGGCTCCGACAGGAACACGAAAGGCTCCTGCGCGAGATGCAGGGCCTCTCCGGACCGGTGGCCTGAGGTCGACCGCGTCAACGATGCACAGCGATCACCCCGCTGCCGCGGTTCGAAGGGAGGCAAAGCTCGGCTCATGCGTGCGGCGGTTCCCGACACTCGGTTTTATGGGAGGGACTGTGGAAAGGGGACCCGTAGCCGCTCCAGGTGAGAGGCCGCCGGAGGCGACGGCCCTCTGAGCGGCGCGGAACCCGGGCTCAGCGGCCATGGGAGCCCTCGGGATAGGGCGGAGTGACCACGAAGGGGAAGGGGCAAAGAGGCATGGAGCGTGATGAAGGTTACCTGCTCGCCCTCTACACCAGCCCGAGACGACGCGGGAACACCTCCATCCTCCTGGACGCCCTGCTGGAGGGTGCCGCGGAAGCCGGGGTGGAGGCGGTGTCCTTCCGAGTGGCGGAGATGGACGTCCGTCCCTGCCGGGGATGTGAGGCCTGCTCGCGGGACGGGGAATGCATACAGAGGGACGACATGCAGACGATCTACCCCCATCTGGAGAGGGCGTATGCCGTGGCCCTGGCGGCCCCCATCTTCTCCATGAACATATGCGCCCAGGCCAAGGCCCTCATAGACCGCTGCCAGCGGTTCTGGGCCCTCACCTACGTCCTGAAGTCCCACCCGGTGGACGAGGACTTCGCGGCTCGACGCAGAGGGCTCTTCATATCCTGCTGCGGAAGAGACGTCCCGGAGACCTTCCGTTGCGCTCGGCCAACCATTGCCTATTTCTTCCATGTAATCCGGGTGAGGCGATGGGATTCTCAGACCCACGCCGGGGTGGACCGGGCGGGTGAGATACGCGCCGTGGAGGGAGCATTGGAGAGGGCGAGGCAATGGGGCCGATGCCTTTCGAGGGAGGAAGGGAGCGTCGGATGAGGGCGTGCCCACGCGATTCTGAGCAACTCGATGCACTCGCAAAACCGCACCACCAGGGGGAGGCGGAGACGGATGAGGGCTTGTCCCTGCAACAGATGGTCGAACGGGGCAAGGTCTCCGGGCGGAGGACGGTGCGCTCGGTTCGTCCGGCGGAACGGGAACCTCGGCTCGGATTCGGGGGTTTTTGGAGATGAGGGAGTGCCCCAGCCCTTCAGTGGTCGGACCTCCTGAGAACGCGGTCCCGCCGTACCGGGTGACGTCCGGGGTCTACGACCGGATGGTGGGCGAAGTCCTGCACCGGATATGGAGGGAGAACCTCGAACGCCTGGAGAGGAGGTACGGACTGGGGCTGGACATGGTGGCGGACGTGGCCTGCGGCACGGGACTCACCACCCGCTACCTGGCGGAACGGGGGAGCCGGGTACTGGGAGTGGACGGCTCGGAGGATATGCTGAAGGTGGCCGCCGCCCGGCTCAAGGGATATAAAAGGGTCACCCTGCTGCGTCAGGACATGCGTCATCTCTCCCTCCCCTCGAAGGTGCGCACGGTGATCTGCGCCGGCGATTCCCTGAACCATCTCCTCCGCGGAGAGGACCTACGCAGGGCCCTTTTCTCCTTCGCCGCCGCGCTGGAAGCGGGTGGCGCCCTGCTCTTCGACATGAACACCGAGTACCAGCTGCGCGAGGGGAGGGACGAGGAGGAATGGCGATTCAGCCTGGAGGAGTGGGACTTCCGGCTCAAGAGCGATTGGGAGGAGGGGACCGCCACCGCGGTCCTGACCATGCACCTCGAGAGGCGCACCGGCGAGGGTACGGAGCAATGGGTGGAGGTCCACAGGGAGAGGGCCTATCCTCCTGACCAGGTGGTCTCCCTTCTCCGGGAGGCGGGTTTTGGCAGGGTGGACGTATGGGATGCCGCCGGACTGGGAAAGCCGGGGGCGAAGACCAGGCGGCTGCAGTTCGTGGCATTCAAGGGGGGGCGCTAAAACGTCCAGTCCGGTTCGCTCGAGGAAGGAGATGGGAGCACCGGGAGGGGAACGTGATCGCGCCCACCACGTTGGGGCCGGGAAGAGGTGCATCTCGACCGGGATGTGGAGTAACCTGGTGGTGGAGCGGCGGAAACAGGCGGAGTGATTCGGAGTTGTGTCGGTCGCTTCGCCTTGCTCACGGCGTTGACGCGTATATAATAGGAAAGAAACATTTCCGAATGGGCTTGCGACCGCAAGGGTAAAGGCGAACGGCGAAAGCGGTGAACGCATTTCCCCATGAGCCGATAACGCACGGGCAGGGTAGCGAAAAAGGCGGGGAAGGAGACCGGAAGGAGGGATGGTCATGGCCCTGATGAACGGAGGCGAGGTGCTGGTTAGGGCGCTACTCAAGGAGGGCGTCAGGTGGGTGTTCGGAGTCCCCGGAGGACAGCTGTGCACCTTCACCGACGCCATCGCCCGCGTGGGACGCCCCAACGGCCTGGATTTCGTGATGACCCATCACGAGGCGGTGGCGGCGGATATGGCCGACGCCGTCTCCCGGACCTCGGACATGGTGGGCGTGTGCACAGGCACGGTGGGCCCCGGGGCGTCCAACCTGGTGGCCGGGGTATACGTGGCCTACAACGACAGCATACCCATGGTGGTGATCACCCCTCAGATACATTCCGACCGTTCCTATCCCTTCAAGGGTTCACAGCAGCAGCTGGACCAGATCAACCTGTTCAAGCCCATCACCAAGTGGAACGCCCTGGTGAACCGCTGGGACCGCATACCCGATCTGGTGCACCGGGCTTTCCGGGAGGCGACCACCGGGAGACCGGGGCCGGTTCACCTGGACTTCAACGTGGACGTCCTCTTCCAGAACGGCGAGATCGACGAGAAGGCCTTCCTTCCGCCCCAACGCTACCGCACGGAGGTCCGGCCCTTCGGCGATCCGGCAGCGGTGGAGCGTGCGGTGGAGATGCTCCTTTCCGCGGAGAGGCCCCTCATCCACGCTGGCGGAGGGGTGATGCGCTCCAAGGCCTGGGACGAGGTGCGGGAGCTGGCCGAGTACCTACAGATCCCGGTCACCACCAGCGTCTCCGGTCGGGGCACCCTTCCCGAGGACCATCCGCTCCTGTTGCTGCCCAAGGGGATGGGGGCCATCATGGCCGAATCCACGTCCGACGTGGTGCTGAACGTGGGCTGCACCGTGTCCGAGCTCGATTTCTGGGGGCAGCCCAACATGTGGGGGGACCCGTCCACGCAGAAGTTCATCTACGTGGACATCGACCCCTCCAACATCGGTCTGAACCGCGAGTTCGACCTGGGCATCGTGGGAGACGCCAAGGCGGTGCTGCGGCAGATAATCGAGCGGGTGAAGAAGGAGACCGGCCCGGTGACCGAGCCGCGGGAGTTCATGTCCGGCTATCGTGAGCTGGAGGAGCAGGCGCTGAGCTCCTACGAGGAGATGGCGCGTTCCGACGCCAAACCCATCCATCCGCTGCGCCTGATCACCGATGCGGTGGAGTTCCTGGGCCGGGACGGTATCCTGGTCATGGACGGCGGTAACACCGCCCTGTGGACCAACATCGCCGGCCGGGTTTACCACCCCCGCTCCTATCTCTTTGCCGAGGGCACCGGCCAGCTCGGGGTGGGCATCGGTTTCGCCATGGGAGCCAAGCTCGCCAACCCCGACCGCCCGGTTTACATCATCCACGGGGACGGCGCTTTCATGATCAACTGCCAGGATATCGAGACCGCGGTGCGCTACAAGCTGCCCATAATCGACATCGTGGCCAACGACAGCGCCTGGGGGATGATCAAGGGTGCCCAGCACGCCGCCTTCGGGCAGCGGTACTGCGGTGTGGAGTTCGGGGAGATACGCCACGACCTCCTGGCCGAGGCCATGGGGGCCAGGGGCATACGGGTGGAGGACCCCGAGGAGATCCGCCCCGCCCTGGAGGAGGCCGCCGCGTCCGATCGCCCGACGGTCATCGACGCCGTGATAGACAGGGAGGCCAACCTGGACGTGCCGGTCCTCTTCCAGATGATCGTCCAGCTCTGGCTGCAGGGTTGTCCCGAGCCCTACTGCGGGGGCTGAACTGCTTCCTCCTGCTCCACGACCTCCCAGTCCGGGGGCAGCAGCTCCCGGACGCGGTCGCGTATGAGGCGGGTGAGCTCGGGCAGCACCTTGTGGGGCCTGCCCTCAAGGCGGGGTAGGCGGAAGGGTTTTCCGATGTTTATGTGGTAATCCTTCCCCTTCTCCTCGGTGATGCCCACGGGAAGGACGGGGACCCCTGTCTTCCAGGCGAAATAGGCCGCCCCGTGGGTGAAGGGGTGGAGTTTGTTGTCGTCGTGGCGGGTCCCCTCGGGGAAGATGCCCACGCATTCACCACGCTGCAGGTATTCCACGGTACGCCTGATGGTTTCCGGGCCGGGCTTTTCCCGGTCCACCGGATAGGCGAAGAAGATGCGCACCATCAGGTATTCGAAGAGGCTGTTGCGGGGGTCGAAGGCCTCTTTCTTGGCCATGAAGCGCACGGGTCGCTTGAGGGCCAGGTTAATGGCCACCGGGTCCTTGCGGCTGTTGTGATTGGCCACCACCAGGAGGGGTCCTTTCCGGGGCACGTTCTCGTATCCGGTGCAGCGGTAATGGTAGAAGAGCGCAACCACGCGGAAGATGGGCCAGCCTATCCAGAACCTTATCAATCCGGGACACCTCCTGCCATCGGACGGGGCGGGCTCTGAGTGGTCGTGCTCGGCGGCGCATACCCGGCGGGCCTCGAGAGCAGACCGCCCTGCCGAGACACACCCACACGGAACACCCTTCGGGTCAGTTTTTCCCGCAATCTGAAACGGTCTTTCCTATAAAAGGTATCACAGGCGGGGTCGAGAAGAATATAGTAGAGGCGTGAGGTCCGATGGAGGTCTCCGAGGGCCCCAGTTGTGGGTGGGACGTCCCGCGGATACGGGAGGCGGATCCGGCCATGATAAAACACAAGGCCTTCTTCTATGCCTACGGGGAGACACCGGGAGTGGGCGTGGTGGCGCGCCATCAGCACGAGGGCTGGCAGAGGGTAAACCTCTACGCCTTCGGGGTGGACATGGACAGCCTCCAGAGATACCTGGAGGAGGAGAAAGGCCTTTCCCTCATCGAACGGGGGGTTCTGGCGGCCAGGCCGGCCCAGTCCAAGGTGATCATCGCCGGTGGCGTGGTCCTCAAGGGACTCACCATGCTGGCCGGAGAGGACCATACCGGCGAGGAGGTGGTCTCCGCGCTGGAAAGGACGGTGCCCGATTTCAGGGTGATGGGGCCCGGAGACCTGCGCAGGCCGGAGATCATATCCCCTCTCGAGGTATACGGTTTCTCCTACCGGCGCAAGCTGATCGGCGTCTCCAGGGTGGTCTTCTTCGAGTACGCGACCCAGTTCTCGCTGGCGGGCATCTACCGGGACCTGGACCGCAACCTCATGGACGAGCTGCACGGCGTCCTGGCGGAACTGCATCCCTACCTGACCATTCCCAGTCCCCTGCGCACGGAGGAGCGGGATCAGAGGGTGGAGTTGAACCTGTTCATGGAGAGGTTGCCGCTCAAGGAGGACCTGCAGGAGGAGTTCGTTCGATCCATCCAGACTATGCCCGAGCTCTCCTTCTTCGTCCTGTGAGGGCCGCCCGCGCCGCGGACCGCCCGGGTTACACTAATCTGAACCTCTTCAAGCGCGCCGGGTGAGAGAGACTGAAGAACCGCTGCCTCCGGGTCTGGGAGACGATCGGGGACAGGACGCGCCGTAACCGGCTTCAGAGGCTTCTCCCGATGGCCGCGGCCACCTTGCGCAGTTTCCCCATGAGGTTGGAGAAAGTCTCGAAATCCAGGGACTGCGGACCGTCGCACAGGGCGGCGTTGGGATTGGGGTGGATCTCGATGAGGAGACCGTCCGCACCCGCGGCCACCGCTGCCAGGGACATGGCGGGCACGAGGGAGGCTATGCCCACCGAGTGGCTGGGGTCCACCACAACCGGGAGGTGGGTGAGCTTCTTGAGGGCGGCCACGGCGGAGAGGTCCAGCGTGTTGCGGGTGTAGGTCTCGAAGGTGCTGATCCCCCTCTCGCAGAGGATGATGTTTCGGTTCCCCTCCTTGATGATGTACTCCGCGGCCAGGAGCAGGTCCTCAATCCTGGAGCTCGGCCCCCGTTTGAGCAGCACGGGATGTCCGCTCCGCCCTATCTCCGTGAGGAGGACGAAGTTCTGCATGTTGCGCGCCCCCACCTGGATGATGTCCGTGTACTGGCAGAAGAGGTCGATGAGCCGCGGGTCGGTGAGCTCGGTGACCACCGGGAGCCCGGTCTCCTCGCGGGCCTCCGCCAGGTAGCGAAGCCCCTCTTCGCCCAGCCCCTGGAAACTGTAAGGGCTGGTGCGGGGCTTGAAGGCTCCGCCGCGGAGGACGGAACCGCCGGCCATCTTCACCAGGCGTGCGGTGTTCAGTATCTGCTCCCGGCTCTCCACGGCGCAGGGGCCGGCCATGACCACCACCTTCTCCCCCCCGATGCGCACCCCTGCCACGTCGATGATCGTGTCCTGGGGATGGGTCTCCCGCGCCGCGAACTTGTAGGGCTTGAGGATGGGGATTATCTTCTCCACCCCGGGGTAGCCGGCCATGGTCTCCACGACCTTGGTCTTGTCGTCGCCGATGACCCCGATGACCGTCTTGCGCACCCCGTAGATGGGATGGGTCTTGAGGCCGAACTCCTCGATCTTGCGCATGACCGCTTCGATCTGTTCGCGGCTGGCACCCTCGGACATGACCACGATCAACGTCATCACCTCGCTCTGGGGTTAAAAAGTAAGCTACCACCGGGCAGCGGGGGTGTCAACGCGCCCTCGGAGACCAGGCGTAGTATCATGTCCTCCAGGTTGAACATGAGAGATCACCCCTTTCTTCCTGTCCAACCTTCCAGTTTTGTCAGGATGATAGGGTGGTCTCTCAGCCTTTCTCAACCCGGAAAACGCCTACCGGAATGATACAGCATACGGGAACGGCTTTCGCGGAGCCAAGAGCAGCCCTCTCGGGCACGTCTCCCGGGCAGTGGGGACGTCGGTGCGCCGCAGAAGACGATACGGGTAAACGGGTTTTTTAACGCACTTGCGGAGCTTTGCAGAGACTCACCCGTAGTCGGCACAGCGCCATGCGGCGCGGATCTTTAACCGTTCAAGGCCGGACACGCGGGCATCATGGCAGCCGAGCCATGGAGGGACCGGGGATGGCCCTCAGGAAGGGAGCCCTCCCTCCAGTATCTCCACCAGGGTCCTGATGAGGTCGGTCTCGGTTATGATCCCCACCAGCTTTCCCCCTTCCACCACCGGCAGGCCGCCTATCTTGTTCTCCAGTATGAGGCGGGCCGCTTCCTCGAGGGGGGTCTCCGGTGTGACGGTGATGGGGTCGGGGGTCATGATGCCCCGCACCTGTATGCGGTCCAGGATGTATTCCACATATCGCCTCTCCTGCACCACCGCCGAGCTCATGTCCGCCTGGCGCACGTCCCGGTCGGTCACGATGCCCACCAGCTTGCCGTTCTCCACCACCGGGAAACGGCGCAAGCCGTGCTCCCGGATCAGGCGGCGTGCTTCCCGCAGGGTGTCGTCCGGGGAGACGGTGACGGGATCCACGCTCATGCGATCCCTGACCAGCATGAGAACCTCCTTGCTCCGATCGGCCACGGCGAACCGTTCCGTCCCTCCCATTATAGACCAGGACGACGGCGTAGCCTTACTGTCGTACGTCAGGACTTCGAAGAACCCTCTCCTTCAACCGCAGCGGACCTTTCCGCGGAACCGACTGCTCCTTGCGCGAACGGCCACCGGTGGGCGGTCGGCGAAGGCCCGTGGAAGCGCGTGAAAGGGGGACGTGCCTCCCCATCGCCGTGAGGTCAGCACCGTCAGAAGATAACGGTCATATGTCTTTTATTTCAGAGGATTGAGAGATGGGCGTCGTTTGATCGAGCGCTCAGGCTCCGGGTTCCTCTCTTAACCCGGGAAGTGGAGGCGGGGAGAGCAGCCCGCGCCCTCAGTACACCCAACCCGGGAAGGTGCACACGTTCGCCGGCCGGTCAACGCTGCGGTACATCTCCACATCTTTCCAGGGTTCGCCGAGGATGCCGTCATGTATGGCCCAACTCCTCCCGCGGACCGTCTTCTCCGCTCCGGGCATGCGGAAGGGAGTGCTCCCGTCCAGCCTGCGATAGAGCTCTCCCCCGGGTCGGAATCCGCGGTCTATGTCCTCCATCTTTTTCCTGCCCCGCATGTAGTTGAACCCGTGATGCTCGAAGATTATGGCGTCGTGGTAGGCCAGGGGTTCGGCGAGGATCATGTCGTGTCCCATGGCGGAGACGAAGCTCAAGGCCAGGGGGAGGAATTCCCCCAGGAGGCGCAGCCCCCGCCTCACCTGGCCGGGGGCCAGACCGGACTGCATGGCGCGGATCTCCTCGGGTATGTTACGGCGAGTGGTGCCGAATTTGGTGCGGCGTCCGGAGTCGTCTATGTCCGTGTTGAAACGGGGCGAGCGGGGGTCGTTGACGATGAGGAAGGTGATCTCCACCTTGAAGAAAGCGGTGTCCGCTATCTCCAGGAAGAAGATACAGTCCCGGTCCTCCGGATGCTCCCGGACCTCGATTATGGCGAAGCCGGCCTGTCGAGGGGCGATGAACTTGACCACCCGTTCGCCGGCCGGGTTGGTGAAGGTGGCACGGTCGATATGGAAGAGGTCGAAGACCCGGTCCGGTATGAGCAGAGAATAAACCCTCTCCTTTACCTCGGGGTCGAGCTGGTTGAGGGCGTGGATGCTGTGGTGGGGAGCCTTCCCTACCAGGGAAAGGAGGGTGTCACCGGCTTTCTGGGCGCTGTTCAGGGGCATGGCTCCATTCCGCGAATCCCGATCGGAAATGTCCTCAGGCGGGTACTATTATAGTGTATGCTCAGCGGCGGATAGAGGCAGGGGGTGAAAATCACCCTGCGGGGGGAGGATAATCCCCGAGGATTAGCGAGGGCAGGCTTCGCGTGAGGAAGCCCACAGGCGTGGTGGACCGAGGAGCGGCGGACGTCACATGGAAGGCATTTCCATTACACCAAGTAAGGAGGCGGCAGCGGCATGGACGTCCGTATCCGGACGGCGGGCAGGGTATTGACGGGAGAGGCGGGTCGGACGTGGCGGAGGAGCGCAAGGACGAATACCTGGACACGCCGCGCGGGAGGGTGTGGATAAGGACCCATGCCACCCCCGATTTCATCGCCTCCCTGCGCCTTGACGAGGGAATGGGCATCTTCGCCGCCCCCCACTATCCTCCCTCTCGCGAGAAGAAGGCGCTGGAGAGGTTGGCCTCCCATCCGGAGAGCAACATCATCGTGGCCTACACCGACGACGGGGTGATGGTGGGTTTCGTGGCCATAGCACCTCCCAGTCCCGCCGAGAGGTGGGGCAGGCTTTCCGGGAAAGGACTTCTGGAGGCCATGGCCATCGAGGTGAGCCGCGGCTGGAGGGGGTTGGGCATCGCGGACAAGATGCTCGAAAGCGCGGCGAAAGACGAGTTCTTCGCCGACAAGATCGTCATATGCACCGCTTACTCCTGGCACTGGGACCTCGATTCCACGGGGCTGAGCAAGGAGGATTACCGCCGCATGCTCCTCCGCTACCTGGAGAAGGCGGGATTTCTCTACTACGACACCGACGAACCCAACGTCAACCTGGATCCCGCCAATTTTTTCACCGCCCGCATCGGGCCCCGGGCCAGCGAGGAGCTGGTCCACGAACTCGAACGCCTGCTGTTCAAGGACCCGGATTGGTCGGATTTCCGCGGGCGTCCGCGCACCATAGCCGAGGTGCTGGGAGGGAACGGCCTGCTCTACGGCGAGGTGGCGGAAAGCCCGGACAGGCGGTAGAGGGGCCGGCGGTCTAGCCGGGGACCCGCATCGGCTGCAGTTCCGCGGGCGTCCGCGCACCATAGCCGAGGTGCTGGGAGGGAACGGGCCGCACTGCGGAGATGATGCGGTGGGAGCGGCGGGACGACTCCAGCGCGAAGGGTGCTATACTCTTGGATGATGCGGCCACGAGGCCGCGGGGTTGAGGGAGAGAGATGCGATACCGAGGCGTGGTGATCAGGCCTCCCAGCGAGGCCGAGAGCTACATACTCCAGGTCACCTACGGGTGTTCCCACAACGCCTGCACCTTTTGCCCCACCTACAAGGGGACGCGTTTCCGCGTCCGGCCCATGGAGGAGGTCGAGGAGGATATCGCCGCCGCTTCACGCCTCATCCCCCACACGCGCCGCGTCTTCCTGGCCGACGGGAACGCCCTGTGCCTGCCCACGGATAGGCTGGTGAGGATACTCCAGCTCCTGCGCACGGCCTTTCCCCGACTGGAAAGGGTGGGGATATACGCCAACGGAAGGGACATCAACGTCAAGACCTCGGAGGAGCTGCGGCGACTGGTGGGGCTGGGGCTGGGCATAGTCTACCTCGGCTTGGAGAGCGGTGACGACGAGGTGCTCGCCCGGGTGCGCAAGCTGGATACCAGCGAAGAGATGGTGCGGGCGGTGCTCAAGGCCAAGGAATGCGGCCTTCTGACCTCGGTCATCGTGCTCCTCGGCCTGGGCGGGAGGGAGGGTTCGCTGCGCCACGCAAGACTGAGTGCGGAGGCGGTCTCCAGGATGAACCCCCATTACCTGAGCGCGCTGACCCTTATGGTGGTCCCGGGGACCCCCCTCTTCGAGGAGTGGGAGAGGGGGGATTTCCGGATGCCTGACCAGATGGGACTACTGGAAGAGCTGCGGGAGTTCATCTCGTGCTGTCGGCTCGAGGGCTGCGTTTTCCGCACCAACCATGCTTCTAATTATTTACCATTAAAGGGTATTCTTTCCAGGGACAGGGAGAAGCTCCTGGGGATCATAGACCAGGCCTTCCAGCGGCCGGAGATGTTGAGACCGGAGTTCATGCGGGGGCTGTGACCGCCCTTTTGTGACGAGGAGCTGGTCGGCTGTAATTTTTTTCCGCACGGGCTCAAGGCGGCATAACGGGGATTCGATACATAAAGTGAGGCCGTGGGAGGCAAAGAGGAGCACACAAGGATGAAAACGGTTGCCTACATCGAGGATGACCCGGACATGATAGACCTGGTGTCCATCATCCTCCGTAAGCACGGTTATCAGGTCACCGGTTACACCGAGGGCAGGGATATCCTGCGCAGGCTGGAGGAGCTCAAGCCCGACCTCATACTCCTGGACCTGATGATGCCGCACATCGACGGCCTTGAGGTCTACAGGGAGATAAAGAGCCACGAGGGGATGTCCGGGGTCCCGGTGATCATCATCTCGGCCATGAAGAGGGCGGTGGAGGAGATAGAGAGAGGGGGAGAGCTGCAGGTGGAGGCCTGCCTGGTGAAACCATTCACCATCGGCGAGCTTCTGGAGACGGTGGAAAGGGTCATGAGGGGGAAGGGAGGATGAAACGCCGTGCGCCCGCCTCCGCACGTCGGTCGGAGTGGAGTGGGCCCTCTCCGCGGATGGAATCGTAACCCCTCACGGTTGACCGGTAAGGCATTGATAACCCTAATCACGTAGCGCACTCACCGTGGATGGCATCGTAACCCCTCACCGTTGACCGGTGGGGTTGACTTGATGGGGGTATGGGGACAAAATGGAGTGAGCCCGACCTGGAAGGACCCGGGCCTTTCCCGCGAACTCGAGGTACGGAGGTGAACCAGATGACGGAGCATGACGAGGTCCTGACGACGGGAGAGAAGGCTCCGGCCGGAAAGTATTACTGCGACAAGTGCGGGTACGAGTACGAGCACAAGGACGAGGAACAGCCCCTCCCCAACTGCCCGGACGAGGGTATCTACACCATATGGAACCCGGTCCGGCTCAAGCCGCGTTTCGTGGAGAGCATCTGACGGAGAGCGGTTCAACGGGGACGAAGAAGCCCCCTCCGGGGGCTTTTTTTACGGCCGCAGCGCTCCGTCTGTATCCTGCCGAACCGGGTCCGGCTCGACTCATTTTCGCGGAGAGCGCCTGACCATACAGCGGGCCTCTTCAAGCGATTCCTCCGGGGCCCGTTCCCTCGACCGTGAGAGCGATCCCGCGGGAAGGCGTCGCTCACCCCGCGTTAGACCAGGTGCGGTCCACGCCCCTCCGCTGTAGATACCGGCGGTAGCGCAACATCTTGGAGAGTATTCCCGCCGCTTTCTCCGGAGCGGTGAAGATGACCGTCTCCCCGGCCTCCAGGTCGCGGAGGTTTTCCTCCCCGATGAACTGCATCTCCACGAAGACGATGGGTTTCCCGTAAGTGCGCATGAGCTCCTTGGCCCGGGCCAGGAGCTTGAGGTTGCGTCCCTTGAGCTCGGTGAAGAAGCTCTTCAGGGCATCCTCGCTCATCTCCATGATCAGGTTCTGTGAGACCAGGACGTTGAGGCCGATGATGGTCCCCGTCCCCAGGGAGCCCAGCACCACCATGGCGTCCACCGCCGGAGAGGCGGCCATGGCTTCCATGATGGCCAGATGGGTCTCCATGTAGATGTTTCCCACCAGGTCCACGGGATTGCCGTGGCTCCAGAAGGGCGGGAGGAGGCGGTCGCACACCTCCATGACCTCACGGTCCAGCTCGGCCAACCGGAGACCGGCCATGGCCGTGGCGTCGGTGGCCAGCACTCCCCACCCTCCGCCCAGGGTGATGATCCCCAGGCGGTCCCCGGAGGGCAGCGGTAGCCTCTCGAAGGACTTGGCCAGGTCCAGCATCTCCTGAGAGGTATCCGCCCTTATGGCGCCGCACTGACGGAAGGCGGCGTCGTAGACCTCGTCGGAGCCGGCCAGGGAACCGGTATGGGACATGGCCGCGCGGCTTCCCTCCTCGGTCCGCCCGGATTTGATGACTATGACCGGCTTGCTCAGGCTGGTGCGGGAGATGACCTCCATGAGCCTGCGCCCGTCGTCCACGCCTTCGAGGTAGGCCAGGATGAGCGAGGTATCGGGGTCCTCCCCGAAATAATCGATGTAATCGGCCGCCTGGAGGAGGGCTTCGTTACCGCTGCCCACGAACTTACCGAAGCCTATCCCCTGGTTCATGGTCCAGCCCAGCAGGTTGGCGCCCACGTTCCCGCTCTGGGAGACGAAGGAGATCCTCCCGGGCCTGAGCATCACCGGGGCCCCCACGGCATAGAGGCTGTGGGCTGCATTGACCACCCCCATGGTGTTGGGCCCTACCACGGTGAGGTCGCGTTCGCGGGCCACGCGGATCAGTTCCCTTTCCAGGCGGGCGCCTTCCTCACCCACCTCGGAGAAGTTGGAGGAGATGACCACCACGTGGGTGATGCCGCGCGCGGCGCATTCCTCGAGGAGGCCGGGCACCGTATGGGCGGGGGTGGTGATGATGGCCAGGTCCGGGGTCTCCGGAAGCTCGGCCACCGAGGGAAAGGCGGCCAGGCCGTGGATGCTCCTCTCCCGTGGATTGACGGGATATATCCTTTCCCGGGGAAAACCCCCGGCCATGAGGTTCACCAGCAGGAACGATCCCCACTTGGCGGGCACGTTGGAGGCACCCACCATGGCTATGGAGCGGGGCTTGAAGACTTTGTCCAGATCGCGCGACATTTCGACCTCCTTTTCATGACCCGCCCGATTATAGGTTAGCGGGGGAGTCGAGGACAAGGACACGGTCCACGTCCCTTTTTGCGGGTGAAGTATATTCCGTGCAGCTCCGTTGAGGCTGAAGAAGTCGTGAGAACGCCCCGTTCTCCTGGCAGAAACCGCGGGCCTTAAGGGAGAAGGCGAACCCCGGCAGTTACCGGGGGTGCCGGGTCCGGGAACACGGTGGGCATCTCTGTCGTTGCTTTGGACTGAACAAAGCGGAGCGAGAGAGGTGTCCATGAAAGGCAGTACGGGTAAAGGCGAAGGGGGGTTGACAGATCGTGTTCTTATGTTATATTAATGTTAAAATTGTTAAATATATATATTAATGTTCAACATGAGTAACGGGGTGATGTCGGTGAAGCGGATTTCCGACCTGCGGCTGGACGATTTCTACTGGTGCGACGACCTGCACGTCCTGAGGGAGATACGCGACGCGGAGACTCTGGAGCTTCGGGGATTCCGGGCCTACTGCAGCAGGATGAGGAAGGACATCGACGATTCGTTCTGCCACCATTGTTTCATCCATTGAGCGGCCTCATCGCATCTCGTCCTTCAACCGGTCGGGGCGGCGCCAGCCGCCCCGACGCCCCTTTAAACGAGAGGAGGGTCGCTCCATTTCCGTCACTTGAGCGATTTTTTTGTGATGGTGCTCTCTTTATGCCTTTACACGAGGGAAGGGTTGCTCCATTTCCGTCCCGGAAAAGTGGTCCGCAAAGGCCGGTTGACGGAGAGTGCAGGTGGGCGGGTTGAAAGGGGAGGCGGGGACGGGTGATAATCATGTCTATGAACGAAGGCACGGCAAGGAACAGGGATTCTGAGAGGGTACCCACGGGAATCTCGGGCCTGGACGAGATGCTGGGGGGCGGGCTACTCGCCAACTCGGTGGCCGTGGTCAAAGGGGCTCCAGGGACCGGCAAGAGCTGCATAGGCATGGAATATATTGCCAAGGGGATAAGGGATTACGGTGAGCCCGGGTTGATCATAACCTTCGAGGAATTCCCCCGGCAGCTCTACCGGGATGCCCTGTCCATAGGGTTCGACCTCCGGGAATTCGAGAAGCGCGATCAGCTGCGCACCATCTTCACAACCCCTGCGGTATTCCTGCGCGAGATCCAGCAGCCGGGGGGGATATTCGACCGCACCATCGAGGAGATCTCGGTGAGAAGGGTCTTCGTGGATTCCATGACCCAGCTGGAGCGCATCACCCAGGACCCGGTGGAGCTCCGGGAGATCATGTACACTTTCCTCAACGGCCTCCTCCGTTACGACATCACCGCCGTGGTCACCCAGGAGGACGCCTACATCACGGGGAACATGAGCGTGGCCGAGGCCGGCCTGTCCTACATAGTGGACACCATCATCCAGCTCCGCTACGTGGAGATAAGCTCCAGCGTGGAGAGGGCCATTTTCGTGCTCAAGCACCGGGCGTCGGACCACGACAAGAGGATCAGGCGCATGAGCATCACCTCTTCCGGGGTCAGGGTGGAGGCCGCCTTCGAGGGGAGGGAGGGCATCCTCACCGGCAATCCCTACGTGAGCCGCCGGGTGCGCAGGGCGGAGGAGTTCTTCAAGTGATAGGAAACCAAACGGGGTCTGAGGGGTCGCATTAGGAAATGCTCGATTTCGAGAACCTGGATCCGCAGGTCGGTGCCTTCGTGGAGGAATACATAGATTCCTTCATCAGCTGGGACCTCATACTCTTCTTCCACGAGAACCCCTACACCGTGGGTTCTCCGTCCAGCATAGCCATGAGCATAGGGCGCCTGGGGTCGGACATCGAACCCTACCTGGAAAAACTGGCGGACAAGGGCGTCCTGGAGCGGGAATACCGGGGACAGGGAGGGTCTGAGACCATCTACGCCTACAAGCCGGAGCCGGATTTCGAGAAGATGGTCATCGAGTTCAAGCGGGCGCTGAAGGACCGCGCCAGCCGTCTGATAATCGTGAGCAAGGTCTTGCAGAAGGAGGCCGGCCGCTGAGGGACGGCGGACGGCGAGCACGCCGGGCCTTGAGCGGGATCTTGAGAGGGTATCTTGAGATATGGTGAGCCTGATGTTAAAATATGCATCGGTGGATCGGGCGGAAGTGGCTCAGTTGGTAGAGCATCACCTTGCCAAGGTGAGGGTCGCGGGTTCGAGTCCCGTCTTCCGCTCCAGGAAGGAAGGGTAGGCTGAGGGCCTACCCTTAATTTCGGTGAGCAGACTTGAGGCGGCGTGGCCAAGTGGTAAGGCAAAGGTCTGCAAAACCTTGATCACCGGTTCGAATCCGGTCGCCGCCTCCAGCAGAGAGGGGCCTGAGGGCCCCTTTTCATCGTCCGATCAGTTCGGGTGACGGTGCCGCAAAGTCGAGGTCACGGCGTCCTCGGGCCGTCCGGTGCCGGAGAGCCCGGGGAAGCAGAACTCGAGACGTCGCAGGCGTTCGGCCATGGTGGGCTGGGTCTGAAAGGGCCTGTAGGAGGTGTAGTCCACCACCGGGTGGAAGAGGACAGCGTCCAGGTTGCGAGGTAGGAGTAGGAGGTCCAGGACATCCTCCGCGGCGTGCCTTACCGCCCCGTGCACCGCCTCCGGGTCGCGCAGCGCATAGGCCGCCTGGAGGTCGGCGTAATACTCCCTCTCCCGGTCCAGGAGGAGCCGCATGAGGCAGTGGATGAGGAAGGGGAGGGAGGAGGAGAGCACGGCGAAGAGAAGGAGGAGGGAAGCGGCGTAAAGGCCGGCCGGCGGCGGCTTCCCTTCGGTCCTCGAGGCGGAGGTCAGCACCACGGTCAACAGGGGGAGGAGCAACAACAGGGGCGGCACCTTCAAGGACATCCCGGCGGGTCGGTGCCCTGCCTTAAGTACCGGGCCTCCCGGACCCACCAGGCGCAGAAACACGCTCTGCAGGGTGGTGTCGCCGGAGGTGATGTGCGCCAGTTCGTGGGCCATCACCGCCTCCCTTTCCCTTGCCGGCAGCTTTTCCGCCACTCCGCTGGTGACGAAGACGGCGCTGGAGCCGTCGGGGAGGGCGACGGAAAAGGAGTTGATGTCCCGTGAGGGCACCTCCAGGAGGCGGATACGGCATTCCGTTCCGCAGGCCAGGCGGGCGGCCTGGAGGGCGTTCTCCAGCCGCCGGTCGGTCTTGCTGGAGGGAAGTGTTTCTACCTTGCGGAGGACCCATCCCCCTCCCAGGGCATAGCGGACGAGCACGAAAAGTGCGTAAAGCAGCCAGAATAGCGTGAGGACTATCCAGGTATCCACGTCCGGCAAGAAGATGCGGTGGAGTAGATAGACCCCCGTTCCCGAAAGCACCATGACCAGGAGGGTGAAGAGGGCAAAGAGCGAGAAGAGGCGCCTGCGGTTCTCGTGCACCATCGAGTAGACATCCCCCTGCCGCAAAGCGCCGACCACCCTTCCCTCGGAGGCGGGAAATCACCTCGTATGTATATGACCGTTGATTGAATCGGCATGTGCGCGGCACGGGTTGAAGGCCTTTGCCATGAGGAACGGATGCGGTGCGGGTGGACGGCAGGTGCCCAGGTCCTTACGGCGAAAGAAGCAAGGCAAGAAGGAGGTGTCCTCGAAAGCCACAGCGGGTTCCGGCACAGGCGGTTGATAAAAGGTCGGGAATACTACAAAATAATGACGTCGCGGGCGCGTAGCTCAGTGGGAGAGCGCTTCCTTGACGCGGAAGAGGTCGTGGGTTCAATCCCCTCCGCGCCCACCATGATCGAACCTCCCTGCTCGGAGCGGAGGTTTAAAAACGAGGCGAGGGGAGGCGCGGTGGCGACGGTCAATCGCCTGCCGCGCGAATGTTTTAATGGAGGGGGTTCCGGCCGCCGGCCCCGATTAGAGCCCTTCGGAGTTCCTGGAGAGCGCCGACCGCCTGCCCGGCTCGCCAGGAAGCCGGGCAGGGCTGGGTGCGACCGGGGGAGGAAAGGGGATCGGCGGGCGAGGTGGGACTCCCCAGGGGCCGAGGAGCGGTGAGATATGAAATGCCCACAATGTCAAGCGGAGAACCCGGATGACGCCCAGTTCTGCAACCTGTGCTACACCCGTTTCCGGGTGCGGGAGAGGTCCACGGAGGCGGAGGAAAAGGCCCGGCTGATCCGGGAGAACAACAAAGGCGCTCGCTTGCGCTGCCCCAACTGCGGGGAACTGAGCCCCGTGGAGTCCCCTTTCTGCATGCGCTGCGGTTTCGTCTTCGAGGACCTCGAAGCACTCCTGGTGCCGGAGGAGGAGGTGGAGAGCTATCTCCAGGCCAGGGAAAGGCAGGAACGCCGGGAGGAAGAGGTCCTGCATTCCCAGCCCATACCGGTGGGCGCTGCCGATGACGGCGTGGCGGTCATGCGGAGGGTGGAGGACGTACTGGCCGGAGGTTACCGGGCTCATCTGCAGGTTCAGGGCCGGCAGGCCATCGCCCACGCCCTGAAGATACTGGCCCTTCTGAGGCAGGAGACGGAAAGAAAGGGAAAGGACCTCCTCCTCAGGGTGAGGCTGCTGGATGACCGGGTGATCAAGGACCTCGAGGACCTCGCGCTGGACATAGAGGCGGAGCTTGCGGAACGATCGGGAGGCGCGGAGTGAGGGTCAGGTACGGAGACGCGGAATACGACGTGGAGGAAGGGCTCACCGTGTGGGATTTCCTGGCCCGAGCGGAGGCCGCGGTGGGAGAATGCGCCCTGGCCGCGCGGCTGAACGGGAGGGCCGTGGACCTGTCCCACCCGCTGGAGGAGGGGTCTCTGGAGCCGATCACCTGGGCGGACGAGGAAGGCAAGGATATCTACCGCCACACCGCCTCTCACGTCATGGCCCAGGCGGTCATGGAGCTCTATCCGGGGACCAAGCTGGCCGTGGGACCGGCGATCAAGGACGGGTTCTACTACGACTTCGACCTCCCGGAGAGCATCACTGCCGAGGACCTCCCGCACATAGAGCGGCGCATGGAGGAGATCGTGGGGCGGGACCTGACGCTGCGCAGGGAGGTGTGGAGGCGTGAGGATGCCGTGGAGTTGTTCAGGAGCCTGGGGCAGGACTACAAGGTGGAGCTTCTGGAGGAGATGGAGGACGATGAGGTCACTCTCTACCGTCAGGGAGATTTCGTGGACCTCTGCCGCGGACCGCATCTTCCCTCCACCGGCCGCCTGCGCCACTTCAAGCTCTTGAGCCTGGCCGGCGCCTACTGGCGGGGTGACGAGTCGCGCCCAATGCTGCAGCGCATATACGGGACGGCCTTCGACAGGGAGGAGGAGCTATCCGCGTACCTGGAGTTCCTGCGCGAGGCGGAGAGGAGGGACCACCGCCGGCTGGGGCGGGAGCTGGACCTCTTCAGTTTTCATGAGGAGGCCGGTCCGGGGGTGGTTTTCTACCATCCCCGCGGAGCGGTGTTGAGGGGGATCATCGAGGACTTCCTGAAGGAAGAGCACCGCAAGCGGGGCTATCAGATGGTGGTCACCCCCCACCTCTTCCGGGGACGCCTCTGGCACCAGTCCGGCCACATGGATTATTATCGCGAGAACATGTACGTCTTCGAAAAGGACGGCATGGAATACGTGGTCAAACCCATGAACTGTCCCGGCCACGTGCTCATCTACAAGACCAGGCCCCGTTCCTACCGGGAGCTACCCCTGAAGTTCTTCGAGCTGGGGACGGTCTACCGCCACGAGAGGTCCGGCGTGTTGCACGGCCTTATGCGGGTCCGGGGTTTCACCCAGGACGACGCCCACATCTTCTGCCGCGAGGATCAGCTGCGGGAACAGGTAGAGGAATGCCTGGAGTTCGCCTTTCATTCCCTGCGCACCTTCGGCTTTCGCGACTTCGAGGTCTTCCTGAGCACCCGGCCGGAGAAGTCGGTGGGGAGCGACGAGCTCTGGGAGAAAGCCACCTCCGCGCTTCGCGAATCCCTGCAAGAGCTCGGCGTGCCCTTCCAGGTGGATCCCGGCGAGGGGGTGTTCTACGGGCCCAAGATCGACGTCAAGCTCAGGGACGCCATCGGGCGTCTGTGGCAGGGCCCCACGGTGCAGGCGGATTTCAACCTACCTGAGAGGTTCGATCTCCAGTACACCGGCCAGGACAACCGGCCCCACCGGCCGGTGGTCATTCACCGTGTGGTCCTGGCGGGGATCGAGAGGTTCTACGGCGTCCTCCTCGAACATTACGCCGGCGAGCTGCCGCCGTGGCTGGCCCCGGTGCAGGTGGTGGTGGTCCCCATCGCCGACCGGCATCTGGATTACGCGGCGAGGGTGAGGCGTGAACTGGAAGAGGCGGGCATCCGGGTGGAGGTCGACGACGACCGGGAGACGGTGAGTATGAAGGTGAGGAGAGCCCAGCTCCAGAAGATCCCCTTCACCCTGGTGGTGGGAGACCGCGAGGTGGAGGGGGAGACGGTGTCCGTCCGCGACCGGACGGGAAGGGACGTGCGCGGGGTCCCCCTCCGGGAGTTCGCCGAAAGGCTTGAGAAAATGGTCGAGGAACGGGTGACGAAGGCGGAGTGGGAAGGATGATGGAACGCCTGTGGAGGCCCTGGCGCATGCAGTACATCCGCATGGCCCAGGGGGAAGGCGGGAAGGAATGCATCTTCTGCACCAAGCCGGCGGAGGATGACGACCGTTCGAACCTCATCCTGCACCGCGGCGGGAGGTGCTTCATCATCATGAACCTCTTCCCCTACAACACCGGGCACCTCATGGTCAGTCCCTACCGTCACGTGGGGGATCTGGAGCACCTCGACCCCGAGGAGCGTGAGGAGCTCATGAGGCTCACCGTCCTCTCCGTGCGCTGCATAAAGGAGGCCATGCAGCCCCACGGCTTCAACCTGGGTATGAACCTGGGGAAGGTCTCCGGGGCCGGTTACGACCAGCACCTGCACATGCACGTCGTCCCCAGGTGGGAGGGGGACACCAACTTCATGCCCGTGGTGGCCGGCGCGAAGGTGATGCCGGAATCCCTGCAAGAGAACTACGACCGCCTGAGGGAAGCCCTCGAGCGGCTTGCCGGGCTTGATTGACCCGGCGCCATACCGCGCCTATTCCTTCTTCTCCTTCTCCTGCTTGGCGGCCTCGATTATCTTGGCCGCCAGATGGGATGGGACCTCCTCGTAATGGGAGAGCTCCATGCGGAAGGTCCCGCGCCCGCCGGTGATGGAGCGCAGGTCGATGGAGTAGCGCAGCATCTCCGCCAGCGGCACCTGAGCCCGGATGCGCTGCAGCCCGCCCACCGCCTCCATGCCCAGGATGCGCCCCCGCTTGGCGTTGAGGTCGCCCATGACGTCCCCCATGAAGGCCTCGGGGACCAGGATCTCCACGTTCATGATGGGCTCGAGGAGGTAGGGGTCGGCCTCGGCCATGGCGTTCTTCAGGGCCAGAGAGCCCGCGATCTGGAAGGAGATGTCCGAGGAGTCAACGGGGTGGTACTTCCCGTCGTAGACCGTGGCCCTGATGTCCACGATGGGATACCCGGCCAGGTAACCCTCCTCCATGGCCTTGCGGATGCCCTTTTCCACCGAGGGGATGAACTGCTTGGGGATCACCCCGCCCACGATCTTGTCCACGAACTCGAAGCCGCCGCCCCTTTCCAGGGGCTCGATCTCCACCCAGGCGATGCCGAACTGCCCGTGGCCGCCGGTCTGCTTCTTGTGCTTCCCCTCCGCCCTCGCCGTCTTGCGGATGGTCTCCTTGTAGGGCACGCGGGGGAGATCCGTCTTCACGTTGACCCCGAACTTGCGGGACATGCGCTCCATCATGATGTCCAGGTGCATCTCCCCCATGCCGGAGATGATGGTCTGCTTGACCTCCGTGTCCCGGTGCACGGTGAAGGTGGGGTCCTCCTCGGCCAGGCGGGAGAGGGCGGTGGACAGCTTATCCTCGTCGCCTTTGCTCATGGGTTCAACGGCCAGGGACATGATGGGCTCGGGGAACTTGATGGGGGGCAGGATGATGGGGTTCTCCTTGTCGCACAGGGTGTCGCCGGTGGAGGTATCGGACAGCTTGGCCACGCCGCCTATGTCCCCCGCGGGAAGTTCCCTCACCGGGATCTGCGTCTTTCCGCGCACCACGAACACCTGGCCTACCCTCTCCTCCTTGTCCCGGGTGGAGTTGTAAACCGAGCTGTCCGACCTCACGGTCCCGGAGAAGACCCGGAAGTAGGAGAGCCTCCCCACGTAGGGGTCGGAGATGGTGTTGAAGACCAGCGCCGCAAGAGGCGCATCCTCCCGGGCCGGGAAGGCCAGTTCCTCCCCGCTCCCCCTGCGAGTTCCGCGGACCTCCTGGAGGCGGAGTGGGGAGGGCAGGGTGTTCACCATGGCCGCGGTGAGCAGGTCCACGGCAATGTTCCGGGTGGCGCTGCCGCAGAGGACGGGAACCAGGGTCCCTTCCGTGACCCCTTGGAGAAGGGCGTCGAGGACCTCCTTCTCGTCCAGCTCCTCGCCCTCCAGGTACTTCTCCATGAGCGCGTCGCTGGCCTCCGCCGCGCCCTCGATGACCTTCTCCCGCGCGGCCTGGACCTGGTCGGACATCTCCGGAGGTATGTCCGTCTCCTCGGCCTTCCCGCCCTCGCCGTAGACGTAGGCTTTGTTGGCTATGAGGTCCACCACTCCCCGGAAACCCTGCTCCTCGCCGATAGGCAGCTGGAAGGGCACCACGCGCGAGCCGTAGAGCTCCGTGAGCTGGTCCAGGCAGCGTTGGAAGCTGGCGTTCTCCCGGTCCATCTTGTTCACGAAAACGATACGGGGGTAACCGAACTCGTCGGCCATCTTCCAGATGATCTCCGTCTGCACCTCCACACCGGCGACGGCGGAGATGACGAAAACGGCCCCGTCGATGACCCTCAGGGTGGAGACCACTTCGCCGATGAAGTCGGCGAAGCCCGGGGTGTCCAGGAGGTTTATCTTATGCCCCTTCCATTCGAAGGTGAGGGGTGTGGCCTTGACCGATATGCCGCGTTTCTGTTCGTCGGGGTCGAAGTCGCTCACCGTGTTGCCCTCGTCCACCTTGCCCAGGCGTTTTATCACCCCCGCGTTGAAGAGGATGGCCTCGGCGAGCGAGGTCTTCCCGGTGTCGTTGTGGCCGAATAGGCCCACGTTGCGGATCTTTTCCGTGGCGTACTTTTCCATGCCTATCCCTGTCCTTTTCGCTCGGTCCCTGTCTCAACCCTAACTATTATATGCGCGGCCCGTGGAGTAGGCTACAGCCCTAATGGTAAAACCCATTTTTGTTGTTGACCCGGCTGGAGTGTGCTATAATGCGCGCAGAAACGACAGCGGAAGCCGGAGTGGGCCAACGCCCACTTTTTGTTTGGCGAGAGGGGATGTTGTGAACGCTTCGCCCTTCCAGGAACTGGAGGAGAGGCTGGAGGAGTTCATCGAGCCCCGCCTCGCGGGAGGCGGGGTGAGATTGATATCCGTCTCCGTGGAGCGGAGAGGCCGCCGCCTGGTGGTCACCGTGTGCCTGGACCGGGAGGGCGGAATAGACGTGGACACATGCGCCGAGATGAGCGAAATCATCGGGCGCTGCCTGGACGTTGAGGACATCATCCAGGAGAGTTATATCCTGGAGGTTGAGTCGCCCGGCCTGCAGAGGGTGCTGCGCAAGCCGAGGGAGTTCCGCAGTTTCCGCGGCCGGGAGGTGGAACTCCTTCTCCGGCAGGCCTTCGAGGGGAGACAGAAGCTGCGCGGCCGGTTGCTGGAGGCGGACGATGAAGGGATAACCGTGCGGGTGGACGACGAGGAGCTGGTCTTCCCCTATCAGGCGCTCAAGAGGACCAGGCTCTACTTCGAGCCCCCCTGGTGAGGGTCTGACGAGAGGGAAAGGGAGTGGATTCCGGTGAACCAGGACTGGCTGGAAGCCCTGCGCCAGATCGAGAGGGAAAAGGGCATCGACGCCGAGCTGATCATCCAGGCCCTGGAGGTGGCCCTTCTTTCCGCCTACAAGAAGAACTACCCTCATTCCGAGGAAGCCCGGGTGGAGGTGAACCGCGAAACCGGGAGCATACACGTCTACGCTCGCCGCGAGGACGAGGAGACGGGAGAGGTAAGGGAGGAGGAGGTGACCCCCCGGGACTTCGGGCGCATCGCCGCCCAGACGGCCAAGCAGGTCATACTCCAGCGTATACGCGAGGCGGAAAGGGACCTGGTCTTCGAGGAATACCAGGAGAAGGTGGGGGATATCGTCACCGGCATCGTGCAGCAGTCCGAGCAGCGTTACGTGCTGGTGGACCTGGGGAAGGCGGAGGCGCTCCTCCCCCATTCCGAGCAGATGCCCGGAGAGAGGTACCGCCACGGCATGCGGATTAAGGTGTACGTGGTGGAGGTGAGGCGCTCGAGCAAGGGTCCCCAAATAATAGTCTCCCGCACCCACCCGGGGCTTCTGAAGCGCCTCTTCGAGCTTGAGGTCCCGGAGATAGCCGACGGCTACGTGGAGATCAAGGCGGTGGCCCGGGAGCCCGGTCACCGTTCCAAGATAGCCGTGATGTCCAACGACCGCAACGTCGACCCCGTGGGGGCCTGCGTGGGCGCAAGGGGATCGCGGGTGCGCACGGTGGTCAACGAGCTGAGGGGCGAGAAGGTGGACATCGTCCCCTGGAGCCCCAAGCCCGAGGAGTTCGTGGCCAACGCGTTGAGCCCAGCTGTGGTCAAGAAGGTTATCTACCACCCCGAGGAACAGATGTGCGAGGTCATCGTCCCCGACAACCAGCTGTCTCTGGCCATCGGCAGGGAGGGGCAGAACGCTCGCCTGGCGGCGAAACTCACCGGATGGCGCATAGACATCCGCAGCGAATCGCAGGCGGGCGGCGGTGAGGAAGCCTTCGTGGCCCAGGCCGGAAAGCCGAGCGAGGCCTGGAGGGCATCTGAGGCTGATGCGCAGGCGGAGGCGGAGCCGGATGGGACGGGTGCCGGCGAAGATGCGCAAGAGGGGCCGGAGGCGGTGCAGGCCGAGGGGGAAGCCGGATTGTAAGGCGTACCACCCCGATTGTTTTATGATATATCTGTGAAGGTCCGGGCGCTCGAGGGCCCCGCGGTCAAGCGGTCCGAGCGCTTGGGCGGGAAGGAAGGAAGATGGCGGGGAAAAGGGTTCATCAGCTGGCCAAGGAACTGGGGATCACCAGCAAGCAGCTCTTGGACATGCTCCGCTCCATGGGGGAGGATATCAACAACCCTCTCTCGGCGGTGAACGAAGAACTGGAGAAGGCGGTCAAGAGCAGGTTCAAAGGAAAGAAATCCGCCGCACCGTCCAAGGCCCCCTCGAAAAAAACCGCCGTCGGCCCGGCCAAGGCCGAGATCGAGGCGGCGAAGGAGAAGAAGGAGAGGAGTCCGGCCAAGAAGGCCCCGGCTGCCGCCGCTCGGGAAGAGACCAAAGTGGAGAGCCCCGCCCCGCCTAAAGGGGCGGCGGTAGCCGAGGAGGAGACGAAGGAATCCCTCCCGGGGGCTGAGAAGGCGGAGCGGACTGCCGTCTCCGCCGCGGCGGAGGCCGTAAAGCCCGTTCCAAAAGAGACCACCATGCCTGGTGAAGCCGGGAGGGAGGGAGTCCGCCGGGATGCCCGACCCCGGGCCGTCCCCCCCAAGGAACGCAGGGAAGCCCCGACGCCCGGCGGAAAACAGGAGTCCGTCGCCCCGAGGTTTCATCCTGCTCGGGAGAAGGAGAGGCCGCCACGGGACAGAGCGCGCGGCACGGTCACCAAGCCCATGCGCAAGGCGCTCCGCGTGCCCTCGGGCATAACGGTTAAGGAATTCGCGCAGAAGGTGGGGAAAAGGCCAGTGGAGATACTCCGCCTTCTTGCCGGACTGGGAGAGAGGACCGACGTGGACCGCCCCATACCCGACGATTACCTGCATCTTCTGGCGGTGGAGCTGGGCATCGAGTTGGAGATAAAGACCAGGATGACCGAGGAGATAACCATCGAGGAGGACGCGCCGGAATCACTGAAACCCCGACCCCCGGTGGTCACGGTGATGGGCCACGTGGACCACGGGAAGACCTCGCTTCTGGACGCCATCCGCAAGACCAACGTCACCGACCGTGAGGTGGGCGGGATCACCCAGCATATCGGGGCCTCCGTGGTGGAGTTCCAGGGCCAGAAGGTGACCTTCATCGATACTCCAGGACACGAGTCCTTCACCGCCCTGCGGGCGAGGGGGGCCAAGGTCACCGACCTGGCCGTCCTGGTGGTAGCCGCGGACGACGGGGTCATGCCCCAGACCATAGAGGCCATAGACCACGCGCGGGCTGCCGGCGTTCCCATCATGGTGGCGGTGAACAAGATCGACAAACCCGAGGCCAATCCCACCCGGGTGAGGCAGCAGTTGACGGAGTTCAACCTGGTCCCCGAGGAATGGGGGGGTGACACCGTTTTCGTGGACGTCTCGGCCAAGGAGGGCACCAACCTGGACCACCTGCTGGAGATGATCCTCCTCCTGGGCGAGATACACGAACTCAAAGCCAACCCGGATGCACCGGCCAGGGGTTACATCATCGAGGCCCGTCTGGACAAGGGAAGGGGTCCGGTGGCCACCGTGCTGGTGAAGAGGGGGACGCTGAAACGGGGGGACGCCTTGGTGGCGGGAAAGGCTTACGGCCGGGCCAGAGCCCTGATCGACGACCGCGGCAGGAACGTGGACCAGGCCGGTCCCTCCATGCCCGTGGAGGTGCTGGGGTTGAACACCGTTCCCGAGGCCGGGGACGAGTTCGTGGTGGTGGAGGACGAGAAGAAGGCACGGGCTCTGGTGGAGGCTCGCCTGGCCAGGGAGAAGGCCGAGGAGGAGAGGAGGCCCTCGCGGACCCTCACCCTGGAGGACCTCTTCCGGCAGATACAGGAGGGTGAGGCGCAGGAGTTCAACCTGATAATCAAGGGGGATACCCAGGGCTCGGTGGAGGCGGTCCGGGACTCGGTGCTCAAGCTGAAGGTAGGGGATATAACGGTTAAGATCATCCACGCCGGGGTGGGGGCCATAAACGAGAACGACGTCATGCTGGCCAAGGCCTCCGGGGCGGTGATCCTGGGCTTCAACGTCCGCCCGGATTCCAAGACCCAGGAGATGGCGGAGAGGGAACGGGTGGAGATACGGACCTACCGGGTCATCTACCAGCTCCTGGAGGACATGGAAGCGGCCCTGCGAGGCATGCTCAAGCCGGAGTACGAGGAGGTACGGACCGGACTTCTGGAGGTCAAGGCCACCTTCCGCATCCCCCGCCAGGGCACGGTGGCCGGCGCGCTGGTCAAGGAGGGGGAGATAACCCGCAACTCGAGGGTCCGCCTGGTGAGGGACGGAGTCATAATCTACGAGGGGGGCGTGGCCTCCCTGCGGAGGTTCAAGGACGACGTGAGGTCGGTCTCCGCCGGCTACGAGTGCGGGGTAGGCCTGGAGAACTTCCAGGACATCAAGGAGGGAGACATAATAGAGGTGGTCGAGGTGCGGGAAAAACCGCCGGGGGAGGGGGCGTCGGTTTCCTGAGGAGGTCGTCGCCGTGTACGTGGGGGCCCTGAGGATGGAGTTGTACCTTCCGGAATGCCGGAGCCTCAAGGAGAAGAGGCAGGTGGTGAAGAGCATAATCGACCGCACCCGGAGCCGTTTCAACGTGGCCGTGGCCGAGGTGGACAAGCACGACCTGTGGCAGGTCTGCAGCCTGGGAATAACCTGCGTGAGCAACAGCGAGTATACCGCCCGGGAGACCCTCAGCCGCGTTGACCGTGCGGTGCGTTCCCTGGGAAAGGCAGAGGTCCTGGACTCACCGATAACCATCTTCACTCCCTGATGCCGCCCGCGGTGGCCTTAACCCGGCGGCGAGGTCGATCCGCGAGGTGGTCTCCATGGTTACCGAGCGATCCGAGATCGAGGCCCTGATGCGGACTCGGGCTGCGGTCGCCCGGGGGAGAGGATCGCCGGTGAGGTGAGCACCATGATCCCCGAGCGCATGAAAAGGGTCAACGAGGCCTGCAAGGAGGCCCTGGGCGAGATAATCCAGGGAGAGCTGAAGGACCCCCGGTTGGGTTTCGTCACCGTGACCAAGGTCGAGGTCTCTCCCGACCTCCGGGTGGCCCGGGTCTGGGTCAGCTTCCTGGGCGACGCCGAGGAATCGGAGGTCTCTTTGCAGGTCCTGAACAGGGCCAGAGGGTTTTTGCGGCGCGAACTGGGGAGGCGCGTGCGCCTGCGATACACGCCGGAGCTGGTCCTTCACAGGGACCGCGGGGCGGAGACCAGCCAGAGGGTTCAGAGCATCCTCCATCATCTCCAGGAGGGTGGCCTTGAGGGGGACCTCGAGGAAAAGGGGAGCTCAACGACCACCGCTGAGGACGGCGCGTAGATGATGGCGCATAGGCCCGGAAGGTGTAGACTTCATTTGGTGCATCCTCGCCAGGAGGGGTATATCCGCATAAGAGGGACCGGGGATACCGAGAACGGGGTGTATATGGTGAAAAAGCAAGGGGTCCCGGAAAGCGACGCGCTTGAGGGTGAGATCCTCGCCGCCATCCGGGCGGTGGAGGAGAGCTCGTTGATATGCCTGTCCTCCCACGTGAATCCCGACGGAGACGGAGTGGGTTCGCTCCTGGGGCTGTCCCTTGTCCTGATGCGGATGGGAAAGGAGACCCGTGCCGCACTGCCAAGGCCCGAGCAGTTCCCGCCCCAGTACGATTTTCTGCCCGGGCGCGAGAACTTGCTCCAACCGGAGGATCTGCCGGAGGAGGCGGACCTCTTCATCGCCCTGGACTGCAGCAGCCTGAAGCGCCTGGAGGGCCTTGAGTCCCGGGCCGTCAGGGCGCGGAGGATCCTCAACATTGACCACCACGAGGACAACGCCCGTTTCGGGGATGTCCGCCTGGTCGACCCGGAGGCCTCCTCCACCGCCGAGCTGGTCTATAGGCTCATCCGCGGCGGGGGATGGGAACTCACCCCCGAGGTGGCCACCTGCCTTTATACCGGCCTGGTAACGGACACTGGGCGTTTCCAGCACCGCAATACCGGCCCCGCGGCTCTGACCGTGGCCTCCGAGCTGGCTGAAGCGGGGGCCGACCTGGCCCGGATATCCCGCGAGGTGTACGAGAGTCAGTCTCTTTCCTACACCCGTCTCATGGGGCGAGCCCTGGAAAGGGCGGAGGTCGTCGAGGAACTGGGCCTGGTGTACAGCTACATCACCCGGCGCGACCTGGAGGAGACGGGGGCATCCCTCCCCGAGACCGAGGACCTGATAGACCACCTGAGGACGGTGCGGGGCACCAGGGTGGCCGCCCTGCTCAAGGAGTTGGAGGACGGGAAGGTGAGGGTGAGCCTGCGTTCCCGGGACGGGGCGGAGGTGGGCTCCGTGGACAGG
>FWWL01003267.1_pt1 | contig 30269 bp, 25 predicted proteins | sample 2228331 | NCBI WGS metagenome assembly FWWL01 (sample SAMEA103939775, study PRJEB20133) | metagenome
GCTGGTTGAGGACCTCCGAGATGCTGGAAAAGAACCGTGTCAAGTCGCTACTGAGGTCGGTATCGCTCAACTCACCGATCAGCCCCTCCAACTGGTGATAAGTTTCCTCGGTCACCTCCGCGCCTGCCCGGTCACTTACCGATGCCCGCAGACGTTCTTCCAAAAAATGATCGATCTTCTGGATGACCGCGGCAACCTGGACACCAAGCCCCAGGGGGAGTTCCCCGAGCTTTTGAATAGGCGCCGGCTTAAGGACGATCTCCTCGCGGATGTATCCGGGCGTTTCGGCATTGGCGATGTTTTGGCCGATCACCTGGAGGGCGATCTGATCGGCCCTCATCGTGTTACTCGCCATGCGGATGGAACTGAACAGCGACATCGCTTTATCCTGTATCCGTCATTTGCCTAAAGGCCACAGCTTTTCTAGGCATTGTGATCAACCAAAACACCCTGTGTTTCTGGCAGAGATTGATTGGTGTCATAATGATATGTCGGATGGCGACGGCCTCCGGTCGCGATTATTTCGATCAACTGCGACAAGTGAATGAGTGCCCGTTGGTTGAGCATCCAATTGGTAAGATTGTGAATCTGGACTAAACGCGCTTGATGGGCTGCCTCGGCAAGTTGACGCTTGAGTTGCCGACTGGCACCAACGGCCCCGGCCAAGTTCGTGATTCGATCCGCGGGTAACCCCTGGCTGGCAGCCTTCTCGAGAAGCTTCGCCCGGCGCGCCAGGCATTCCTTCAGTTCTTCTTCGATAGTCCCCTCTTCCAGGGCGAGGGCCGTGAGACCGTCTGTATCGGCCGCGGCCAGTACCCTTTGTTTTCGCTGCAGCAGGTCGAGGAGCCGCCCCTGGATGGTGGTCACCTCCTGCAAGAACTTCGCCAACTCTCGTTCCCACTCTTCGTGCATTGCGATCATCCTCAGACAGTGGTCCTACCTAATTGTGAGTCACGTGTTTTCATGAGCCGCACGTCGCCCGGTGGTCCTTCCTCTTAACGACGCCGTTGGAGTTGGAACAGGTCGTACATCGGCTTCGAGAACTTATCGCCCGACGCCTCGGCCAGTTTTTCGGCCAACGTCATGTCCAAGTGCTGTTCAAAGATCTCCTCTGCCATGCCACCGTGAAAATACGGCGTCTTGTGGATCGACTTCCGCATCTCCTTGAGCATGAGGCCGAAGAACGTCTGGCCGACAAACTTCTGAAAAACCTTCTCCAACTCCTCGTCGTCCGAGTTTGTTGAGGACGTCACGGGGTCCTGTTCACTTTGTTGGGTGTCTTGGACAGTCGTTGTCGCGTTGGGATTTTCAAGTGCTGCCGGGACCTCGGTCAAAAGGGATGATGGCGTTGCCGTGCGACTTGCAACCGCATCGAGATAGGCCGCAAACGGCAAGGTGCTGCTTTCGCTGGGCCGTCCGTTTGAGGATGAGCGAACGACGGCCAATGGGTTGGGTCTCGAAACAGCCTCGCTTCGTAGCATCGTCATGAACCGACCCTATCTTTTCCTTAGGACGTGATTCATTCGATAATCAATCGGCCGTGCAACTTGCCGTTTTTCTCAAGCCCTTTGATGATCTGGATGATGTCCTGGGGCGGTGTGTTCAGGGCGTTGAGGGCATCCACCAGGGCCTTGAGATTGGTCGTTTGCGTCTGGGCCGAATCAACAGACACGAACTGCGCACCCCCGGCCTGGATCACCATGTTTCCGTGGGTGACGACCACCGGACCGATTTCCACATCACCGCTGATGATGATGCTGCCCGTCCGTTCGTTAACCACGACCCTCGGACCGACGGCCACATCCATGAGGGGTAATTCCATCAGTTGCGACACAAACAGGACAGGATCGTCGGCGTATTGCCGGGGAATCAAGACCTCCACGTTGACCTGATTGATTGCCCGAGCGAGCATCATCCCACCACTTTGGACTGTCATTTGGGAATTGATCAGTTCAACGATGTCTTGGGCCACCTGAAAGTCGGCGTAAGGAGGATCAATCACCAGTGTGACTCGGCCGTCCTTGACAAACGGATTAAAGAAATCTGCTTCCAACCGGCAGCCGCCGGCGATTCTTCCCACAGTTGGTGTGTCGGTGCTTTCAATGGTGATCGAGCCCTCCGCCAGGGCGTACACACGGCGATCACGGGGGTCGGGCCCGACAAGCGGGGTGAGGAACAGCGTGCCCCCGGCCAGGCTTTTACACGATCCCACCGAGTGAACTTGACAATCGATTCGATCACCCTGCCGTGCCCCCGCTGGGGGAATCCTTGCCGTGACGAGAACAAGGGCCACATTCTTAGCGTCCTTCAATTCGGTTTGGGCATCGCGGGCAAGGGGATTTCCCAACATTTCCAAGGCCACGGCCATGCTGCGGATGGTCGGGAGAAAGCTACTGCCGTCCCCCGTGCCCTTCAAACCTACCACAAGTCCTAGTCCGTGAAGGGTATTGTCCTCTTGGCCTTTGACGCGGCAGATTGTCTTGAGTGGAACCGCTGCCCAAAGAGCGTCGGCCACCATGAGCACACAAAGACAAACGGTAGTGTGAGTCAAACAATGTCGTATTGTCATGGTGCATCCATGCTCCCTTGGTGGTAAGTAACGCGATGGTCCTAGAAGGGCTGGTGCTCGTCGAGCCACTTGAGGAGCCAGCCACGCCGATAGCCATCCCGTACGTGGCCAACTTCGCGTTTGATAACCCGAAGATCGGCAACGTTTTCGCTTTGCACGGTGTTGTCGGGCAAAATGGACTGTGGCCAAACGGTCCCGGTCAGGTAAATCTCCCAGATATCGTTATTAACCTGGATGGTCCGCCGGCCTTCGATCACGAGGTTGCCGTTGGGGCGGATGTCAACAATCTCACAGGCCACACGGAGCTTCATGGCCTCGCGGCTTTCAAGTTCAGATTCGGCACGGTACTTGTTCTCCATCTGACCGCCGATGGTGGGGTCACCCAAACTCTGGGGATCGGGGATCAAGGACCATTTTTTGAGCAAGATCCAATCGGAAAGGATGAACTTTCCGTCGGCCTTTTTCCGTCGGTCCATTTGACCCTCGGCGATGACTTGGGTCTTCTCATCCACCAAAACGGTCAAGATATCGTGTAAACGAAGGACCTTCTGTTGGGGCGGGGGCTGGTACGTCCAGGACAAACGGTCTAACGTCGGCGGTGTCCCCTGAGAACCGCCCAGCAGGCTACTCGTTTGACCAAGAGCAACCTGATGGATGACAGCAGCGAGGAACACCATCACGGCAAGGAGTGCATTCCGTGCCACCGACCTGTTTGCCTTTTCTAGCCGCCCATGTTTTGGATCACCGATCATAGTTCACCACGTGATAGTAGGTTTCGTGATTCCTCGGCTTGTGAACTCATGGCGTAGATCTCGACTTGTTTGGGTCCCACGACCCGTGCCATGATCGTTTTGCCCTTCGCTTCTAGTGTTTCGACGGGAACGAGGTGACCGACCATTCCGTCGTCCTTGGCCCGCCCTGTGGTGCGAACCGTCACGCCGGGGGCCCGCACGGTGACCTCAATCAGGTCCCCACGACGGATGACAATCGGGTCGCGGAGGGCCGAACGGGGAATAGGTTTACCCGCCGAGACCGCCATGGTCAGTTGTCTGCCCACGACGTCAGCAAGTTGCGCCACGGTGTCAGAGTCTGCCGGTCCACACTGTTCCCTCAAGGTCACGTCCGATGGCCCAATGATGACGTCGCGGGAAAGTGGCCGTGCGGCCACCACAACCTGCGACGGGCGCCTTAACTTGACCTGGATGTGGCTAAGGTTCTCTTCTTGACCGACCTGCGTCAGCACGTCAACCAGCCAGGTATCGGCGGCCAAGGCCTGAACCCCGGTGATCGCAAGACGTGCATCGACGGCGGAGAACCACTTCACGTCCTCGGGTGATAGTGCGAATCCAAACCGGTACGTTGCGGATTCCGGAAATGTGCGACGCCAGTAGTCTTCCAGGGCTGCTGTCAATCGTTCTTGGGCACGATTTTGGAATTGGGAGCTGTTTTTTTGTGTCTCGGGTGGTGTCGTCGCTGAGGGACTTGTGACGATCCTGATTTGGGGAGCACCCGTCCAAGTGTGCATCCGCATGTCAATACCGCGCAAGATCAGCAGATCACGAATTTCATCGCGGCTGACAAAACGGGCTTCTCCGATGGGTGGGGCGGGAAACAGCGGCAAAGAACCCAACGCATCACGCGTCTGGGGGTCGCAATCCTCGACCGCCACCACGTCGCTCAAGGTGATGGGGCTTCGGGCTGCCGTGAAATCGGAGCGGAGGCGAAACGTGGCCGCCGACGCGGACACTCCGTCCCCCAGTAAAAACGCCGCAAGGATCACCGCTGTTGTGCACCACCGCTTCATGGCATGATCCTCAGCAGGCTTAGTACCGCCGCAGGTTGGAAACCAACTGCATCATTTGATCCCCGACTTGCACGGCTTGCGAGTTCATTTCGAAGGCCCGTTGCGTAGTGATCAGGTCGATCAACTCCCTCACCGGTTCGACGTTGGAGGCCTCCAGGGCATTTTGGCGGAGCAGTCCCAACCCATCGCGTCCCGGTGTCCCGGCCTGCGGGGGACCGGAGGCGTCCGTCTCTGCGTAGAGGTTTTCTCCCAGTTTCAACAGGCCTTCCGGGTTGATGAAGTTAACCAGTTGGATATCGCCCACCAACGTCAATTGCGGATTGTTCGGCTGCTGGACGTAAACTTGTCCTTCCGGTGTGATGGAAATCGCCGTGGCATCGTTGGGGATGACGATTGGCGGCTCCAACAGTCGCCCCGTGTGGGCCGATCCCAGAACCAGGTTCCCGTTCGCGTTGATCGAGAAATTGCCTGCCCGGGTGTAGTAGATTTGCCCTGATGGATCCATGACCTGGAAGAAGCCGGCCCCTTCGATCGCCACATCGAGCTGATTCGAGGTCTGCTGAAAGGCCCCCTGCCGGAAGTCCGTTTGAATGCCCGACAACCGTGAGCCCAGTCCAATCGAAATGCCGACCGGCGTCATTTGCCCGGAGGTATCTTGGGCACCGGGGAAGACCTCGTGGCTGTAGAACAAATCCTCAAAGTTGGCCCGGCCTTTTTTGAATGCCGTGGTCTCGATGTTTGCCAGGTTGTTGGCGATGACATCGAGTTTCTTCTCCATCGCCAACATGCCGGTCGCCGCCGAATAAAGTGTTTGGACACTCATGTCTTACCTCGTTTCTAACTGCGCAGGTCACCTGTTTGTTGCCTTGTCTTGTCCACTTGCGCTAACTTCAGGAAGTTCGAAGGACCCGATTGAACAAGTTGGACAGCATCTGATCTTGTGTTTGGACCATTGCCAGATTGGCTTCCAATAGCCGTGACGCCTCCAGGAGTTCCACCATGGCAAGCGTCGGTTGGACCGAAGACATCTCGAGGTATCCTTGTGCTACCTGGCGCTCAGGCAGCGGGATGGGGGTTGGCTGAGCGGTGGGCCGAAAGAGATTTTCACCCACCGGCACAAGTGAATCCTTCGAGGTTGGCCGCACGATGGCAATGTTTTGCACCAATCCCTCCTGCTCGATTACCCCTTGAGGGTTGACCCGCCAAGGCCGTGAGCCATCAATCACGATGGGTTGGCCCGCATCATTGAGGACCAAGTACTGCTCACCACCATACTGGGTGACGAGTTGTCCCTTGCCGTTGAGTTGAAAGTTACCCGCCCGGGTGAGGAAGACCTCGTCTCCCTTCTGCACGGTGAAAAAGCCCTCGCCCCGAATGGCGAAGTCGGTAGGGCTGCGGGTCTCTTTCAAGGGGCCGGGGGAAAAGTCAGTTTTGGTCATGGACACCACCACGCCCCCGCTGAGGTCCGACCATCGACCGGTCCCCGGTGACTCAAGTCCCCGGCTGACGGGTTCTGTGTAACGGGCCTGACAAATGGCCAACTGGCGCTTGAACCCAACGGTCTCCACATTGGCCAAGTTGTTGGCCAAGATTGTCAACCGACGATCCTGGGCATGGGCACCTTCGGCAGCAATGTAGATCCCGTACGGCATGGCAGTGACCGAAACGCTTGGCGCTCATGAAGATTCAATCGACACCTTTGGCGACGCCGCCACGTTTGAGCAAAGGCCGTGCCAGCCTCTTGCAGCAGTTCTTTTGTGTTTGTAAGTGCTTTACAGATGAGAAATTACGTCGGCTACGGTGATCGGTCGGGAAAACCCACCGGGGTGAAGCAGTCAATCCAAGACGCAGATTCAGCCGGACAGACGGCAAAAACTGCCGGATTCTCGTTGGGCTGATCTAGCCATCGCACTTCGGCCCGTTCTCCGGCGGCGAAACCGCGGGCGTCGCCTTGGCTTGACGAATCAGGTCGTCGGCCCCTTGGGCGATGAGGAGTTGGGCAACACGTCGCCCCAATTCTTCTGGATTGCCTAGGTTGCCAAGGCAGGTGACTTCGAGTTTGATAGCCCCATCCACACTCAAGACGCGGCCGGTTAGCAGGAGCATCCCCCCGAGGGCGCGGCACCAGGCGGCCACCGGGGCGAGGCAGCCCGCTTCGAGATGCCGCAAGAAGCTCCGCTCGGCTGCGACTTCCGCAGCGGAGATGGGGTCGTTCAGCACGGCAAGGCATTGACGCGTCTGCTCATCATCTGCCCGACACTCCACCGCCAAGGCACCCTGGCCGACGGCAGGGAGGAGGAAATGTGGCGTGAGAGGCTGGCACATGCGGCCTGTGATGTTTAATCGCTCCAGACCGGCCTGGGCCAAAACGATGGCATCGTAAAGGCCCGAATCCAATTTCCGCAAACGGGTATCGAGGTTGCCTCGGAGGGACGAAATGGTCAGGTCTTTTCGATGGTACAAGATTTGGGCCGCCCGGCGGCGACTGCCCGTTCCTACGATCGCGCCGGCGGGGAGCTGTTCCAACGTTTGACCGGCTCGGGAAACCAGGACATCTCCCACCGGTCCCCGCTTGGGAATGGCCGCGATCACCAATCCTGGGACGGGCTGAGTGGGCAAGTCCTTCATGCTGTGGACGGCCAAATCGACCTCATTGGCAAGAAGGGCTATTTGGATCTCCTTCGTAAAGACCCCGGCACCCCCCAGCGACTCGATGGCCCAGTGCTGATGACGATCCCCACTGGTCACGATGGGAATGAGTTCCACCGCGATACCGCATGATCGCAATTGAGAGGCCACCCACTCGGCCTGCCATCGGGCAAGAAGACTCCCCCGCGTTCCCAGTCGTAGTGCTTTGCCGCACGTCATGCTAATCCATCACTAGTCTAAGAAAACGGCGCCGGGTACGAGCTACCTGATCACGAGCAAAGAATGTGATTATAAACGAAGACGAGACACTTGTGGGAAACAATCTGGTACTGACCTGACACGTGTCCCAATAAGAGCGAAGATGTGGAGAAAAGACCACGTGCGATCCGGCAGGTCTATCGCTTGAAAACGAGGCTACACAATACCGATCGTTTTTCCTCTCTCAAAGACCGTTCACGTACTCCACGTGATCGGTGAAACCAAGCAAACCTCACTCCGCAGTGTCCTCGTTGGGCGTGAGCCTTGGTCCGGTCGGGAGTGCCCGTTGATCACTTGTCAGCGAGGCAACGTGGTTGAGGGGTTGAGGAACAACCACGCCACAACTCACGATGAATTGAATTGCCTGATCGATCGAGATGCCCAAATCGAAAGTATCGCTGACGGGCACATTCACAGTAAAACCTGTCATGGGGGCAGGAGAAGTCGGAATGAAGACGGTCAGCATCTCTTCACCGGTCTTGGTTTGAAGTTGGGGAAAGCTCTCACTCGTAACAAGGCCAATGACCCACATCCCCCGCCGGGGCCATTCCACGGCAACGACACGGCTGAACTCCATCGAACGTTGTGCGAGGATAAAATCACTGACCTGCTTGACGGCCCCATAAACGCTGCGAACAAAAGGAAGCGAGGAGAAGAGTGACTCAATCTGCGCCCACGTGATCCGCCCGATCCGCACCGTCACAATCTTGCCGACCAAGTAGAGGAGTAAGACCAGTATCGCGATCAAAAACGGCAGCACCAGGTGGGGCTTCAGATACCGCTCCTCGATGTACAACTGATACACCTCCGTAGCGGTTGCCGGGAGCTTGTCCTCGCCTAATTCCTCCCGAACGTAGTTAACCACCTCTTGCGGTACATACTTCCCCCCTTTAAAGCGGATATATGTCTTTCCATTGCGGACGATCTCAGGGCCTTTTTCCGAAGAGGTCGCGATATCGGCGGTGGTAACGAAGATCAGGTCTCGGACCGCCCTTGTGAGGGGGGAGAAGATGTACTGGTTAATCGTTGTCACAATCCAAATGATGATCACAAATGTGATCAAAGGCGGCAGAATTGTCGCGGCTCCGCGCCAAACGGCTTTAAGAAAAGGATCGAACGGGCCAGGCTGCCGTTTTGTCGAAAACTGCGGTGTGTTCCCCAGAGATGCTTCAGGCGACATATGGACCCCAGAGATGCCAAGATGATTGCTACCAGTACCCAATACAGATTGTCCGCGCGGCGCGAACGACCAACAAGTTATGCCTATCCCTTATGATAACGGGTCGCTCGTCGGGAAAGAATGCCGAAAATGTGGGGACAGAGGCAGTTACGCACGACGCACCCCCTCTTTAGGACAAAAATCACCAGACACAAATAGCGATATCAGCTGTGGCCCCTCCAATGGACGATATCTCATAAATCAAAAGTTTCATGGACCATTGGCGTCGAATAAGGCCTCGGATAAACTGAGGGTTTCGGCCCCCTGCGGGTTTCTCAAGAGGTAGAATTGTTGTGTGGTTTTTTCCGGGCGGAGACACGGCGAGGCTTTGAGATTGTTGGCCGCCCGAAGGGGTTGGAGTTTTGGTTGGCTCCCTGAGGGAAATGGCCGACCGAACTTGAATGACCGCGCCACCTGGCGGATGAGAGAATACCTTTTTTGATTTGTCGCTGTTGATTGACTTCGAGGAAAGCACCGGCAAAGAAATATGAAGTCTGACCTGAGGCCGGAGCGAGACGCCCGGCTGAGGTGTCCATGTGGTGTGAGAGCCGGCGGAATGTGCGGTGCGTGATTCCGCGGGCGTGTTGGTTTTAGGAAAGGGAATTTTTCGCATGAAATTCCGCGACTTTGTGGTGAAAGACGCGATTGTCACGGATTTGGACCCCTATTTGACCAAGGAAGAGATCATTCGCAAGTTGTGCGAATCGCTCGTGACCGCTGGAGCCCTGAAGCGCGAACAGCTTGACGATATCGTGAAAGCGCTCATCAAGCGGGAAGAACTCGGCACCACGGGAATTGGCATGGGGGTGGCCGTCCCACATACGAAGCACCCCAGCGTGGACCGACTGGTGGCCACGATCGGTATCAGCCCCGAGGGAGTCGATTTTGATGCCCTGGACGGGGAGCGCGTCCAGTCGCTTTTCCTTTTGGTGTCACCAACGGACCTTCCGGGGGATCACCTGAGGGCTTTGGAGTACATTACCAGACAGCTTCACAATTCCACGTTTGCCCGATTCTTGAAGCAAGCGAAAACCGTTGACGAGGTCTGGACACTCCTTGAGGAAGCAGATAACGGCAAGTACACGCACTAATTGGACGTGCCCCCCATCGGCTCCGCTGAGAGTTTGAGGACCAGGTAGGACGATCCGGGTTGCGACCTCGCGAAGACACGCCGTTAAGACTTATTGGTTTGGTGTCTTCGTCATTTCAAGGCATCCTCTCCCACGGAGCCGCAAGTTCGTTATGGCCGTCAATGGCCTTGTTGGCACAATCAAAGGAAGACATGAGTTTGGCTTCGGGAAATTCACCCATCAAAAGGCGTAAGGTTACGATTCGTAACCGGGCAGGGCTGCATACACGGGCGGCCAGCCTGGTGCGGGAGACCGTTCTCAAGCACCGTAGCCGCGTTTTCTTGATCAAACCGGAAAATAACGGGGAATGTCTGGATGGCGCACCGCGGGCCGACGCGACAAGCGTGATCGAGATGTTAAGCCTCTGTGCCCTGGAGGGGACCCCGCTTGTCCTGGAGGCCGAAGGAGAAGACGCAGACCAAGTGCTCGATGAATTGGTGAATCTGGTGAATTGCAAGTTTTGGGAAGATGATTTTGCCCCGGAATCGGAAGAGGCAAATCATGTGTGAACGGCATGTCGAGGTGGCATCGGGGATTCGTCCCCCGTGGGAAGGCTGAGATCAAGCAATGATGCGGTTGCAGGGTATTGCCGTTTCTCCAGGGGTCGCCATTGGCAAGGCCGTTGTTATCGGGCAGGACGTCTTCTCCATCCCGAGCCAATATGTTGCGGCGGATGCGGTTGAGCAAGAGGTGGCCCGTTTTCACCAAGCCGTGGAGACGGCAGCAAAGGCCATCGAGCGGAACCGTGACCTTGTCACGCAGCAGTTGGGACCGAAATCAGGAGCCATTTTTCAGGCCCATCTGGAAATCCTTCGCGATCAAAAGATCCATGGGGATATCGAGCGACTGATCCGGGAAAAACAGTACTCCCCGGAGAGGGCATGCAGCGAAGTCTTGCGGCGGTTTGCCGATGTCTTCCGACGGCTCCCCAATCCAGAATTTGCCGAGCGGGCCTATGACGTCTTGGACATCGAGCGCCAGTTGCTGCGGGCCCTTTTGGGGGAACCGCATCGGGCGTTGGGCCATTTGACGTCACCGGCGATCCTCTTGGCCCGCAATCTCACACCTAGCGAAGTGGCCAATCTCGATCGGCAGATGATCAAAGGCTTTGTCACCGAGTTAGGTGGCCCAACCAGCCACACGGCAATTGTGGCCCAAGGGCTTGGCATTCCGGCGGTCGTTGGCACCGGCCCGTTCTTGGCCGAGGTCTCGGGCGGTGACACGGTCATTGTGGATGGTGATCGCGGTATCGTCATCGTCCACCCGGACGAAGAAACGCTCCGCGAATACGATCAGGAAGTCCGCAGCATTCAAGCCTTTACGGCGGAATTGGAAAAACTTCGCGACCTTCCCGCAGTCACGCTCGATGGAACACGGATCAATATCTACGGCAACATCGAATTTCCGCATGAAGCCGTCCTCTGTTTGAAGAATGGTGCGGAAGGTATTGGGCTGTATCGCACCGAGTTTCTTTACCTTGGCCGGTCGGATCTGCCCAGCGAGGAGGATCACTATCGCGCTTACCGCGAAGTCATCGAGGCGATGGGTGATCGGATGGTGACCATCCGCACGTTTGATCTTGGGGCCGATAAAGTTGCCGCGCAGTTCGGGTTCGAAAAGGAACCCAATCCTTGCCTGGGATTGCGGAGTATTCGCTTGGCCTTGCGACACCTGGAACTCTTTCGCACCCAAGCCCGCGCCATTCTCCGGGCAAGTGTTTTGGGAAACATCCAAGTCATGTTTCCCATGATTGCCACGCTTGCAGAATTACGTCAGGCCAAGCTTGTTTGGGCCGATGTCATGGAGGATTTGGCCGAAAACGGGATCCCTTTTCGGCATGACATTCCGATCGGGATCATGGTGGAGGTCCCCTCGGTGGCAATAACCATTGACCGATTTCTCGATGAGGTGGATTTTATCAGCATCGGTACCAACGACCTCATTCAATACACCTTGGCAGTGGACCGGACGAACCGTAATGTCGTTTCCATGTATAACCCCACCGACCCGGCGGTGTTGAGGCTCATGTCCTATACCATCCAGGAGGCCAACCGTAAGGGTGTTCCCGTAAGTTTGTGCGGCCAGATGGCAAGTCATCCCCTTTATACCATGCTGCTCATCGGCTTAGGGCTGAGGAAACTAAGCGTCACAGCGTCGGCAATCCCCGAGGTCAAGAAGGTCTGTCGTAGCGTGACGTTAGAGCAGTGTGAACACGTGGCCCGGCGCGCCTTAGAAATGGAAAATGCCCGCAACATCCACGCTTTTTTGCGGGAGCAGTTGGTGAAAATCATCCCCGCCTTTGCCCGAATGATGTAGGGCTTTCGGGTTTTGATAGAAGCCGCAGGTTAGGAGCCAACGATCACGTGTGGTGAGGGTCGTTGATGGGTGAGGCGGAAGGGCATGTCTTTTGGCTGTGCCGCATGTTGTGATGGGCTCAGCGCTGCCACAGGCGATCGCGAATGAGCTTCTCTGCTGTCACGTTGTGCCGAGGCTTCTGAGAGGAAGTCTTCTTCTCTCGAACACTCATTTCCCTCATTTGCCCGTCGCTGGAGTTTGCCCAGTTTTTGTGGTTTACGCGGCCACGACAGTGCCGAATCCTCAAAGATGTGTCATGATACGACATCAAAACTGGAGGGACGCGCGCCGTCGCGTCCGCCGAACTGCCGGTTGATGGTGCATTGCACTTCGCGGCCACGACAGCGCGTGGCCCTCCAAAATTACGGCCACGACAGCGCGTGGCCCTCCAAAATTACGGCCACGACGGCGGGTGGCCCTCCAGGGCAGACTATGGATTTTCTGTGAACGCACATTGGCACTTGGTTGCGTTGCTGTTGAAATGTTGGGTGCCCCTTCGCTGCAAGAATTGGGTAAACTCCAAGCCTGGCGTGCTTGCGTGGCGGCTGTGTCTCGTGCAAACTGAGTTTTGCGCAAGATGGCGGTACCGGGCCGTGATCGGGGGCAAAGAGTGTGAACGGCGTCCCCATGCCTGCAGCGACGGATGCTCCATCGTTGACCGCGGTCTGTCTCGAGAAGAGGTGCCCGCATCGCAAACGAAAACCTTGATCGTTTCTAAAAGGAGGTGATATGCACCACCGCACGTTTCCGGCCCTTAATCGAACGGTTTCTGAGATCGGAATCGGCACATGGCAACTCGGTGGCACCGAGTGGGGTGACGTTCCCGAGGACGAGGCCCTGGAGACACTGGCTGCGGCAGCCGATGCCGGTGTGACGTTTATCGACACGGCCGATATTTATGGCCTTGGGAGGAGCGAATCCCTTATCGGTCGTTTTCTGAAAGGCCGACCGGATAGGGATCGGTTCACCGTCGCCACGAAGCTCGGTCGTCACCCCGAACCGGGATGGCCGGCCAACTTTACGCGGGATGTGGTGAGAAAGCATACGGAGGATTCTTTGCGACGCCTGGGGGTTGATGTAATCGACTTGACGCAAACCCACAGTTTGCCGTTGGAAGTGATGCGGGATACGGGGATTTTCGATTTTCTGCGTGAACTGCGGGATGAAGGCAAAATCCGCGCGTTTGGGGCAAGCGTGGAGAGCGTGGAGGAAGCCCTTTTCTGTCTCGGCGTTGAAGGAATGGCTTCGCTTCAGATCATTTTCAATATCTTCCGACAGAAACCGATCGACGCCCTTTTCGATCAGGCACAGCGAAAGGGTGTTGCCCTGATTATTCGGCTGCCTTTGGCCAGTGGTTTGTTGGCGGGAAAGTTCACGCGAGACACCACGTTCCCGCCTAACGATCATCGTGCGTTCAACCGGGACGGGCAGAAGTTCAACGTGGGAGAGACCTTCGCGGGACTACCGTTCGAAAAGGGTCTGGAGTTGGTCGAGCAGATTCGGCGATGGGTTCCCGCGGGAATGACAATGGCCCAAATGGCCCTCCGCTGGTGTTTGGATTTCGAGGCCGTAACGACCGTCATCCCGGGGGCGAAGCGCCCCGACCAAGCCCGCGCCAATGCAGCCGCCAGTGATTTGCCCATATTACCACCGGTCTTACACAACCGCCTAGGGCGATTTTACGAAAGCCAGGTGGCTCCGCATATCCGCGGCAAATATTGAAAAATGGGGGCTGCTTTGCCGACAGGGGCCGTGGCGGGCTGACGGTTCGGTAGGACCGGGAAAGCGGTGGAGTTTGCCCAGTTTTTGTGTTTGACGCGGCCAGAATAACGCGTGGTCCTCCAAAATGGCCAGATTTGTCCATAACTTGTAGGTGCGACCCTCTGCAGTTGTTTCACTTTTTTGTGAGATGCAGGTGGTTTATCAGGTTTGGAGGGACGTGTCCATTTTGCGCAATTTTTGGAGGGACGCGCCGTCGCGTCCGCCCACGTGCCGGTTGATGATGTATCCTCGTTGACGGCCACGAGGGCGCGTGGTGCTCCATTACCGCCGGTTCGGACCACCAGGGAAGAAGCACTTTCCGTGGGACCTTTCAAGGCGATATGATGACGAAAGGCGTTTTCGTCATCCGGTCTGAAGTTGTGCCGTTGGGAAACGGTGTTGCCGCTCCCCGAGGCCGGCGCGAGTCGTTACTCGCGGCTGGGACGGAGGATTGCCCCGGTGACGTGATCCAAGAGGAGTCAGGAGGGCATGAAATATTGTGAACATGTGAGACCAACCGCACTTGTTATCGCCATTTGGGTGGCAACAAGCTTTGGTGCCGGTGTAAATTCCCTGGCCGAGGAGGTACCTCAGGCGACCGTCCGGTACAATGCTGCGGCGCGGCTGCATAATCTCCAGTCGTGGGATTTGGCCGCAACGGAGTGGCAGGGCTTCATCCAGGAGCTTCCCACCGACCCTCGGGTGGGGCGGGCATATCACTATCTGGGGGTGTGTCTTTACAACCAGCGGCAGTACGAAAAGGCGGCCGAGGCCTTTCGGCAATCGCTGACGAAGGAACTCGAGGGCGATCTCCGAGAGCTTTCACTGTTGTACCAGGGGATTGCCTTGTTCGATGCCGCTCAAAACGGCAAGGCGGAATTGTATGACGCGGCCCGTTCGGCGTGTCAGGAGTATTTGAAAACATATCGCAATGGAAAGCACGCCGGTGAGGCGGCTTACTATGCCGCCGAGTGTCTTTACTTTCAGGACCGCAAAGAGCAGGCCGCACAGGCGTACCGAAGTTTTCTTCAACAGTTCCGTGATCATCCGCGAACGCCCGAAGTCTTGTTAGCCCTGGGGGTGTGTGAAGAAGAACTGGGGAATCGTCAGGCGGCGCTGAAAGACTATCAGGCTTTTTTGCACCAATACGCGCAGCATCCGCGGGCGACGGAGGTTCAATATCGTTTGGGAGAAGTGCTGTACGCCCTGGGCAACTTCGCCGAGGCGGAAATTGCCTTTCGCAAGGCCGGGGCTGATTCGCGTTTTCCCGATGCCGACTTGGCCGTGATCCGCACAGGGGACACCCTTGTCCAGTTGAAGAGATTTGAAGAGGCGGCTCAGCAGTACGCCAGCGTGGAAAAGCGGTTTCCACAATCCTCACGCCTGGCCCAGGCCATTTTGGCGGCAGGCCGATGTTATTACCTTGCCGGCAATTATGACGGGGCAATTCCGCTCTTGATGCGTGCGTCGCAAAGCGCCGAAACGCAGGCCGAGGCCCTCCATTGGATGGCCCGTTGTTATCTGAAGAGAAAACAACCTCAGCAAGTCCTGGCCACGTTGTCGGAAGAAATCCTCGGCGCCGCGCCTGCGCCCTGGGCAGCCCATTTGAGATTAGATCTGGCCGATGCCCTGTACGAGCTTCCGGAACGTCGGGCGGAGGCCATCCAGGGATATGCCCGGGCTGCAGAACTGGCTCGCCAGGGTAACGACCACGATTTGGCCGGTGATGCCCTGTATGCGGCGGCCCACACGGCGCTCGCCTTGGGACGACTTGCCGAGGCCCGCCAATATGCCGCGACTTTTCAATCGCAGTACGCCAATCATGCGCTGGCGGCCGATGTCTTACAGATTCTGGCGGAATGTGACCTCGCCGAGGGCAAACACGATGCCGCCTATCAGACTTATGAGAAGCTCCTTCAGGCCTTCCGCAGTCATCCCCAGGCCAACCTGTGGCGGCTGCGCCAGATCATGGCACTCCAGCTTAGTGGCAAGCATGCCGACGTGATCAAACGGGTGGAAGCCATCCTGCCGCAGGTCCAGGATAAGGCCGATCAAGGCACGGCTTACGCCCTATTGGGAACCAGTCAGCTTGAGTTAGGACAACTCAAGGAGGCCGAGGAATCGCTTCTCCTCGCCCTCAGTCGGGACCCTCAGGGTTCACAGGCCGACAAGAGCCTCCTCCTGCTTGCCTCGGCGTATTTTCGACAAGGACGGCCACTGGATGCCCGGAAGACGATCGAAAAACTCATCAAGGATTTCCCTCAGAGCCCGGTGCTCGATCGGGCATATTACCGCCTCGGCGAATATTGTTTTGCCCTGGGGGATTGGGCCGCCGCCGAAGCTGCCTATCGGCAGGTGATCGAACGTTTTTCGCAAAGTCCCCTTTTGCCGGCGGCCACGCACGAATTGGCTTGCACACTCATCAAGGCCAATCGCTTTCCTGAGGCTGAGAAGATCCTGGTCGGGATTCTCGAACGGTTTCCCAATGATGCGATTACTCCGCGTTCTCGATATGTTCTGGGTGTGCTGTATAGCCAGACGAATCAACCCGCTCGGGCGGAGGAGATGATTAGCAAGGCCCTGGAAGGTGGTTTGCAGGGTACGGAGCGTGCTACCGCCCGCTACACCCTCGGCTTGGTGGCAAGTGCCCAAAAGAAGTACGACCAGGCCGCGGCGATCTTCGCCCAAGTCCTGAACGATGATCCCCAGTATGCGGAAGCGGATAAGGTCCTTTACCAATGGGCTTGGGCACTTAAGCTGGCGGGAAAAGAGGACGAAGCCGTCGATCTGTTTGCTCGCCTCGCGAAAGAATATGCCTCGAGTCCGTTCAAGCCCGAGGCCGAGTACCACGTGGCCGGCAAGTTCTACAGTCAGCAAGATTTCGTGCAGGCGGCGCCGCATTACCACGAGGCGTTTCTAAAGGCCGAGAACCCTGAACTCAAGGAAAAGGCGGTCCATCGCCTCGGCTGGTGCTATTTCAAGATGGGACAGTACGACAAAGCCTACCAGACGTTTGCCTATCAGCGGGGGGCCTTTCCGCAGGGTTCGTTATTCCCCGAGGCCGTGTTCATGGAGGCGGAATCGCTCTTTCAGTTGGCGAAATATGCCGAAGCCTTGGCCACTTACGAGCGTATCCCACCCCTGGATACCGAGAGTTTTGAGGTCTTGCGACTCCTTCACGCCGGGCAGGCAGCGTCGCGGTTAAATCAGTGGGAAAAGGCCTTGTCGTTTTTCAATCGGTGCTTGACGCAATTTCCATCTGCCCCGGAAATTCCCCAAGTGGAGTTTGAAATCGGTTACATTTACTATCAGCGGAATGATTTCAAGCAAGCCGTCGAGCATTTTCAGCGGGTCGTACAAAAGGCCACCGACGAAACGGCCGCCCGTGCTCAATTCATGATCGGAGAAAGCGAATTCCAGCAAAAAGATTACGAGAACGCGGTGAAGAGCTTTTTCCGCGTGGCCTATGGGTTTAACAGTCCCACGTGGCAGGCAGCGGCACTATACGAAGCCGCACGCTGCTTTGAGATGTTGAAAAAGCCCGAGCAGGCGGCGCAAATATACCAAGAGTTAATCGAAAAATTTCCCCAGAGCGATCGCATCGCCGACGCCAAGGCTAAACTCCAGATGCTCAGGCAATAATTGGGTGGCCGATGGGAAAAAGGGGCCGAAAGCGACCTCCTTTTACCGTCGGTTGGTGATCCATACGAGAGATTTGAACATGTTTCCTTTGAGATTGATCAGATTCTGGATGACCCTGCTGGGGTGTCCGCGGGTAACCACCGGCATGGCGTTGTTCGTGGGATGTGCCGTGATGCTAACGCCCACGATCGTGTGTGCCCAACTGCCTGAGGTTCCGCCCGCGCCGGGAGATCGTCCACCAGGCGCAAGTGCACCGGTCCATCCAGCCGGTGTCCAGCAACCTGATTGGACCCAGGCCGATCAAAAGGCGGCAGAGGCCCTGGCCGCCCCCGAAGCCTCTGAGGAGCCTGCACCGCAATCCCCGGCTCAGCAGCAGGTTCCCCAGATTAATGTTCTTGATTTAGCCTTTCGCGGCGGGGTGCTGATGATCCCCATCACGCTGATGTCGGTTTTGACCGTTATCTTCGGTTTGGAGCGGGCCCTGGGACTACGGCGGCGTAAGATTGTCCCGAATCAGTTGATCCGAGGATTGGGCACGGCCAGTGCGGAAAAGCGAGGGTTTGATCCGCGGGCGGCTTATCGTCTTGCGCAACGGTACCCCTCGGCGGCCTCCAATGTGCTCAAGGCGATGCTTCTCAAAGTTGGGCGGCCCTTGCCCGAAATCGAACAGGCAATGCGCGATGCCACGGAACGCGAGGCCGATCGCCTTTACGGAAATGTCCGTTTCCTCACGCTCTCGGCGGCGGTCACGCCGTTGCTGGGGTTGTTGGGGACCGTCCAAGGGATGATCCAGGCCTTCTTCGTCACGTCGCACTTGCCCACGGGCGCGGACCGGGCAGAAATGCTTGCCCAAGGGATTTATACGGCCTTGGTGACGACCTTTGCTGGGTTGTGCGTGGCCATCCCGGCCTCCGTTTTGGCCCATTATTTTGAGGGGCGCATTCAAAAGCTTTTGCGAGAATTGAACGAGTCGCTCCTTGGGCTCCTCCCTCAGTTGGAGTCGTTTGAAGGTCGGCTCCGCATTGATGCCGATCAGTTGACGTTGACCGAGGCCCCGGCCAAGCGGGAGGTGCCGCAACCGCCGCCACCACCGGCGCCAACGCGTTTAGGAGCCGTTCCATGAGCGTCCTCATTCGCAATAAGAGCCGTGCCCTCGAATCGCTAACGATGACGCCACTCATCGATGTGGTGTTCAACCTGCTCATTTTCTTTCTCATCGCAAGCAAGTTTGCGGAGGAAGAACGGCAACTCCCTGTAAAACTCCCCGACGCCAGCGAGGCCCAGCCGTTAGTCAGTAAGCCCAAAGAGCTCTTCATCAACATTGACCAGAATGGCAAGTTTTACGTCGGGGGAAAGACGCTAACGCTTTCGCAATTAGAAAAAATGCTTTTGGAAGCGTGGTCGGCCAACCCAAGTCGAACAACCGTTATTATTCGCGCCGACGAACGCTGTCGATTACAATCCGTGGTGGCTGCCATCAACGCATGCAAAAAGGCCAACATATCCGATTACCGTTTGGCGACACGCAAGACGGGTCCACCCGCGGAGGCGGCCCAAGGCCTTCCGTCCCCGTAACTGTGAGACACGATGGCCTGCAGATGTGAAGTGGTTCGCTCAGTTTTGTAACTCGATCGTGTGCCCCAATGGCACGTTCAGGTGAAAAACCAACACGACCGCCGAAGTCGGTTGTTCGTAAGATTGTCAACGAACACCTCGGCGATTTTGATGAACAGGTTTGGCCCGTCAACCTGGCCATTCTTGTTTTCGCCGGCTTCGTGACGGGGATCGTTCTGGCCACCACAGAGGATTTCTTCGATCCCCGGCTACTCTACAACGGGTTTTTCCGCCTTGGGGTGATTGCCGTTCTCGTGATCGGCCTCCTTTTCAGTACGGCCAGGCTTAAGGCACCGACGGCACGCCGCATCCAGTTTTGCGTGGTCCTCAGCCTGTTTCTGCACATGATCTTGGCCGTGTTCCTGCGGGAACAGTACCTGAAATTGGTAGCGTTTCTCAGTGAGCAAGCAACCGGAGATACGACGGTCGAGGAAGTGGTCACCATTCCCGATTACGTCGAGAGTACCTTTGACGAGCCGGGGGCCTTGTCGGAATATGAAAAACCCGCCCGTACGCCCATGCCCATGGAACGCGAGTCGATGACGGAGATCACGCCGCAGTCACCACCTGCCCCGTCCGTCAGCGAAATTGCGGAAGAATCGCGTCCAGAGAACCCACTTCCTGAAGAGGTCGCCCCACTGGCGACCGAACGCCGGTCGCTTCAAACCCCGGAGCGATTCATCGAACAATTACCGTCGCGAGATCGTCAGCTCGATCGAGAGTCAACACCACTCCGGGAAGAAGCCCCCCTGCAGCCACTCGTGGAGTTGAGGCCCCCCAAACCGCGCGATATGGCACCGCAGGACCAGGTCACGCGTCAAGATGTTCTTCCGGAATCCGTGATATTGCGACAATCTCCGTCCGTATCGGAGGTTATTCCACCGGCCGCTCCGCCGCGGGCAACCATCGAAAGAGACATCGAGCATCGTGTGACGCCCCGTGGACCTCGTCAGGCCGTTTCTCCGCAAACACTTGCAAGTAGCCAACCGGAGATGAGCACGCCTTCACTGGGCGGCCAACCGACAGCACGCCAATTGAATCCAGGTGATCCCGGCCTCGATCCACAACCAACGACGGCCCCGCTGGTTGCGGCCGCTTCCGATGTGCCCCGGGAGTCGGTATGGACGCCCCCGTCAGTGGCAAGATCACCCCTTCCTGCCGAGAACACGGCCCGGGTGGGACCGTTGGCCCCTTCGAATGCACCACGACGGAGTCCGGCGAACCAAAGGGACGTTTTAACCTCAACGGCCGACCTGGATCGTTCTTTGGTTCAGTTACCGGCAAGCGGTGCGGCGTCCTTACCGTCATCGCTTGAAGCCCGTGAATCGGCCCTTGCCCCCACTGCCCCGGTTGCCGATTTAGACACTGCCGCCTTGCCATTGGGAACGCCAGCAGCCGACGATCTTTCTGCCGCCACGGCTGCCATGATCCGCGATTCGGGCTTGTCTCGGCTGGGGCAGGCCCCGGGTGCGAGCACGGGAGGCGGGGAGGGGGAGACCTCTCGCAGTGGGCTCGACACGCTGGGGACCCAGCCGCGGTCACTGCGAAATAGGGGTAGGGCCTCGGGATTGCCCTCCGTGGCTTCGCCCGAGGTGGGCAACGTTGGGATCGGCGGGCCGATGGCAGGTGCTGGAGAGGGCGGGAGGCCTAGCTCAAGCGGAGTGGGTGATAAATTGGCCTTTCGTCCTGGTCAATTAGGGACGGGACAGGCACCGCTTCTAGGGGTTCATTCGGACACAGGCGGCGGGACAGGCAACCTAATGAACGGTCAGGGCTTAGGGGGATCGCCCGGACCACTGGTCCCCGCTATGGTGAGAGGCTCGGCCGACGAGGCCCTCGCCACCGGTACGGGGTTGCTCGCGGCGGCTGGCCTGCGTCCTGGGCGGGGGCGTAGGTCAGGAGGTGGAGGTCTTCCCGGTGCATCGCCAGCAGAGCTGGCCGGAGGAACCGGTGGACCCGGCGGTCAGGGGGATGGATCATCGCACGGGGTCGGAAGGGCTGGCGAGGCGGGTTCGCCGCAGGGAGGATCGTCCGGGGATGGTCAGCGGGGGTTTGAAATCGCAAGGGGACCTGTAGGCGAAACACCCCGACTCTTGGGCTCCACGGATGGAGGTGACGAAACGGGCAGTGTCACTTCATCATTGCTGGCCGGAATGTCCTCTGGTCTGTCGGGACGGCCGGAGCGACTAGCCGTGAATCCCATTGGTAGCCGCGGGGTCGTTGGGCGAATAGGAGGTCAGCGTCAATTGGCAGGATCGGCCGAACTCGATCCCTCAGAGGCCTTCCGGCAGCGTGATCCGACGCAACGGGGGAGCACCGCTGCCCAGTACGGAGGTACACCGGAAACCGAGGCCGCCGTGGAGAAGGGCCTGGCCTTTCTCGCAAAGATCCAATTTCCCGATGGGCATTGGAGCTTGAATCGCTTGCCGCGAACATTCCCCGGAGACGATAAGACCTTTGGCCTTGGTCGGATGCACGGCGATACGGCAGCCACCGCCATGGCGCTGCTTGCCTTTCTTGGGGCCGGCTATACCCATCAGGAGCCCAAATACAAGGACACGGTTGAGCGCGGTTTGCGGTGGTTGATCAGAAACCAACTGAACAACGGGCAGTTATTTCGTTCGGAAACGGATTCGACCCAATACACCCAGATTTACGGCCATGGGCTGGGGACGATCGCCCTCTGTGAGGCCTACGGGATGACGCGCGATCCGGCACTGCGTGAACCGGCCATGAAGGCCATCGATTATATCCTCAGATCACAAAGTCCCCAATTCGGCGGTTGGCGGTATGTTCCGCGGAAAGAGTCGGATACCTCCGTGACCGGTTGGCAATTGATGGCATTGAAAAGCGCTCAGATGGCGGGACTGACTGTTCCCAACGATGCCTTCCAAGGCGTTGCGCGTTGGCTGGACCAAGCACAGGTCGATGAGGGGGCCCGCTATGTTTACAATCCGTACGCGGGACAGACGGCGTCGCAGAGCCATTTGCGGCTGCCCAATTGGGCCATGACGGCCGAGGGGCTCCTCATGAGGATTTATTTAGGTTGGCATAGGGATACGCCGGCCTTGCGCCGCGGTGTTGATTACCTCAAGCAGAACATGCCTAGTTACACAAGCGGGTCGGTCGTGTCGCGGGATTGCTACTACTGGTATTACGCCACCCAGGTCATGTTCCAAATGCAGGGAGAGACCTGGCAACTGTGGAACCGGCAGATGCAGGAGACACTGCTTAAGGAGCAGGTCCAAACGGGACCGTGGGCCGGTAGTTGGGACCCAATCCAGCCGGTGGCCGACCGTTGGGGAGAAGAGGCCGGTCGCCTCTACGTGACGGCATTCCATCTCCTCATCCTTGAGGTTTATTATCGCCACTTACCCTTGTTCAAATCGCTCGCGCCTTGAAGCGACCGGAAGAGCACGTCTTGATCCATGAGCATCAATCTTCCCGTCCGGTTGTTGCCTGTTACCGAATACTGGGATTGCCATGGCTGCGGGATTTGCTGCCGGCATGTCATCGTCCCTTTGTCAGAGGAAGAATATGAGAGAATCCGCGGCCAAGGTTGGGACAAGGACCCTGAACTGGCGGGACACCGTCTGTTTGTGAGAATCCGTTTTGGCACATCTAAGTATCGCCTGGCACACCGTCCCGATGGGTTTTGCGTCTTTTTGAACGCCCAAGGGCGGTGTCGTATTCACGAGAAGTTTGGCGCCGATGCCAAACCCCTGGTTTGCCGGATGTTCCCCTATCAGCTTGTCCCCCTCGATCGATTCGCGTATTTGACGCTGCGTCACAATTGTCCCAATGTCATTTCGCAACGGGGCCGATCACTTGCCGAACAAGAGGATAACTGGCGCCCATTGGTGGAAAACCGGCGTTTTCAAATGACCCTGGCTCCACCGCCGCCGGTGACTATGACTTATCGGGGAAGTTGGAATCAATTCTTGCACGTCGCAAATGCCGTCGAACGGTTTCTCACGGATGCGCGTTACCCGATGGTGCGACGTTTGGCGCACGCCGTGATGTTCGCGCAGCTTCTCGATCGTTGCCGATTGGCTCGCTTAAATGCCCAACAGTTTGTTGACCTTATCGGCCTGCTGGAACGCGGGATCGTGAAAGAGGTGGCCCCATTGTTCGAACAGCGGCCAGCCCCCAATCGAACGGCGCAGCTCGTTTTCCGGAGGTGCTTGATTGAGTACTATCGCCTCCACCCCGGTTACCGCCTCGAAGCCGGCGGGCGAGGACGCTTCATGTGGATTCTCACATCATGGAGCATGGCCACCGGGCGCGGGCGGATTCCCTCTCTCCTGGGACCTGAACAATGCCTAAGGTTTGCCGCAACGGTGCTGCCTACGGGTGGGGTATCGCCGTTGGGTGAAGCTGGGCAAACAGGGCGAAACGATCGGGCCTCTATGGCCTCGGAAATGCCGGATCGAGCTTCACATGGTATCGAAGAAAGCGGCAAAACGGCCGAGGTTCGTAATGCCAAGACGGCCTTCGCGGACTGGATCGATCTGGCGGTATTGGACGGAAATCTCGGGGCCATCCACCGAGATGTCCTGGAGCCCCTCGACGACTATTTCGAGAAAATGGCCATTTCAAAACGATATGCCGTTTGTGGCCGAAAGGGCTGGTCGCTGACGGACCGCGTGCGGGCCTTGGCCATGTCGTTCTCCGTTGGCTTGGCCCTTCTCCGGTTGGCTTGTCCCGACAGGGCTCCTACCCGCGATGATGTTGCTGCCGTCGTTATCGCCCTCGACCGTGGCGAGACCTACCGCACGCTGGGCAGTTCGATCTTCCGCCGGCGGCTCCGCATCCTGGATAGGATGGACCTACTTATTAGGCTCCTCTTGTGGTATGCGCGATGAATGCACTTTCGATAAAACCCACTTTGACTGCGCAGACTCTCAAGAGGTGCATCACTTGCGGAAGACCATACACACGGGCGAACCGATGTTGATAACCTGCCCGGTCGGCGTCAGGAGTCCCGATTCCGCATCGATACGAAAGACCACGACGTTGTGGGAATCCTGATTCGCCGCGAAAAGAAACATTCCCGTCGGGTCGATGCCGATGAAACGTGGCGTCTTCCCTTGGACACTGACATTTTCCCTCAGCGTAATCTTCAAGCCATCGTCGGCGATACGAAACACCGCGACGGAGTCGTGGCCTCGGTTTGAGGTATAAAGGAACCGACCTGTCGGATGGACGACAATCTCGGCGGCCGTGTTGGAACCGGAAAAATCTTGCGGCAGTGACGAGACGGTCTCGACCAATCGCGTTGGCACACCGGATGCGCATTCAAACACGGACACCGTGGCCGTCAGTTCATTAAGGACGTACAACGCCCGCCCTGTGGGATGATAGGCAAAGTGCCGCGGACCGGAGCCTGCCGGGACGGTCACAAACGGTGGGTCATATTCCGTGAGTTGCCCATCGGCCGGCGACCATCGGAAGAGTAGCACCTTGTCCAGGCCAAGATCGGGTACAAGCACGACATCCTTATTGGGGCTAAAGTCAATTTGATGGGCATGAGGGGCCGTTTGTCTGGTCGGGTGGACACTCCGCCCTTCCTGACGCAAGACACAAATGGGGGGCTCGAGTCCTCCATCTGAGCGAATGGGCAGACTGGCAATGCTGCCTCCCCCGTAATTGGCCACCAAGACGAATCGCCCCGATGAATCGACGACGAGATGGCACGGCCCGGTTCCACCGGAGGGTTGGCGATTAATGGGGACGAGTTTGCCGGATTGACTATCAATTTGAAATGCCGAGACCGCCCCGGTTCGCTGACCTTCAAACTCTGCCAATTCCCCCACGGCATAGAGCAACGGTCGTGAGGGGTGAAGTGCCAAGAAGGAAGGATTCCGCGTTTCGGCGGCCAGTTGCGGTTCCGTCAATCGGCCCGTGTTGGCATTGAATTTTCCGACGTAGATACCCCGACTTGTCTCTCGTGTGTATGTCCCGTAATAGATCCAAAACGTGGCCTCTTCACTCATCAGTTTTTGCCCGTCTATCATTAAAAAAACAGCTAGGCTACATGCACGGCACACAAGTGATCGCCACGACATTGGAGCGCCTCCTATCAGGTACTGTTGGGTCCCACGTTACCTTTCACACAAAGTTGGAATACCGAGGTGTTTTGCGACTCTTCGACGCCGGCGTATTTCGCTTCTGATGATAAACCGAAAACCTCACAACGTATTCCGGCCTTGGTTGGTTACGGTTCGGTCTCTGGTTGTTCCGAACCGGCCGATTTTTCGGCACCGTTTCCGACATCCGGGATCGGATAGGGATCGTCGATTCCCGGGAGGTCCGGTACGGCAAACTCCAATTCACCCAATTCCTCGAGGGGAGGCCGCGACTCGCACCCCGTGAAGGAGAACAGGCCGAGCAAACCGATCACACCCACCACCCAAATTGTCCAGGTAATCCCGAACTTCGCGTTTTTCGTGATCATCGTTCTTGTATAATCCTTAAGGACGCCAATCGTCCCAAGCACAATGCATCGAAAGGTATCTTATAATCCCACCGTTTTGAGCGCAAAAGCAAAAACCCGGCGGCGACAGCCGAATTTCAATGGCCCCGTGCAACGGAGCCGTCAAGGCGTAACGTTACTTCCGCATGTCATCCCACATTGTAATTCGTCTGAAAGACGTTGCAAAAGACCTGGGCTTTTGTTGTGTTGGCATTTGCCCGGCGGTGGAGCCGCCCCATTATGGAACTTTTCTCGAATGGCTTGAGGCAGGCTACCACGGGGAAATGGACTATCTGGCCCGGAGAAAGGAAGCCTATCGAACCCCGTCGTCCATCCTTCCCGGGGCGCGGAGCCTGGTCATGCTGGGATTCCCGTATCAAAGGGATCCGGCGCAGGACCCTCCCGCCGGCTATGTGCTTGTCGCGCGTTACGCCAACGGCCTGGATTACCACAAAACCATCCGGCAGCGACTTCAACAATTGGGACGGTTTCTTGTTGCCGAGATTCCATACGCGTCGGTCCGCGGGGTTGTCGATACGGCCCCCTTGCTGGAACGGGACTTTGCGCAGCTGGCGGGATTGGGCTGGATCGGGAAGAACACGTCGCTTATCCAGCCCGATTGCGGTAGCTTCATCTTCTTGGCCGCATTGCTGACAACTGCGGAACTCGAACCCGACCCACCTTTTGACGGCGATCCATGCGGAAGTTGCTCGGCGTGCCTACGGGCGTGTCCTACCGGGGCCTTGTTAAGCCCACGGGTCCTCGATGCCCGACGGTGCCTCAGTTACCTAACGATTGAGCTGCGAGGCTTTATCCCGCAGGAACTACGGGAATTGGTGGGTAACTGGTTTTTTGGCTGCGACGTCTGCCAGGAGGTCTGTCCCTGGAATCGGAGATTGTTGGCCGCAGTTGGTGCAATTCCGAAGGCCGACAGCACTCGCGTCATCAATTTGATAACACTTTTTCGGCTAAAAGAGGACGAGTTTCGCAAGATGTTTGGCCCAACGCCCCTATGGCGGGCAAAAAGGCGGGGGCTGTTGCGCAACGCAGCCGTTGTGCTAGGAAATCAACGCTGCCAAGCAGCTTGGGACGTGTTGGCTACGGGACTTAAAGATTTCGAGCCTGCCGTCCGGGAGGCCTGTGCCTGGGCGTTGGCGCAAATCGATGTGTCCGCCGGGAGTCCGATCATTCGGGCACACCTGGCCGAGGAAACGGACCCGGTTGTCGCGGCGTCTCTTTCGCGTTACTTGCCGGAGACGTCTCCGTCTGGATAAAGTTTGGGGTGGAGGGCCGTGGGTCAAACGGGTTGACCGAAGTCAGTTGTCACTCCTATAACAGGTCGAAGGGGAGGGCAGAATATGAGCGACGAAACAATCACATGCGAACTCACTTAGGAGACTGCTTGTCAGTTCGATGATGGATTCACCGTTAGTTATCCCCCTGAGGCAGGCCGAGGAACCGCGCGATCTCGTCCATCGCTGTGTGCAGGCTCTGGCGGAAGGCCGCCTCGTGGCCCTCCCGACCGAGACGATCTACGGTGCGGCGGCGTCCGTGTTGGTGCCGGAGGCCGTGGAGCGCCTCGCCGCGCTAAAAGGCCGGAAAGCCGGTCATCCCTTCACATTGGCGATTAAAAGTAGCGAGGAGCTCTGGGACTACGTTCCCAACTTGAATCGCGTTGGCTGGAGGTTGGCCCAGCGGGCGTGGCCGGGGCCCTTGACCCTGGTCCTCAAGGCCGACGGGGGAAGAGGCGTCGTGGAGAGGTTTGCCCCCGGCGTTCGGGAGTTGGTTTGTCCGGAAGGAAGTATCGGATTCCGGGTGCCAAAGCACTCCTTTGTCGCCGAGGTGTTGCGACTGTTACCGGCACCGCTTGTCCTGACGAGTGTCAACCGATCGGGTGAGGCCCCGGCGACGACGGCTGAGGAGGCGGTCGAGCGGCTGCCTGGCTTGGATATTGTGTTCGACGACGGACCTTCCCCGCTCGGTGCGGCATCGACAGTGGTTCGGGTCACCGATGAGGGCTGGGAAATTTTGCGTCAGGGAACCTTGAGTGAAGAGTACGTGCGTCGCATGGCCGCGGCCGTGATTCTGTTCGTTTGCACGGGTAATACGTGTCGTAGCCCCATGGCCGAGGCCATTTGTCGGCACATGCTGGCAGAGAAACTCGGTTGTTCTAGCGAGGAGCTTGAATGGCGCGGCGTGGTCGTCAGTTCGGCCGGACTTGAGGCGTACTGTGGTGATGCCCCGAGCTCCCACGCCGTGCAGATCATGCGCGAGCGGGGATTTGATATCAGTAATCACGTATCCCGGCCTTTGACCGAGCGGTTTATTCGAGAGGCCGACTGTATCTTTGCGATGACAAAGGCCATCCGCCACGCTATTGTGTCGCAATGGCCGGAGGCTGCCGATCGGGTCTTCCTCCTTCATCCCGAGGGAAAGGACATCTGCGATCCCTTTGGGGCAACGGTCGAAACCTATCGGATGTCCGCCGGTATGATAGAGGAAGCCTTATTGCGACGGTGTGACGAACTGTTGGCCTTGATCGGCAGTGGCAAGGCGTCCCACACGTGACCCATCGGGATGGCTCGCTGCAACAGCCAAGAGAATTCGGGAAAACAAACAACAGACTTCGATAACGTTTTGAACGAATAGAGGTTTTTGCAATGCGTATCGCTATTGGCAGTGATCATCGTGGTTACAGCATTCGTCCCAAAATTGTGGCCTTTCTCAAGAACATGGGGCACGAGGTCATCGACGTGGGCACGTTCAGCCAGTCTCCCGTGGACTATCCCGATGTGGCGGAAGCCGTGGCGAAGAAAGTCAGCTCCGGCGAAGTCGATCGCGGGATTCTCTTTTGCGGAACGGGCCTAGGGATGTGCATCGCGGCCAACAAGATCCAGGGGGTCCGTGCCGTTCCTTGCCACGATGATTTGACGGCCGAGATGAGCCGCCGTCACAACGATGCCAATATCCTCTGCTTGTCGGCGGATTTACTGGGCGAACGACTCATCACGCGGATTGTTGAGGTCTGGCTGAATACGCCCTTCGAGGGTGGGCGGCACGCACGCCGGGTGGAAAAGATCGCCGCCATCGAGAAAGAGATAAAGGAAAAGTGTTGCTGCCCGGACCAAAAGGAACCATCCTCAGAAGAAGATAACTCAAAGGCCCAGTAGGTGGCGGTAGAGTGACGGGTGATCGCCCATCGCAATTTGGCAAGAGAGGGAACGACAGCTGCTTGCAAAACTTGAGGAAATATTGTCGTCTTCTCTGATTGTTCGGCCCGAGAATCATCAGATTTTTCGGCTGTAGGGTTTTTGCCATTGCCGCGACGCTCTTTGAAGATTTTTGGGGCTTCTGACGACTTGCAGCCAACTCGTGTGTGAGTACAGTCGAATATGGGGGCCGATGAATGCGGCGCGATGTGGCGTGGTCGTGTCTCATCGGGTGCTTCCGGTTCTCAACGGTGAGGACAGGTGTCGTTTTAACCGGTTCCGGTTAGGCAGCAGGGGTTTGCAACGGGAGATTGAGGAACGATCGGCAATGGCCAAGAGAAAACATCGAGACAACTTTGACATTGACCTTCTGCTTCGCAATGTTGAGTTGCGGACCGAGCTTGAGCCTTATTACGACGATTCCTTGACGCGGGTCAACATCCATCAGTGGTCATTGGCTGCGGAGAACGAATACCTTGCCAGCATGTTGGCGTGGGAGATGGCCCCCGTCCTCCCTATTTATCGCTGGTTCGATCCGGAGTTGCGACTCCCCCGGCCCGAGACCCTCAGCGACGAGCAGTTGCACACCATCCTTTGGGATACGATTCACAAGCTCTATCAAAAACGGATTGTGCTGGAGTTCACCGATCACCTCTCGGACCGTGAATTGTACTGCCTCATCTATCGTGACATCTTGCCGTCACGGGAGAAAAAGGTCGATCTAGGCAACAATTACCTCCGCTTCGATTGCGCCTTTGCGGAGGGTGATCCCGAAGTGTGGCTCCGATATTACGCGACCGACGCGGAACGGGAGGCCTGGGCGACGACCTATCAGCAGCCGCTTCCGCCGAAAGAAAAACCGCCCTATCCGCGGGTGTTGCCAAAGGCCCCATCGTAATGACCCAAATGTGAGCGACCGGCCTATTCCACCGTGACGCTCTTGGCGAGATTGCGGGGTTTGTCCACGTCGCACCCGCGGGCCACAGCGATATGATAGGCCAAGAGCTGAAGCGGAATGATGAATACAATCGGCTGGAGGAAATCATCCACGGCGGGGACCTCGATGATCTCGTCCGCCAATCGCCAGGCCTCTTGGTCACCCTCTTCGACAACCGCAATGATGGGCCCCCCGCGGGCCTTGATTTCCTGCATGTTGGCCAGGACTTTTTCGTACACATGTCCCTGGGGAAGGAGAAAGACACTGGGCGTCTCTTCATCCACCAGGGCGATCGGCCCATGCTTCATTTCCGCCGCAGGGTACCCCTCGGCGTGGATGTAGCTAATCTCTTTAAGCTTGAGAGCCCCTTCCAAGGCCGTGGGAAAATTGAATTGACGCCCGAGATAAAGGAAATTCCGACACCGGTAGAAGCGGTCGGCAATACGTCGCACCTTTTCGTCACATTCCAGGGCACGGGCGACAAGATTGGGGAGTTCCCGCAGCTTTTCGATAATACGGGAGCCCGCCTCAAAGCTCAGGTCCCTCAAACGGCCAAAATAAAGTGCTAACAAGGCCAAGACAAGGCACTGCGATGTGAAGGCCTTGGTCGATGCCACACCGATTTCGGGACCAGCATGGAGATAAAT
>FWWL01003268.1_pt1 | contig 30264 bp, 21 predicted proteins | sample 2228331 | NCBI WGS metagenome assembly FWWL01 (sample SAMEA103939775, study PRJEB20133) | metagenome
TATCACCGCCCTGCTCGCCGCGCGCGATCCCGATACCGTCCTTGCCGTCGTCCCCGCTGATCACATCATCCCCGACGAAGCCCGCTACGCTCAAACTATCCGCGATGCCGCCGCCGTCGCCGGTCGAGCAGCAGGAGCCGGAACCGGAGCCGGTCAAGCCCGCGCCGGCCGCGGCCGAACCGAAGTCCGCGCCCAGGAGCGAGACCCGGCTCGCCGGGACGCCGGCGGAAAAGGGCGCCGAGCGCCCTGTCCGTCCGGACGACAAGCCGGCACGCCCGCCCCGGACCGCGGACGAAGCGGCCCGCGCGCTCGCCATCCTCGAAGGCAAGGCGCCCGACAGGCCGCAGCCCGCCGCGCAGCGCTTCGTGGTGCAGGTCGCGGCCCTCGGCAGCGCCGAGAAGGCGGCCGAACTGCAGGCGCGCTTGCGCGCCGCCGGGGTCTCGTCCTATACCCAGAAGTCCGGCGAGTTGATCAAGGTGCGCGTGGGGCCGTTCGGCAGCCGCGAGGAAGCCGAGAAGGTGCGCGCGAAGCTGGACAGCCAGGGGCTGGGCGGCATGCTGGTTCCCGTCTGATGCATGGTTGACCCGGCGTGACGATTTTCGATTATTTGGTACTGTTCGTGCTGGCCGCATCGATCGTCATCAGTACGCTGCGCGGCCTGGTGAAGGAGATCCTGTCCCTGCTGGGCTGGATCGTGGCCTTCGTGGTCGCCAATGCCTACGGCGCCCAGCTCGCGACCATGTTACCCTCGGTGATCCCGGGCGAGTCGGCGCGGCTGATCGTGGCCTTCATCGCCCTGTTCCTGGGGGTGCGGATACTGATGGGCCTGCTCTCGCTGGCGGTCGGCGCGATCATCAGCGCCACCGGCCTGAGCCTGGCCGACCGCGGTCTTGGCGGCCTGTTCGGCCTGGCGCGCGGCATTGTGATCGTGCTGGCCGGCGTCATCTTGTGCGGGATGACTGCCATCCCGCAACAGGCTTTCTGGAAAGACGCGCTGCTCTCGCCCATGGCCGAGACCGGCGCCCGCACCGTGAAACCTTTCCTGCCAGCTGCCCTGTCGCAGCATGTCCGGTTTTGAATTTTTTTGTAATCAAGCAGTCCAGTCTTTAGGAGCGCACCATGTGTGGCATCGTCGGCGTCGTCTCGCAAACTCCCGTCAACCAGCTGTTGTATGACGCGTTGCTGCTGTTGCAGCACCGCGGCCAGGACGCTGCGGGCATTGCGACCAATCACAGCAGCATGTTTTCCATGTACAAGGCCAACGGCCTCGTGCGTGACGTGTTCCGTACTCGAAACATGCGTTCGCTGCAGGGCAATTCCGGCATCGGCCATTGCCGCTATCCGACCGCCGGCTCGTCGAGCGAGGAGGAGGCACAGCCGTTCTACGTGAACGCGCCGTTCGGCATCACCCTTGCGCACAACGGCAACCTGACCAACCAGGCCCAGTTGCGCGAAGACCTGTTCCGCAACGACCGCCGCCACATCAACACCGACTCCGACTCCGAAGTGCTGCTGAACGTGCTCGCGCACGAGATGCAGGAAGCGGCCCACGGCTACTCGCTCGACGCCGAGGCGCTGTTCAAGGCGGTGGCGATGGTGCACCGGCGCGTGCGCGGCGCCTACGCCGTGGTGGCCCAGATCTCCGGCTACGGCCTGCTGGCCTTCCGCGATCCGTTCGGCATCCGTCCGCTGTGCATCGGCGTCAACGAGACCGACAAGGGCACCGAGTACCTGGTGGCCAGCGAGTCCGTGGCGCTCGAAGGCCTGGGCTTCCGCTTCATGCGCGACATCGCGCCGGGCGAAGCGGTCTTCATCGACAACGACAGCCAGCTCTCGTCGCGCCAGTGCGCCGACAACCCGTCGCTCAACCCCTGCGCGTTCGAATACGTGTACCTGGCGCGTCCCGATTCGATCATCGACGGCGCCTCGGTCTACGCGACCCGCCTGCGCATGGGCGAGTACCTGGCCGACAAGGTGCGCCAGGAGATCCCGGACGGCGAGATCGACGTCGTGATGCCGATCCCCGATTCCTCGCGTCCCGCCGCGATCCAGTTGGCGATGAAGCTGGGCGTGGAATACCGCGAAGGCTTCATCAAGAACCGCTACATCGGCCGTACCTTCATCATGCCTGGCCAGGGCATGCGCAAGAAGTCGGTGCGCCAGAAGCTCAACGCCATCGCCTCCGAGTTCAAGGACAAGAACGTGCTGCTGGTGGACGACTCGATCGTGCGCGGCACGACCAGCCGCGAGATCGTGCAGATGGCGCGCGAGGCCGGCGCGCGCAAGGTGTTCTTCGCGTCGGCCGCGCCGCCGGTGCTGTACCCGAACGTGTACGGCATCGACATGCCGACCCGCGACGAGCTGATCGCCTACGGCCGCACGACCGAGGAAGTGTGCCGCGAGATCACCGCCGACCGCCTGGTGTACCAGGACGTGGACGCGCTCAAGCGCGCCATCTCGGACGTCAACCCGGCACTGACCAGCTTCGAGGCCTCGTGCTTCGACGGCGTGTACGTGACCGGCGACGTGACCCCGGAGTACCTGGACCGCCTGGAGACCGCGCGCCACAACCCCAAGGGCAACCAGGTCGAGGACCCGGTGCGCACCCAGCTCAACCTGAACCGGTCGGCGACGGCTGAGTAAGGAGAGGCGGGAAGCGATGGACGACACCAGGAAGCCGGGATTCACCACGACCATCCTGCACAACGACCGCCGCAAGGCGATCGAACAGGGCTCGCTGCACAAGCCGGTCCACACCTCGGTCGCCTTCGGCTATGGCGACGCGCGCCAGCTTGCCTCGGTCTTCCAGGGCAAGGAGCCGGGCTTCCGTTACGGCCGCCAGGGCAACCCGACGGTCGCCGCGCTCGAGGACAAGATCGCCCGCATGGAAGATGGCGTGGCCTCGCTATGCTTCGCCACCGGCATGGCCGCGATCGGTGCGCTGTTCCAGGCCTTGCTGCGCGAGGGCGACCACGTGGTCTCGTCGTCCTTCCTGTTCGGTAACACCAACAGCCTGTGGCAGACGGTGGCGGGGCAGGGCGTGGACGTGTCCTTCGTGGACGCGACCGACGTGGCCCAGGTGGAAGCCGCGCTGACCCCGGCCACGCGCCTGGTCTTCGTCGAGACCATCGCCAACCCGCGCACCCAGGTCGCGGACCTGGCACGCATCGGCCGCCTGTGCCGCGAGCGCGGCATCCTGTACGTGGTCGACAACACGATGACCACGCCCTGGCTGTTCCGTCCCAAGTCGGTCGGCGCCGGCCTGGTGGTCAATTCGCTCACCAAGTCGATCGGCGGGCACGGCATGGCGCTGGGCGGCGCGCTGACCGACACCGGCCTGTTCGACTGGGCCGCCTATCCCAACATCGCCCCCAACTTCCGAAAGCTGGCGCCGCAGGCGCAGGGCATGGCCCAGTTGCGCGCCAAGGCGCTGCGCGACTTCGGCGCCTCGCTCGGGCCGGAGGCGGCGCACCATATCGCCGTGGGCGCGGAGACCCTGGCGCTGCGCATGGAGCGCACCTGCGCCAACGCGCTGGCGCTGGCGCGCATGCTCGAAGCGGACGAACGGGTGGCTGCGGTCTACTACCCTGGCCTGGCGTCGCATCCCCAGCACGCGCTGGTATCCGAACTGTTCCGCGCGGGCGGATCTCTGCTCAGCTTCGAGCTGCGGGATGGCATCGATTGCTTCGATTACCTGAACCGCTTGCAGGTGGCCATCCCTGCCAGCAACCTGGGCGACACCCGCACGCTGGTGATCCCGGTCGCGCACACGATTTTCTTCGAGATGGGACCGGAGCGCCGCGCCAGCATGGGCATCGCCGAGTCGCTGATCCGGGTGTCGGTCGGCATCGAGGACACGCAGGACCTGCTCGAGGACTTCCGCGCCGCGCTGCCGGACTGAGCGATCATCGCCCCGGCGCCCCTGCTCGACGGTTGAGCCGGGCGGTGCCTGGGGGTATCATGTGCTTTCGCAAAATCACCACCGACAAGCCATGAAACACATCGTCTTCTCCCTCGCCTTGCTGTTCGCCGGCGCCGCCTGCGCCGATGAACTCGCGCAGGCCAACGCCCTCTTCGCCAAGAAGGACTACGCGCAGGCGCTCAAGCTCTACACCAAGCTGGGCAACGCCGGCAATGTCGAGGCGCAGCAGCACCTGGGCGAGATGTACTGGTACGGCGAAGCCGGCGCGGTCGACGAGGCCAAGGCGCAGGACTGGTTCACCAAGGCCGCGGCCAAGGGCAATGCGGTGGCGATCGCCTCGCTGGAGCTGATGAAGCAGCGCGTCACCCGCCGCGCCGACATCGACTACTGGGTGATGAAGTACGACGGCTCGGACCTGCGCTCGGGCGAGTACAGCTGCCGCGCCCCGCGCATCCCGGCCATGTCCAAGCTGAACGACGAGATCGAGAGCATCTCGGCCAAGATCAAGACGTGGCAGGACTGCTACAACCGCTTCGTGACCCACCTGAACGATAACTCGCCGCTGACCAAGCGCATCCCGGCGGACATCGCCAAGCTGATGAACAAGGAGGAGAACGAGCGGGCCACCGCGCGCCTGGCGCAGGTGCACGCCAACCTGGCCGAGGAGGCGAAGGTGAGCTCGAAGCTGGTGCTGGCCGACTTCGCCGCCTGGCGCAGCGCGACCGAAGCCTACGTCAACGAGCACAACCAGATGGTCAAGGACGCGCCGAAGATCCGCGACGAGCGGTAGGAAAGGCCGGGCCGATGCTGCCCAGCGACGCAGGTGCGGTGGGCACTCGTGCCCACCGCTCGTTCAGTTCTCAGTGCCAGCTGCGCAACAGCCCCACCGCCAGCCCTTCGAGGGCGAACTCGTCCTCGGGCGTCACGCGGATCACCTTGAAGTCCGGGTTCTCCGGCAGCAGTTCGACCAGGTCGCCGGTCTTGCGATAGCGCTTGACCGTCACATCCTCGCCGATGCGCGCGACGACGATCTGCCCGTTCTTGGCGCTGTCCACCTTCTTCACCGCCAGGAAGTCGCCGTCCATGATGCCCGCGTCGCGCATCGACCACCCGCGCACCTTGAGCAGGTAGTCGGGACGCGCGGTGAACATGGCCGGGTCCACGCTGTAGTTCGCCTCGACATGCTCCTGCGCCAGGATCGGCGACCCGGCCGCCACCCGGCCCACCAGCGGCAGCGACATCATCAGCACGGCCGCCGGCACCGGCGCCGGTTCCGCCGCCGCGCCGACCAGGCGGATGCCGCGCGAGGTGCCCGGGGAAATCTCGATCGCCCCCTTGCGCGCCAGCGCCTGCAGGTGCTCCTCGGCGGCGTTGGCCGACTTGAAGCCCAGTTCGGCCGCGATCTCGGCGCGGGTCGGCGGAAAACCGGTGTTCTCGATCGCTTCCTTGATCAGGTTGAGGATCTGTTCTTGCCTTGCGGTGAGCTTGAGCATGGTGATGTGCGGCCATTTGTAGAGTCAAACTGTATTTTTGTACAGTATTTCAGCCAGCGCAAGGGTATTCGCGGATTTTTTGGCTATTTTTTTGGTCGCGCCCCGGTTCTCCCGATTCCCGCCGCCCGGTTTGGTCCTTGCGGCAACAACAAACGGTGGCCTGGCGCGCGAAACTGGGTTATACTCGCGGGCTTTCCCCTTCCCACACTCGTCTTGACGCCGAGGTGGGCATTTGTTTAAACGTCCTCAAGGAGTGTTGCATGCGTCATTATGAAATCGTTTTTATCGTCCACCCGGACCAGAGCGAGCAAGTTCCGGCGATGATCGAGCGTTACAAGACCACGGTGACCAGCCGCGGCGGTAACATCCATCGCGTGGAAGACTGGGGCCGTCGCCAGATGGCTTACCAGATCCAGAAGCTGCCGAAGGCTCACTACATCTGCATGAACATCGAGTGCGACAACGAGACCCTGGTCGAGCTGGAAACCGCATTCAAATTCAATGATGCCGTGCTGCGTCATCTGACCGTTAAGATGAAGAAGGCCGAAACCGCACCGTCGCCGATGATGAAGTCGGTCCAGCGCGAAGACGCAGCCAAGAGCCACCGCGCCGAAGCTGCAGCCGCAGCCCCGGCCGCCGCTGCCTAAGTTTTCCCGGGAAGGATCCGAAAGCCGGTAGTGAACCAGCTCCAGATAGTGGCGACCATCGCTGAACGCGACGTGTTGCGCTACACCCCGGCCGGCGTGCCGGTCGTCTCGGCGGTACTGATGCACAGTTCGCAGCAGGTCGAGGCAGGGGTGAACAGGCTGGTCGAGTTCGAGATGCCCGCGTTCGCCGCGGGGGAAATCTCCGGACGATTCGCCGCCGCCGAGCTGGGCGCAGCCCACCGCTTCACCGGATTCCTGGCACGGAAGAACCGCAACAGCAAAGCCCTGGTGTTTCACATCATTGATTTCAGTGCAGCCGCGTAAAGACGCGGGCACATTTTAGATACAGGAGCCTCAAAATGGCATTCGGTAAAAAGTTCGACAAAAACAAAGCTAAGCTCAAAGAGAAGCGCAAACAGCAGAACCCGCTGTTCAAGCGCAAGAAGTTCTGCCGCTTCACCGCTGCGAACGTGGAACAGGTTGACTACAAAGACGTCGACACCCTGAAGGACTTCGTCCAGGAAAACGGCAAGATCATGCCGGCCCGCCTGACCGGCACCAAGGCGCACTACCAGCGCCAGGTTGACACCGCGATCAAGCGCGCCCGTTACCTCGCGCTGCTGCCGTACACCGACCTGCACAACGCTTAATTGCCCGCGTCGGCAAACAGCACAGTCAGAACATCCTGGAGAAAAATATGCAAGTCATCCTTTTGGAAAAAGTAGTGAACGTCGGCAACCTGGGCGACGTGGTCAAAGTCAAGGACGGTTACGCACGTAACTTCCTGATCCCGCAAAAAATGGCTCGCCGCGCGACCCAGGCCGCAGTGGCCGAGTTCGAAGTCAAGCGCGCCGAACTGGAAAAGGCGGCAGCCGAGAAGCTGGCAGCGGCCCAGGCCCAAGGCGAGAAGCTGTCGGGCATGACCATCACCATCGCACAGAAAGCCGGCGTTGACGGCCGCCTGTTCGGTTCGGTGACCAACTTCGACATCGCCGAAGCGCTGAGCAAGCAAGGCTTCCCGGTCGAAAAGGCGCAAGTGCGCATGCCGACCGGTCCGCTGAAGACCACCGGCGAGCACCCTGTCGCCGTCGCCCTGCACACCGACGTGGTGGTCGAGATCACCATCGCCGTCGTGGGCGAAGCAGCCTAAATCGCTGTTGTTTTATTGAAAAAAGCCGGGTTCGCCCGGCTTTTTTTGTTGTAGGGAAACTCACCGATGATGACAGCCGCGTGACGGGAGCAGGTATAATGCCCGGCATGAATTCCCCAGCAGATCCGCAAATCGAATCGCTGCGCATCCCCCCGCACTCCATCGAAGCAGAACAGTCCGTCATCGGCGGTTTGCTGCGTGATAACGCGGCATGGGACCGCATCGCCGACTTCATGCACGCGGACGATTTCTACCGCTACGACCACCGGATCATCTTCGAACAGATGGTCCGCCTGATCAATGCCGGCAAGCCGGCCGACGTGATCACCGTGTACGAGGCCTGCAACCAGCTCGGCAAGGCCGAGGACGTGGGCGGCCTGGCCTACCTGAACGCGATGGCGCAGAACACGCCGTCGGCGGCGAACATCCGCCGCTACGCGGAGATCGTGCGCGACCGCGGCATCCTGCGCAAGCTCATCACGGTCGCGGACGAAATCTCCGGCAACGCCTTCAACCCGCAGGGCAAGGAAGTCAAGCAGATGCTCGACGAGGCCGAGTCGAAGATCTTCGCCATCGCCGAACAGGGCGCACGCGGCGCCCAGGGCTGGACCGCGGTGCAACCGCTGCTGACCCAGGTGGTCGAGCGCATCGACGAGCTGTACTCGCGCGAGAACCAGGGCGAGATCACCGGTGTGCCGACCGGCTTCATCGACCTGGACCGCATGACCTCCGGCCTGCAGCCGGGCGACCTGGTCATCGTCGCCGGCCGTCCGTCGATGGGCAAGACCGCGTTCTCGGTGAACATCGGCGAGAACGTCGCGATCGAGGCCGGCCTGCCGGTCGCCGTGTTCTCGATGGAGATGGGCGGCGCCCAGCTGGCGATGCGTATGCTGGGTTCGGTGGGCCAGCTCGACCAGCACCGCCTGCGTACCGGCCGCCTGAACGACGAGGACTGGCCGCGCCTGACGCACGCGATCCAGAAGATGAACGACGCCCAGCTCTACATCGACGAGACGCCCGCGCTCAACCCGATCGAGATGCGCGCGCGCGCCCGCCGCCTCGCGCGCCAGTGCGGCAAGCTGGGCCTGATCATCGTCGACTACCTGCAGCTGATGCAGGGCAGCCAGCCGGGCGACAACCGCGCGGCCGAGATCTCCGAGATCTCGCGTAGCCTGAAGGGCCTGGCCAAGGAACTGCACTGCCCCGTCATCGCGCTCTCGCAGCTGAACCGCTCGCTGGAGCAGCGCCCCAACAAACGGCCCGTCATGTCCGACCTGCGCGAATCCGGCGCTATCGAGCAGGACGCGGACGTGATCATCTTCCTGTACCGGGACGAGGTCTACAACCCCGACTCGCCCGACAAGGGAACCGCCGAGATCATCATCGGCAAACAACGTAATGGCCCCATCGGCGCGGTGCGCCTGACCTGGATCGGCCAGTACACCAAGTTTGGCAATTACAGCGGCAACCTCGCCATCTACCAGGGCGACTAAGCCGATAGCGCGGCCGGCGACCCTCCCCGGGGCGACCGGGCGCGCAGACCCAAGAGATCACAACGGAGAAATACAATGTTCGGACGCCTGATGCCCACCGAGGGCAAATTCTTTGACCTGTTCAACCAGCACGCGGCCTTGTGCGTGAAGGGTGCGCAGGAGATGGTTGGCCTGATGACCAACTTCGACGACCTGGAGCATCGCACCCACGCGGTGGAGAGCATCGAGAAGCAGGCGGACAAGATCACCTACGAGTGCGTGGACCTGCTGCACAAGACTTTCATCACCCCGCTCGACCGCGACGACATCCACAAGCTGATCACGCGCATGGACGACATCCTGGACATGATGGAAGACGCGGCCCAGACCATCTCGCTGTACGACCTGCACGCGGTGACGCCGGAAGCGAAGCGTCTCGCCGAGCTTTGCCTGTCGTGCTGCGAGAAGGTGCAGGAGGCGGTGGGCATGCTGCACGACATGGGCAACGCGCAGAAGATCGTCGCCGTCTGCGAGGAAATCGACCGCTTCGAGACCGACGCAGACCACGTGATGCGCGCCGCGATGTCCAAGCTGTTCCGCGACGAACCGGACGTGCGCAACCTGATCAAGATGAAGGCGATCTACGAGATCCTCGAGACCGTGACCGACCGCTGCGAAGACGTGGCCAACATCGTCGAAGGCATCATCGTCGAGAACGCGTAAAGCCGCACGGACAAGAACAACAACATGGAAACTCTCAACATCAGCATCTGGGTGCTGGGCAGCCTCGTGCTGCTCGCACTGGTGTTCGACTTCATGAACGGCTTCCACGATTCGGCGAACTCGATCGCCACCGTGGTATCGACGGGCGTGCTCAAGCCGCAGCACGCCGTGGCGATGGCGGCCTTCTTCAACTTCATCGCGATCTTCGTGGTCAGCATGAAGGTCGCGCAGACCATCGGCAAGGGGACGATCGATCCCGAGGTGGTGGACCATTACGTGATCTTCGGCGCCCTGGTCGGGGCGATCACCTGGAACGTCATCACCTGGTACTACGGCATTCCGTCCTCGTCCTCGCACGCCCTGATCGGCGGCCTGGTCGGCGCGGCGGTCGCCAAGGCGGGCACCGGTTCGCTGATCGCCTCGGGCCTGCTCAAGACCGTGGTGTTCATCGTGCTCGCGCCGATGCTCGGCTTCATCCTGGGCTCGACCATCATGCTGCTGGTCGCGTGGATCTTCGTGCGTTCCACCCCGCGCAAGGTGGACGTGTGGTTCCGCCGCCTGCAACTGGTGTCGGCGGCAGGCTATTCGCTCGGCCACGGCGGCAACGACGCGCAGAAGACCATGGGCATCATCTGGATGCTGCTGATCGCCGCCGGCGTGACCAGCCCGGACGACGCCCTGCCACCGATGTGGGTCATCATCTCGTGCTACGCGGCGATCGCCTTCGGCACCCTGTTTGGCGGCTGGCGCATCGTCAAGACCATGGGCCAGAAGATCACCAAGCTCAAGCCGGTCGGCGGTTTCTGCGCGGAGACCGGCGGCGCGATGACCCTGCTCATGGCCAGCTTCTTCGGCATTCCGGTCTCGACCACCCACACCATCACCGGCGCGATCGTCGGCGTGGGCGCATCGCAGAAGGCATCGGCGGTGCGCTGGGGCGTGGCCGGCAACATCGTCTGGGCCTGGGTGTTCACGATCCCGGCCTCGGCCTTCATGGCCGCCGTCGCCTGGTACCTCGGCACCCTGATCCTGTAAGGGATGGCCGGCGGGTAGCCGGCGGGGTGGGCGGGGCCGCCGACGCTCTCGCGCCCACCGTCCTCGCCCGGCCCCGGCGCAGCGCCCGCGCGAATGCCGTCCAGATCCGCCTGGACGGCATTTTTCTTTTGCGCACCGTTGTTTTGCCGTCTCTTCCGGACTTGGGTGAGTTTCCCGTTGACCTATAATGTTTCTAAGCGAATCGGTTGGACGGACACATGGAGCATCCGGTAACGGGCACGGAGCAATACGGCGTGACGCTGGGCGGGCGGCCCGAGTTCGACAAGACCGTGGAATCGGCCTATCAGGCCGACCTCCTGGTCGAGAAGTGGCGCGTGTTCTGGCAGACCAATCTGCTGTGCGTGGCGCTGTACGCCTGCTTCGGGGTGCTGGACGTGTGGGCCATGCCGGCGGAACTGTACGAGGCCTGGCTCGTGCGCGGCGCGGTCGTCGTCGTGACGCTGGCCGCCACGGTCTTTTGCGCCCGGCGGCGCGAGTGGTTCGCGCGCCACTACGTGGGCATCGTCAGTGCCGTCTACCTGTTGTGGGCGGAGGGCATCGTTGCGCTGATCGCGCTGGCCAGCCGCGGCGAGCTCGCCTGGAGCAGCTACTACGCGGGCCTGATCCTTGTGTCGATCGCGCTCTACGCGTGGACCTACCTGACCTGGCGGCGCGGGCTGACGCTCGGGGCCGCGATCGTCGCCTCCTACTTCGCATGTGCCATCGTGTACCAGCAAATGGCCGCCGATGGCGAGTCCCGCGCCACCCTGGTCCTGAACGGCTTCTTCCTGATCGCCGCCAACATCATGGGCCTGTTCTGCATGCACACGCGCGAACAGTTCGCGCGCCAGGCCTTCCTGCTGAAAAACCGCCTGTCGCGCGAATTGCAGGTGGAGGAGGCGGCGCGGCGCGCACACGCCTACCGGGCGGACCATGACGCCCTGACGGGGCTGTACAACCGCGCCGGCTTTCTCGGGCAGCTGCAGCAGATGCTGGACGAGGCCGGATCGAACACGGTCGCCGTCCTCTTCATGGACCTGAACGGTTTCAAGCCGGTCAACGACACCTTCGGCCACGCGGCGGGCGACCGGGTGCTGCAGGACACGGCCGAGAGGATCCGCCAGACCATCCGTTCGAGCGATCTCGCCGGCCGGGTCGGCGGGGACGAGTTCGTCGTGGCGCTTTCCTTCCCCGCGTCCCAGGATCAAGGCTTGCAGCGCCTGACGAACCAGTTGCAGGAGGTCATCCGGCAGCCGATCGGCTGGAACGGCCACGCGTTGACCGTGGCTACCAGCATCGGCGCGGCGACCAGCCGCGAGGTCGGCGGCGGCGCGAGCGAGCTCATCGACGCTGCGGATTTGCGCATGTACAAGATGAAGCAAAGCCGCTCCGCCTGAGGGGGGGAGGACGAGCCCCAACCGCAGCGTGGTGGCGTAGCGGGGTGGCTTCGATACATCTGGCATATCACCGATGCCGGCATCATATATTGGACAACTCACTCCCCCTGCGGCACCCTGTGCTATCGTTTCGACAGCCGCATCCCGAGGAGAATCCCATGCCGACCTACCGTTCCCGAACCACCACCCAGGGCCGCAACATGGCCGGCGCGCGCGCCCTGTGGCGCGCCACCGGCATGAAGGATGGCGACTTCGACAAGCCGATCATCGCCGTGGTCAACTCCTTCACCCAGTTCGTGCCCGGGCACGTCCACCTGAAGGACCTGGGCCAGCTGGTCGCGCGCGAGATCGAGGCGTCCGGCGGCGTGGCCAAGGAATTCAACACCATCGCCGTCGATGACGGGATCGCCATGGGCCACGGCGGCATGCTGTATTCGCTGCCCTCGCGCGACCTGATCGCCGACTCGGTGGAGTACATGGTCAACGCCCACTGCGCCGACGCGATGGTGTGCATCTCCAACTGCGACAAGATCACCCCCGGAATGCTGATGGCCGCGATGCGCCTGAACATCCCGGCGGTGTTCGTGTCCGGCGGGCCGATGGAGGCCGGCAAGGTGGTCAAGGTGGTCAACAACGACCGCAAGGTCATCAAGCTCGACCTGATCGACGCGATGATCAAGGCCGGCGACGCCACGGTGTCGGACGCCGACGTGGCCGAAGTGGAGCGCTCCGCCTGCCCGACCTGCGGCTCGTGCTCGGGCATGTTCACCGCCAACTCGATGAACTGCCTGACGGAGGCGCTCGGCCTGTCCCTGCCGGGTAATGGCACCATCGTCGCCACCCACGCCGACCGCAAGGAGCTGTTCCTGCGCGCCGGCCGCCTGATCGTCGAGCTGGCCAAGCGCCACTATGAACAGGACGACTACTCGGTACTGCCGCGCAGCATCGCCAGCAAGGCCGCGTTCGAGAACGCGATGGCGCTCGACGTGTCGATGGGCGGCTCGACCAACACCGTGCTGCACCTGCTGGCCGCCGCGCACGAGGCCCAGGTGCCGTTCACGATGGCCGACATCGACCGCATCTCGCGCCAGGTGCCCTGCCTGTGCAAGGTGGCGCCGATGACCGACAAGTACCACATCGAGGACGTGCACCGGGCCGGCGGCATCATCGCCATCCTGGGCGAACTGGCGCGCGCCGGGCTGCTCGACACCTCGCTGCCGACCGTGCACAGCCCGACCATGGGCGAGGCCATCGAGAAGTTCGACATCCGGCGCAGCGACGATCCCGAGGTGCACCGGTTGTTCCGCGCGGCGCCGGGCGGGGTGCCGACCCAGGTCGCTTTCTCGCAGTCGGAGCGCTATGACGACAACGACCTGGACCGCGCGGCCGGCTGCATCCGCGACCGTGCGCACGCCTATTCGCAGGACGGCGGCCTGGCGGTCCTGTACGGGAACATCGCGGAGAAGGGCTGCATCGTCAAGACCGCGGGCGTGGACGAGAGCATCCTGAAGTTCTCCGGCCGCGCGCGCGTGTTCGAGAGCCAGGACGCGGCGGTCGAGGCGATCCTGGGCGACGCCGTCCACGCCGGCGACGTGGTCGTCATCCGCTACGAAGGTCCGAAGGGCGGGCCCGGCATGCAGGAGATGCTTTACCCGACCTCGTACATCAAGTCCAAGGGACTGGGCAAGGCCTGCGCGCTGTTCACGGACGGGCGCTTCTCGGGCGGCTCGTCGGGACTGGTGATCGGCCACGCCTCGCCGGAAGCGGCCGAGGGCGGCGCGATCGGCCTGGTGAGGGAGGGCGACATGATCGACATCGACATCCCCGAGCGCACGATCGACCTGCGGGTGACGGCGGAAGAGATGGCGCACCGCCGCGCGGCGATGGAGGACAAGGGGGCCGACGCCTGGCGGCCGGAGGGGCGCGAGCGCTATGTCTCGCAGGCCCTGCAGGCGTACGCGGCGCTCACGACGTCCGCCGATCGCGGGGCGGTGCGGGATCTGTCGCAGCTGAAGCGCTGAGCCCGGCGGCCGGGGGCGGCGACTACTTGATGCAGACGGTCCGCACCATCTTCAGGTCGGTCATCCCGGCCAGCACCTTCTCGATGCCGTCCATCTTCAGCGTCGTCATCCCGTCCTCCAGCGCGGCCGCCAGCAGGCTGGGCACGCGCGCGTGTTCGGTGAGCAGGCGCTTGACCTTGTCCGAGCCGAGCATCAGCTCGTGCAGGCCGACGCGGCCGCGGTAGCCCTTGTTGCACTCGGGGCAGCCGACCGGGCGGTAGAGCGTGAAGCGGCCATCGGCGTCGGCGTAGCGCTGGCGCCAGAGCGACAACACCTTGTCCTTCGCCGCCTCCGGATCGGCGCGGAAATCGTCCAGCCCCTGCAGTTCGGCGCAGTACTCGCGCAGCAGCGCCTCGATCTCGTCCTGCTCCGGATGGTAGGCCTGCTTGCAGCCGCCGCACAGGCGCTTGGCCAGGCGCTGGGCCAGGATGCCGAGCAGGGCGTCGGCGAAGTTGAACGGGTCCATGCCCATGTCGAGCAGGCGCACGATCGACTCGGGCGCGCTGTTGGTGTGCAGGGTGGCGAACACCAGGTGGCCGGTGAGCGAGGCCTCGATGCCGATGCCCACCGTTTCCTTGTCGCGCATCTCGCCCACCATGATCACGTCCGGATCCGCACGCAGGAAGGCGCGCATCACGGTGGCGAAATCGAGCCCCGCCTTGCGGTTCACCTGCACCTGGCGCAGGCCCTTCTGCGTGATCTCGACCGGGTCCTCCGCGGTCCAGATCTTGGTCTCGGGCGTGTTCAGGTGCTTCAGGATCGAGTGCAGCGACGTGGTCTTGCCCGAGCCGGTCGGGCCGCAGACGAAGAACAGGCCGTACGGCTTTTCGACCGCCTGCAGCAGGCGGTCCAAGTTGTGCGGCAGGATGCCCAGTTCGCTCAGCGGAATCGGCTCGCCGGCGGCCAGGATACGCATGACCACGTCCTCGACCCCGCCGGCGGACGGAATCGTCGCCACGCGCAGTTCGATATCCAGCGGTCCGTATTTCTTGAACTTGATCTTGCCGTCCTGCGGCTTGCGGCGCTCGGAGATGTCGAGGTCGCACATGATCTTCACGCGCGCCACCAGCGCGTTGCGGTAGCTGGCGGGAATCTCGATGTAGGGCACGAGCGTGCCATCCTTGCGGAAGCGGATCCCGGTCTTGCCCTTGCCCGGCATCGGCTCGATGTGGATGTCCGACACGCCCTGGCGATAGGCGTCCACGATCACCTTGTTGAGCAGCTTGACCAGTTCGTTCTCGACCGCTTCCGATACCTCGGTCGGGCCTTCGCCATCCTCGTCTTCCTCCAGTCCGGAGAGCAGTTCGCCCACCGACTCGCCGGCGGCGGGACCGGTGCCGAAGAACAGCTCGGCCGTGCGGCGCAACTCGGCGTGCGTCGTGACCCGGAAGCTCACCTTCGCGCGCGGGAACACATGGCTGACGATGCGGCTCGCGGCGACCCGCTCGGGGTCGATCGCCATCACGATCAGCCCGTTGGGGCCATCCTCCAGCGGCAGCCAGCCGTTCTCCTCGACGTACTGCGCTTTCAGGTTGCGCAGCAGCTCGATCGGGCGCAGCCGGTCGGCGCGGAAGGGCTCGTAGGGCACCATGAAGAAAGTCGACAGCGCCGCGCCGATGGCGCCCGGCTTGACCTTGTATTCGTCGATCAGTACCTGCTCGATGTCCAGGTCGCGGTCGCGCGCGCCGCGCGTGGCCTGCTCCAGCTCGTCGGCCGAGAGCACCGCCTCGAGCACCAGCGCGTCGTACTTGCTGCGCACGCGCTGCGGGTTCAGGCGCTGGCCCAGCGCCACCGACAGCGTCTCGCACAGCTGCTTCACGCCATCGGTGCAGACGGGAGGGAAGGGGCCGCCGGCGCGGTGGTTGATGAACTGGACCACGCCCAGCAGCTCGCCCGAGGGCATCGCCACCAGCGGCGCGACCAGCATCTCGCGCGTGCGGTAGCCGGTGCGCTGGTCCACGCCGCGCTGGAAATTCAGTTCCGGCGACAGCCGCTTGAGCTCGGTGTCGTCGTAGACGTCCTTGATGTTGATGGTCTGGCGCGACTGCGCGACGAAGCCGGCGATCGAACTCGGTCCGATCGGCAGGCGCAGGTCGCGGAACGAGGTCAGTCCGGTCTTGACCTTCGAGACGATGTGTTCCCGGTCCGGCGCGACGGCATACAGCGTGAAGCGGTCGCAGCCGAACAGGTCGCAGAAATCCATCCCCAGGTCGAGCATGATCTCGTCCAGGTTGTGGGTCGCGTGGATCTTGGTCGTGACTTCCTGCAGCTTGCGGAAGAAGTCGAGGCGCTGGCCGGTGTCGCCGGCCGCGGCGTCGCCGCCCGCGCGGCGCTCGGTGATGGCCTCGCTCATGGCAGCTCGACTTCCAGGCCTTCGTAGGCCAGCCGCACCTGCAGATCGCCCAGGCGGCCGGCGTGGCGCGCCATCACTTCGGCGAAGGCCGCCTCCAGTTCATCGTCGCCGCGGGTCGGCTCGTGGTGGGTGCAGTACAGGGTCTTGGCGCCGACCCGCAGCGCCATGGCGAGCGCGCCGTCGAAGGTGCCGTGGCCCCAGCCCGCCTTGGCCGGGTATTCCTCCCGCGTGTAGGAGCAGTCGACGATCAGGGCGTCCACCCCGGCCATCGCCGCGTCGATCGCGTGCTGGCGTTCGAGCAGGTGGGCCTCGAAGGCTTCGTACTGGGGATCGGATGGCGGGTGCGGGTTGTGCCAGGGTTCGTGGTCGCCGGTGAAGAACACCGATTTGCCGTTGCAGTCGATGCGGTAGCCCAGGTTGGTCACCGGATGGTTCATCAGCACGTTGCCGACGGTCGCGTCGCCGACCTCGATCGCCACCCCGATCTCCAGGGTGCGGTATTCGATGGTCGCGTCCATCTGGGTTTCGCTGACCGGGAAGTAGCTGTTCTGCAACTGGACGCCCATCACGTGCTCGATGCCGTTGCCCGTCACCGGGTCGTGGGCCCCGTGCAGGCGCACCCGGCTGCCCTTGATGAACAGCGGCGTGAAGAAGGGCAGGCCGTGGATGTGGTCCCAGTGGCTGTGGGTGATGAAGATGTTGGCGTGCACCGGCAAGCGGGTGAGCAGGTTCTGCGCGAGCGGGAACAGCCCGGTGCCACCGTCGAGGATGATGAGCGTGCCGTTGTCCGTGCACACCTCGATGCAGGTCGTGTTGCCGCCATAGCGCGCGGTGCGTGGACCGGGGGACGGGATGGAACCGCGTACTCCCCAGAAACGGAATTTCATCTCGAACTCCCCAGCAAAACTGTCATTGTGTTATTGGACAGTGCCGATGATAGCGGGTTTGTGTCCATATGGCTCTAAAAATTGCGTATTCGCATCAGATGAATGTACAGCCGCGTCTAACAAAGCTACACTTCCGGTAATTACCTAATAGCAACGATCCGCGCCGCCGGCGCCAGGGCGTTCTCCAGCCGAACCGACATGCAAGAGCTCACACCTTCCCAGGTTGCCCAACGACTCCACCAGCTCACCGAACTGAGCGTGGCCCTGGGCGACGGCCACGATATCGGTGCGCTGCTCGACCGCATCCTGAACGTCGCCAAGGCCATGACCGACGCCGACGGCGGCACCCTGTACCGGCCGAGCGAGGACAAGCAGAGCCTGTGCTTCCATATCTCGATCAACGACACGCTCGAGCTGTACCAGGGCGGCAAGAGCGGAAAGCCGATCAACCTGCCCCCCATCCCCTTGTTCGACAGCGCCGGCAACCGCAACCTGGCTTCGGTGGCGGCCTACGCCGCCAACTTCAACCAGTCGGTCAACATCGAGGACGTGTACAAGGCGGACGTCTTCAATTTCTCCGGCATGCGCGCCTTCGACAGCGTGCACGGCTACCACTCCCAGTCCTTCCTGACGGTGCCGATGACCGACCACGAGGGGGAACTGGTCGGCGTGCTCCAGCTGATCAATGCCAAGGATACCGAAACCGGGCGGATCCGGGCGTTCACCCAGACCGACCAGCGCTTCATCGAGGCGCTGGCGGCGCAGGCGGCGGTGGCGATCACGAACCAGCAGCTGATCGGGCAGCTGGAAGGCCTGCTCGAGGCGCTGGTCAACCTGATCAACATCGGCATCGACGAAAAGTCGCCCTACACGGGGCGCCACTGCCAGTTCGTGCCGGAGCTGACCATGCTGCTGGCCGACGCGGTCCACGCGACCGAGGACGGGCCGCTGGCCCAGTTCCGCATGACCGACGCCGACCGCAAGGAGTTGTGGCTGGCCGGCCTGCTGCACGACTGCGGCAAGATCACCACCCCGGTGCACGTGGTGGACAAGGCCACCAAGCTCGAGACCATCTTCGACCGCATCCACCTGGTGGACACCCGCTTCGAGGTGCTGCTGCGGGACTGCGAGATCCGCGCCCTGCGCGAAAAGTGCCTGCCGGGGGCGAACCACGCGGCCATCGACGACCGGCTGGGCTCGGAGCAGGCGCGCCTGCGAGCCGACCGCGACTTCCTGCGCACGGTGAACATCGGCGGCGAGGGCATGGCCCCGGCCGACCAGGAGCGGGTGCTGCGCATCGCGCGCTACCGCTGGACCGGCCCGGATGGCATAGAGCGCGATTTCCTCGACGACGAGGAGATCGTCAACCTGACGGTGCGCTTCGGTACCCTGACCGACGCGGAGCGCAAGATCATCAACAACCACATCGTGGTCACCATCCGCATGCTCGAGTCGCTGCCCTGGCCCAAGCACCTGAAGAACGTGCCGGAGTACGCCGGCGGGCACCATGAGCGCATGGACGGCAAGGGCTACCCGCGCGGCCTGACGAAGGAGCAGATGTCGGTCCAGGCGCGCATCATGGCCATCGCCGACATCTTCGAGGCGCTCACCGCCAACGACCGCCCCTACAAGAAGGGCAAGTCGCTGTCCGAGTCGCTGCGCATCCTGGGTAACTTCTCGCTCAACGGCCACATCGACCCCGACCTGTTCGACATCTTCGTGCGCAAGAAGGTCTATCTCAAGTTCGCCAGCGAGAACCTCGACCCGCGCCAGATCGACGAGGTGGACGAGTCGAAGATCCCGGGTTACCAGCCATGAAGCGGCTGCTCGGGAAGTACTGGGCACGCTGGGCGCTCGGACTGCTGCTGACCCTGGTCGCGGCCCTGTATCCGTGGGGCTTCTGGACCAGCCACTCGATCGAGCGCCAGGACACCATCATCGCCGACCTGCGCATGCGCCTCGAGCCGGCCGAGCTCGACCCGCGCATCGTCATCGTCGACATCGACGCGAAGAGCCTGACCGAGATCGGACGCTTCCCCTGGAGCCGCAACGTGCTGGCCAGGCTGGTCGGCCAGCTCACCGACCACTACGGCGTGGGCGCGGTCGGCTTCGACATCTCCTTCCCCGAGGCCGACACCAGCTCGGGCTACGACGTGCTGGAACGCCTGGCGGGCGAGCAGCTCAAGGGGGTGCCGGAACTGCGGCGCGAGCTGGTTTCCCTCAAGCCGGCGCTCGACTACGACGGCCTGTTCGCCCAGGCGCTGCGGGGCAAGCCGGTGGTGCTGGGCTATAACGTGTCGGCAGACCAGGCCAAGGGCGTGCTGCCCAGGCCCGCCTTCACGGTCGAGGACCTGAACGGGCGCCAGGTCGAGGCCTATACCTCGCGCGGCTACGAGGCCAACATCGCGCGCCTGCAGGAGGCGGCCGCCGGCGCCGGCATCTTCACCACCGCCACCGATGCGGACGGGCTGGTGCGCTCCTCGCCACTGATGTTCCGCATCGGCGACGGCTACTACCCCTCGCTGTCGCTGGCCACCATCGCCGCCTACCTGGACGCGCGCTCGATCGCGCCCTACTTCACCGAAACCGCCGACAGCATGTCCGAAGCCGAACTGGCCGGGGCGGGCCTGGAATACCTGGCGATGTTCACCGCCGAGGGGCCGATCGGCATCCCGGTCGGCGCCGGCATGGTCACCACGGTGCAGTTCCGCGGCCCGGGCGGGCCGAAGGGCGGCGCCTTCCGCTACGTCTCGGCCGCCGACGTGCTTTCCGGTGCCGCCCCGCGCGAACTGCTGGAAGGGACGATCGTCCTGGTCGGCACCACGGCACCGGGCCTGCTGGACCTGCGCGCCACCCCGGTCAACGTCGACTACCCCGGCGTCGAGGTGCACGCCAACCTGATCAAGTCGATCCTGGACGGCCGCTTCAAGTCGCGCCCCGCGCAGGCGGCGGCGATCGAATTCCTCCAGGTGCTGGTGGTGGGCCTGGTCCTGAGCTTCGCGCTGGCCGCCGCCGCCCCGGCCTGGTCGGTGCTGATCGCCGGCGCCGCCTTCGCGGCCTCGGCCGGCTTCAACTACTACATGTACAGCCAGCACGACATCGTGCTCAACGTCTTCGTCTGCCTGCTGCTGGTGGCGGCCCTGTTCGTGCTCAACCTGGCCTGGGGCTACTTCTTCGAGTTCAGGAAGGGCAGGGCGCTGGTGTCGCGCTTCGGCGAGTACGTCGCGCCCGAACTGGTGGCGCAGATGGCCGAGAACCCGGCCGCCTACAACATGGATGGCGAGAGCCGCGAGCTGACCGTGATGTTCGTCGACGTGCGCGGCTTCACCACCATCTCGGAGGGCCTGTCGCCGAAGGAGCTGCGCGAGTACATCAACCTCTACCTGACGGCGATGTCCGAGGATATCCGCAGCGCCTACCAGGGCACGCTGGACAAGTACATCGGCGACGCCGTGATGGCCTTCTGGGGCGCTCCGGTGCATTTCGCCGACCACGCCAGCCGCGCCGTGGCCACCTCGCTGCTGATGCAGGCCAGCGCGGTGCGGCTGAACCGCGACTTCCTGGCGCGCGGCTGGCCCGAGCTGAAGATCGGCATCGGCCTGAACAGCGGCCTGATGCACGTGGGCGACATGGGTTCGGCCATCCGCCGCGCCTACACGGTGATGGGCGACGCGGTCAACCTCGGCTCGCGCCTGGAAGGCATCACCAAGGTCTATGGCGTGGGGATCGCCGTGGGCGAGGCGACGCGCCTGGCCGCGCCGGAGTTCGTGTACCGCGAGCTGGACCTGGTGCGGGTCAAGGGCAAGAACGAGCCGGTGGCGATCTTCGAGCCGCTCGGCAAGCCTGCCGACGTCGAGCCCGCCACCATCGAAGAGATCGCCGAGTGGGACGCGGCGCTGGCGGCGGTGCGTGGGCAGCGCTGGGACGAGGCGCAGCGGCGCATCGAGGCCCTGCGGGCGGCCCATCCCGAGCGCGGACTGTACCAGCTGTACCTGGAGCGGATCGTCCACTACCGCGCGCACCCGCCGGGACCGGGCTGGGACGGCGTGACCACCTTCGAGACGAAGTGAGGGCGGCCGACGCCGGGTAGGGTGGGCACTTGTGCCCACCGGCAACGCACGCTACCCACCGGCAGCGCACGCAATGGCGGGCACGGGTGCCTTGCGCGGCCCGGCCTCGGCTACCGCTGTGTCTTCTATGCAACATGGCGGGACGGCTTTCCCCCATCCCGTGGGGTAAGTTCCGGCAGATACCAGAAATTTCTTCGATGCAAGTAAAAAGCTGTTTACACTTGCTATAAGGAATAGTGTCTTTCCGCCCCAGCAGGGTCCGGCCGGGACAAAACCACCCAATAAGAAAACAATCGTAGAGCCAAAACATGAAACAACGCTTTGCACGCCTGCTGGCAGGTTCGCTGCTTGCCGCCGCCGTGAGCGCGGCCTGGGCCCAGGAAGCCCCGGCCGACGACATCATCCGGTTCGAGATCAGCCGCTTCGATGTCACGGGCAACACGCTGCTGGCCCCGGCCGAGGTCGAGCGCACCGTCGCGCCCTTCGCCGGAGCGGGCCGCGACTTCGGCGACGTGCAGCGTGCGCTGGAGGCGCTCGAGGCCCTGTACCACGCGTATGGCTACAACGTGGTGACCGTCCAGTTGCCGGAGCAGGAGCTCGATGGCGGCGTGGTGCGCCTGCATGTGGTGCAGACGAAGATCGGCAAGGTCACCGTGAGCGGCAACCGCGCGTTCTCGGAGGCGAACATCCGCCGCAGCCTGCCCGCCCTCGTGCCGGGCCAAACGCCCAACCTCAGGCAGGTCTCGGCCAACCTGAAGGCGGCCAACGAGAATCCCGCCAAGCAGGTCAAGCTGAGCCTGGAGAGCGGCGCGGCCGACGACGAGGTCAACGCGCGCATCGACGTGGTGGACCAGCGGCCGTGGAAGGTGATGGCGAACTTCGACAACACCGGCACCGAGGCGACCGGCGAGACCCATGCCGGCGTGGTGCTGCAGCATGCGAACCTGTGGGGGCGCGACCATGTCGGCAGCCTGCAGTACACCACCACCGTCGAGGAGCCGGACCAGGTCGCGGTGTGGGGCGCGGGCTACCACGTGCCGCTGTACGGGCTGGGCGACTCGCTCGACCTGTTCGCCAGCTACTCGAACGTCGACTCGGGCATGGTGACCGCCGGCGTGTTCAACCTGGCCGTGAGCGGCAAGGGCTTCGTCGCCGGCGCGCGCTACAACCAGATCCTGGCCAAGCAGGGCGAGATCGAGCCGCGCCTGATTTATGGGCTGGAACACAAGGCCTACAAGAACAGCGTCCTGTTCGACAAGCTGGACTTCGGCAACGACGTGACGGTGCACCCCTTGAGCATCGGCTACGCCGCCCGCATCGGGCTGGACCAGGGCGAGGCCCATGTCGCGCTGACGGCGGTATTCAACATCGAGGGCGGCAAGCGCGGCCGGCAGGAGGATTTCTCGCGCGTGCGCACCGGCGCCGTGGCCGACTGGCGGGTGCTGCGTTTCTCGGGCGTCTGGACCCGCGCCCTGGGCGCGAACGACTGGCAGATGCGGGTGCTGGCCAACGGCCAGTTCACGCGCAACGCGCTGGTGCCGGGCGAGCAGTTCGGTGCCGGCGGCAGCACCTCGGTGCGCGGCTTCGACGAGCGCGCCCTGTCCACCGACTCGGGGCTGGGCGCCAACCTCGAGCTGTACACGCCGAACTGGTGCGGCAAGGCCCTGTGGCAGTGCCGCGTGGTGGCGTTCTACGACGCCGCCTACGGCAAGCGCAACCACGTGCTGCCGGGTGAACTGGATCACACGACGATCAGCGGGGCCGGCCTGGGCCTGCGCCTGTCCGCCGGCGCCGGCGCCAGCGTGCAGGTCGATTACGGGCACGTGCTCAACGCCGGCGCGCTCGGTGCCGCCGACAAGAACAAGCTTCACGTCCGCGTGGGCCTGGCCTACTAGGGGATAAGGATATGACGATGCACATTCTCAAGCGCAGCCTCGTGCCGCTGCTGGTGGCGGCCTGCTTCGGCAGCGCGGGCGCGACGCCGACTTCGCCCCAGGTGGTGGCGGGGCAGGCCACTTTCTCGCAGCAGGGCAACGTGTTCTCGATCACGAACACGCCCAACACCATCATCAACTGGCAAAGCTTCTCGGTCAACCCGGGCGAGGTGACGCGCTTCATCCAGCAAAGCGCGGACAGCGCGGTGCTGAACCGGATCGTCGGCCAGGACCCGTCGAAGATCCTCGGCGCGCTGCAGTCGAACGGCAAGGTCTTCCTGATCAACCCGAACGGCATCCTGTTCGGCCGCGACGCGCGCGTGGACGTCAACGGCCTGGTGGCCTCGACCCTGGACCTGGCGAACGCGGACTTCCTGGCCGGGCGCAAGAATTTCACGGCCGGTGTCGGCGCCCCCGCGAGCGTGCGCAACGAAGGCAGCATCGCCACCCCGGGCGGCGGCCAGGTGTTCCTGATCGCTTCCAGCGTCGAGAACAGCGGCGTGATCACCTCGCCCCAGGGGGAGGTGGTGCTGGCGGCCGGCCATAGCGTGCGCCTGGTCGATTCCGCCGATCCCGACCTGCACGTGGTGGTGGCGGCGCCGGCCGACCGGGCCGTCAACCTCGGCAAGGTGATCGCCCAGGGCGGGCGGATCGGCATCTACGGCGCCCTGGTGAACCAGCGCGGCCAGCTCAACGCCGACAGCGCCGTGGTCGGCGCGAACGGCAAGATCGTGCTCAAGGCCAGCCGCGACACCGTCCTCGAACAGGGCAGCGTGACCAGCGCCACCGGTGCCGGCAAGGGCGGCGAGATCCGCCTGCTCGGCGAGCGCGTGGGCCTGGCGGGCGACGCCCGGGTCGACGCGTCCGGCATGGCCGGCGGCGGCAGCGTGCTGGTGGGCGGCGACTACCAGGGCAAGAACAGCCAGGTGCCGAACGCGCGCCAGACCTGGTTCGGCAAGGATGCCTCGATCCGCGCGGACGCGACGGCTGCGGGCGATGGCGGCAAGGTGATCCTGTGGGCCGATGGCGCGACCTCGGCCTACGGCCGTATCTCGGCGCGCGGCGCCGGCGCGGGCGGCAAGGGCGGCCTGGTCGAGACCTCGGGCCACCTGCTCGACATCACCGGCATCGGCGTTGACGCGGGCGCCGCGCAAGGCAAGAGCGGCACCTGGCTGGTCGACCCCTATGACATCGAGGTGGTGGCCGGCGGTACCGCGACCGCGGCCGACGTGGCCCTGTTCTCCAGCGGCCCGGCCACCGGCGTGACCCGGATCGCACCGGCCACGCTGAACGCGACCAATACCAACATCGTCCTGCAGGCGCAGAACGACCTGACCTTCACCGACGCGCTGAGCACGCCGTTCAGCGTGCTGGGGCAGGCCGGTCGCAACATCAACGTCAACGCCCCGATCACCACGAGCGGCGGCGATATCGACCTGCGCGCCGGCTCGCAACTCATTCTCGGCAGCGGCGGCGCCCTGGCGGGCGGTAACTACATCGACCTGCGCGCCGAGGGCATGCGCCTGGACGGCGGCATCGGCGCCGCGCCCGGCACCCAGTTGCCGGTCGTGTCCTTCCACTCGGCCAACCCGGGCACGCCGATCCGGATCGGCGCCACGCCGGTCGCCGGCGCGCTGTGGCTCGACGCCGCCCGCCTGGCGGGTATCGGCGCCTACTCGATCAACGTCGGCAGCAGCGCCCACTCGGCGCCGATCTCGATCGACTCGAACCTGACCCTGAACTCGCACCTCGTGCTCGACAACGCCGGCTCGATCAATATCGAAGCGCCGGTCAACCTGTCCGGCAGCGCCGACAGCCGCTTCGTGGCCAGCCTGCACGGCTTCGGCGACGCCCGGGTCCTGATCGGCAGCGCAGGTTCCGTCGCGGCCGGCCGCTCGGTGCTGCTGCAGGGCGACCGTCTATCCGTCGGCGGCGCCGTTACCGCGCCCAGCGTGACCCTGCGTCCGCACAACGGCGGCACCATCATCTCGCTGGGCGGTCCGGTGCGCGAGGCTTCCGGCTTCCACCTCGCCGGCAGCGACCTGGCGCGCATCGCTTCGAGCGAACTGACCATCGGCGGGCTGCCGGGCCAGACCGCAGGCATGCGGGTGGAAGGCGACATCGTCCTGACCGGCAGCGGCGCGCCCGGCACCTTCACGCTCGACAGCGGCGACGGCGCGCTCGAACTGTCCTACCTGATCAGCACCCCGGGTCTCGTGTCGCTGCGTTCCTTCCTGGCGGTGAGCCAGGATTCGGCCGGCGTGATCGAGGCGGCCAGCTTGAGCGCGCGCGGCGACTCCGCCGTCCTCCTGAGCGGCCAGAACCGCGTCGGCACCGTCGCCGGCGCGTCGAGCCGCGGCGTATTCCAGATGAACGCGGCCGCGCCGCTGCGCGTGGGCGAGGCGGGCGGCATGTCCGGCATCACGGCGGCCAACTCGGTGCGCCTGGCCTCGACCGGCGCGCTGCTCATCGACCGCGCCGTGAAGGGGACCGAGGCGAACCTGCACGGCGCCGGCATCGGCGGCGGCGGCCTGGTCGAAGCGAACATGGTGGCGCTGAATTCGAGCGGCGGCATCGGCAGCACCGCCGCACCGCTGCGCACCAAGGCGCGCGTGATGACCGCACATAACACCGCCACGGGCAGCGCCCCCATCAATATCGCCAACGACGGGATGCTGGTGCTGCGCGCCGCGGTGCAGGCCGGTTCCGGCAACGGCGGCGCCATCCATATCGACAGCGTGGGCGGCATGACCGTGCCGGCGGCCACCGTGGCCGCGCCGACCCTGTCGGCCACGAGCCCCAGCGGCGTGCACACCGTCAGCGGCGACATCAACCTGACGACCCACAGCCCGCTGACCATCGAGGGCAGCGTGACCACCGAAAGCGGCAACATCCGCCTGTTCGCCGACAACGGCGGCGCCTTCACCGTCGCCAGCGGCGCGCAGATCGCATCGACATCGGGCAGCGTCGCCGTGGTGGCGGGTTCGACCGCCATCGCCACCGGCTCGATCACCGTATCCAGCCCGGACAAGCTCAACGTCACCTCCACGGTGACGCCGCCGCCGCCGCCACCGCCGCCGGTGCCAACCCTGGCGGTCTGCCTGGCTACGCCGTCGACCGCCGGCTGCGCGGGGGTGCTGGAAGCGGCATTGAACGCCTGCATCGCGAACATGGACGGCCCGAACTGCGGCCAGATACTGCCAAGCGTGGCGACCTGCCGCGCGAACCCTGGCACGCCGGGCTGCGCACCTGTCCTGGCGCGCGACAAGCTGCTTGCCTGTATCGCCAATCCGAAGGGGTCTGGCTGTAACGACGTCCTGCCGCCGCTGGCGGCCTGCGTCACGGCCCCCAGCACCCTCGGCTGCGAACCGGTGCTGGCCGCGCAGCGCGAGCTCGAGGCCTGCGTCGCCGACCCGTCGCGTCAGGGTTGCGGGGCAATCCTCCCCACCTATGAGACTTGCGTCGCGGCGCCGACGACCTTCGGCTGCACCCCGGTGATCGACGCGCGCGAGCGCCTGCTGGCATGTATCGCCAACCCCACCGCACAGGGCTGCGGGGCGATTCTGCCCACCTATGAAAGCTGTGTGGCCGCGCCGAGCACGCTGGGTTGCGATCCAGTGTTCGCACAGCGTCGCGAATTGGAGGCCTGTATCGCAAATCCAGGCGGTGCCGGTTGCGGTGCCATTCTGCCGCCGCTTGAGCAGTGCCGTATCGACGCAACCCCCTTGGGCTGCGCCGAGTTGTTGACCTACACCGCCTTCGAGGCCTGCCTGGTCAACCCGAGCGCTCCGGGTTGCGGCGCGGTGCTGCCGGCCCTGCCGGTGTGCAAACTGACACCGGACGCCCGCGGATGCCGCCAGGTGCTCGACCTGGCCTTCACCGCCTGCCTGTCGACGCCCAACGATGCGAGCTGCATCGGTATCCTGCCGACGCTCTCGCAGTGTGTGGCGAACAAGGGCCAGGCCGGCTGCGACGCGGTGTTGCCAACCCTGGCGATGTGCGTGGACAGCCCCAGCCTGCAGGGCTGCGAGGTGCGCCTGCCGTCCCTGGCCCAATGCGCCGCGTCGCCTGCGCTGCCGGGGTGCACCGCGGTGCTGCCGGATGTGCAGTTCTGCGCGGCCAACCCGTCGCACGAGAAGTGCAGGCCGTTCACGCCGGCGCCAATCCCCGGCGAGGGCAAGGACCAGGGCGCGCCGCAGGCCAGCCCGGTCACGCAGACCCAGCAGACCACGGTCAACCTGATCAATACGCGCACGCCGACCTCGGCCGACGCGACGGCCTCGCAGACCTCGACGGCGAGAACGGGCAGCGCCGCGACGACCGGCGCCGGGACCTCGGAAGCGGCCGCGGAAAAGCCGGCGGAGGAGCAACAGAGCGCCGGACCGGCGCCAGCGGAGAACACTGGAGTGAATAATGAGAAACCAGCTGCAAAAATGTACTGTAATTAAGGTCCTGCTGTGCGCGGCGCTGCTCCTGTTCGGGGGCGCTGCCTGGGCGCAGGTGGCCGGCAAGGTCACGCGCCTGAGCGGCCCGTTGATGGCGAAGAAGGCCAACGGCAGCGTCAAGGTCCTGTCGCTCCGGTCGGAGGTGGAGAACGGCGACACGCTGGTGTCGGAGAAGAACACCTACGCCCAGATCAAGTTCATCGACAACAGCGAGATCACGCTGCGGCCCGGCACCACCTTCCGCATCGATAATTTCGCCTTCGACGAAGGCAAGCCAGGCGCGGACGCGGCCAGCTTCAGCCTGGTCAAGGGCGGCCTGCGCTCGATCACCGGCGTGCTGGGCAAGCGCAACAAGGAGAAATTCGCGCTCAAGACCCCGAGCGCGACGATCGGTATCCGCGGCACGACCTTCGTGGCACAGTATGTGCCGGCGCCGTCCGATCCGAAGAGCGCGGCACTGGGCGACCTGGCCGCCAGGATCGCCGCCAATGGCGGCAAGCTCCCGGACGGCGTATCGCGCGAGGACGTGGCCGCCGTGCTGAGAAGCGCACTCGGCTCGTCGACCGCGGCCGGGCTTGCCTCCACGCCCGGCATGCCCTCGACCGGTGGCGGAAGCGCCGGCAGTCCGCTGGGCTCGCAACTGCTGGACCTGGTCAACAATGCCCCGCGCGGCGCCTCCGGCCAGGCAGGTGCGGATACCGACTACGCGGCGCTGTTCGCGGCGGCGCAGGCCGCGCAGGCCGCCAGCGCCACCCGCCAGGCCCCGGCCGGACTGCCGCCGGGCCTGCACGTGCAGGTGATCGACGGGATGATCCAGCTCACCAACAATGGCGGCACGCTCGGTTTCAACGCCGGCCAGTTCGGCTACGTGCCTAACCTGACCCAGGCGCCGGTCCTGGTGCCGCAGAATCCGGGCCTGCAGTTCACGCCGCCGCCTGTGTTCAACACCGGTACCGGCACCACCCCGGGCGCCGAGACCGCCCAGGATACGGCCGCGGTCGATTGCATCGTGCGCTGATCGAACCGGATGCTCCATGAAAAAAGCCTGTGGACCTCGCGGTCCACAGGCTTTTTTTCCGGCGCCGCCGCCCCCGGGGGCGGCGGCCGGGAAGACTCCTAGAGCACGTCGCTGGCGTGGTCCGCCAGGCGCGAGCGCTCGCCGCGCGCCAGCGTCACGTGGCCGCTGTGGCCCCAGCCCTTGAAGCGGTCGACCACATAGGTCAGGCCGCTCGAGCCTTCGGTCAGGTAAGGCGTGTCGATTTGCGCGATATTGCCCAGGCACAGGATCTTCGTGCCCGGACCGGCGCGCGTGACGAGGGTCTTGATCTGCTTGGGCGTGAGGTTCTGCGCCTCGTCGATGATGAGGAACTTGTTGACGAAGGTGCGTCCGCGCATGAAGTTGAGCGACTTGATCTTGATCCGCGAGCGGATCAGGTCCTGGGTCGCGGCGCGGCCCCAGTCGCCGGCGTCGCTGTCGGACTTGTTGAGCACCTCGAGGTTGTCGTCGAAGGCGCCCATCCACGGCGACATCTTTTCTTCCTCGGTGCCCGGCAGGAAGCCGATGTCCTCGCCCACCGGCACGGTCACGCGGGTGACGATGATCTCGTTGTACAGCTTGGTCTCCAGCACCTGGGCCAGTCCCGCCGCCAGCGCCAGCAGGGTCTTGCCGGTACCGGCCTGGCCGAGCAGGGTGACGAAATCGACGTCCGGGTTCATCAGCAGGTTCAGGGCGAAGTTCTGCTCGCGGTTGCGCGCGGTGATGCCCCACACGTTGTTCTTGGTGTGGCTGTAGTCGCGCAGCGTCTGCAGCACGGCGGTCTTGCCGTTGATCTGCTTGACCTGGCCGTAGAAGGGGGCTTCGCCGTTCTTCGGCTCCAGGAACACGAACTGGTTCACCAGCAGCGTCGGCACCACCGGCCCGGTCACGCGGTAGTAGGTGGCCGAGACACCGTTCTTGTTCTCCTGCCAGGACTCCATGTCCTTGCCGTGCTTGTTCCAGAAGTCGTCGGGCAACTGGACGATGCCGGAGTACAGCAGGTCGGTGTCTTCCAGCACGTGGTCGTTGAAGTAGTCCTCGGCAGGCAGGCCCAGCGCGCGCGCCTTGATGCGCATGTTGATGTCCTTGGACACCAGCACGATGGCCCGGCCCGGCTGCTGCGCTTCGAGCGCGCGCACCACCCCGAGGATCTGGTTGTCGGCCTTGCCCGCCGGCAGGCCTTCCGGCAGTTCCGCGGCGTTCAGCTTGGTCTGGAAGTAGAGGCGGCCCTTGGCGTCCTTGTTGCCCAGCTTGGCCAGCGGAATGCCGGTCTCGATCGCGTCGTCATCGGTGTTGGCGATCAGGGCGTCGAGCGTGCGCGAGACCTGGCGCGCGTTGCGCGCCACTTCGGACATGCCCTTCTTGTGGTTGTCCAGTTCCTCGAGCGTCATCATCGGCAGGTAGACGTCGTGTTCCTCGAAACGGAACAGCGAGGTCGGGTCGTGCATCAGTACATTGGTGTCGAGCACGAAGACCTTGGTCATGCCCGACACGTCGGCCTTGCGGCTGGCCTGCGACTTGACGTTCACTTCCACCGGCTTGTGCTTGACCGGATGCGGCTGGTCGATGTCGGTGTCGCGCAGCTTGGCGCTGGCGCGACCCTTGGCGGGCGCGGCGGGGGCGGGCGCGGCGGTCGGGGC
>FWWL01003269.1_pt1 | contig 30248 bp, 43 predicted proteins | sample 2228331 | NCBI WGS metagenome assembly FWWL01 (sample SAMEA103939775, study PRJEB20133) | metagenome
AGGAGATCTTATCCTGCTTGGTGGACCTTGTGCGAACTCCTTGGTTGCCACACTGATGGCTGCAGACAATATCACATGTGAGAACTGGCCTTACACAAAGGGTATCATCAAGGAGTACGCCAATGCATTTGGTTCGGGCCACAAGGCATTGGTCGTTGCTGGTACAAATGGTGCTGACACAAGAGAACTAGCTGCTAAAGTGATGCAGGGAATACTGTCGTTCAGCCAGTAAAATAAGGGAAGTTTGGCTTCCCTTCCTTTTTCTTTTATTTTTATTTGAACTGATGTAGGTATCTCAATAGAGGGCCAGGAAAAATTGAACGGAAAGATTTTGAGAATGAAGGGCTATTTAAATGGCCGTCCCTCCCTTCTCAGCCTCATTGCAGCAGGGCTTGGGCCCAGCTCAGCCTGTATCAGAGCATACAGCTTTTCCATCTCTGTTTCTGGCAGGGCCGCCACATGGTCTGCCTCTATTAGTGGAGCAGGAAAGCCATAATTGGGATGGCTGCACAAAGGTAGGATCAGTGCTGAGATCACATCAGGATCTGTGGGGAGTATGAAATCGATCCGGATTGGCCTATCGTTTGGTACTGTTTTTAGATAAAAGGATTGTAGCCTTTCAGACCATGGTGTGAGATCCTTTAGTACAGGATGGCTGCCCGGCTCCCGGCTGTGGCTAAAGGTTTTTGTGCGCTCACCCTTTTTCAGCAGGTTGTGCAGCATGGCAGTATCCCTACTCTTTGCCAGTATGGCCTGCAGCTCTGGTATGGCTGGATGGTTTATATCTTTTAACAACTCTGATATGATTCTGGCAAAGGCATTTGACCGGCTATCCTCAACAATGCCCGCAAGCAGTAGCTTTTCAGAATGCTGGTAAAGCTGTTTGTAGAGTCTCAGCACATTTTGATAGATTGGCCAGGCCTGGCTATGTTTGCCTGGCCTGTCAGCGTAGTGTGGTGTGAGAGGGCCATCCATCAGAAGCATGTCGGGTTGCCAAACTTCGATTGCTTTTAGTGCCATCTCAACCTCTGCCTGAATTCTGTAGAGGTTTGCACACCATGCCCAGTCAAGGTCTGAGAGGGCCTCAAACAGCTCTGGTTTTGGGGTTGGATTTTTATTTGGAAGATAGGCCACATTTTCAACCCTTCCATCCCTATATTCAAAACAGACAGCAACAGCCCTTACCAAAAGGCAGTCAAAGCCATGGAATGACTGTTTTAGCAGACCGCCATCAACAGCCACAATTCTTCCCTTTGGCTTTGTGGGTTTTACAGAGGAAAAAAGCCGTGTCTCATTGTTTGTTTCTCTGAGAAAGTTTGCCAGCCTTGACTGTTTTTGCTCTGTTGCTCTTATTTTGTCGGCAAGCTGGCCTATCCTCGATCTGATGTCCATAATTTTTATTGAATTTAAATATGAAAAGATGTGAAACGGTTTTTTAGTACAGTGAAACAATTTTTTTGTATGAGATGGCTCTTTTGTTTGTTACTCTTAGTTCTATTACTGCCCACAGTGTGCGCCCAGTTAGAATATTATGGCGTTGAGTCGGTAATAGAAGCTGACAGAATTGATTATATCGTGACACTGAAGTTTGCAAAACCAACCCAACAGATCAGTTGGGAGAGTGATTTTGCCATTTTCAATCTGAGCCCAGAGGCTGAATTTGGTGTGGAATGCAGCTCAAAGGTAAAGCTCATTACTTGCAACTTTACTGGCATGTCAGAAACACAAAGGCTGGTAAAGCTTAGCTTTTCTTCCCTAGAGGGGGTAGAGAGGCTGGACGGCAAGCTGAGATACAGAGCAAGCTATACAATACCATTTCACATTGAGCGGGCATTCATCATCATAAAACTGCCAGAAAAGGGTGTTTTGGTTGAGCCTACCAATGCCTCCTTCAGCCCAGCCGATGGCAAAATTATAACGGATGGTCGAAGGATAATGGTTTATTGGGATAGGGTAAATCTGACTGCTGGAGAGGGGCTGCTTTTTTCTGTCAGTTATGTGCTGCCTACTGAGGGTTTTGATTATCTTTCCATTGCTCTGATTGTGATCGCCCTTGTGATATTTGGTTTTGGAGGTCTTTTTGTGCTAAGAAGGGTAAAAATGAAAAGGATTCTCACAGCCATACTGACAGCCGATGAAAAGGCGATAGTGGATGTGCTGGGTAGGAGGGGAGGGCAAGCTCTGCAAAAGCAGATTGTAAGGGAGACGGATTTCTCAAAGGCAAAGGTCTCGAGGCTGTTGCGGGCTCTTCAGAGGAGAGGGGTTGTGAGGATCGAGCCCGTATCGGGTAGGGAGAATAGGGTCATTCTTGTTCTGGAAAGGCATGAAGAGAAAGGAAGCTCAGAGGATAGCAAGGCAGAGAATAGAGAGGCTGTTTGAGCTGGCAAGACAGGTCTCTGAAAAAAAGCCCGAATTGGCTAGAAGGTATGTCGGTTTGGCCCGGAGGATTGGTATGCGTCATAATGTAAGACTACCAGCCAGACTGAAAAGGACTTTTTGCAAGGCCTGTAACTCCCTACTCATACCCAGCAAGACAGTCAGAATCAGGGCAAAAAAGAGGGTCGTGGTGGTCACCTGTCTTGTGTGTGGAGCTGCCAAAAGATATCCCTATAGAAAAGAGAAGTATTAAGTTTAAAATAAATAAAAAACAATTGAGGGTATGTCAGTGCGATCTGTAAGTGCGGCCAAACTCATAGCAAGGATAGCCGAAGAGTTAAAGGGTGTTGAGGTTATAAGACCACCTCTCTGGGCAGGATTTGTCAAAACAGGGGTTGCAAAGGAAAGGCCTCCTCAACAGCCTGACTGGTGGTGGATCAGGGCAGCCAGTATGTTGAGAAAGCTGTATTTCAAACCGGCTGGTGTGGCTAGACTAAGAAGGGCATATTCATCCCGGGCAAACCGCGGGCATGCACCAGAGCATAGATATCCTGCGGGTGGTGCAATAATAAGAAAGATTCTGCAACAGCTTGAGATGGCTGGATTTGTACAAAAGAGTAAGGAAGGTCGAACCTTAACAGCAAAGGGACGTGCATTCCTGGCAGAGGCTGCCAAAAAGATAGGTGATGGATGATGGAAAATCTCACACCAGCACAGCTAAAACAGATAGAGGAGACAAAGAAAGCCGTTCTGAACAGCATACTCAGCAGGGAGGCTGCGGAAAGACTTGGTCGGATCCGTATTGTAAATCCTAACCTAGCCGGTCAGGTCGAACTTTATCTATTCCAACTTTATCAGGCTGGGAGGATAAAAAGCATCATAACGGATGATAAGATGAAAGAGATTTTGAGAGTGCTAACCGAAAGGCGTGATGTGAGGATAAAGCGGATATGAGTAGGAATAAGCCCGGTGCAAAAAAGGCTCGACTGATCGCAGCAGGTAAAAGAAGGGCTGCTCCAAGATGGGCTGACATAAAGGCCTTTGGTTTGAAAAGGGCTCGCACCCGGCGAATTGCCGTACGTGTCAGAAAATGGAGGAGATCCAGGCTACAGGTATAGCTATGGAAAGAATGTACACAATACCACTGAGAGGGGGTTGGTTGAAGAAGCCAAGGTCTAAAAGGGCTCCCAGAGCAATCCGGGATATCAGGACCTTCATAGCCAGACATACAAAGGCAGAGCAGATCATCATATCCAAAGCTCTCAACCAGGCTGTGTGGGCATCAGGCATACAGAGACCTCCTGCGAAGGTAAAGGTGAAGGTGGTGGTAGAGGGTGGTAGAGCATCCGTAACATTGCCAGATGAGATTGTGGAAAAGGCTGAGAAGGGCAGGTTCGAAAAAGTGGCAGAGGGAAAGGGGGAAAAGGATGAAACCATTCAAACAGGAGCTGCTGTCCAGACTGAGCCTGCCAAAAAGACTGGCTGATAGATTGCCCTCTGGTTATCAGAGGATCGGGGATATTGTTCTTCTAAAGCTTGACCCGGTACTGAAAAAGTATCAAAGGGAGATAGGCAAGGCTGTGAGAGAGATTTTAAACGTAGATAGTGTTTGTGTGCTGGATGGTATTGAAGGTCTCACAAGGCGGCCAAAAATAGCTCTGATTGCTGGTCAAAAAACAGAGAGTGTACACAAAGAAAATGGCATTCTATACAAGCTGGATGTCAGTCAGATTATGTGGTCAAAGGGCAACATCTCAGAACGAAGAAGGCTTGTAGGACTGATCAAACCGGGTGAGATTGTTGTAGACTGCTTTGCCGGCATTGGCTATTTCAGTCTGCCCATTGCAAAATTTACAAAAGCGCAAAGGATATATTCAATAGACATAAATCCGGTTGCCATAGCATATCTAAAAGAGAACATTAGATTGAATCGGATTGATAATATAATTCCGATTTTGGGAGATTGTAGAGAAGTTAAAATTCCAGAAAAAGCTGATCGTGTAATTCTGGGTTGGCTTTTTGGCACAGAACAATTCCTGCCCATTTCGTTTGAGATGTTGAAAGAGAAGGGAGTCATCCATTATCATTTTTTGACAAAGAATTTTGAGAGTGAGGTGGAAAAGGTAGAATCGATTGCTAAAAAGTATGGCCGAAAAATAAACATTTTGTATCGGGGTGTTGTAAAAAGTTATGGTCCAAGGGTCTGGCATGCTGTGATGGATTTGGAGTTAAAAGGATGGACATAAAGGCAATGCTCAAAAGGCAGCAGTACCGGCTGATTGGTAGTCATAGTGCTATAAAAATCTGTCACTGGACAAAACAGGCTCTGAGAGGAAAAGGTGTGTGCTATAAGGAGCAATTTTATGGCATTGCTTGTCATCGATGTCTGCAGATCAGTCCTGCCATTTTTTGGTGTCCAAATCGCTGTCTGAAGTGTTGGAGAGCAATAGAGATTACAAAGGCTAATCAGATAGATACAAAATTGGATGAGCCAGAAGAGATTGTGGCCAATGCCATCATAGCTCAGAGGCAGCTGTTATCGGGTTTTAAGGGTCTTAAAGGGGTTGATATGGCAAAATGGGCAGAGGCACAGAGACCAAATCAGGCTGCCATTTCCTTAATAGGTGAGCCAACGGCCTATCCAAAGATTTCAGAACTGATAGGGGTTTTTAAAAGGAGAGGGTTTACAACATTCCTTGTAAGCAATGGTCAGTTTCCCGAAAGGTTGAAGGATATGGAAGAGCCAACACAGTTATATATCTCCCTGGATGCACCAAACAAAATCTTACTAAAAAAACTAAACCAGCCTCAGCTACCCGATTTTTGGGAAAGGCTTAACAAAAGCCTTGAGATGATGAGCTCATTTGGCTGTAGGAAGGTGATAAGGCTGACAATAATAAGGGGGTTCAACATCTCAAAGCCAGAAGGATATGCAAAACTGATCGAAAAAGCTGAACCGGACTTTGTTGAGATCAAAGGCTATATGCATGTGGGATTTTCACAACAGAGATTGCCAAAGAGTGCAATGCCAGAGCATGAGGAGATAAGGAATTTTGCAAAAGGGCTTGCTGAAAAGATTGGATACAGAATTGCTGATGAACAGAGAGTGAGTAGGGTTGTGCTACTCTCTAAGAACTAATTTTCCCGCAGGCTGTGGAATAATTTTTATTTTTCCTTTGAATTCGGGAAAGCGTCTGCCGGCCAGCTCATAGAGCAGGATTGCTAGTGCTGCAATCTCTGAGTGGGGTTGATTGCTGATCGAGAGATTCCATTTAGCCAATCTGTAAATCTCTGAGGGCACTTTTGGCCCACCAACCACAATCAATAGCCTTTTTGATTTTTTTATTTCTGAAATTTTTTGACTAAAGGGCAGACCGTACATTGTGAGATGGACAACATCAAAATTCTTAAAAAGCTCTTTCCAATTTTTTATCCATTGCACAGAAAATTTCCCACCCCAATTTTTGACTACTTTTTCAATACCAGCTTCAAAAGCTATATCTCTTATGCCTGTGTAGAAAAATGTTTGTGCTCCGAGTGCTCGGGCAACAAGTGCACAGTGTGTGGTGATCCTCTCATCCCTTTTTGGCCTGTGGCCTAGTTTGAGCACTGCAATCATATAAAATTTGAAATTAAAAAAATTATTATGAGAGTGACCATTCTGTTTGCTTTTTTGTTTGCCATACCTACTGTTCAGGGTCTAAGTTGGGATGCAAATTTTCATATAATAGGCAACACTGTGGCTGTAGATTATAATATAAGGGATGTGGGCAGAACTTTCTTTCTAAACCTACCAGCTGATAGCAGGGCTATCGAATTAAATGGTCAACAGGCTGGGCAGCAGCTGTTGATTGAAAGGGACAGTAAGATAACCTATCTTTTCAGCTCAGCACTACAGAGAACTGACAAGGGTTATTTTCTTTTTGATTTTGTTACACCTGTGGATGTTGACAGGCTGGATGTGTCGGTGTGGCTACCAGAGGGTGCCTGGCTTGAGGCTGCCTATCCAAAGTCCTACAACACAACCACAGATGGAAGAATTATCACCATCAGCTGGAGTACGGCTTTGATAAAAAACAATTCATTGCCCATTTTTGTCATATTCAGGGAAAAAACCTTTGATTGGAGCTTGATTTGGGCTGGCATTGCTGTGGCTGGAGGCCTGGTAGGTTTTTATGCATGGCAAAGGAGAAAAAAGCTTGAAAAGCCTGTAGCATACTTGTTAGAAGATGAGAAGAAGATTGTTGAGCTGCTGAAGGCCTCACCGAACAAAATGATGAAACAGAAGGAGTTGTGGAGGGCTACTGGCTGGTCAAAGGCAAAGCTGTCCAGAACCATACGGCGACTTCAGGAAAGAGGGCTAATTGATGTGCGGCCATATGGTAATACAAATCTGGTCAGCCTGAAGAAGGCTTGATGGTTCGCATAGTCTTTATATATCGTTTCATATCGTTTCAGAGAGTCTACATATCCCAGGATGTCCTAATTATAGAAATGATGAAAATAAAAATTGGTGATGAGCTGAGATCATTCGACAAGCTCAGCAACTCCGACATCATCGAATTAGTTAGGCAGTCGGTGGAGAGCCTGAGAAAGGCAGGACAGCCTATCCGGCTCTACGAGATCCCACTTGGTAGAGGATATTTTGGTAATGAGGAGTGTGGGTGGTATCTCGAGTATCCAAAAAAGATATATTATAAACCTCTAGCCAATGGCGGACTGCCTATAGTTGTAAAAAAGCTCGAATTTGGTACCGATGAATGGAACGAGTACATCGAGATATTTAAGAAAAAGGAGGGTAATTAGGTATGAAAGCAATATACGCATTGCTGGTGGCTGCACTCTTTATACTTCCACTAGCAGCAGCACAGGAACCTACAGCAGAATCAGAACCGGGCGATGAGCTGATAACCGGAGATGGCGGCATCACACCAGACAATCCATTGTACGGCCTCGATGTGGCTTTCGACAATATAGCATTGACTTTCACCTGGAACCCTGAGGCAAAGGCCAAACTTGGACTGAAGATTGCCGAAGAGAGACTGCTTGAGGCAAAAACAATGGCAGAGCGCGGCAGACCTGAGGCTGTGCAGGCCGCACAGGAACAGTATAGGGCTGCGATACAGGCTGCTGAACAGGCAATGGCCGGTCTGCCTGAGGATGCTGACAACGCGACAGTCAGGGCTGCCCGTCAGACAGTGATCAGGTTACAAAATGAGATTGAGAATTTAAGCCTAAAGGTGGCCCTAGTGATTGACAGGGTATCGACAAAGGTACTTGCAAAGGCACCAGAGCCTGCCAGACCTGCTCTTGAGGCTGCTTTCACAAGGATAAAAGCACACATAGCCAACATGTCTGAAAAGATTGAGGCCAAAAAAGCCAACATAAAGTTGAAGTTGAGAGCACTCGAGAACAGGACAGAGCAGGAGATAGAGAATGAGACAGAAGAGGTAGAGCAAGCAGAAGGTCTTGTTGGGAACAGAACAGCCAGGGCAGAGATAATCAGGGAGCGGCTCAAAGCTAAGTTTGAAAATCTGACAAACAGGATCGAAAGCCTTAACATATCAGAGCAGGTAAAGATGCGGATCATAGAGAAAATCGAGGCTGTAAAAGAGAGAATCGAGGATGTGACTGAAAGGGCAGCAATTTCGGATATTGTGAATGTGACTCAGGCTATGAGCGCATTTGGCCAACAGGTATCCGAACTCGCACAACAGATCAGAACAGGCAACATCACAGCTCCGCAGCTCGTGGCCATCACAACGGCTCACTCAGAAGAAATACTGGCTCGGATAAGAGAGGCTAATAAAACGAGGGCTGCAGAAATTGAGACAGAATTGGAGACAGAACTTCCTGAAGCAGCTCTGGCAGTTGAGTAAAAATTGATGGGGGATCTCCCCCCTATCTTTTTAATTTTAACACGTTACGTGTATCACTGCTACGACTCTTTTGCCTTGGTCTATAAAGGCATTGAACAGCTGCACAGCCCTTGGGCTTGGCTCTGCCCAAAATTCGACCTTTTGTTGTTTGGCCAGCTCCGGAACCCTTTCATCAATCTCGACTACACCCGACTGACCTGTTCCGATGATCACAATGTGAGGCTTTTTGGCCGCCAGCACTACCCACTCCTCGAGACCAAAGTGATGGGATTTCGGCCTATACTCAACCTTACCATCCCACCAAATGATCATATCCGAGTAATACGTCTTACCATCCACTGTTATCTCACCGAATTTGGTGCTGTCAATCCTTACCATATTCAAGTATTTTATATATAGCTCAGGACAAAATTAATTATGAAGGGTTTGTCAGAGACGATGATCATTGTGATCACAGTTGTTGTTCTGCTTGTGGCAGCATTGGTGCTGCTGACAATTTTTGGTGGCGGTGTGGCTCCTGTTGCTGACATCACAACCGCACAGAGCAACTGTAGACAGCAAGGTGCGTCATCTTGTCAGGTAACGGGCAATCTGCCTCCAACATGGACAGTGCCCATGCCTGTAAGGATTGGCCAGACAACCGAGATGAAAAGTTGTGCTCAGCTTTTGGGGGATTGTGCTAGCTGTTCTGGATGTGGCTTTCCAACTCCATCACTTCCAACTTAAACTTTAAGAAAGGAAACAAAATATAATATTAATTGTGAAAGCAATTACCACTCCATTGTTGGTTGTAGTGGTAGCCATCGTTCTGCTGATCACAGCCGTTGTGATAATAGCTGTATTTTCAGGTGGTATGCAGAATGTGGTGGCTATTGTGAGCAGCTGGTTTGGGGGTGGAGATCCGTGTGTGGTGGCATGTAATGGCTGGCAGGCCACCTGTAAGACAGGAGAGAGTATAGCCTATGCAAAGCTGCCGGGCTGCCCTGAGAATAGAGCAGGAGGGAGGACCTGTACATGTCAGAAATAGCAAAGGAAAGTGAGATTGTTAAACTGCTTGCCAGTGAGTGGTCGTGGGAGCAGGTGCTTTATAAAATAATAGGCCTCGAAGGGCTCGATCCGTGGGATGTTGATTTAGCTAAACTTTCTTCAGCCTTTCTTAAATACCTTATGAGACTGAAAATGATCGATTTTAAAATCCCTGCCAAATATGTTATCATTGCAGCCATTCTGCTCAGAATGAAATCGGATGGGCTGCGGCTATGGCCAGAAAATGGTGATGTGGTGGAAGCCGAGCTCGAGGCTGTTGAGCCAAGACCAAGATTTGACATACCTGCGCTACAAATACCCACAGAGCGGCTACCCAAAAGGGGTATTGTGGCTGATGATTTGATTGCCGCACTTCGGCTGGCATTGGCAAGTTATGAGAGAAAGAATAGCAGACTAGCCCGGGCAGCAGCTGCTATACACATAGAACAGACCGACATAACCGAACGTATTGCTGCTCTGTACAAAAGGATTGAGATGTTGTTGAAGGAGATAAGGGCTGAGGAGATCGAATTTTCAAAACTACTGAAGGAGTGGAACAGGTCTAGCATCGTGGATGCCTTCCTTCCCATGCTGCATCTCGAACATGAGAGAAAGATAAGCTGCAGACAGTCAAGGTTGTTTGATGAGATATACATCAGGATGAATGGCCATGCAAAGAGATGAGCGGCAGGCTATCATTGAAGCAGCACTTTTTATTACACCAAGGCCTCTCAGTTTGACAGAGCTGGCTAGGCTTGCCGGCATAGGCAGTCTGGGTTATGCAAAGGAGTTGATGGAAAGGCTTGCTGAAGAGTGGGCTACGCGAGGGGTGAACATTGTTGAGGTTGAGGGGGGTTGGAAAATGCAGGTTAGGCCAGATTTATTGGCCAGTGTAGCAGCGGTGAGCCCCTACACAGAACTGGGGGAAGGCTGTAAGCGCTGTTTGGCCTTGATAATATACAAAGAGCCTGCCAGAAAGGCGGATATTGTCAAAATACAGGGCAACAAGGCCTACTCGTATATCAAAGAACTTGAAAAGGCAGGACTGATAAAGTCACAAAAGGCAGGCAGAACAGCCATACTGAGGCTGACAGCTCAGTTCGAACGATACATTGGAGCGAAAAAGGAGGAGATAAAAAGGCAGATGGCAGCAGTATTACAAAAATGAAAGTCTCTTCGAAAGAAGTTTTTTGGGCTGACAAACTGGCACAGCAGATTGTGGAGAGGGAGGAAAGGCTAAAAAGGGTTAAGATTTTCAGAACAGAATCCGGCATTGGTGCTTCTGGAATGCCTCACATAGGCAGCCTTGCGGATGCAGCTCGGGCCTGGGCTGTCAGCCTTGCTCTCAGGGATGCTGGCTATCCCTCTGAGCTGATTGCATTTTCTGATGACAGAGATGGGTTGAGAAAGGTACCAATGGGCTTTCCAGCCTGGCTTGAGGCTGACATAGGCAGACCCGTAACGGATATCAGAGATCCCTTCGGCTGTCATGACAGCTATGGCGCGCACATGACAGCGCTGTTGCTGGAAGGGTTAGACAGTCTGAACATAGAGTACAAATTCCACTCTGCTACCAAAGCCTACAGCTCAGGCCTGCTCAATACCCAGATCGAGGCTGCGCTAAAAAATGCTGATAGGATTAGGGATATGGTCAAAAAGATGTTAGGACAGGAACTCAAGACCGTCTATTTCCCTCTCTGTGAGAGCTGTGGCAGGATATACACAACCAGGGTGGTAAAGCTGCTACCGGGTCACAGAATTGAATATGTATGCGATACATCTTTTGTTGGAAAGAATATGAATACTGGGAAGGCCATTCAGATAGATGGTTGTGGTCATACAGGTCAGACAAGCTATTTCAATGCAAAGGGCAAGCTGGCATGGAAGGCTGAGTTTGCCTCACGATGGGCTGCTCTCCAAATCTGTTTTGAGGCCTACGGTAAGGACATCGCTGATTCGGTTAGAGTGAACGATTGGGTTTCAGAGCATGTTTATGGCTGGCTCCCTCCCCTACACACAGTCTATGAAATGTTCCTTTCAAAAACTGGTGCAAAGATATCAAAATCTGTGGGTAGTGTGCTCACACCTCAGGAGTGGCTCAGATATGGCAGTCCAGCCTCGCTCAGATTGTTATTTTATAGGCGGTTTTCTGGCACCCGGGAGATAGGCTCTGAGGACATACCTAGCTATATGGATGAAGTGGATAGGTTGGCTCGCATCTGGTCTGGAAAGGAAAAAGTTGTAAATGAAAGGGAGCTTGTCCATTCAAAAAGGCTTTATGAGTTTTTATACAATCTCAGACCAGCCGAACCTCGATTACAGGTCAGCTATGGTTTGCTTACCAGTCTTGTTTCTGTACTACCCATAAAGGAGAGGGTAGACATCATAGCGAGGATGCTGGCTGCCACAGGACACATACCAAAAAAGTTGAACAAAGCCCAAAGAAAGGAGCTTGAGTACAGAGTAGGTCTTGCTTACAATTGGGTCTCAAGGGAAGGCTTTGAAAGGAGACCGTTTGTGGCTGACAGAAAGGAAAAGCAGATACTGGCTGAGTTGGCAAAGAGGTTACATAGGAAGCTGAGCGATGATCAGGTGCAAAGTCTATTTTTTGACCTGGCCGCTGAGTATGGCATGCCACCATCGAGGCTTTTCCAGCTTTTTTATCAAGCTGTGTTGGGCACGGACAAAGGACCTAGGGCAGGACCACTCATCACAGCACTGGGTAGGCATAAGGTGATTGCACTGATAAAGGCTAAAATAGCCGGATAATTTTAATTACTATTACAAATTTTATTTGGGCCCGTGGCTCAGTCGAGCCCTTCAAAGGGCTGGGAGTAATGGTAGAGCAGCGGTCTTATAAGCCTGCTTCAGGGAAGCGGGAAGCAGAGACCATATGGATAGCTGCAAAGCCGTAGGTCGTGGGTTCGATTCCCACCGGGCCCATTAATAAGAATTAAATGGGGTCGCTGGGATTTTCCCGCAGTGCGTTTTGAACCCAGGTTGGCAGCATTTTGGCATGCCCCCATTGCAGTCGTTTTACTTTCGTAAAACCATAGCTGCAGTGCTAGACCAAGCTACACTACGACCCCAGTTTAATTTTGTTGTTCAACTAAATATGTTTTTCAAAAACAGTCCTGATAGGCTTAAATCCAACTCTTCTTGCCCAGGCTATGCCCGATCTGTTCGTTTTGGTAACAGTGAGTCTAATAGTTTTAATACCTTTTGATCTCAGCTCAGCCTCGGTGGCTGCCAATAAGCGTGAAGCTATACCCTGCCTTCTGTGGCCAGGCTCTACATAAATATGTCTGACCTGGCCATATCTGCCCACTGTCGTCCTTTTGATTGCATACCATATGAGACCGACAGGTCTGCCATTTAGCTCGGCTATTTTTATGCAAGGTCTGTTTTTTAATTTTGATATAATCGGTCTTGAATCAAATTTTTTACCAGGCCAGCTGATCGCAGCAGAGGCTTTTAAAAATGCCAACACAATGTCTTTATCTGAGGACTCGAATGTTCTCACAACAACCATAGCACGGCTCCAGCTGCCATTGGGATCAACCAGTTATCATCGATCAGGTTTTTGTGTTTTGTTAAGGCGGGTAATAGTTCGACAGCAGTTGTGACGGTTGCACCAATCAAAATGAGCTGAAGGGGTAAAAATATTATGGCTGTCAAAGAGCCAAACCAGCAGCCGAGGCTACCCTCAAGGGATTTGCCAGGAAGGATTGTGTGCTTACCCCATTTATGGCCAATCAGTGTGGCTAAACCATCACCCACACTCAGCATCGTGCAGGCAGCCGAAGCGATGAGATGGGGAAAAATGGCAAAGGCGAGGCCAGAGCCGGCAAAAAACCATGCTGCCCCTAAGAACGGACTTGCATGATCCCGCTCAAGTCTCAAAAAGGCTCTTCTGAGACTCTTCTCGATCCTGTGTAGCAGGCTAAGCCTCATCTCCCGTCTTATATGCCAGGACCACATCGCCAACCCAATCGCTGCAAAGGCGTACCAAATCACAATGAATTGGCCAATGAACTGGGCCAGAACTATGAAGGCGAGGCCTGCGATGTGTACGAATTGTCTGGCAAGCTCACTCATACTGGTATCAGACCTGCTTTGGTCAGAAAGAGGAAAACACCAAGAGCAGATATGGCCATTATCAGGGCATGTTTTGAGCCTGCCACCACCGATGATTCACCGAGCTGACCTGCTATGAGACCTGTGAATATACCCTGTATGAGCACGGCTGTGAAAAAGAGTGAGGTGTAGTAGAGTGTGATGCCTGGTGGCATATTAAAGGCAGCCCCTAAAGCCATAAAGTAGTCGCACGGAAATGTCCGTACGTTCTCACACGGATTCGTAAATGACAGACCGAACATGGGTGCACCCTGGGGCTGTGCTTTCAACATCGGAACCATGATAAAAATGATCATTATGGATATGCCCAGAAACATGAAAAATATGCCATACATTATCGCAACATGCCCTCTTGCCATTGATTCCCTTTCTGCCTCGAGCTCCTTGAATGCCATCATATCACGGGCTACGGCATCCAGCGCGGCTGCCACATTGCCTCCCGAGTGATGTGCTTCCTTGATTATGGTCAATGCCTCGGCTATCAGTCTCGAACCGGCAGTCCTCTTACCAAATATGTCCAGCACACGGGGGACGGTAGTGCCCCAGCTCAATCGGCCTGCCATTGACCTCACCTCTTCTGACAACTTACCATAGTTTGCCTTGCTGGCTAGTGTTATCGCCTCTTTCATTGACATGCCTGATCTTATCGAGTCTGCGAGATCTCTGACAAAGTTTGGAAATTGACTCTCCAAAGCTTTCAACCACATGCGATGTGTGTACTTTATCACAAACACGGTTATCACAACCATCAGTACTGAGATTATGAACAGGTTGGCCAGTGTTGCGGCATCTCCGCTCAAAAAGCCAATGACTATGAGAGCTGCCGCAAAACCACCCACTACGGCTATCGCCTTTTGTTCGGGAGCAAGTTTGGTTTTCATTCGATGGGTGAGATCGATTTTAAGAGAGCTATGAAACCTATAGATACGAGTGGTACTACGAAAAATACAAGAAATGTCTGTAGGTAAAGTACCGATACGCCCACTAAGGGGGATATTATGGACATAAGAACGATAAAGAACAGTGAACCGACAATAATGAGCGTTACGTATATCTCGGTATAGATTGTTACCGTCTTTGCATACTCATTCAGGGTGCGTCGATGGGCTGCCATAAAGCTTTCGGTTTTGGTTCTGAGGTATGCCTCGAGATCGCCTCCAGCAGATATCACAGAGCTCATGCCCCACAGCAGATCAGACCATCCTATTGACGGTGATCGCGTTGCAGCCCGCTGAAGTGCTGTCCCCATGTCCATGCCGAGTGTTTTGATGTTGGTGTATATCCTGCGTGCCTCCTGGCCTATGATGCCTCCGCGCAGGCTTAGAACACGAAAAATCTCAACTGGGTTCATACCAGACGATGCTGAGGTTGCCATATAAAATGTGGCAAAGGGAAGGCTCCTATCTATGGCTGCCCTCACACCAGCTGCGAGCAGGGCTGGATAGACATAGCCTGCCAGCACCACAGCAGCTGTCAGCGCAACTGATAGAATGATCGAGAGTGTGTAGGAGTAGCCTATGTATGGAAGTACAACCGATATGAAAAATGATCCTACCATCATCGATACCATGAAGACGAGCAATGCTGTAAAAATCAGACTTGAGAGGTACTCCTGTACTGTTACGGTTAGTCTAGCCTTTCTCAGCTGTACCTTCAGACCTTCAAAGTAGCCCAGGTAGGGCGCAACCATACCTCCAAATAGCTTTGTGGCAATTCGGACGTACATATCAGATACCCACCATATCGAGCACACGCTCAGGTGTTGTATAGTAGGCTTGTATGATACTCGTTGCCTCTTTATAATCGAATATCTCCTGCTCAAGCATCCATTCGAGTATTGCCTTTCTCACCATCAGCTCTTGTTTTATGCTATCTTCTGTAAGCCCTGCTCGCCTTGCAATCTTTTTCAACACCACCGACTTACCCACAATCTCATAGCTATCGGTTATGGGTCTCCATTCAAAAACCTTGTTCGTGACAGGTCGGCCTTTCTCAACACCCGTTACCTCAAGTATCGAGTCCGAACGTCTTACATATTGCTCCTTGAGCCTTGAGAGCACGAGAAATATGATGATGTCGATGTTCTCGAGTAGGGATGGTGGTAGTTTGATTGGTGGTGTGGTGAGCCGGTCTATCAGCTGTGGTATCGTCGCGGCGTGAATTGTGGCCAGACCTGGATGTCCTGTAGCGATCTGCTGGAATAGCACAAACGCTTCCTCCCCTCTCACCTCACCGACAATGATGTAGTCAGGCCTCTGCCTTAGTGATGATTTGAGCAGATCGAAGAGCGTTACCTCACCTATGCGGCCTTTAACCGATATCGGACTGCGTGCGACATGGGGGATCCAGTGTGGATGGTGAAGGCGGAGCTCGGATGTGTCCTCAATCGAGACTACCTTAAGTGTGGGTCTGATGAACAGTGAGAGCACGTTGAGTAGGGACGTCTTGCCCGTAGCAGTCCCTCCTGATACCAGTATCGACTGACCATGCTCGACAGCTAGCCAGAGATAGGCAAGCTGTGTGCTATCAAGTGTTTTGTATCTGAGCATGTGGGCTGGTGTGAGGGGTTTCTCTGTGAACCTTCTGATTGTGAAATTGCTTCCCTTTCGGGCTATGTCTGTGCCCAGTGTGGCTTGAACCCTGCTGCCATCGGGTAGTGTGCCATCGAGTAGAGGCTCTGCGATGGATATGGTTTTGTTGCATCTCTGAGCAAGTTTGATCACAAAACTGTTTAGCTCATCGGAGTTGTCAAACACAACATCCGTACGCATGGAGGCCAGTTTGGGATCTCTGTGATAGATGAAGATGGGAATGCCCACACCATCACAGCTTATGTCCTCTATATTCGGGTCTGCCATTAAAGGCTCTATTTTTGAAAGACCGATCGTATCTCGCTCAATGTAGTATGTGAGGATGGCCTGTTTTGTCTCATCGAACTTTAAACCAAGCAGTCTCATCGATTTTGCTATCTCTGATCTGAGCAGCTCCCGCGCAGCAATAACACCGAGCCTCGAAAAGTCTATATCCAGTCTCTCCTCAAGATCGGCTTTTATTTTTTCTATGGCCTCTTTATCATCGGCTGATAGGGGTGGTTCGATCACATGATAGACCACCTCAGCCATCTTAGGTTCCCATTTTATGTGAGCCGATGCATAGACAGGCTCATGGGGACCAGGTAGCCTGGGAATGAGAGGATATCGCACATCAAGGCCTACCAGCGATTCGGTAACCTCTCTGACCGGCCGTCGGGTGGGTCTAACCGGCTTTATCTCAATGCCCTCGGGTGGTACTTTGGGTTTTTCTTCTTTGACTTCTGGATATGGCACAAGCCAGGGAACATAGGTGGGAGGTGCTGGGGCTGGTGGAGCTGGGACAACCTTTCTTTTTTCAAGTGCTATCAGACCGCGCTTTAGCCGCTCTACTATCTCAGCAGCCATCATATGATGAATATTTTATTTTTTTCCTTTTTTAATAAAATCTGACCGGCAGTGCTGCTCTGTGTTCCAAAAAACTCTAGTTGCCGATCTAGTTCAAAGGTGTAGGTCTTTTTTTGTGTACTCACATTTAACTGTTTGGATTGATTGTTCAGAGCTATAGAATAGAAAGTTCCTCCTACTTGTCTCGGTATGGCTAACATCAATGAGCTGTTGGCTGGATTCTGAGCCAGTGTGTGTATCGCAGCCGAGATGTACAGCCCTATCTGTTCGAGCTGCTGGCCTTCTGAGATGTCAGTCCACGTTGCCTGGTATATAGCAAATACCACAGAGCAGATCACGAATATAGCAATCCCTACTGTGAACAACAACACCGACTCAAAGATTGGAATCTGACCTTTCATGCAAGATCGATTCGCACAAAGGTTAGAAGCAGATCACCACCATTTGCTGCCCCACCAGCTACTCTTGTTGTGTTGACATAGCTTATTGTCAGTCTCGACCTACCCTGACCAGAGCCGAGTAGTGCTATTCTGTATCCCTTACTATCGATTAGCTCTCTATAGTGTAGACTGGCTGTGATCTTTGTTTGTGTATCCATTGGCTCACTGCTTAATGTGAGTATGTAGGGCTGGGCTATGCCATACCGACCTGTTTCTGTGAACACATCCACTGTTTGGCCGAGATAGATCTGTTCCCATATAAGAGGCTGGGAGATCAAAAATTCGAAAGTTATCGTATTGTTGATATCGTATGGCAGAACACTGACAGTACCAAAGGGAATGTCGAGGCTGACTGTCCCTCCCATGCTCGCCACATCTGTTATCGCTCTGTCAAGTCGGCTCAGCCAGTCCTGGGCTGTCTGAAATTGGGTCAGTGTTGATCTCTTCTCAATGAGAGGCACGCCCCATAGATACGCTGCACCCACTAAAGCAATCAGTATGCCGGATATCAGCACTATAGATATGATGTCGGCCTGAGCAGTACATCTAACCATACTAAATTTTTTTGTCTGATTTCTTAAATTAGCACACAATACTCCTTGTAATCTCTCTTGAACCCACAACGAGTCTTATGAAGTGTGTTCCAGTGCAGGTGCCATCACAGGATGTGTTTAGCACAAGACCCGTCTCACCGGGGATTGTACCACCCGGTGATGATTTGAGTACCAATGTTTTGTTTAGATCATTTTTGACGTCCCTGTTGTTGACCATTGCGACAACAAAATCCGCCGACACATTCAATGGTGTTATGCCTGTGTTTGTGATGTACACCAGGATCCGGTTATCACTGCAAAAAGCACTTGCTATCAGGAAGTCCTTGGCTATCTGTGCGCCCAGGTAGCCTGAGAAGTATGTCCAGGCCGCACCTGCCAGTGCGATGGTAATGAGTAGTAGTATGATGGTTGCTATAACTGGTGATATGCCTCTCATTTTCTGACCCTCCCTTTTTCTTTAAGAGTATACTCAATCTTAGCTACAGTCACAAGTATGGCAAGCAGGATTATGGCGATGACGATCAGTAGCAATGAGTCAAAAACAGCCATACCACTGGCCAGGCCTAGGCCGAGTATGAGATAGAATGTGAACAATAGTATTATCGATACCACGGCTGAGAAAAGTTGTATAGTCAGGATGCTTCTCATCTTCCCTCCACAGGATAGTAAAGTCTTTTGAGCCGCTTATCGATCATATCGAGTAATGACAGCATAGATTGTTGCAGTTCAGCCGATCTCTTGTTCTGCTCAATCAACTCCTCAATCTTGGCCACCACTGGCTGCATGCTCTCCTTTGCCGCACCGGCCGCTTCTTCGGTGGCTGAGGCACGTAGCAGTTGGATGAATTCGGTCATCTGGGAGACAAGGCTGTCAATCCGACCTGGCAAGGCTGCCATTTCATTTATGAGCTCAGAGTTTGCCTTTATCACATCGTCCACAAGTCTCTGATTTGCCTTTATCAGCTCAATGATCTGCTCTATAAGCTGTCTTACCTCAGAAGCAGAACTTGTCTCCTCAAGCCGGGCGATCCTCTTTTCAAGTCGTCGGATGGGTGATGTGGGGACGATTTCGTACTCTTCATCGATCATGTATAATTTTGGTCAAGGTGGTTTAAAAACCTGGCTTAGTATTCGCTCTCTTCTGGTATACCTGGCTTGGGTGTTGATCCTTTCTCCTTAGCAGCCGCTGATATGATATCATCGATGCGCAGTATCATCTCAGCCGCCTCGGCAGCCGATTTGATTGCCTGTAGTTTTATTTTCAGCGGTTCTATCACACCCTGCTTTTGCATGTCCACAATCTTACCAGAGAACACCTCAAGGCCTGCCGTGATCTCCTTCCTATCATGCGCAGCACGCAGGGCAGCCAGATTGTCTATCGGATCAAGACCGGCATTCTCTGCCAGCGATCGAGGAATGATCTCAATGGCATCTGCGAATGCATTGATTGCAAGTTGTTCTCTACCTTTGAAGCCTTCAGCAAATCGTCTCAACTCTCTAGCCAGTTCAATCTCAGTAGCACCACCACCCGCAACCACCTTTGACAGCTCGAGTGCTGATGCCAAACCCTTCACAGCATCCTCAACTGCTCGCTCCACCTCAGCAATGATGTGCTCTGTGCCACCCCTGATGAGTATTGTTACGGCTTTTGGCGATTTGCACTTCTCGACAAATATCATCGGCTCACCCGCAACCTTTCTCTCCTCAACAAGACCCGCCCAGCCCAGATCAGCCGGGCTCAGATCATTGATGTTCGAAATGATAGTAGCACCTGTTGCCCGGGCCAACTTTTCCATATCCGATTTTTTAACCCTCCTGGCTGCCATTATACCTTTTTTGGCAAGCCAGTGCTGAACGCTATCATCAATGCCCTTTTGACACAGCACCACATTTGCACCAGTCTTGGCGATCTTTTCTACCATATCTTTGAGATACTTTTCTTCCTGCTCAAAGAATGCTGCCATCTTCTCGGGGCTATCTATGGATATCTTGGCATCTCCCTCGAGCTCCTTCATCTCAAGAGCCACATCGAGCAAGGCTATCTTTGCCTTCTCGATTTTCTTTGGCATTGCTGTGTGTACAACCTCCTTATCTATCAATATACCATCGATGAGTTGTGTATCTACCATCGAGCCGCCCTCTTTTTTCTCGATTTTTATGTTATCTGTGTCGATAACAATCTTACCATCTCTTGTTTCGGCAACCTTTTTGATTGCCTGTACAGTTAGGTTGGCCAACTCCTTGGAAGCTTTTTCAGCAGCTTTGCCCGTCATGGCTGTCTCGGCAATCTGCTGTAGCATCTTCTCATCTTTTATGTCAATGGGAATGGCTATCTTCTCCAGTATCTCGAGTGCTTTGGCCTTTGCAAGTCTGAAACCCCTGTTGATCACCGTCGGATGTATCTCCTGATCAAGCAAGTCCTCTGCTTTTTTCAGAAACTCTCCAGCCAGCACGGCTGCTGTCGTTGTGCCATCACCGACAATCTTGTCCTGTGTTTTGGCCACTTCAACGATCATTTTGGCCGCAGGGTTCTCGATCTGCATCTCATCAAGAATTGTTGCACCATCGTTTGTGATCACAATATCACCTAGGGAGTCAACCAGCATCTTGTCCATGCCCTTTGGTCCGAGGGTAGTCCGTACAGTATCAGCCACTGCCTTGGCAGCTGCAATGTTTGTCCTAAGTGCGTCACGACCTCTCGTCCTGATCGTACCTTCAGGTAAAATGAGTATCGGCTGACCTCCAATTTGAGCTATACCGTTCATATTTCAGAAGATATAATTGTATGATCAATAGGCTATTTAAATTTTACGGTTTGAAATTGGGCCCGGAGGGATACACAGCACGTCAGAACCCTCCAGGTTCCGACACCTCCGGGAGCTGCTGCATGTTCGCTTTGCTCCTCGTTCGCTACGGCTTCCGCTTGGGAATAGAGCGGTAAGGGGTCGAGCAAGCGTAAGCTGCCGCGACCCCTTGCGCCTTTGAACCCTCGACCCCCGGCTTTCATCTTTTACATCTACTCTTCTATACACCGCTTTTAAGAGCGGGATAGAAGACCGGTGCTCTGTCCAATTGCTCCAGCACGAGAACCTTAAAGGTTCTCTCAGCTGTGCGACTGAGCTACGGGCCCATTTATTATTTTGTCATTATCCTTTTTAGAATGTCAGATTCTGATGCTGTCAATCTTATTCTCTTTTTTGCACACAGTCTTGTTAGCCTTTCCATCCCAAGTTCAGACCATAATCGGTTTAGATATTTTCTATCAGCACACAGAATGGGATTTTCAGGCGTGGCTGAGCAACAGCCTGCATGCTTAGCTGACCACAGACCGAGTTGTTTTGAAAGTGTAATGATGTGATCTTTATCAAGGCCTGTGAGTGGTCTTAGAACCGGCATATCGACCATCATGGCTGTAGCAGCCATGTTTGGTAGTGTCTGTGATGCTTTCTGTCCTATGACCTCCCCTGTTACTATAACCTTGGCTCTATTCTGCCGTGCAATCAAACTGGCTACCCTCAACATGGCAGCCCTACAGAGCACACACTGATATCGTCTATCAGCCTTTGCGATCTTTGTCAGCACATCCGACCATTGTATGAGTACCGATTTTATTCCGAACTTTTGCGCAAGCCTCTTCAGTGCCGCTAGTGCTGATCTAAAAGAGCCTGTGCAGTAAAATGGGTAGAGGCAGAAATGCACGGCTATCACATCATATCTCTGGCTGGCCAGCGCAGCCGCTACAGGACTGTCAATGCCACCTGATACTAAAGCGACAGCTTTCATATGAAATAGTAGTTAATAAAAAATTAACCTGCCATTGCCCTTTGCTTTGTGATTGCGAGTAGGGTCGATAGTGACCGGATAAGTTTTGGCTGTGCTGTGCACACATCGGTTGCTGTGATGATGCCGATCAGCTGATTACCTTTCACAACAGGTAACTTCTTTATCCCCTTCTCGAGCATGATCTGTGCGGCATCCTCTATGTCCGTGTCGGGAGTAACCATTATGACCTTCTTTGTCATCACATCTGCCACCCGTGTGGTTGTGGAATCTCTGGCCTGGGCGACAACCTTTGATAGTATGTCACGCTCTGTGATGATACCAACAAGTCTGTTCCCTTTGACGACGATCAGGGAGCCTATGTGGTGTTTTGACATTTTGTCTGCCGCGGCCTGTACACTTGCATCCGGTTCAATCGTCTGCACAGTCCTGTTCATCACATCCTCAACGTTCATATCTCTCCTTTTCAAATTTTGGCACAAACAGTCTATATCTGTCCTTGCCCTCAAGCTCGTCGAGTATGCGACGGACTATCATTTTTTCAAGATTTGGAAGGAGAGGTATGCGTGCCTTTATGTCGGCAAAAGAAGTAAATGGACTGACTTTTCGGCTATCAAGTATTGCCCAAAGATGTTTTTTACCTATACCAGGAAGCAGCTCAAGCTGATGTAACCTGGTCGTGACCTGACCCGACTTGTTAAAAAATTGCACAAACCGCTCTTCGTTTGCCAGTACGAGTTTCTCAATGATACCTGGTAGCTCTGATTGGGCTGCCACGGTTAGCTTTGATGGTGTGATCCTCTCCCTGATATACTTTATCTCTTCCCGCTTTTTCTCTCCTATGTACACCCTTTGTCCGGCTGTCAGATTGATCCCCTCTCGTACAATGACCTCGAGTAAGGAGAAGTACTTCTCACCCAACACATAGGCAACGGGTTGGGCTCTGTCCATACCTGCATGGCCATGCTTCAAAAAGTCCAACACGATTGCCCACTCATCCTTTTTTTGCTCTTGCATATCAAAAATTGACTCGGCTTTATAAAGCTTTTTTAATCGCGTTCAGAATCGTCTTCTTTTCATCCTCGGTCAGTTTTACATCCGGAATGAGCAGTTTTAGCTCATCGGGATCTGTTGGCATGTTGTTGAGAATCGCTATGATATCTCGTGGTCTCAGTTTCTCCACCTTAACCAACTCCGCTGTCAGAGCCTCTGCTTCGTCGGCCTTTAGTTTGCAAAACCTCCTCAAAAACTCCAGTGCCGCCTTCTGCTCATAGCCAAGCTCTGCTTCCTTTGCCTTTTTTTCAAGTATTGCTTTTGCTTCAACCCAACTCACCAGCTTCTCACTCTTTATCTCCATATCAGACCTCCCTGAGATGCTCCGGTCTTGCCAGAATGTGCTTTACCTTACCTCCCACTCTCACCGCAACCTTATATGCCCGGCCCTGTCTTGCCTCGATATAACCTGTCAGACCTGTAAATTTTGGCCAGGGCATACCCTTTTGTGAGAGTGGATTTGGTCTGATGGCTACCCTTTGGCCAGGCCTAAATTGTGAGAGAAAAAGCTCAGGCTTCCACTTCAGTCTCATCTCTTTGGCTAACTTATGCCTTGTTCTGGCTCTCAACCCTTTTGTTCTTCTAACCATATCTTGATCACATCAACCGAAATTGGTTTGGCATCACAGCCTAGCAAACTCGTCACAGAAGGCTTTGTACGGCCCTGATCGCCTGTGACCAGCTCCTTTACATAAAGGCCTGCCTCGGCCCTCACAGTGAGTTTGAATCTCGTTTTGCTCAGTGCCCTGTAACTGACCTCTTTAACCACACGCTTTCTCAGCCTGCGTGCCCGTCTGTGCGCCACTCGGGTGGGTGTCCATTGCTCGATGGTCCCTATCAAACCTTTTAGTGGTGAAAGGTCGTTAATGGCTTTCTCTGTTCTGACCAGGATTGTATAGCTTTTATCGTACCTTGCTGCCTTGATGGTCGATACTTCTAATTTGGTTGTTCTGCTTAAATTGTTAACCCTAACTGCTTTGCTCCTGTTTATGAGTGCTCTGATCCTTTTGAGAGGCAGTCTAAACCTTTTTGGATTTTTGAGTTCAATCACAAAAGGTCTCCAGTCAAGGCAGCGAACGTCTATGTCTTCCCTCCCAGCACCGTGAAATGAGCTGGTCTTGGCCTGAGCAGCCGATAGTAGGGGTTTCTCAATGATCTGTTGTACGGATAGCTTGTAACCAGCCTTCTTTGTCTGTGGGATGCCCCGTATGAGTTTTTTGTAAAAGCCTTTTATGTAGAGTGGTCTCGGTCTTACAGTGATGGTAGACCTTGCCAGATCGACTAGTATTTCGATATCAGGAGAACGTCTGTCGGACTTTTTTTTGAGTCTTTTCTCAAGCACCTTACCCAATTCCCTGTTCAGTTCGGACTTTGCCGACTCAGCCCATTTGAAGCCAGCAATCCTCCATAACCTATCCTCAGCAGCGAGCATGTCATCTGATAGTCTACTACCAACCACAAAGCTGTCATACTGATACCCAGCTAACTTCCTTGCCACACGTTCGGCCAAACTGGTCAATCGGTCAAAAAGTCCACCACATACCCAACAGGATTTTGGTTTTGGCACTGTGATGGCTGTGTGAAACTTAGTCTGCCAGAAATTTGACAGTTCGGTTTTGTAAGGTTTGATCTCATATTCCATTGCCAGCACTGCCCGTACGATCCTGCCGCGCTCGACATTGGTGATGCCTGTGAGCAACTGACTGAACTGTCTGCCCAGACAGTGATCACAGATGTAGCCCTTTTTGATTATCGCCTTTGCTGTGCTGATCACTGACATACAATTATCCTATAACCTATTTGTTCGGCAGACATTCTAAAGTCTTTGCAGCCTCACCAATAGTCTGTTGATTTTTCGTGATCTCAGATGAGAGCCTTTCCAATGCTGCTTCGAGCTCTGCCAGCTGTGCTCTACTTTTATCCAACCTCTCAACGAGTTCGGCCTCTTTGATCATAATGTCTGGCATGGCCACAATCGCCATCAGTCGAGTCTGAATGTTATCGATCTCGACACGAAGCTTTTCAACACGGCTGATTGTTCGGCTGTAAGGCCGGCTTTGGCCTTCTTAATAATCTTCTGTATGGCTGTCATTTTAGAATTTATGATGGCTCTGATATGATTTGCCTCGGTTTTTGCCATTTTAGCCTGTTCCATCACTATCTGAGCAGCTGCCCAGCTCTCATCTTTTCTCAACCGATCGAGTTCTGCCTCAATCAGCGATATGTGGTGTGTACGCGGTCAGCCTCAGCCCTGAGTGCGTACATGTTCTGTGTATGCTGTGAAAGAGTCTTTCTGAGAGATATCAGTTCTTTAATCACCATCTCCAATCGCTCGAATAGTGCAAGCTTGCTCTCAGAGACCGTATGATAAAATTTTAGCAGGGCTTCCTCTACCGCTCTGAATGGTTGGGGATTGAGTTCAAAGTACTTACTGAGCAACCAACTCTGTTTTGGACTAAGCAGCTGCGAAAATGTTGCCCGACCTCTGAAATGTTCAGCTTTTTTGTTCCTTGATCTACCCAAATGCTCATCTCATATAAGTTAATCGTTTTTTAAAAACCCAGCAGCGGCAAAATGTATCTTGCTATGGCTATCCCAACAATAATGCCGATGATGAATCCGGCAATTCCTCCCATATCCCTCCTATTCAATGATAAATGGTGCTGATGATTTAAATTTGGTCAGCTCTGCTTGCAATTTGTCAACCCTTGCTCTTAGGCCAGCAATGTCGGCCTGTTCGAGCTGTGCCTCGAGCCATCTCGTCTTTTGATCAAGGCTGGCAAGCTGTGTCATAATATCCTTTGCTTTCATTCTTTTCATCTCCTCTCTAGCAGCCTTGAGCTGGCTAACCTCATCCTTTATCTGGGCCGTCTCCAGTGCTGTCTTAGCGATGGCCTCTTTGTGTGCCAACACATCCTTCCTTATCTCCTCTTTGAGCCTCTCTTTCTCTCTCACAAAATCATTCTCAAGCCGCTGCAGTTCTGCTCGGCTTGCAAATGGTGTGTTCTCGATACGGTCGATCCTTTCTCTAATTTTTTTCAACTCCTCAACAGACTTTGCCAACATTGTCTGCATCCGATCAAGACTGGCTATCCGTTCTTCTATGGCCTTGTGATGCCTGATCTCGGCATCTTCTATCATCTTTTCTATGGACTGTCTCAATGAGCTCTGCCTCATAACCTAATTTGCCTTTCTATATCCATCAACCGCTTGTTCAACTGCTTCAAAGCCATCTCAAGTTGTGTCAACCTTTTTGAAATTTTATCCACATCCACCTTCATGGCCTTCTGTAGATCTTTTGTTGCAATCTCTCTAAGCCTTGCACGCAAATCCTTTTTTGCTATTTTAGGACCGGCCAACCTCCTCATATTCTTAATAGCCTGATCGAGCCTTGTGATGCGTCTGGCTAGCCTTTGTATGTCGGCAGACCAGTCTCTAACCTCGGGTATCTTTGGCACTGTGATGGCACCGATGGCATTTCTTAGCTCCTCAAGACCTAACCGAAGTTCACCTACATCAGAAATAAGTGATATCAGCTCATCGGCAGATATTGGGCTGACCTCTGCCTTTTCAGTCGGCTCTGTGGTCTTGGTTGCCCTTTCTGCCTTTGGCAGCTCTGCAACAATGCCAAACTTTGCCTGTTCAAAGGCATTCCTAAGATTTATTATGTCTAACTTTGTAATCGCTTGGAGGTCTCTCAACTCCGAGATCATGTCCTCCAACGCCTTCAGTCTCGCTTCAATTGTGGCCATAAACTCAGAGCACTCCCATATTTATTATTATGGGCTTAAATTAAACCTCTTGGTTGAGTGTGATGGCCGGACATTGTCTATTGCCTATGCGCACACTCTCTAGCACATCTGGTAGATCTTCTGTGATGTTTGCGATCAGTATTGCTGACTGACCAGGACGAAGCGGATTTGCCTGACCTATCTGACTCTCATAACTTGGTTCAAATCTGTAGATTGTGCGATTGATTTGTAGCTCGAACGAAAAACCCCACAGACTGACCATACCCGAGTTGATGACCTTGGCAGAAAGACTGTCCGAACTGCCAGTGAGATTCCAAATGAGGCCTGAACTGCCATACGTTGTGTCCCAGGTCAGGCCCGCGCCCTGACAGAGTAGTTCTGTTTGTGTTGTATTGGCTGTGGCGGTCGTTGTGGTCCGGGTGAGCTCGAGTGCCCATGGCACGATGATTACAGCAATGCCAAACACTGCAATTATCATGATTGTCGTTGCTATGATGGGTGATATGCCTTTCATTGCTCCCTTTCCTAGATTTGTGCTGATGTCTAAAATTTTCATATCCTACCTTCAATGATTAGGAAGTCTGTGCCAGACTCGAGTCTGAAATCGATTCTGTACGGTGCGTATGAGCTGTTTATGAAAGCGCTCACCAGGCCGTACGGCAGGTCATCTCCAATCCTCTCTGCTTCAGTCCAGCCTGTGCCGAACATACTCTCTGTCTGCTCATCGATTGTGATTGTTGTGATGTTTGCAATGTTGTACTCGGTTGCCGTGTCCTTCTGATAAAGACCTAGTATTAGCTCTGATGTGCTGATGTTCTGAGGTGAGGTGGCATTGCCTATGCGGGCAATCCATACCTTAAGATGGGCATTTTCAAGAACCCAGGCAGAGCGATTTGAGTAATTCTCAGTATAAACGCTTGTGGCCAACATGTTACCGATTCGCATATTACCCACATCAAGGGCCACTCTCGGTGACATGACGGGTGCATCAGTCTCGACTGTCCAAAAGATTGTGTCAGTGCTGGCATTCAGCCCCACCACTCCACTGTCGAGGCTGAAGTAGATGGTACGCTTTGAGCCAACCCCCTCTGCAGCCACTTCCTTGATAATCCTATCAATGTCGGCAAACAGGGTTCTTTTTTGCTCGATCGAAGCCGCCATCTGGACTTTTTTAGCCAGAGGGATGCCAATCTGCCACACAGTGAATATGGCAGCAACTGTTATGGCAATGAATATGATACCAGAAATTAGTGCTATGCCCTTGACCATATTTATCTTTGTACTGGCCTTTTTAATAGTGTTGAGATGTATGTTCTGAGACCCAACTCAAAGGGAATTTTTGCATCGAACCCCAGTAACCTTTTTGATTTTGTCATATCGGCTCTTGTCCGGCTGACATAGTTTTTCAAAGGATTCGGCCTGTATACTGGTCTGATGTCGGTCTTTAGTATTGAGTTTACCATCTGGACGAGTTGATTGAAACTCGTCTCCCTACCCGTTCCCACATTAAATATATCCGTCCTTTCATACTTTGCCGCAATTGTGAAGGCTCTCACCACATCATCTACATGTATAAAGTCCCTGGTTTGGCTACCATCGCCATATATGATGGGCCTTCTACCATTGGCCATATCTATGGCAAACTGTGTGATCACATTGGCAAATTTGCCCTTGCCCACATCATTTGGACCATAAACAGAAAAAAGTCTCAGGCCAATGGCTGTGAGACCATAAAAATCCGAGTACAGTTTGGCCAGCCTTTCGACAAAATATCTAGTCTCTGTGTAGAAATCGGTTATCTTTATGACCATATCCTCTCTGAATGGAGGGATGTTGCCATTGTAGAGGCTTGAGGAGGAGGCATACACAACCTTTGCTCCACTATTTTTTGCCAGCTCGAACACATCAATGCTTGTTTTAATTCCATCCAGAATTTTGTATCTATTCTCTCTGTACATTGGACTGCTGCTCGGCATGCCGAGATGGAAGATCAGATCTGGCTTTAATTTGGCAATATTCTTAACGAGTTGGATTTTTATCCCCCTCAGATTCTGCCGTCTACCCGTAGAAAAATCATCATAACCCCAAAGCCTGTTACCGGTTTGTAGGGCTTTTGCCAGATTTGAGCCGATAAAACCCGCACAGCCTGTTATCAGTATTTTCATTCTTTATTTTACAGCTCAAATTTTAATATGCTGGAAAACGGTGAGGAGCTGGCTATAAAAATTGGAAAAGGTGCAGGCTGGCTTTTTTTTGGTGTGCTAATCGCTGAGACAATAGCTTTTTTTTACAGGATTGTTCTCGCCAGATGGCTTCAACCATACGAGTATGGCCTCTTCTCCCTTGTTCTGATGATGATTGGTTTTGGTACGACATTTTTCACTTTAGGTCTTCCCCAGGCCCTAACAAAATTTATTGCTGAGTATAGAGCAAAAAATCTAAACATCGATGCGCTCCTTTCAACAGCACTAATTTTCACCATACTATCGGGGATGGCATCCACAGCCATCTTCTTTTTGCTCGCAGAGCCCCTTGCTCTTCACATTTTTAAAAATATTGATGCTGTTCTACCCCTGAAAATTGGCTCTTTAGCCCTACTCTTTGTTTTGATAGGAAATGTTTTCAATGCAGCCCTTCAGGGCTGGCAGAAAATGAAATATTCAGCCCTTGGCACAATAACAGACAGGCTGGTCAAATTCATAGCATCCCTCATCCTGTTATGGTTTGGTTTTGGCCTGCTCGGTGTCACTTTTGCCCTCCTAATCTGCTATGCCACCCTTGCCCTTTTGTTAGCTCTATTGTATAAAAAAGTCGCGCCCATTTCCATTTCAAAATTTGACCAAAGGATTGGCAGGCTTTTGACAGCTTTTGGCCTACCCATGTTCATCACAGGTATTGCAGGTATTTTCCTTGGCTGGACGGACAGTCTTATGATTGGCCATTTTATGTCCGAGGAGTGGGTTGGCTATTACAATGCAGCCCTACCAATACTCTGGATTTTGGGTCTTGCGATTAGCTCCCTGGCAGCCATGCTCTTTCCAACATTCTCAGAGTTAAAAGCAAAAAAATCTGTCTATACTGAAAGAACCCTAAACCGCTCTCTCAAATATGCATTCTATCTTCTGATACCCAGCTCCATAGGCGGCTTTCTGCTCGCAGGACCCATAATAGATGTGCTTTTCGGCCAGGCCTATCTTCCCGCAATGTTTGCTTTCCAGATCCTTGTTTTTGGTGCTCTGTTTTTAGGATTGAGAAGCATAACCGATAGCTATCTTATGGGTATGGGCAAGCCAAAGATCATATCAATGTTTGCCATTGGGGCTGCGATAGCCAATGCTGCTATGAACTGGTGGTTTGTACAGTGGTGGGGCATTGAAGGAGCTGCACTGGCAACCACCACATCACTTGCTGTGATATTTGCATTGTCGGTAAGCTATGTTAGAAAATTTACCAAGCTGAGCTTTGGCTATTTACCAAAAACCGTCCTGGCGACAGCCATTATGGCCATCGTGGTGTGGCTGATAAGGATTTCGGCAATGACAAGCATTGAGAAAATCGTATTGATAGTCATTTCTGGAATAGCCGTCTATTTTGGAGTCCTGTATCTGATCGGGGGATTTGATGGGGTTGATAAGAAAATAATTAAAAAAATCTTTAGTTGACACAAGATTTTCTAAAGTAATTTCTTTTCTAAAGTAATTTCTTAAAAATATTAAGATATTTTAGAGTTGTAGAACTCCAGTTAAATTTTTTTGCAAAATTTTTCGCTTTATTTGCCATTTTTTCTCTCAAATCTTTATTTTCGATTAGAATGT
>FWWL01003270.1_pt1 | contig 30243 bp, 33 predicted proteins | sample 2228331 | NCBI WGS metagenome assembly FWWL01 (sample SAMEA103939775, study PRJEB20133) | metagenome
TAAGGGATAGAGCGATCTGGGTCAAGGAGAATCACCGGGTGTTTCTCAATTTTTCCGGACGGAGGGGGAAGTTAAAAAACCCTCTGGAACATTTAGCCTTTTCATCCATCTCCGAGCATGTTAATTACTTAAATCGCCTTTCCGAAAGACGGGCCAGGGAGCTTTATCTCAAAAGAAAAAAAGCCAGATTTTATCATTTATGTCTGGGTCCGGTATTTCGTTTTATAAAAATCTACCTGTTGAAGGGAGGCTGGCTGGATGGTTTTCCGGGGCTGGTGATTTCGGTGCTATCGGCGTACTCAGTTTTCCTTAAATTTGCTAAACTGAAAGAGGTCTGGAAAAAAGGAGAAAGAATTGAGCCTGTGTCTTATCTCCGGTGAGCCGCGCGATGAACTGGAAGTAAAACATATATTGTTGATTTCGCTCCAGCTTAAGAAAAAAGGTTATCGTTTTTCGATCCTGACCGATTCCAGAAGCGCGCTTTTTTCCAGGGCAAAACTTCAGGGACTTCCGGTTATCGGTCACCCGTTCGACGGTCGTTCGGGCTGGCTGGCGACCTGGAGGCTCCAGCGCCTGTTCAAAAAAAACGGAGTTCAGCTGGTGCATTATTTCGATCGGGCGGCCGCTCTTTCCGCATCAAAGGCAGCTAAGAAAGCCGGCATCAAAGTGCAGCTGGCCACCTGGAAGCCTGAGTGGAGTTTGAAAGAAGCTCTGCCCGTGCTCAACCATATGGATGCGGTTGTCTGCCGTACCGAGGAGAACAAAAAAACGCTTTTAAGGAACAATTTTGCTGCCGGGAAGGCGGAGGTTATCCCGACGGGAATTGATCTGACTCTTTTCCAGAACCCGCAAAAAAATTTTCTCCGGCAGGAGCTCCATCTTTCGGATGACAGCTTCCTCGTCGGTTTACTCTGCCCGCTGGAAGACCTGAAGACGTTCAAAAGCCATCTGGAAGCCATCAGGATTCTCGACCAGGAAGCGCCCGGAGTGAAAGTGATCGTTCTCGGCAGCGGTCCCCTTAATTTAGAAAGATTGAGACAGGAGCAGGCGCTCGAACTCGAGAATCTTTATTTTTATCTGGGCTTTAACGAGAGGCTGTCGGAGGTTATTTCAGCTCTCGATGCTTTTGTTTTTGGCTCTTATGCTCTTCCGGAAGAATACATACTTAAAGCTATGGCCTGGAAGGTGCCGGTCATCGGGGTGATGGCTGCCGGCATAACCGGACTGATAGTTCAAAGGGAAACGGGTTTTCTGGTGCCTCCAGGAGACCCGGAGGCTCTGGCCCGGACTGTCCTCAAACTGTATCTCGACCGCAGTCTCGCCCGGAGCCTCGCCGACCGTGCTTACGAGCTGGTCTCGAACAAACACTCCTGTGAGGCCATGGCTGCGAAAATGGTTGACCATTATGAATTTTTAACCTTGCAGAAAGGAGTAAAAATTGGCTGACCGGATTTCCATCCGGAAATTGACAGACAAAAAGGAATTCTCCAGATTGATTGACATCCAGCGGATCGTCTGGGGACATCCGGACCTGGACCTGACGCCCGTTCATCAATTCTGCATTTCATCCTTCATGGGCGGGCTGGTTCTGGGAGCTTTCGTGGAGGAGGAGCTGGCCGGATTCGTCTATTCTTTTCCAGCGATTTTTCAGGGAAAGTTCTGTCACCATTCGCATCTTCTAGCGGTGCTGCCGCAGTTCCAGGGCCACGGGCTCGGTAAGAAACTCAAATGGGCGCAGCGGCGGGAAGTCATGAAGCTCGGCCTTGACCTCATCACCTGGACTTTTGACCCGATGCAGAGCCGTAACGCCAACCTGAATTTTCATACTCTCGGCGGGATTTGCCGCACCTACTTAGAAGATTTTTACGGCGAGACGCCGCAGTTGCGCCTGGGTCCTGGCATTCCGACAGACCGGTTGCTGGTTGAGTGGCCTATCAGGTCAGCCCGGGTGCAGAAAAAAGCGCAGGAAAAACAGGAGAAAGCCCTGGACCTGAGTTTTCTGCCGAAAGCGGTTGAAGGTTTCAGGGAGGAGGATGGCAGCTACCGACCGGGTCCGGTAAATATGAAAATCACCGCTCCTGTTTTTCTGGCCGAGACCGTGCGCGAGGTGCGGGCTCTTAAGGAAAGGCCGGATTTAATTGCCAGCTGGCAGTCGGCCCTGAGAGAAGTTTTCAAACATTATTTCCGGCGTGGATATGCCATCATCGATTTCATTTTTGGTGAACAGTCCTATTATTTATTGAAAAAATTGCCGGACGGAGCTTTTCCGGCAGGAAAAACCGGACGGAAAAAATAGGCAGAAAATTAAAACCTTTTAATAAAAATAAAATGTAAAACGCAGGTAAAGAGAAGCGATATCTTCTTTACTTTCCTGCGTGAAAGGCAGGTGACAGATGGCTATTGAAAGAATTGAGCTCAACATGCTGCGCCTTCCCTATGTTCACTTTTTTGAGACCAGTTTCGGTCGGGCTTATGACCGGACGTTTATCATCGTTCGCGTTTATGAAGATGGAGTGGTTGGCTACGGCGAATGTGTGGCTGAAGAGAAACCGCTTTACAGCGGCGAGACGACCGAGACGGCCTGGCATATCATAAAAGATTTTCTGGCGCCGCTCATCTTCAGCCGCCAGATCGTCGAACCCGAGGATTATTATGAAGCAGCCCGGATTTTCCGCGGCAATCAGATGGCTAAGGCGGCCCTGGAGCTGGCGCTCTGGGATTTGAAAGCGAAAAAGGCCAATCTTCCGCTGAGCCGGCTCTGGGGTGGAGTCCGGGAGGAAATTCCGGCCGGAGTCAGTGTCGGGATTGAAGACTCGGTTCCTGAGCTGCTGGCCAGGATAGAAAATTATCTCGGCCAGGGTTATCAGCGGATCAAAATAAAAATAAAACCCGGCTGGGACCTGGAGGTGGTTCAGGCGATACGAGAGAAATATCCCGACCTGATGCTGCAGGCGGACGCCAACGGAGCTTATACCATAGACCAGGCGGAGCATCTGCGAAAACTGGACGCTTTCAACCTGCTGATGTTAGAGCAGCCGTTTCCGCCTTATGACCTCTGGGATCACAGCAAACTCCAGAGAAAGATGACCACGCCGATCTGCCTTGATGAAAGCATCATCTCTTTTGATTCGGCCCGGGCGGCGCTGGAGATGGCCAGCTGCCGCATAATCAACATTAAGGTGGGACGGGTCGGCGGGATCATCGAGGCGAGGAAAATCCACGATTACTGCTTCAGGTATGGAGTGGGGGTCTGGTGCGGCGGGATGTTAGAAAGCGGAATCGGCCGGGCGCACAACATTCACATAGCTACCCTGCCTAATTTCAAGTATCCGAACGACCTCTCGGCCAGCGCCAGGTATTACCAGGAGGACCTCATCGAGCCGCCGATCACCCTCAGCCGGCCGGGCTATATCCGGGTACCTGATGGACCTGGAATCGGAGTGAATCCGGTGGAGGAGAGTATTCAGAAAGCCACCATCAGACACGAAGTTTTGAAGCCTTAAGGAGCGCAGAATGAAGAATCTGGTTATTCTGGGCGCCGGAACCGGCGGGACGATCATGGCCAGCCGTCTGGTCGGCCCTTTAAGAAAGCGCGGCTGGAAAATCACGGTTGTGGATAAAGACGACCGGCATTACTATCAACCAGGCTTCCTGCTGGTGCCCTTTGGCGTTTATAAAGCGGAAGACCTCGTGCGGCGGCGCTCGAGTCTGCTGCCGAAGGGTGTGAATTTTGTAGTGGCCGAAGTTGAGGAAATAAAACCGCAAAGCAAGAGGATCAAGCTCGCTGACGGCCAGGAAATATCTTATGACCTTCTGCTGATTGCTACCGGCACTCATATCAGGCCGGAGGAGACCCCGGGAGTGCTTGATGGCTGGCGAAAAAATGTGTTTGATTATTACACGATTGATGGGGCGCAGGCGCTGGCGGATAAGCTCAAAGAGTTCAGGGAGGGGACGCTGGTGGTTCATGTGGCCGAAATGCCCATCAAATGTAACGTCTCGCCGCTCGAATTTGCCTTTCTGGCTGACTGGTATTTCCGGAAGAAAGGGGTTAGAGAGAGTATCAGACTGGTTTATGTGACCCCGATTTCCGGCGCTTTTACCAAACCGGTGGCCACCCGCTATCTCGGCGACCTTCAGGCGAAAAAGAAAATTGAGGTTGAAAGCTTTTTTCTGACCGAAAAGGTTGACACGAAGGCCGGGAAGGTGGTCTGTTATGACGGACGGGAAGTGGCTTTTGACCTGCTGGTAACCGTCCCGCCGAATTTTGGAGATGAAGTTATCAGACGTTCCGATCTTGGCGATGAGATGAATTACATTCCGGTGGATGAGTCTGGATTTCGTTCGGAGAAATACGCTGATATTTTCGTCATCGGCGATGCCGCAGCCAGCGACTGGACCAAGGCCGGCTCGGTGGTTCATTTTCAGTCAGAAATTCTGGATAAAATCATTCTGGCGGAAATAGACGGACGACCGGTTGAACTGCGGTTTGACGGCCACGCCAATTGTTTTATAGAAACCGGGTTCGGGAAAGCAGTGGTTATAGATTATAACCACGAAATTGAACCCCTGCCCGGGAAATTCCCGCTGCCGCTGGTGGGACCGATGTCGCTCCTGAAAGAAACAAGAATCAACCACTGGTCAAAGCTGGCTTTTGAATGGGTCTACTGGCACTGGTTGCTCAGGGGAAGGTCGGTGCCTTTTGTGCCGGCGTTGATGTCAATGCGGGGTAAAAAGGATGTAAGGGGAAAGACGAGCTGAAACCGCAGGCGGGGTTTTTCCTGTTATTGTTTTCGAACAAGCAAGGGAAAAAGGGCTGCGGGTCAGCCAGACTTTGTTAAGAAAGCATTATCCTGAGGGAGGGAGGGCTTAAACAGGGCCAGGATTATACCGGGGTAACTGGCAATTTCTGTTGCTTTTCAGGGCAGGAAGATATATGATGAAACCAAGCCATGGGGAAATGTCTCCGGGGCAAATTTTTATAAAAGGAGTGAATGTATGAAAAGAGGAATGAAAGGCATTCTGGTATTTGTGGTTTCTCTGCTGATGCTAAGCCTGGTAACCATGCCGGCCCGGGCGGGTATCCATTTCGGCTTGAAGGGCGGAATTACCCTGGCCAACATTAAATCTGATCCCCCGACTTTTGAAGGCTTCGAGTGGAAGACTAAACAGGGGCTGGCCGGCGGAGCTTCGCTGGAAATCGGTTTGATCAAAGGATTCTCCCTGCAGCCGGAAATCCTCTATGTCCAGAAAGGCGCCAAGATAACGGCTAACATTGAAGGTACGGACATAACTCTTAAAGCCAACATCGATTACATCGAAATCCCGTTGCTCTTAAAGTACAACCTTATTACCGGCGGGCCCACCATTCCTTCAGTCTATGTCGGGCCCTATATCGGGTTCAACACCAAGGCTGAATTTGTTATGTCGGCTGCCGGCTATCCGGAGGAAAGAGAAGACATCAAGGATGACATAAAAAATACCGAGTATGGTCTGACATTCGGTGTCGGGCTGACTCAGAAGCTGGGCCTGTTCCGGGTTACACTGGATGCTCGTTACGACCTCGGGATTTCCAACATTATTGAGCCGACAGTTGAGGAGCCTTCTTCCATTAAGACCAAAACCTGGCTGTTTATGGCCGGAATTTCCTTCTGATAGGAACAATTAGAAATTTACCTGAAGGGGAAAGGGCAAGAGCCTTTTCCCTTTTTTTTTCGGGCAGAAAACCGTGGAGCAACAGCTACCGGTGGGGCAAAAGTCTTTCTTCAGGCGGGACAACCTGCATTAGTTCGGACATCTTTACGGTCTGGGGCACTGCCCTGATTTCCGCTGTGTCATGCACTTCTCGAACAGCTTGCTCGATACTGACCGGAAAAGCGCCTGCTTCTGTCCTCGCTGCCGCCTCAGGCTAAATCCATCATAAGTTTCAGATTGCATCTATCTTTTATTCTCTACCGGTTCTTCGAACAGCAGTGGCGAGGATTCGGTTTTTTCCGGATAGGTCAATATGCCATTTTTTATTTCCGCCAGCGGAGACAGCACGTGTTTTGTAGCGGAATCCTTATCGATAATATGCCAGACCTCGTGACCCTGACTGCACAGGTAATCAGAAACAAGCTGCCGGTGGCATTTCCAGTAATGTTTTTCAGCGCACATCAGGGCCGCCCTTTTTTCTGAGGCGAGTTCGATCAGCTTCTCGATGGCTTTCTTAAAAGCTTCGCTCATCATGTAGTCGGCATAGCGGCGGAAGCCTTCGCTCTTCCAGGCCTTGTTCGGAGAGATTTCACCCGGGCCGTCGGATTTTTTTCGGAAACCGCCGAGTTCTTTTCCCATCCACAGGTACTCGATTCCTTCGCCGGATAAACTTTTTTCCAGATTTTCCCTGTTGAAGTGAGGATTTCTTTCAGAGACGGGATAAGCCCGGATGTCCACCAGCAGCTCAATCTTAGAAGCCTCCAGAAGCGAAATGAATTCTTCCGCGCTCCGGTTCGAGTGCCCTACAGTGAAAATTTTCATCATCCCTTCTCTCTGAAGCCCACCATTAACTGAATAAGAAAGGCGGAAATCTGCTTTGCTGATTTCATGCTCACTAAAATTCGGCCTGATTGGAATCTCTGTTGTTCATCTTTATTTCTGGTTTACAGGTCGGCTTTCCTTTTTTAAAATCCGTGTTAATCCTGCTCGACACGGAAGTTTTTTATGATGAAAATGAATCCGAAGATTATTATCAGCGCCAGGACAGAGAAAACCAGAAGGTCACGCAGGGCAAAAGCCGGGTCGCGCCGGACAAACATCATCCAGCCCATGGCGTTGACCGCCAGAATCTGGGTGAAGAAGAATCCGTAAAACAGCCAGATGAGGGGATAAGCTTTGCCGGCTCTGGTCCAGAGCAGATAAACGCTGATCAGCCCGAGAGGAATGGAAAAACCCAGGTCGAAGACCCGGACCAGCCAGAAAGCCGTCGGTGAAATATCATACCCCCTGGTTGTCCCGGTCTTTATCACTTCAATAACTTCACCGGCCCACATCCCGGCGAAAACAAGGAGGAAGAGGACAAAAAGGGTTGAATAAATCATAAGCGGCTTTTTTCTGAAAAAGGCCGAGACCTTTTTTGGGAAAACAGAATAGGAATAAAGCAGGATCAGAAGAGCCGCAATCAGGATGAACAGAAAATAAAAGAAGTATTTTTCGTTGTTGCCCTGGTGCTGAGCAGAGCTCCACTCCCAGCCGATGGTGTAGCTCAGAGCGTAATAAATCAGGAAAAGTGGAGTGGCTATCAGCAGATACCTGGCGGCGTTTTTTCTTAACAAGAGAAGTATGCCTCCAACTATCAGCAGCGGCGCCAGCACGGCCAGATTAATCATATCCTGACCGATGAGCTGATTGTTGATTACCTCCGGCGTGCGGTATTTGATTTCCCCGGAGACCAGCGGGCCCATTACCGCCAGATAGATCAGAGTGATGCCGGCCAGGATGGCTATCAGTCCGATAAAAATCCGCTCAAAATCGCTGCCGCAATTATCGGAGTTATTATATGAATGATCATTCATATGTCCTCCTAAAATATATAGATTTTTCCGCGCAGGATGACCGCTTCAGGCTTTCCCAGGTTGTCAAAGGACTTAAGCGGGTCGGCTCTGAGTATTTGCAGATCCGCCGCCTTACCCGGTTCAATCGTCCCGAGCTCATCCTCCAGTCCCAGGATTCTGGCTCCGTTTCTGGTGGCGCAGACGATCACTTCCATCGGACTCATCCCCAGCCTCTGGAAATATTTCATCTCGTCGAAATAGATCTGCGGATACATTTCGCGGTATTCGCCGTTGGCGTCGGTGCCGATGCCCATCACGATTTTCCGGGCATAGGCTTTCTTGAAAAGCGTTTCGTGCATGGCCATCGACCAGCCGCGCTTTTCTATCAGGAAGCGGTTAATGTCGTTGCGCTGATAACTGGCGTAATAGGTCATCAGAGTCGGGACGTTATAGACACCCTTCTCAGCCATCATGTCCAGGGCTTCGTCGTCCATTTCGTTCAGGTGCTCGATGCATTCGACACCGGCCTGGATGGCCACCTTAGTCATCGTCGGCGGCATCGTGTCAGAAAAGCCCCCGCCGTGAGCGGTGATGTGAAGCCCGAGCATCTTCGCTTCCTCCACCGCCGCCCTGGCCTCCTCCAGCGTGAACTGGGGAGAAATCTTTATATGCTTAAAACCGGCCGCATACATCTGGCGAACAGCTTTGCGCCACTCCCAGGGTCCGTCAGCGGCCATCGAACCGTGCATCCCGTAGCCATGCCCGCCGGTGATGGTGATGAGATAGCCGCAGGGATAAATCCGGATGCTGTCGATGTAACCTTTTTTCTGGGCATGAAGGAGGGCCTGAATGGCTTCAAGGTGCGAGCCAACGTCTCTGACAGCCGTTACTCCGCATCTGAGGTACATATTCATCAGCTGCAGGGCTCTCAGGGTGGCTAAGCTGTTGCTGTCACGGTAGTATTCCAGGTCGGAAGTCTCGCTCGTAAGATGAATGTGGCAGTCGATGAAACCGGGCAGGATCCATTTACCCGATGCGTCTATTTTATGGGCTTCTCTCGGTATTTTAACCTTTCCAGCCGGGCCGACCTCCTTTATCTTATCTCCTTCGATTATTATTACACCGTTAGGTAGCGGCTCCCGACCGGTCCCGTCGATTATGGTTCCCCCGACCACCGCCACCACCGCCGGCTTCTCAGGTTTTTCCTGTGGTTTATCAGTGCCGGCAGAAAGAAAGAGAGCTGACAGGAAGAGGAAACAGGACGCCGCCAGCGGAAATATGCCGACCCGGCCATTTCCTTCCAAGCTTTCAATGATTTTTCGGCCTTTGAAATTTTTTGGTTTGCTGGAAAATTTCATTCTGGCCTCCATTCGAAAAAGTATTAACACTGCTCAATTATCAATATCATCTTCTGCCGGGCAGAAAGTCAACAGGGATTTTCTTAATGGAACAGGAAAGTCCACCAATTGTCGAGGTGCGTCCGGAGATGCTCGAGGGGCTGATCAAAAGTGAGCGCCACAAATAAGAGAAGCGAGCGATTGATCAACGGCGGGTTAAAGGCAGGATTTTGACATGCGGATGTTTTGCTGGGACTTCTGGCCAGGAAGAAATTCAAATCAAGCACTCGACCATTCCTGGAGAAATATTCTCAGAGGAAGAAAACCCCTGACGCCAAATCTCGCTGATTAATTATCGCCGCCCTGAGTTTCCGGGCAAAATTTTTCCAATACTGGATGGCTAATTTAATTTCCTGTTCGCAACTATCGAGATATGTTATTGACCCCCGATTCAGCGCTTTATTTGCCGGCCAGCTCCGAAAGAAGTTTTTTCAGTTCTTCCACTGTCGGGATTTTGCCTGAAGAAATAATTTTACCGTCAACGATCACCGCCGGGGTCATCATCACCCCGAGTTTAGCCATTTCCTTAGGATCCCGGATATGGGAAATGTCCGCGGTGATATTCAGTTCAGCGCAGGCGGCGATGACGTTTTTTTCGGTCTGATTGCACCTCGGGCAACCCGGACCGGCTATCTGTATTTTCATCCGGCACCTCCTGAAACTAAAGGATGAAATTCCCGAAAAACCAGCCGATAACGGTTCCCAGAATTATTATCGCCGGAACATACACCAGAGCCTTTTTAATCCCGAACACCCTGGCTATGGCCAGCCAGTTCGGCAGACTCAAGCCGGGTCCCGTCAGAAGCAGCGCCAGGGCCGGGCCTTTGCCCATCCCTAACTTCATCAGGGTATGAACAAACGGCGCCTCGGTCATGGTGGCAAAATAACTGATCGCCCCGATCAGGGTGGCAAAAAAGGAAGCCCGGACGCTGTTTCCTCCCAGATAGTTTTTAATCCAGTCTTCGGGCAATATCTTTCCTACAATCCCGACGATAAAAACTCCTGCCAGAAGCAGCGGGAAAATGATTTTCACAAACCACCAGCTCTCCCTCAGCCAGGCTTCTCTTTTTTCTTTTTCCAGGGCTTTAAGGGCGTAAACAGCCACTGCCAGCGTCGCCGCAAACCAGACGAGAACTTTATGCAGGTAAGGACCGCTTCTTATAAGATAGTTCGGCAGGAGCAGCGACAGGAGTATCAGCACAAGAAGCAGCAGGTGTTTCTTATCTATTATGGCTTTTCTTTCGCTTCTGGTCTGGCTGAATTCTTCCCTTTTTTCTCTGAAGAAGGCGCTCATGGCGAACCCGACGACAAAAGCCATAAGAAGCGAAGCCACCAGCCTCGCCAGCACCATCTGCCCGCCGAGGATACTCCCGGTGTAGGTGAGCGCTAAAATGTTGGCTGAAGGAGCTACCCAGAGTATGATGAAAGCCACTCCGACGCCTGCTCCTGAATAATAGAGCCCGCTGGCCACCGGAATAACCGTGCAGGAACAGACAGCCACTAAGAAGCTGGCGACCGAGGCTAACGAAAAGGATTTAAGCTTGTTTGCCTGCTCGCCCAGGTATTCAAGTATAGCCTCGCGGTTGACGAAAGCCACCATGGCTCCGGCCAGCAAAAAAGCCGGAACGAGGCAGGTAAGAACGTGGGTGGCAATGTAATCTTTAAGCGCGATGAGTCCGCCCAGGAAAATCTCTTTAATCATCAGGCAGTTCCTTTTTCAGGATTAAGATTTATTATAATACTCTGCCCGGACGTTCGGCACAACCCAGTCGATGTGGACCGGGACATCGTTCCGGCCGCCCATCCCCTTGCTGTTTCCGCTGACAAAATGAATCGAGCCGAAGATTTTTCAGCCACTAAGGTGTTCCAGCATTTTTTCTGGACGTACTTGCCGGTGATGTTCGGGTTGGTGACGATGCCCGGCTTGGCGCAATTTCCTTTTGACCTTTATAAACTAAAAATATTTTCGTTCGATGCCATGCTACTAATGATTATCAGGACTTGACATTTTTTTTTGATATAAGAAAAACGAATGGGGGTGAAAATGCGTTATGTGGTAGCTATTTTGGCTTTATTTTTAATAACATTAGCAATCTTTAATTTTTTACATTCAGAGATGGTTGTTTATGGGCACTGAGAGTGCGCGACCATATATTATAAAGGTAATTTTTCTTATGAGGGAATTAATTATTCATATAGGTATGAAATTGAATGTCATTACGTAATCGATGGTGTTTATTTCACGGGAGATGGTGGAGGAGGAGATGCTGGTGGTATTCCGCCATATGACTCGGGTGATTCTTCCACTGGCGAACCAGGTGGAGGATCTGGCCCTACAGAGTCTAGCCAATTCGATAAAAATAATGATGGCGTTATTGATTGCTATAAGAGTGTCATAATAAAGAAAGATGGATTATTTATAATCTCTGGATGTGATGAAACAAGGACAAAGCCGGATGGAACCACATATCTTCATAATGCATGGGATATTACCGGTCCTGGAATTGATGGGGAAAAAATATATGCTGCTGCCAGCGGTTCAGTTATATCTGTTACTGCCCAGACCATGAGAATAATAGATGAGGAAACAGGTGAAGAAGGTGTAGTCTTAACCGATTATGGATATTATGTTAAAGTAAAAGACGATAATGGCAATATATGGTTGTATGCCCATCTTAAGGGAAAACCGGGCGATCCGTCTGGTGTTGGCTTGAAAGTTGGGGATAAAGTAATAGCTGGTGTAACTCCGGTAGGGTTATGTAATAGCACGGGAACATCAACCGGAGATCATTTACACTTGGAACTTTATGTAAATGGTGAAAAAACCTGTCCTGGCGAAAAAATTGGAGATTGTTAATAAGAGAGGACTACCGATGAAAAAAATAAAAATATTATTACTGGCCGTTTTTATCAGCTTTGGTTTCGCTAACCCGCAGGAATTATTATTTCAGCAGAATATACCAAATGGATGGAAATTTAAGGAGTATTTTCCCCGGGCCTTATATCTTATTCAAGATATACCGGGACCAGAAATATTAACTGCCCATCCGTCACGGCGCCTTCTTGTAATGAACAAAGATTATAAAATCGTCGCTGATTTTGTGCTCGAGGACAACTGGTGGTTTGGAGGTTTTCTTGGAGAAAATATCCTTCTTTATTACGGAGACGAAACGGGTACCTATGCTGTAAAGCTCATGGATCTCAGGGGAAAGGAGATCTATAATCTCAATAATGGTGACGAGGGGCTATTTCTGGAACAGGCACTTATGGGTGGTGATTTTGCTCTAATACCGGACAGAGAAAATATGGACAGCGGCAAGATTCTTATTTTTGATGGAAAGAGAGGCGTTCAAAGATTCAAACTGGAAATAAAGGATTCTTCCGGCAGTTTAAAAACACCTCATGCCTTTAATTTAATAGGGGAAGGATATTTTCTGCTGGGGATGGGAGCGACTCTTACGCTCAAGAATTATTCGGAAACTCATAAGGGTCTAAAGACTTTATGGCAGATTCAAAATATAGGAGGTAATATACGCCAGCTCAGATCCCTGAATCAAAATCTGATTGCTGTTGGCTATGACTTCGAAGACGTTGACAGACAGGTTTATATGGCAGGGGTGGCCATAGTCAATTGGAGAACAGGAAAAATTCTGTTTGACAAAAAGGCAACAAGACGAGGTAACAAGGAATCTCCTCTATTTAGATGTCTCAGGAATCTGAGCCTGTGGCTGGAAGAAGATGGAACGCTCATTTTAATGGAAGGCGATAGGGGAATTGCCCTTCCGGGCATTGCGCGAAACAAAAACACAGGCTGGGACGAAAAATCAGTCAGAAAGGTGAAATTAGCGCCGCCAAAGGAAGAAATATTATCCTCGATTATCGATGGAGGGAAGGTGGAGCTCAGGGGAAAAACAGTTATAAAGGATTTCGGTTTTTATATAAGAGTAGAAAAGAGGAAGCTGATTTACGAATAGGCCATGGGCAAGACCGTACCTTATTATTTTAGACTGATCAATAGATGATGGACGCGAATTTCGAATAGAGATATAAGTGTAAGGACATGAGCTTTAAGCGGGCAGTCAAGTCTCCGGGTTAAAAGCTGGGGCTGGATGTAGTATGATTTCGGGGGAACGGAATCAGTGGAGTTCAGCCTGGCCTGTGAGGACATCAGGTTTGAGTTTTCGGCCTCAGGGCATATTTCAGTTACTCAGAAATAAATCAGGTTTTGTACTCCGCCCGGACGTTGGGCACAACCCAGTCGATGTGGACCGGGACATCGTTCTGGCCACCCATGCCTTTACTGTTGCCGTTAGCAAAATGAATCGAGCCGAAGATTTTTTCAGCCACTAAGGTGTTCCATCCTTTTTTCTGCACGTAATCGCCGGTGATGTTCGGGTTGGTGCCGATGCCGAGTTCAGCCAGCACGTTAAAATCCTTCCCGCCGAAGATGAGCGGCTTTATTTCCTTATCGATGTATTCCTGAGCTTCCGGGGTATCACCCTTTACCTCGACAAAACGCCCCTTTTCCACAAAGAACTTAACCCGGTATTTTAAGGGACCGGTGCCGCCCCAGCCGGCTGGCACAGTGAAATAGCCGTTAGAGTCTCCTTCGTGCACCGGAACCACGTAGGCTTCAGCCCCCGGAAGGTTTCCGAATTTGCCAGGCTGAGTGAGCAATCCGCTGGAGACATGCACCAGCGACGGGTCGATCTCAACTGTTATGTCGGTATCCTCGGCTATTACCCGGACGTACCGGCTGTTTCTCAGTTTTTCCGCCGCGGCTTCGGTCTGCTGATGGAGAAGGTGGTAATCGACGTCCATCGGCCCGCCTTCTTCAAACATCTCTAAGGTAAACCCGGGCATGCTGGCGATTCTTGAGCCTTTCTCATTCTGCGCCCGGCGAAAACTGGTGTGGGTCAGGGAAAAAGCGGTCGGCATGAAAATTATTTCTTTGAAGCCGATTTTTTCATAAAGGTCGGGCGTGGCGTCAGCCCCGTTTCTGGCTTCTGTGGGCATATAGCTCAGCAGCTCGACCTCAACTCCGGCGCTTTTGAACACTTCATACATCCGGCGGCAGAGTTCTTCTGACTTTAAGAACTTATCCCGGTAGCGTTCGTCAAAGGCCGGATTCCATTCCTGCATGATGATGGCCACCTTTTCGCCATCCTTATAGCCCATGTTGACCATCAGAGAATTCAGTATTGCTCGGTCAATTCTATCCATTCTGACCTCCAGTTACGCCTATACAGGATTATTTTAATGGATTTTTGCGGGAAATAACCAGAAAGAGCAGTCCGGTTAGTTCCGGCGCCCTGATCCTATCACTTCATTCTTTGATTCCGGCTAAATCGAGCAGGAAGGCGTACTGGAGCGCGATTTCTCTGTAACGACGATAGCGCCCTGAAGCTCCACCGTGACCGGCTTCCATGTTTGTATAGAGAAGCAAAGGGTTTTTGTCAGTTTTCAGCTCTCTGAGCTTGGCTACCCACTTGGCCGGTTCCCAGTACTGAACCTGGGAATCATGAAGGCCGGTGGTAACCAGCATGGCCGGATAATCTTTGGCTTCCACGTTATCATATGGAGAATAGGACAGCATGTAATCATAGTATTCTTTGTCGGCTGGATTTCCCCATTCATCGAATTCGCTTGTGGTCAGAGGAATTGAGGTGTCGAGCATGGTGGTTATAACGTCAACAAAGGGAACAGCGGCAATTACGCCTTTGAACAGGTCGGGCCTCATATTGACCACCGCGCCCATCAATAATCCACCGGCGCTGCCGCCCATGGCGAATAATCTATCGGGATTGGTGAAGTTTTCGGCAATCAGATGCTCGGCACAGGCAATGAAATCTGTAAAGGTGTTTTTCTTCTGAAGCAGTTTGCCGGCTTCATACCAGTCCCTTCCCAGTTCCTGACCGCCGCGGATATGGGCTATAGCATAGACAAATCCTCTGTCAAGCAGACTCAGTCTGGCCGAGCTGAAACTCGGGTCGGTGCTGGCTCCGTAAGAGCCATAACCATAGAGAAGCAGAGGATTTTTCCCGTTTTTCTCCAGCCCTTTTCTGTAGACCAGAGAAATCGGAATTTTAACTCCATCCGGAGCTGTGGCGTAGAGTCTTTCAGCATGGTAATTCTTAGGGTCAAAATCACCCAGTACTTCTTCCTGTTTCAGCAGGATTTTCTCTTTGGTTTTCATGTTATAATCAAAGGTCGAATTGGGGGTGGTTAAAGAGCTGTAGCCATAGCGCAACAGGTCGGTGTCAAATTCCGGGTTAACCGAAATGCGGGCCGAATAAGTTTCCTCCCCGAAATCAAGGTAGTGTTCGGATCTGTCTTTCCATCTAATGATTCTCAGGTTGGTCAAACCATTTTTTCTCTCATTAACCACCAGGAAATCCCTGAAGATTTCAAATTCCTCCAGCAGAATGTCCGTCCGGTGCGGTATGACGTCAACCCAGTTTTCTTTGGTTGTTCGATTAACCGGAGTCGAGACCAGTTTGAAGTTTTTGGCGTTTAAGTTTGTCCTTATGTAGAACTTATCTCCGAAATGGTCAACGCTGTATTCCAGGTTTCTTTCCCGGGGCTGGATTATCTTAAACTGGTCGTCAGGCTTGTTGGCGTCCAGAAAGCGGTATTCATCAGAAAGGGTGCTGTTGGAGGCAATCATCAGGTATTTTTTCGATTTAGTCTTAAAAACGGAAGTATTGAAGGTTTCATCCTCTTCCCGGTAAATTTCCACATCGTCTTTCGGGTCAGTGCCCAGAACATGCTTGTAGATCTTATACGGCCTGAGGGTGGTTTCGTCCTTAACGGTATAAAATACGGTCTTATTGTCGTTGGCCCAGACGGCATATCCATTGGTATTGATAAGACGGTCTGGCAGGACCTCGCCGGTAGTAAGGTCCTTAAAATGAATTGTGTAAAGACGGCGGCTTACCGTGTCGACGCCGTAAGCCAGCATTTTATTGTCAGGGCTTACAGATAGACCGGTCACCTGAAAATATCCGTGCCCCTGAGCCATCTCAGGAACATTCAGCATGATTTCTTCTTCAGCCTCGAGACTTCCTTTTTTACGGCAATAGTAAGGGTACTCCTTGCCCTCTTCGTAGCGGGTGTAATAGTAATATCCTTCCGACCTGTAGGGGACAGACATATCGGTTTGTTTGAGGCGGCCTATCATCTCAGCATAGAGTTTTTCCTGAAGCTTCTCAGTGTGTTTCATGGCGGCTTTCAAATATTCATTTTCCGCTTCAAGATAGGCTATGACTTTTGGATTGTCCCGCTCATTAAGCCAGTAGTAATAATCAACCCGCGTATGGCCATGGATGGTCAGCTCTTTCTTTATTTTTTCTGCGACCGGGGGTTTGGGTAATCTGGTCGACTCAGCTTCGGGCTTACAGGCCTGAGAAATAAACAGGATAGTGCCTGCCAGTAGCAAGATTAGGACGGAACGCCAATTTAACTTTTGTTTGAATGAGTATTTCATCGTCAGCTCCTTTCCAGGGTGTTAATCCGGATAGGCGGACATTCACCCTATTTTGCTCTTTTAACATTATTATTGGTCGCAGTCAAAACTAAACCACCTCGCGGGTGTTCCCACCTGGCGGCGTGTTTGATAACTTGCTCAGGGAAGCGTTCAATCTTCTCCTTTTCCGTCCGGAATAATAAAGGTTGAAAGTTCGCCTTTTTGATTTTCCGCTGTGAGAGTTAGCCTGTATAGCACAATAACTAACTATGCTGGTAATTTTGAGGTTAAGATCGATTTTTCAGTTCTATTATAAAGGAAACGAGTTTTAATCTTCAGCCTTTTTCCCTGCTGTTTTTATTGGGTAAGCAACCTGGTGAAGGAAAGAGCAGCCAGCTTCCAGGCGCCATTCTCTTTCACATAGACTTCTGTAACCATAAATGGGTTGGTGACTTCATTTCCCCCAACGACTGCCAGAAGCGTGATTCTGCTGAGAAGAACGGCTGTTGAGCCGATGATATTCACCGAGACTTCATGAATATCGGCTTTTTTGTAGTGAATGCTTCCGCTTTTAATTATGTTGAGTTCTGGCTGTTTTCCCCAGGCTCCACCCATATGAACGAAAACAGCTTTTTCGTGGAAAAGGTTATTCAGAGCTTCCACATTTTTATCTGCCATCCACTGCCACTTTTCTCTGGAAAGATTGATGATTTCCTGCTCCTCATCTTTGATATTTGTGGCCTGAGAAGTTGCTTGTGAGTTTGAAGCGGCCGAGGATTGCAGGCAAATCAACAACAAGCACAGGATAAAAACCGATAATTTCTTCATGTTCTTTCCTCCTTCTACCATGGAAAATCTTATATTGTGCCTGACGCACATGGCATTTTTGTTATCAATGTATGTCGTGACTCCTCTGGAACTCTCCTGGCGATTTATAATGTGCCGCATCTTAAAATAAATTTCAAATCCTGCTTTCCTTCAGGCTCAGAAATAGTGTCCCGGGAAGAGGGAGTATATGGAGGTTGTGGAGTGGCGAGCCGGGAAGCTTCGAGCCGGTCAAGAAGCCCCGGAAATTTGCCTCGTAGGGGATCGGCCGGAGTCGCTCATCGATAATCTCGACTTCGATGTCTTCTGGAGTTAGAGTGGCCAGCACGGGAAAGGTGAGCGGAGCCAGCAGAAAAATTCGCAATTGCTTTTTGCCTCTGATCAAATCCCAGGCTGGCGCGATGTACCCTATTTCCATTCAAAACTCCATGAGGTTGGTGGAGAAATATGGTACTGAACAAATGGCAGATGTGGAAAGTGTCGGGCGAGAAATTTTACAGTCTCTCCATCTATGGCTATTCCGTTTGTGCTGCCTCAATTAGTGTCTCCTCTTCTTGCCAGGTAAAAAACAATTTAAATCCCCGCTTCCTGGATGTCAAACACACTTTTCTTTTAGGCACAGACATGGTATCCAGAGTAAGGGCAGTATATGGAGGAGGCGGGGGTGAGCTGCAAAGCCTGGGACTAGTCAAAAAGCGCCGGAAATCGGCTGGACTTCTCATCCTCGGGCTGGAAGAAATTAAGAAAAATAGTCGCCGCCGGATTCAGCGGCCATCAGAACCTCCTGATAGGCGATGAAGGAGGCGCGGGTTGTCAGCTACGAAGTATAGTTGTCAGCTTTAAAAGAGCTTTACAAGCCGGAATCCTGAAAACAGGCCGGTTAATGTTTGCGGAAATGTTGAAACTTTCTATAACTTATGCAAATGGTAAAAATGAGCTGCTTGAAGTCCTTAATGAAATTCTAAGCTGGCGCGATGTAATAAGACCTGACTTGACAGCCCTCGCCGGACCGGGATAACTATGTGGAGAGGCATAGCTTTCTGAAGGAGGTTCCGATGAAAATAGTGCGGCTGTCAGCCATAATTCTGGTGGTTTTTGCCGCCGGGGTGATTTTCGGCAGGATTTCGGGAGCAGGGTCAACCTCTCCACTGGGCGCGGATAAAATTGTTCAGGTGGGGATAGTGGTAAAAGACATAGAGAAGGCCTCCCGGGCTTACGCGGAGATTCTCGGCACTGAGGTTCCGGCCTGGTTTCTGACTGATACCATAGATAAAGCTCACACCGAGTTCCGGGGTAAGCCATCAGAAGCCAGGGCTAAGCTGGCTTTTATTGAACTCAAGAACATCACCATCGAGCTTATAGAGCCGCTCGGTGGACCGAGCACCTGGCGTGAGTTCCTGGAAGAGCGCGGGGAAGGCGTTCATCATCTCGCTTTTGAAGTCAAGGGGATGGATGAAAAAATCAAGCTTCTGGCAGAACGGGGCCTGCCGCTCCTTCAGAAAGGTGATTATGAAGGCGGCCGCTATGCATATGTTGATGGCACCGGACGCCTGGCGGTCATCCTGGAACTCTTGGAAAATTTCTGAACGGACTATATCTTGCTATTAGATCAGAATAATCGGGTAAAAACTCTTTGCTTTTGCCTGTAAGTCCGGAGCTATCAAGATTTACCTTTTATAAAAGATTTGATCTGGAAAGCGGTCGGGTGAGGCAGGTGGGACCGCCGCAGCCCTTGAAGGCAATCTCGCTGCCGGGAAGCTCATAGACGAAGCAGCCGGCCCGGCGCAGTCGTTCGGCGGTTCGGGGATTCCCCTCAAGAATTACCACCCGCCGCGGGGCAACGGCCAGCACATTGCAGCCCTGGGTCGGGAATTCCTCCTCGGGGATCTCCACAAGCTGAATCCCCCTGTCCATAAGCAACTCATAAAATGCCACCGGAAGAAGCCGCTTATACACCACCGCCAGGTCTGCGTCGAGCAGGCTGATGAAGCTCATAAGGTGCAGGACTTCGCCGGGGCCATTCCAGTAAGGCAGGTCATAGGCGATGATACTGACGCCGAGTGGATGCAGGATTTCCTGAAGCTGGTCAATTCCTTCCTGATTTGTTCTGAAGCCGCGCCCGGCAATGAGCGTTTTTTCGTCCAGCCAGAGGAGGTCGCCGCCTTCGGCCGTGGCTTTTCCGCTGAGCCTCCCGAGAATCGGCACACCCCAGCTCTTAAAGGCATCTTCGATCGCCGCGGGCTCTCCGGCCCTTTCCTTTTTTCCCATCTGAAGTATTATGGCGCCGGCTTCAGTCACAAGCACCGGATCGTGGGTGTAGATTGAATCCAGGGTTGTTCGCTCATCGGCCGGAAGGTAAAGGATTTCCACGCCTTCCTGCCTGAGAATTTCCTCCAGTCGAGAAAATTCCTGGCTGGCCCGCTCGAGGTCCGGCGGGGCAGTGAAACCAAGCGCCTGCCATTCCCGCTCAATCTTTTCCTGGCTGACGAAGGCTTCCTGCGGTCTTTTGACCACCACCCGGGCGAGCCGCCCGACCATGTTCTGCGCGCCGTATTTCTTTTCCATTGCCTTTCTATACTAAAATAAAACTGCCGTCGGGGCAAAAGAATCGTGTTCTTAACGAAAGCAGATTAAGATTTTTCCGGTTCAGAGGTCAACCATCGAGGAAGACGGGCGGCCGTTAGAAAAATCAGTTTTTGCCAGAATTTGAGCAACAAAAATAACGGAGAAAAAAAGATGAAAAATCCGTCCCTTCCCGGAGAAATTTCTTTTCTCGGGATAAGAAAAAAATTCGCGAAGAAACAGTATCTATTCATGCCGGGCCAGGAAGCAACAGGCTTTTTTTATCTTATTTCCGGGGAAATCAGGGTTTTCAAAATGGACCGGCAGGCTAAAGAAGTTGAAGTAGTAAGAATAAAACCAGGAGATTTTTTCGGCGAGGCGGCGGCCTTTACTTCCGCCCGCTATCCGGCTTATGCCGAAGCTGTCGTCGATTCCGAGGTCATTTATTTTGATAAACAGCAATTTTTCCAGCGCCTGGATAAAAACCCCGCGGTTGCCCGCTTCTTCATAAAGCTTCTGGCGGAAAAATGTCTTATCCTGAATGAGAGGATTGAGTCATTAGGACTCAAGACCGTCCGCCAGAGACTTGCCCAGTATCTGCTTTCTCGCTGCTCCGGACAGATGGGCTGCCTGGTTGAGGTCAGTGTGAAGAAGGCCGACCTGGCCAGGCTTTTAGGCACAGTCCCGGAAACCCTTTCCCGGACGCTAAAAGCTTTTCAACAGGAAGGGATAATTGAAGTCCGCGGCCGGAAAATAAAAATCAAAAATTGCCCCCGCCTGAGACAGGAACTTTCTTGTTGATTTTTGACTTAAGTCAAGGAAATTCCCGCTCCCGGCTGCTATCTTGAGTCTGTAATTTCTGTATCGGGAGGATCTTATGGGCAAAAGAAAAATTATCGAAATCGACAGGGATAAATGCAACGGCTGCGGTCTGTGCACCACTGCCTGCGCTGAAGGAGCTTTAGCTCTGGACGAAGAAAACAAAGCTTATCTCGTCCACGAAATATACTGCGACGGACTTGGAGCCTGCCTGGATGTCTGCCCGACAGGCGCCTTAAAGGTCGTCGAGAGAGAAGCTCCAGACTACGACCCGAAAGCGACGCTGGAACATGTGATAAAAACGAGGGGGCCGGAAGCCGCTCGCCATGTGCATGGAGCTCACCCTGGAGCCGGGGAGAGCTCAAGCCCTCGACCAGGGTTTGAAGCAGCCTGCGGCTGCCCGGGAAGCGCCATGATGGAATTTCCGGAAGAACACGGTGCGGAGGATGGAAGCTCGGGTGATGAGGACCGGCCGGCTTCCGACGCCCGTTCCGAGCTCAGACAGTGGCCGATCCAGCTCCATCTGGTTTCTCCCTATGCCCCTTATTTTGAAGGCTGCGACCTTCTCATTGCCGCCGATTGCACCGCTTTTTCGCACGGCGGTTTCCATCGCAGCTTTCTCAAGGGAAAAAGGCTTATCATCGCCTGCCCGAAGCTCGATGACACCCGGAACTATGTTGAAAAACTGGCGGAAATAATCAGATACAACAAACCACGGCGGGTTACAGTGGTAATAATGAGCGTCCCCTGCTGTTCGGGGCTTTACCGTATGGTTGAACAGGCGATTAGATTGTCGGGAGAGAACCTCACCCCGGAGAAGTTCATCGTCAGCCCTGATGGGAATATAACAGAACAGAATAAAAAATAAAGACGCAAAAATCCTTCTAAAAGAGTAAGAACTAACCGGCACCAGAAAAGCATTTACTATAATCAGGATGAATCGTTTTTGTTTTTTGAAATGATGTGATAGATTGTGCCCGGATGGTTAATCTGAAAACTCTCATTCAGCGGGGAGGCTGGAAAATTTCAGTTTGGAAATCCGACATAGGACTTGCCAGCCGGATGATAGTTTTATCGGCCAGGAGGCAATAGAATGCGAAAAATAACGTTCGGTCTGGTGCTCGGAGCGGTTTTGCTTCTTTTCGGTTTTATCGGCGCATCAGAAATTCGGCAGGAGATTCCGAGGGCAACACCTCCCGGGTTTCCGGAGGTCGGAATGCTGGCGCAGCATATGAATGAAGGGATAGGAAGTTTTGTTGAAATAGAACCGGTCTGGGATAAGCAAGGAGATATTATCCGTTGTTACTTCAATCAGAACCACGTGCAGCATGATAAAGAAAAAAAGATCATAACTGTGTGGTTCCTTGAAGAATATTTGCCCCGCGGCCGGGATTATTTTATCGCCGACCTAAAATCAAAGAATGAGAACGTTGAAGCGTTGAGAGATTTTAAGTACAAATACTATCAGATTTCTTTTGCCTATGCTGATAAATGGGGCAAACCTTACGAGTATGCTCTGGAATATGGGTTTGCCATTTTGGCCGGCGGCGAGGTATGCGATTCTAAGATGAAAATCATCACTCTTATGGACGCTGTTCCATTTCAAATGCTGATATATCCAAATTACTTTACTTACTATTATTTGAGCCAGGAAGTACAAAAACGGTATCTCCTAAAATATTAGCGGTTTAATCGATGCAGCCGCAGGCGGCGGTTTGACTTAAAGCCAGGGGGATGATAATTTTAAGGCTGCAGTTACTGTCGCCAAAACATCAGAAAGGAGAGAGCGATGGGCGGGCTTACTTATAAAAAAGCCGGCGTAAACATCGACGAAGCGGATGCTTTCATTCAAAAAATAAAGCCGCTGGTCAGGATGACTGAACGAGCGGAGGTGCTCGGCTCGATAGGCGGATTTGGCGGGTTGTTTGCTCCGCGACTCAAAGGTATGAAAAAGCCGGTTCTGGTTTCCTCCACTGACGGCGTCGGCACAAAAATCATCATCGCCGACCTGCTGAAGAAATACGACACCATAGGAATCGACCTGGTGGCCATGAATGTCGACGATGTCGTGGTGCTGGGCGCCGAGCCGCTCTTTTTTCTCGATTACATCGCCTGCGGCAGGCTGGATAAAGATCAACTGGTGGAAGTGATCAGGGGAATTGTCCGGGGCTGCCGTGAAGCCAACTGCGCTCTGATCGGCGGGGAGACGGCCGAGCTGCCGGGACTCTATGAGCCTGGAAAGTGGGACTTGGCCGGTTTCTGTGTGGGCATTGTGGATGCCGATAAGATAATTGACGGACGTCACTGTCGCCCCGGAGATAAGGTCATCGGGCTGGCTTCATCCGGCCTGCACAGCAACGGCTATTCGCTCGCTCGCAGAGTTTTCTCAGAAGAGGAAATCAAGAACCGCTGGGGAAAAGAGCTGCTCAAACCGACGAGGATTTATACCCCGGTGATTCTCGAGGCTTTAAAGAAAATCAAAATCAAAGCGATGGCTCACATCACCGGCGGTGGCTTTTACGACAACATCCCGCGGGTCATACCGGACGGCCTGCAGGTGGTTATCCGCAAAGGCAGCTGGCCGGTGCTGCCGATCTTCAACGAGATTCAACGCCGCGGACAGGTAGCTGAACGCGAAATGTATCGCACCTTCAACATGGGCATCGGGATGACTATGGTCTGCGGTCCGAAGGATGTAGAGCCGGCCCTGAAACTATTCCAGAAACTCGGCCAGAAGGCCTACCTTATCGGCGAGCTGGTCAAAGGCCCGCACGAGGTGGTAATTGAGTAGCCAGAAACCTGAACTAATAAAAAGCTGATTTTAATGCCAGAAGAATAATTCCTTATCAATTTTTTTAAACCTTCAATTATTGGCATTAATAAAATTATATCGAAAAACAATGAATTATTTTTGACAAAAACTACCGTCTATTAACTGATCTTTATGCTCTGAGTCTGGCCGACCTGGCATGTAAAATGAGTCCTTCTCTTTCAGCAATGCTGATAGTGGCAGGTGCTAAGCTTTTAGCTCCTTTTTCAGTTATCTTCACCCGGGAGACGAATTTGAGAAAATCTAAGACACTGAGCCCCCCACGATAACGGCTGGCGCCGTTTGTTGGAAGTATATGATTGCTTCCCGCACAATAGTCGCCGAATACTTCCGCTGAGTGTTTGCCCACGAATAAGCAACCGTAATTGTAGAGATTAATAATAATTTTTTCTGGATATCTCAGGTGAAGTGCCAGATGTTCCGGTGCCAGTTCGTTCGCTAAGTGGGCTGCCTGCGAGTAGTTTTTGCAGATTATAATCAAACCATTTTTCCTGATGGCATCAGAGGCTGTGGTGATGGGAGGTGATAAGCGAAGTTGCTTTTCCAATTCTTTTTTCACCCTCAGAGCAAATATCCTGTCGAAAGTTATAAGAAAGGGCTTTGCTAAAACGTCATGTTCAGCCTGTGCCAGAAGGTCTGCGGCTATCCATTCAGCTCTGGCAGAATTGTCAGCGATAATTAGAAGCTCAGTTGGGCCGGCTATGAAATCTATGCCAACTTTTCCGTACAGTAGTTTTTTTGCGGCGTTCACATAAATGTTTCCCGGCCCTGCGATGAAGTCCACGGGTTTTACAGTCTCTGTTCCAAGGGCCATTGCGGCTATAGCCTGAGCGCCGCCGATTTTATATATTTCCTCTATTCCAAGAAGGTCAGCCAGGTAGATAATTTCTGCGGGGATATTTCCTTTTCTATCAGGAGGTGTGCAGACGACAATTTCCTGGACGCCTGCTTCCATGGCCGGAATTGCACCCATATATAAGGAGGAAATGAGAGGGAATCTACCGGCGGGAACGTAGATGCCTGCCCTTTTTAAGGGTATTATCTGTTGTTTAATGTAAACCCCAGGAAGAATTCTTTGAGCGGATCTAAATGCCTTAAAAAGAATAGTTTTTTGTTTTCTGGCTACCTGACGAACATTTTTGATTGCTATTTTGAGAGCACTTTTTAAGCGGGGATCAAGGGTTCTTATCCGGACTAATTCCTCTTTCATATTGACCCGGAAGGAAGACAGCCGGCATCCATCGAACTTTTTAGTGTACTTCAACAGTGCTCTGTCTCCATTTGCACTGACTTCCTGAATGATGGTAATAACTACGTTGAGAATTTCAGGCGGTATATCCTGAAACTTTTTTATTTTTTTTGGATCGATTTTTTCCTGGTCAATTATTTTCATGATTTAACCTCTTCCTTTTTTCCTGAGGTGAGAGTTAAAAAGCCTCTGAATTTTTTTTTTTTTTTTCGTCGGTGGAGTTCAGCCAGTACATCGGAGAATTTTATGTTTTTCTTGGCGAGCAGGACTAAGATGAAATAAATCAGGTCAGCCGCTTCCCAGACGATATTCTCCGGTGTTCCAGCCTCTGCCAGTTCATAGGCTTCTTCCAGAATTTTTTCACGCACCTGGCGATCATCAAGGGAGGCGGTGTAAGAATCAGGTGAAGGATTTTCTATTCTTTCTCCTATCACAGCAAAAAGCCTGTTTAAAGTAAAAGAGCCTGCGCCAAAACAGGTTTGACGCCCCTTATGACAGGCACCAGTGCCTTTTTGCCTGACTACAAACAGGAGACTGTCGCCATCGCAATCACTTCTTACCCGGAGTAATTCCTGAAAGTTACCTGTAGTTTCACCTTTGGTCCATAATTTTTTGCGGGATCTTGAATAATAGCAGGCCAGGCCTTTTTCCAGAGTCATTTTAAGAGATTCTGGTGAACTCCAGGCTATCATCAGGACATTTCCGTTTTCATCATAAGCTACAGTTGGTAGCAATCCATCGATTCCTCTGTTCCAGTTAAGGCTTGCGGAGAAGGCTTCCGGCAGCTTTATCTTTTCAGTATAAATGCTCATGCCCAGCTGAACGTCCATATCAAGCTGGCTTAAAGCGGCTATTTCCTCAGGCGTGGTTATGCCTCCGGCGGCGATTACTGGAATATCAGATGATTTTCTTATTCTGGAGAAAAATTCCAGGTCTGTTCCCTGAAGACATCCTTCTCGATTGATGCATGTTACCAGCAATCCCGAGACATATTGACTGGCTTCCGGAATTACCTCAAAAAGTTTTATGCCTGTATTTTCAGTCCAGCCTTTAATCATGATATTTTCTTCAGCGCAATCGAGAGCCAAGATTAAGCTGTTTTTTCCAAACTTTGATTTCAATTCACTCAAAAAACTTTGATTCAATTTTTTCCCCTGCCAGGCAGCCGTACCGATAATTACCTGTGTTGCACCTGCAGTTAGTATTTCAGCTACCTGGTCGGCGGTCCGGAGAACTTCCCCCACCCGGCATTCATACTGGCGGCAGAGTTTTTTAATGAGCGAAACGTTATTGCCTTTTCCAATGGCTGCATCAATATCGATAATCGCCAGGGGACCGAAGCGGTGAAATTTTTCAGCTAAATTCAAAGGGTCATCTTTTTCCAGCACTGGTATCTTACCCTGTCTTAACTGAACTGCTTTTCCATTCATCAGGTCGATGGAAGGAATAATCATCTTACGTTAACTCCTTTCTCTTTAAGAAATTGCTTGATTTGACTTATGGTTAATTTCCCCGAATGCAGGATTGAGGCAAGGAGGACGGCATCAGCCTTTCCGATGGTAATGGCATTTAATAATTGCTCAAGGTTTCCGGCTCCCCCGGAGGCAATTACCGGAACAGTTACTTTTTCGTTTATTATTGACAATAGTTCCAGGTCGTAGCCGGTCTGCGTTCCGTCGCGGTCGATTGAATTTAATAAAATTTCACCTGCGCCGAGCTTCTCGGCGCGAACGGCCCATTCGATAGCATCAAGCCCGCTGTCTACTTTTCCCCCTGAAGTAAAAGCATGCCAGCTCTCTCCACAGCGGGCAGCGTCGATTGAGATCACGATACATTGTGAACCAAAAAGAGAGGCTGCTTCTTCGATAAGAGAAGGGTTCTGAATGGCTGCGGTGCACAGGGATACTTTATCAGCTCCGGCCATGAGCAGATTTTTTATGTCTTCAATGTTTTTTATACCGCCTCCAACAGTAAGCGGGATAAAAATCTCTGCGGATACCCTTTCCACCACTTCAAACATAGTTTTCCGGCTTTTTACGGTGGCTCCTACATCGAGAAAGATCAGTTCGTCCGCTCCTTCCAGATAATATTTTCGCGCTAAGGCCACGGGATCTCCAACTTTGACCAGATTTTCAAATTTGATCCCTTTGACCACAAAGCCATCATCCATATCAAGGCAGGGGATTATTCTATGAGTTAACATTTTTCCACCCAGTTTCTTAAAAATCTCAATCCAGTTTCGCCGCTCTTTTCCGGATGGAACTGGCAGGCATAAATGGACTCTTTTTTCAAAACTGAACTGAAGGTTTCTCCATATTCCGTGAGGGCCAGAGTGTAGCAATCGATGTCCATACGGGAAAAAGAATGAACAAAATAAAAGTTCTCATCTCCATTGAATCCGTCAAAAATAGGATCGTTCTTTATTACCTGCACTATATTCCACCCGGTGTGAGGGATTTTAGCGGCACTTATTTTTCTGCATTTGCCGGGAAAAGTTCCGAATCCGTATTCTGTCGGAGATTCTTCGCTACTTTCGCACAGTAGCTGCAGTCCGAGGCAGATGCCAAGAAGAGGTTTTTTGTTTATCAGCCAATCGTAAACAAAATTTTCCAGATTTCTTCTCTTTAATTCAGAAATGGCAGCTCCAAAAGAGCCAACTCCAGGGATGATTAGTTTTTTAACACCTTCAACCTGTTCGGGAGAAGAAATTATTCTGGCTTCATATCCGAGGGTGTTGATAGCCTGACTGATTGACCTTAAATTTCCTGCTCCATAATCAATTATTCCGATCATAGGTCCAGCACCCCTTTCAGACTCGGCCATGAGTCCCTGATAATGTCTGCTTCGCGCGGGTCAAAAGCCAGAGCATATCTCAGGGACCTGCCGAGTCCCTTAAACACAGCTTCGAGTTTGTGGTGGTCATTCCTGCCAGCGGTAACTTTTATAACCAGGTTGCCCATCAGTCCGCGAGCTAAGCCCTGAAAAAATTCTTCCAGAACGTCTGTATCAAGAGAGCCGCAAAATCTTCTTTTTGTTTTTAGCTCATACTGCACCCAAGGGCGTCCGGATATATCAACAGCTACGATAGCCAGAGCTTCATCCATGGGCATAACGAAGAAGCCCGCTCTGTTTATTCCCCTGAGCTTTCCAGCTGCTTTTCTTATGAGCTGTCCCAGAACCAGGCCGCAATCTTCCAGCAGATGATGCTGGTCAACATTCAGATCCCCTTTGGCTTGAAAATTCATATCGAATCTTCCATGAAAAGCAAAAGTTTCGAGAAGGTGGTTTAAGAAAGGAATTTGAGTGGCAACAATTGACTGGCCTTTGCCTTCAATAAGCAGCCAGCTCGTAATTTCTGTTTCCCTGGTTTTTCTGTGTATCTTAGCCTCTCTTTTCATACTTTTGCTCCTATTCCAGATAGTAAATGGCCTGGAGAAAAACATCGTTTTCGCGCCTGGTTCCTATGGTTACCCGGAAATGATTTTTTAGCTCGGGTGTATCAAAAATTCTCACCAGAATACCCATAGCTTTGAGTTTTGAGAAGACATCCTTAGCGCTTATCTTTTTTGTTTGCACCAGGAGAAAATTCGCTCTGGAGGGGAGAGGTTTAAAATTTGATAATTTGTTGAGATAAGAGAAAACTCTTTCCCGCTCCTTTATTATTTTTTCGACTCGCTCCAGAATAAGTTGCCTCTCCTTAATGGCTACCAGTGCTGCCGTCTGTTGAAAAATTCCAACCGAAAATGGGAGGCGTACTTTTTTTAATCTGTCGATGGTTGATTTCGTCGAAACGAGGTAGCCAAAACGAACCCCAGCCAGACTGAACGCTTTGGATAGAGTTCTGAGAACTGCTAAGTTTTCAAATTGGCTGACCCAGCTGATATAACTCTGCCCGGAAAATTCGGCATAAGCTTCGTCCACCACTACCAGCCCTCTTGCTCTTTGCAGAATTTCTTTAAGGAGTTCATTACTGATAACACAACCGAGGGGGTTGTTCGGAGAATCAATAAAGATCAATTCGGCCGAAGGTATTTTTTTAAGCCAGCCGCCAATGGCATATCCTTTTTCCAGATCGATTTTTATCTCAGCGAAATTTTTTCGCATCACCTCAAGTTGTCTGGAATAGATGGAAAAAGATGGCCTGAAAATTATTATCAGTCCTTCTGGAGAGACGGAGTTAATCAGGGTTTCGATTAGTTCATTAGAACCGTTACCAGGTAATATGTTTTCTGGTGGTTGATGACAGTAATCTGCCAGAGCAGATAAGAGTATCTTATTTTCTTCATCGGGATATCGGTTCCATTTAAGATCCCTAAGATGCTGCCACACTTTGTCTTTTAGCGACAATGGAAGGTCTAAGCTGGATTCGTTCAAGTTAAGCCTGATCGTTTTTTTCCGGCGAAAAAGATTTATCTGTTGCCCGTCTTTTATAGAACAATACTCTTTGCTCATCATATGATTACCTTTCTGAATTCATATTCCAGAATGTCAGTAGCTCCAAGCTTTTTCAGTAGCGGAATAAGTGCCGGAACCTCCCGTTTCCTCACAGCCACTTTAACCGCATATCCGGTTCCGTTATAAAGGGAAGCTACCGTGGGAGCCCTCATGCAGGGCAAGATCCTGACTATTTCTTCCAGTTTATCAGCAGCCACATTCATTTCGAGCATGACTCTTTCTCGAGCATTAAAGACAGATTTAATAAGCATTAAGATTTCTTCTAACTTTTCCTTTTTCCAGCGGTCTAACATTACCGCCGGGTTTGCGATCAATCTGGTTGAAGAATGGAGAATTACATCGACTATTTTCAGCCCGTTTTCTCTAAGTGTTTTGCCGGTGGCGGTGTTGTCGATGATTAGGTCCGCGTCTTCTGGCGGATAAGCTTCTGTTGCTCCAAAAGTTTTTATAAAATGGTAATCGAAACCTTTCTCTTCCAGGTATTTTCTGGAAATGTTTTCGTACTCAGAGGCTACGATTATCTTTTTCTTCCTCAGATTGTTGATGGAATTATTTCTGGCTGTGGCAGAGACGATTCTTACTGGATTGAAGCCAAGATCCATGAGGATTTCTACACTGGCTTTTTTTTCCAGTATCCAGTCCAGACCGGTGAAACCTGCGTCATAAGAGCCGAGTTCCACCAGCTCGGGTATATTCTGAGGTTTCATCAATTTGGCTTTTATCTCGGGGTCTGAGCAGGAAATTAGATACGTCTGGTCATTTATTTCCTGTATCAGTCCGATGTCAGAGAGCAGGCTGGCTACGGCCGGAAGTAATCTTCCCTTAGGCAACAGGATTTTTAATTTTTTGTCCTCTTTTTTCATTTCCTAACCTCCTTAAGGGATGATGCAAGGCCAGAATAAAGGAAAAATACGAGGATGTTCCCGCTTCCCTTTAAGCCCTGAAAAAGGGGAGACTTCAGGACAGAAACGGGAAATTAGTGGAGGTTAGGGTCAATGCAGACAGGTTTTGGTCAGGCAGTATTTGATGTAATATCTACTTTTGACCTGCATGATTTTTTATTTATAAAGAAATCAATTTCAAATGTCAAGCAGACCGTTTTTTCTTGCACA